>Ga0180217_1000116_pt1 | contig 169265 bp, 156 predicted proteins | sample eDN3rd37CBELigOP_FD_128521 | JGI IMG/M metagenome (GOLD analysis project Ga0180217, IMG submission 128521) | Enriched Organic Plus compost microbial communities from Emeryville, California, USA - eDNA 3rd pass 37_C BE-Lig OP (version 2) (version 2) ... | reverse complement strand
TGTCACTTCCTGGTTTTGCGACGCGAGTACGTGAAGACATAAACGGCTCAACGGCCTGGCAAAAAACCTGGCAAAGAATCCAGCACCTAGATGCTGAGGGCTTTTTTGAGGTTTGCCGGGCGCGACTCTCATCATGGAGCGGGGGACCTGTCCCCAACCGACTCCGAATAGATTTGAGCAAGCCCAATTTACGCCAACACGAACTTGCTTGCAAAAATCGGGCTGACCATAGATTTGGGCCGGCGCTACACTGCCTGCACAACAAGACCCGCCGTCTTCCGGCGGCGCACAGAGGGTGGAGACCATGAAGACACACATGCTGCGCAGCCGCGCGGCGCTGGGCCTGTGCCTGGCGCTGGCCGCATTTTCCGCGTCCGCCAACGACGCCGACGGCGTCAAGATCGGCGTGCTGACCGACATGGCGGGCGTCACGGCCGACGCCACGGGCAAGGGCTCGGTGGAGGCCGCCCGGCTCGCCATCGAGGAAATGGGCGGCTCGGCGCTGGGCAAGCCCATCACCCTGATCTCGGGCGACCACCAGCACCGCCCCGACATCGGCAGCGGCATGGCGCGCAAATGGTACGACGCCGACGGGGTGGACGTGATCGTGGACGTGCCCAACTCCGCGGTCGCACTGGCCGTGCAGGGCGTGGCCCGCGAAAAGAAGAAGCTGCTGCTGGTATCCAGCGCGGGCACCACCGCGCTCTCGCAGGCCCAGTGCTCGCCCTACGGCATCCAGTGGACGTACACCACGTATGCGCTGTCCCGCGGCACCGCGACGGCCGTGGTCAACGAGGGCGGCAAGCGCTGGTTCATCCTCGCGTCCGACTACGCCTTCGGCAAGCAGCTCGCCGCCGATACGCAGGCGGTGGTGCAGGCGCACGGCGGCGAAGTGGCGGGCACGGTGTACCACCCGCTCAATGCCTCCGATTTCGCGTCCTTCCTATTGCAGGCGCAGGCTTCCAAGGCGCAGATCATCGCCATCGCGAACGCGGGCGGCGACACGATCTCGGCTATCAAGCAGGCAGCGGAGTTCGGCATCGCGGCCGGCGGCCAGAAGCTCGCCGCCATGCTGCTCCTGCTGACCGACGTGCACAGCCTGGGCCTGGCCGTCGCCCAGCACACCTACCTGACCGTGCCGTCGTACTGGGACATGAACGACGGCACGCGCGCCTTCACCCGCAAGTTCCAGCAGCGCGTGGGGCATCCGCCCACTTTCCTGCAGGCCGGGGTGTACGGCTCGGTGCGGCACTACCTGCGCGCCGTGCAGGCCGCCGGCACCACGGACGCCGACGCGGTCATGGCGAAAATGAAGTCCCTGCCCATCAACGACCCGTTCAGCCTGCATGCGCACATCCGCGCGGACGGCCTGGTGGTGCGCGACATGCTGCTCGCCCAGGTGAAGACGCCCGCGCAGTCCACGCAGCCTTGGGATTATTACCAGGTCGTGCGCACCATTCCCGGCGACGACCTCGCCTGGCCGCTGTCGCAGAGCGAATGCCCGCTGGTCAGGCAGGGAGGCAGGCCGTGAGCGGGTCTGCCCCGACGGACGAGCCCATCGCCCTGGCCGACGTAGGCAGCTTCTATGCGGGTGGCCGGGCGGTGCGCATCGAAGGCGAGCCCGTGCGCGAGATCGCCTTCACGCGCGCCGCCTCGCTGTCCTACGACCCCAACGGCCTGTACCGCTTCGAGCAGGCCTACGTGCAATATTTCGTTCCGGCCCGCCTGGCCCAGCCGCTGCCGCTGGTGCTGCTGCACGGCGGCGGCATGACGGGCGCGATGTGGGAGCACACGCCGGACGGCCGCCCCGGCTGGCTGCGGCATTTCCTGCGCCAGGGCCATGCCGTGTACGTGGTGGACAACGTGGAGCGCGGCCGTGCCGGCTGGGCGCCGTTCACGCAGGTATGGCCGGACGCGCCCATCATGCGCACCGCCGAGGAAAGCTGGTCGCTGTTCCGCTTCGGCCGCGCCGAAGACTTCGCCAGCCGCCGCGCCTTCGACGGCCAGCGCTTTCCGGTGGCGGCGTTCGATGCCTTCCTGCCGCAGGCGGTGCCGCGCTGGCTGGGCAACAACGACGCGGCGCTGCGCGGGTTCTGCGCGGCGCTGGACCGCATCGGACCCTGCCTGGTGCTGGCGCACAGCCACGGCGGCGAAGTGGCGTTCCGCGCCCTGCACGAAAGGCCGGCGCTGGTGCGCGGCCTGATCGGCATCGAGCCCTCGGGCTTTTCCGAAGCCGTGCAGGCGGCCGCCGTAACGGACAAGCCCTTCCTGTTCGTGTACGGAGACTACCTGGACGCCACGCCGCTATGGACGCGCCTGGCCGCTTCCGGCGAAGCCTATGCCGCCGCCCTGGCGGCGCAAGGCGCGCGGGTCGAGATGTGGAAACTCGCCGACATGGGCATCGCCGGCAACTCGCACATGCTGATGATGGACGACAACAGCGAGGAACTGGCCGCCCGGGTGGGCGGATGGATCATGCGGGCGCGGGCCGCCTGAAGCCCGCGCCGCCGGTCAGCGCTGCGCTTCGTCCAGCGCGCGGCCCAGATCCTCGATGAGGTCGTCGGGCGACTCCAGGCCGATGTGCAGCCGCACCAGCGCATTGTCGCCCTCGCCCCAGTAGCGGTGCTTGGCCAGGTCCTTGGGCGAGACGAGCTGCACCAGGCTTTCGTAGCCGCCCCAGGAAAAGCCGATGCCGAACAGGGTGAGGCCGTCGACGAAGCGGCGCGCCTGCTCCGGGCTCAGCCGCAATTCCACCGACAGCATGCCGTTGGACCCCAGGCAGTCGCGCTGCCACAGCGCGTGGCCGGGGTCCGCGGGCCAGGCCGGATGGAAGATGCGCACGGTTTCCGGCCGCGATTGCAGGAACTTGCAGACCTCGAGCGCATGACGCGCGTGCTGCGCCATGCGGATGGGCATGGTGCGCACGCCGCGCAGCGCCAGCCAGGCATCGTCGGCGCTGATGGCGTAACCCATGGCGTACTGCGTGCGGTTGAGTTTCCTGGCGATGGCCGCGTCGTTGGTGACCACCGCGCCCAGCATCAGGTCGGAATGCCCGCCCACGTATTTGGTGCCGGCAATGACGGACACCTGCGCGCCCAGCGACAGCGGCCGGTAGATGTAGCCCGAACCCCAGGTGTTGTCGGTGGCCAGCGCCAGCCCGTGGCTTTGCGCGAAAGCGGCCATGGCGCCCATGTCCAGCATCTCGAAGAGCAGCGAACCGGGCGATTCCACATAGAGCAGGCGCGTGTCGGGGCGCACCAGCGCCTCCAGGTCGTCGTCCGCGGAAAAGTAGCTGATCTCGATGTTCATGCGCTTGAGCACCGCGTCGTCGAGCTCGCGCATGGGGCCGTAGACGCAGTCGGAGATCAGCGCGTGGTCGCCGGCCGAGCACAGGGCCAGCATTACCATCGTCATGGCCGACAGGCCGGAGGGCGCCAGATAGCAGTGGGTGCCGCCCTCGAGCTGCTTGAACACGTCTTCGAGCGCGGCATGCGTGTCCATGCCCATGCGGCCGTAGGTGATGGCGCGCTCGCCGGCGGCCTTGCGGCGCTGCGCGGCCTCGAGCGAGGCCAGGTCGCGGAACCGCACGGTGCTCGCGCGCATGGAGGGCAGAGGCACGGGCGCGGCGCCGTTTTCGGGGTCGAACGGGGCCGTGCCCGCATGCTGAAGAACCGTATCGATATGCTTGTTGTGCATCGTCAGGAAGTGCTCTCGGGTGAATGTTCCGGCGCCGCGCACGCCCTGCCGCGCGGCATGCGCCGCCGCCAGGCGTCGGGAAATCGTCGGGAGACTATACCGCGCCCGGGCCCGCGCGCTCCAGGACATGTTCCCCCTGACCGGCGAACCATCTCACCGCTTCGTCCAGGCCCGCGCGGCGGGTGCGGTAGCGGTTGGCGGGATGCGCGGCGTCGGCATAGCCGAACGAAATGCCGCACACGACGCGGCGGTCCGCGCCGATGCCCAGCACCTCGCGCAGCGTTTCCGGGTACATGGCCAGCGAGGCCTGCGCCACGGTGGCCACGCCGTTGGCCTGGGCCGCCAGCATGAAGTTGGCGACGTAGCCGCCGCAGTCGATGGCGCCGTATTCGCCCAGCGCCTCGTCGCTGGTGACGATGGCCGTGTGCGGCGCGTCGAAGAGCGCGAAATTGCGCAGCTCCTGGCGCCGGTATGCCGCGCGGTCGCCGCGTGCCACGCCCACGGCGTCATAGAGCTGGAACCCGGATTCGCGCCGCCGCGCCAGGCTGGCGCCGCGGTACTCGCGCGGAAACGGGATGTCGGGCGTGAAGCCCGGCATCGCGGCGCGGCGCAGCACCGCCTCGCGCAGCCGGCCGGTGCCCTCGCCCTCGGTGACGACGACCTGCCAGGGCTGGCAGTTGCACCACGACGCGGTGCGCTGCGCCAGCTCCAGAATGCGTTCGATGACCGCGCGCGGCACGGGCCGCGGCAGAAAGGCGCGGCAGCTGTGACGCTCGCGCAGCCAGGTTTCCAGCTGGGCGTCGGGGCGCGATTGGGAATCCTGCATGGTCCGTCTCTCCGGGTCGGCGGCGCAAGGCCGGGGAAATTTCACCGTATCATGCCATCTCGGCCCGGCATGCGCGGGCGGCGACATTCCATTCCAGGCGACATCCATGCTACCCATCGACACCCTCATCGCGTTTTTCGGCATCGCCGCGCTGCTGGCGCTCGCGCCGGGGCCGGACAATCTCTTCGTCCTGATGCAGTCGGCCGTGTGGGGCCGCAAGGCCGGCATGTTCGTGGTGCTCGGGCTGTGCACCGGGCTCTTGGGCCACACGGCCGCGGTGGCGCTGGGGCTGGCGGCCGTGTTCGCGGCCTCGCCAATGGCTTTCACGGCGCTCAAGCTGCTGGGCGCGGCCTACCTGGCCTATCTGGCCTGGCAGATCCTGCGCGCGCCGGTGCGGGCCGACGACGGCGAGCGGCCCGCGCCGCTGGCCACGGGCGCGCTGTACCGCCGCGGCATCATCATGAACCTCACCAATCCCAAGGTGCTGCTGTTTTTCTTCGCGTTCCTGCCGCAGTTCACCTCGCCCGCGCGCGGCGCCGTGGGCTGGCAGACCGTGCAGCTCGGCGCGGTGTTCATGCTGGCCACGCTGCTGGTGTTCGGCGCCATCGCGTTTTTCTCGGGCGCGTTCGGCGAACTGCTGCAGCGCTCGGTCACGGCCAAGCGCTGGCTCAACCGCGTGGCGGCCCTGGTATTCGTGGGCCTGGCGGTGCGCCTGGCCACGGCGGCGCGCTGAAGCGCCCCCGGCTGCGCGGCCTCAGGCCGCAGCGAAGCGCATGATGCCGTCGTCGCCCAGGCGGCGCGTGAGCCTGCCCTCGAAATAAAGCGCATGCAGGTGCGCCAGCGCCTCGCCCATGGCGAAGGTGAGCTGGTGCAGGTCCAGCTTGCGCTTGAACAGCACCGGCACGATGTCCGACGTGGATTGCGGCTGCGCGCGACAGGCATCCAGCACGTCCTGCAGGCGGTCGCGGTGGTGCGCCTGCTGCTGCGCGATGCGTTCGTGCAGGCCCTTGAACGGACGCCCGTGCGAAGGCAGCACCAGCGTGTCGCCGGGCAGGTCGGCATAGCGCTCGAGCGAACGAAGATAGAGAGGCAGGGGATTGGCGTCGGGTTCGTAGTCGAACACGCTGACGTTGGTGGAAATGCGCGGCAGCACCATGTCGCCGGAAATCAGCACGCCCAGGTCGGGCGAATGGAACGACGCATGTTCGGGCGCATGGCCGTAGCCCACGATGACGCGCCAGGGCCGCCCGCCGATGCGCAGCTGGTCGCCGTGCATGATGCGGGCGTAGTGCCCGGGCATGGCGGGCACCAGGTTGGGATAGTAGTTGGCGCGCTCGCGGATCTGCGCCTGCGCGGCGGGGTCCACCAGCCCGTGGCGCGCGAAATGATCCACTGCCGACTGCCCGCCCGGGCCGCCGCCGTCCGTGCGCGACGACCAGAGCGACGCCACCATGAAATCGGTCATGGTCATCCAGAGCGGCGCGTTCCAGCGCTGGCACAGCCAGTGAGCCAGGCCCACGTGGTCGGGGTGCATGTGCGTGACGATGACGCGCAGCACCGGCAGGCCGCCGAGCTCGCGCTCGAACACCTGCTCCCACAGCGTTTTCACCTCGTCGCGCGAAATGCCGCAGTCGACGATGGTCCAGCCCTGGCGGCCGTCGATCTCGTCCCTGAGCAGCCAGAGGTTGATATGATCCAGCGCGAACGGAAGCGGCATGCGGATCCATTTGACGCCCTCCGCCACCTCGAGGGCGCGGCCGGGCCCGGGCTGGGTGTCCGCGAAAGGGTACTGAAGCTGGTGCTCGTTGGGATTCATGTCTCTCTCGTTTCACGCTTGACGATCGCGTCAAGTCATCATAATTTACGTTTACGTAAACTGCCACACGCCGCATGCCCCCGTCAACCTGGACCATCTCCGAGCTCGCGCGCGAATTCGGCGTCACGCCCCGCACGATCCGCTTCTACGAAGACCAGGGCATCGTGAGCCCGTCGCGCGAGGGCCGCAACCGCATTTTCGGTCCGCGCGACCGCACGCGGCTCAAGCTCGCCCTGCGCGGCAAGCGGCTGGGGCTGCAGCTGTCGGAAATCCGCACGCTCATCGACATGTACGACGGGCCCGGAGATACCGAGGTGCAGCTGCGCCAGTACCTGGCCGTGCTGGAGCAGCACCGGCTCACCCTGGAACAGCAGCGCCGCGACATCGACGATACCCTGCGCGAGATCGCCGAGCAGGAGCGGCAATGCCGCGAACTGCTGGCAAGCAAGCCCTGACGGCATGGCGGCGCTCCAGACCCTGTTTCTTTTCGTCCTGACGGCGCTGGCCGAAATCGTCGGCTGCTACCTGCCGTACCTGTGGCTGCGCAAGGGATATTCCGCCTGGGTGCTGGCGCCGGCCGCGGCCAGCCTGGCGCTCTTCGCCTGGCTGCTGACGCTGCATCCCACGGCGTCGGGCCGCGTCTACGCCGCCTATGGCGGCGTCTACATCGGCATGGCGCTGATGTGGCTGTGGGCCGTGGACGGCGTGCGGCCCCTGGTCAGCGACTGGATCGGCGTGGCCCTGAGCCTGGCCGGCATGCTGGTGATCATGTCCGGATCCCGGGCCGGCTGAGGGCCCGGCCCGCTCAGGGCGCGAGGTAGCGCTGGGCCAGCCGCACCCAGTACGTGGCGCCGGGCGCGATGAGCGCGTCGTTGAAGTCGTAGCTGGCGTTGTGCAGCATGCAGGGGCCCAGCCCGTGGCCGGCCATGCGGTGCTCGCCATCGCCGTTGCCCAGGAAGATGTAGCAGCCGGGCCGGGCCTGCAGCAGGAATGCGAAATCTTCCGACGCCATGGCGGGCTCGATCACCCGCGCGCGGCCCTCGCCGGCCACTTCGCGCGCCACGTCCAGGCAGAACGCGGTTTCGGCCTCGGTATTGACCAGCGCCGGGTAGCGGCGCTCGAAGAACACCTCGGCCTCGCAGCCGTGGGCCGCGGCGATGCTGCCGGCGATCTCGCGCATGCGGCGCTCGATCAGGCCGACCACCTCGTCGCTGTAAGCGCGCACCGAGCCGCCCATCCAGGCGCTGTCGGGAATCACGTTGATCACGCTGCCGCCGGCCTGGACCTGGGTAATCGACAGCACGGCCGCGTCCAGCGGGCGCTTGCTGCGCGTGAGAATGGTCTGCAGCGACTGGCCGATGGCGAACAGCGCGGGCACGGGGTCGTTGCAATCCTGCGGCGCGGCGGCATGGCCGCCCTTGCCGCGCACGGTGATGCGAAAGCCGTTGGCCGCCGCCATCATGGGGCCGGCGCACACGCCGAAGGAGCCGGCGGGCAGGCCCGGCCAGTTGTGCATGCCGAACACGGCCTCGCAGGGAAAACGCTCGAACAGGCCGTCCTGGATCATCGCGCGGCCGCCGGCCCCGCCTTCCTCGGCGGGCTGGAAGCACAGATACACCGTGCCGTCGAAACCGCCGTGCCGCTGCAGGTGGCGCGCCGCGGCCAGCAGCATGGCGGTGTGGCCGTCGTGGCCACAACCGTGCATCTTGCCGTCGTGGCGCGAGCGGTGCTCGAACTGGTTCTCTTCCTGCATGGGCAGGGCGTCCATGTCGGCCCGCAGCATGATGGCGCGATCCGACGACCCGTGGCGGACGACGCCGACCACCCCGGTCTTGGCGATGCCGGTATACGTCTCGATGCCCCAGCCGCGCAGCGCGTCGGCCACCACCTTGGCGGTGCGGTGCTCCTCGTAACAGAGTTCCGGATGGGCGTGCAGATCGCGCCTCAGCGCCACGATGTCTTCCAGGTCCGATAGTCCGGGCACGGCTTGCTCCCTTGCAGTGTTTCGTTGTCCAGCGGCCGGCAGGCATATTACCCATGCGGCGGCCCGGCGATCCCGCCCGCTGGCTAGGGAAAACCCGGATCAAATTTACGTTTACGTAAACGTAATATTTGCGGTGCATCATTGCGCGGCGCCCGCCGGACGGCGCATCATGGGCCCGCAGAGGCCATCGCAGCGCGCTTGCCTGCGGCCATACAGAGGTAAGTACCCACTATCACGGAGACAGCGATGAACCTTCCCGGCCTCAATTTCGACCTGGGCGAAGACCTGGACATGCTGCGCGAGGCGGTGCGCAATTTCGCCCTCGCCGAAATCGCCCCCCGGGCGGCCGAAGTCGACCGCAGCGACCAGTTCCCCATGGACCTCTGGCGCAAATTCGGCGAGCTGGGCGTGCTGGGCATGACGGCCAGCGAGGAATACGGCGGCACCGACATGGGCTACCTGGCGCACATGATCGTCATGGAAGAGATTTCCCGCGCCAGCGCCTCCATCGGCCTGTCCTACGGCGCGCACTCCAATCTCTGCGTGAACCAGATCCACCGCAACGGCACGCCCGCCCAGAAAGCCAGATACCTGCCCAAGCTGATCTCGGGCGAGCACGTGGGCGCGCTGGCCATGAGCGAGCCGGGCGCCGGCTCGGACGTGGTCAGCATGCGGCTGCGCGCCGAGAAGAAGGGCGACCGCTACGTGCTGAACGGCACCAAGATGTGGATCACCAACGGGCCGGATGCCGATACCCTGGTGGTCTATGCCAAGACCGATCCCGAGGCGCACCAGCGCGGCATCACGGCCTTCCTGGTGGAAAAGGGCTTCAAGGGATTCTCGGTGGCTCAGAAGCTGGACAAGCTCGGCATGCGCGGCAGCCACACCGGCGAACTGGTGTTCGAGGACTGCGAGGTGCCGGAAGAAAACGTCCTGGGCCAGGTCAACGGCGGCGTGAAGGTGCTGATGAGCGGGCTGGACTATGAGCGCGCCGTGCTGTCGGGCGGCCCGGTGGGCATCATGCAGGCCGTGATGGACGTGGTGGTGCCCTACATCCACGACCGCAAGCAGTTCGGCCAGCCCATCGGCGAATTCCAGCTCATCCAGGGCAAGGTGGCCGACCTTTACACCACGCTGCAGGCCAGCCGCGCCTTCTGCTACCAGGTGGGCAAGAACCTGGACCGCCTGGGCAGCGGGCACGTGCGCCAGGTGCGCAAGGACTGCGCCGCCCTCATTCTGTACACCGCCGAGAAAGCCACGTGGATGGCCGGCGAAGGCGTGCAGATCCTGGGCGGCAACGGCTACATCAACGAATATCCCGTGGGCCGCCTGTGGCGCGACGCCAAGCTGTACGAGATCGGCGCGGGCACCAGCGAGATCCGCCGCATGCTGATCGGCCGCGAGCTGTTCAACGAAACCGCCTGACGCCTTCGCCATGATCCGCACGTCCGACATCCAGCACATCGAGCAGGCGCCCGTGCCGGGCCCCTCGCCGCTGGAGGTCGCGCGCCTCATCCTGGCGGGCTTCGACCGCCACTACGCGCTGTTCCGCTACAGCGCGCAGCGCGCCAAGGCGCTCTTCGAATCGGGCGACTGGCACGGCATCCAGCATCTCTCGCGCGAGCGCATCGAGTACTACGACATGCGCGTGCGCGAGTGCGCGGGGCAGCTCGAAGGCTTTCTGCGCCGCGGTCCGGAAAGCCGCTCGGCCAACGGCTCCGACGCCCTGTCGCCGGCCCAGACCGCCTTCTGGCAGGACGTGAAGCAGGAATACGTGGGCCTGCTGGCCGAGCACCGCCAGCCGGAGTGCGCGGAAACGTTCTTCAATTCGGTGTCGTGCCGCATCCTGCACCGGGACTACTTCCACAACGATTTTCTCTTCGTGCGGCCGGCCGTGGCCACCGACTACCTGGACAGCCGCATCCCCTCGTACCGCGTGTACTACCCCGTGACGGAGGGCTTGCAGAAAAGCCTGGTCCGCATGGTGGCGGACTTCGGGCTGGCGCTGCCGTTCGAGGACCTGCCGCGCGACGCGCGGCTGCTCGCGCGCGCCGCCGTGCGCCAGTTGCGCGCGCAGCTTCCGCGCCACGTCGGGCGCCGCATCGCCAGCGACTGCCAGGTCCACGCGCTGGGCTCGCTGTTCTTCCGCAACAAGGGCGCCTATATCGTGGGGCGGCTCATCAACCAGGGCACGGCGTACCCCTTTGCCGTGGCCCTCACGCGCAATCCGGCCGGCCAGGTGCGCCTGGACGCCCTGCTGCCGGGCGCGGACGACCTGAGCACGCTGTTCAGCTTCACGCGCGCCTATTTCCTGGTGGACATGGAAACCCCCGCCGCGGTGGTGAATTTCCTGTCCAGCCTGCTGCCGCGCAAGCCCAAGGCCGAGCTCTACACCATGATCGGCCTGCAGAAACAGGGCAAGACGCTCTTCTACCGAGATTTCCTGCACCACCTGGCGCATTCGCGCGACGCCTTCGACGTCGCGCCGGGGATCAAGGGCATGGTGATGTGCGTGTTCACGCTGCCGTCCTATCCCTACGTGTTCAAGCTCATCAAGGACCGCATCGACAAAGACGGCATGGACCACGCCACGGTGCGCCGCAAGTACCAGATGGTGAAGCTGCACGACCGCGTGGGCCGCATGGCCGACACCTGGGAGTATTCCCAAGTGGCGCTGCCGCGGGCCCGCTTCGCGCCCGGACTGCTCGACGAGCTGCGGCGGCTGGTGCCCAGCCTGATCGAGGAGACGGCCGACACCGTGGTCCTGCGCCACGTCTACATCGAACGTCGGATGACGCCGCTCAACCTCTATCTGCGGCAGGCCCCGGACGCGCTGCTGGAGCCGGCCGTGCGCGAATACGGGGACGCCATCCGCCAGCTGGCGGCGGCCAACATCTTCCCCGGCGACATGCTGTACAAGAATTTCGGGGTCACGCGCCTGGGACGCGTCGTGTTTTATGACTACGACGAAATACAGCGCATGACCGAAATGAACTTCCGGCGCATTCCGCCCGCGCCCAACGAAGAAGCGGAGCTGGCCTCCGAACCCTGGTACGCCATCGGCCCGAACGATGTGTTTCCCGAGGAGTTCGGGCGCTTCCTGCTGGGCGACGCGCGGGTGCGCGACGCCTTCATGCGTCACCATGCCGATCTGCTGGAACCCGAATGGTGGCAAGCCTGCCGCGAGCGCGTGGCGCAAGGGCGGATCGAGGAATTTTTCCCTTACGATACAGACAGGCGCCTGCGCCCCGAGCCTCTCGCGGGCGCGGCTTCTTCTTAACCGGCGCTGTCCCGATCCTCACAGGAGCAAGAGTCATGTCAGATCCCATCGTTATCGTTTCCGTCGCCCGCACGCCCATGGGCGGCATGCTGGGCAGCCTTTCCGGCCTGGCCGCGCACGAGCTGGGCTCGGTGGCCATCAAGGCCGCGGTCGAGCGCGCGGGCATCAAGCCCGAGCAGGTCGAAGAAGTCATCATGGGCAACGTGCTGCAGGCCGGACAGGGCCAGGCGCCCGCCCGCCAGGCCGCGCTGGGCGCGGGACTGCCCCTGGGCGTGTCTTGCACCACCATCCACAAGGTGTGCGGCTCGGGCCTGAAAGCCGCCATGTTCGGCCACGACCTGCTGGCCGCGGGCAGCGCCAGCGTGGTGGTGGCCGGCGGCCAGGAAAGCATGAGCAACGCGCCGTACCTGCTGCTCAAGGGCCGCCAGGGCTACCGCTACGGCCACAGCACCGTGTACGACCACATGGCCCTCGACGGCCTGGAAGACGCCTACGACCGCGGCAAGGCCATGGGCGTGTTCGCCGAAGACTGCGCGAGCAAGTATGCCTTCACCCGCGAGCAGCAGGACGCCTTCTCGCTCGAATCGCTGCGCCGCGCCCGCGCCGCCACCGAAGACGGCAGCTTCAAATGGGAAATCGCCCCCGTCACCGTGGCCGGCCGCAAGGGCGACACCGTGGTCGACACCGACGAGGCCCCCGCCAAGGCCATGCCGGAGAAGATCCCCACCCTGAAGCCGGCGTTCAAGAAAGACGGCACGGTCACCGCCGCCAACTCGTCTTCCATTTCTGACGGCGCGGCCGCCATGGTGCTGATGCGCGCCTCCACCGCCGAGAAGCTCGGCGTCAAGCCGCTGGCCCGCATCGTGGCCCACAGCCAGCACTCGCAGGAACCGGCGTGGTTCACCACCGCTCCGGTGGGCGCGCTCAAGAACCTGTTCGCCAAGACCGGCTGGAAAGCCGGGGACGTGGACCTCTATGAAATCAACGAGGCCTTCGCCGTGGTGACCATGGCCGCCATGAAAGACTTCAACCTGCCGCACGAGAAGGTCAACATCCACGGCGGCGCCACCGCGCTGGGCCATCCCATCGGCGCTTCGGGCGCGCGCCTCATGGCCACCCTGGTCGGCGCGCTGCGCAAGACCGGCGGCAAGCGTGGCGTGGCCACGCTGTGCATCGGCGGCGGCGAAGCCGTGGCCATGGCCATCGAAATGCTGTAAGCCCCGCGGCGCGCGGCTGCAAGGAGACAGTCGCCGCGCGCCGTTTTCCCCTCCCACCGCAGCCCGGGCGCGCCGCGCCCGGACCGCTCCCATTATTCAAAAACAGCAGGACGGGTGGAACCCCATGCCCATCATCGATTCCCGCATCAATCCGCGGTCGCAGGATTTTTCCGATAACGCGCGCGCCATGCAGGCGCAACTCGACGATCTGAGCCGGCAACTGGCGCAGGCCGCGCAGGGCGGCAGCGAATCCGCGCGCGCCAAGCACGTGGCGCGAGGCAAGCTGCTGCCGCGCGAGCGCGTGGAGCGGCTGATCGATCCGGGCAGCCCGTTCCTGGAGCTGTCGCCCCTGGCCGCGCACGGCATGTACAACGACGAAGCGCCCGGAGCGGGCATCATCACCGGCATCGGCCGCATCGCCGGCACGGAATGCGTCATCGTGTGCAACGATGCCACGGTCAAGGGCGGCACCTACTACCCCATGACCGTCAAGAAGCACCTGCGTGCGCAGGAGATCGCGGCGCAGAACCGCCTGCCCTGCGTGTACCTGGTGGATTCGGGCGGCGCCAACCTGCCCCGCCAGGACGAGGTGTTTCCCGACCGCGACCATTTCGGCCGCATCTTCTACAACCAGGCGCAGATGTCGTCGCAAGGCATCGCGCAGATCGCGGTGGTCATGGGCTCCTGCACCGCCGGCGGCGCCTACGTGCCCGCGATGAGCGACGAGTCCATCATCGTGCGCAACCAGGGCACCATCTTCCTGGGCGGTCCGCCCCTGGTGAAAGCCGCCACGGGCGAGGAAGTCAGCGCCGAAGACCTGGGCGGCGGCGACGTGCACACCCGCCTGTCCGGCGTGGCCGACCACCTGGCCGCCAACGACATGCACGCGCTGCAACTGGCGCGCAACGCGGTGGCGCGGCTCAACCTCAAGAAGCCCCAGCCCCTCGCGCTCAAGCCGGCGCGCGAGCCGCGCTACGATCCGGCCGAACTCGACGGCATCATTCCCGCCGACACCCGCAAGCCCTACGACGTGCGCGAAGTCATCGCGCGCATCGTCGACGGCTCCGAGTTCGACGAATTCAAGGCGCGATTCGGGCCCACCCTGGTCACCGGATTCGCGCACATCCACGGCATGCCCGTGGGCATCGTGGCCAACAACGGCATTCTGTTCTCCGAGTCCGCGCAGAAAGGCGCGCACTTCATCGAACTGTGCGCCCAGCGCAAGATCCCGCTGGTGTTCCTGCAGAACATCACCGGGTTCATGGTGGGGCGCAAATACGAAAACGAAGGTATCGCGCGCCACGGCGCGAAGATGGTCACCGCCGTGGCCACCGCCGCCGTGCCCAAGTTCACCGTCCTCATCGGCGGCTCCTTCGGCGCGGGCAATTACGGCATGTGCGGCCGCGCCTATTCGCCGCGCATGCTGTTCATGTGGCCCAATGCCCGCATCTCGGTCATGGGCGGCGAACAGGCCGCCAGCGTGCTGGCCACCGTCAAGCGCGATGGCATCGAAGCCCGCGGCGGCCAGTGGCCGGCCGAAGAAGAGGAAGCGTTCAAGGCCCCCATCCGCGCGCAGTACGAGCGCGAAGGCCACCCCTACTACGCCACCGCCCGCCTCTGGGACGACGGCATCATCGCCCCCGCCGACACGCGCCGCGTGCTCGGCCTGGCGCTGTCGGCGGCGCTCAATGCTCCGATCGAGGACACGCGGTTCGGGGTATTCCGCATGTAGAGGAAGACCCACTCCCTGTGCGCTGCGCGCCCCCCTCAAGCGGGCGACGCCGGCGGACCGGCAAAGCCGGGTCCGCGGCGTCCCGGATGGACCGGCGCAAGAGGGGCGATGGGGCTGTTTGGAAGAGTGTTTGGAACGAGTTTCTGCCTGGATGACGCCATGTTCGATACCCTGCTGATTGCCAACCGCGGCGAAATCGCCTGCCGCGTCGCCGCTACCGCCCGCCGCCTCGGCATCCGCACCGTCGCCGTGTATTCCGACGCCGACGCCGACGCCCGGCACGTCGCCGCCTGCGACGAAGCCGTGCACATCGGCGGCGCCGAGCCGCGCGCGAGCTACCTGCGCGCCGACGCCATCCTGCAAGCCGCGCGCGACACCGGCGCGCAAGCCATCCACCCCGGCTACGGCTTCCTGTCGGAAAACGAGGCCTTCGCCCAGGCCGCCGCCGAAGCCGGCATCGTCTTCGTGGGCCCGCCGGCCTCGGCCATTGCCGCCATGGGCAGCAAATCGGCCGCCAAGGCCCTCATGGAAAAAGCCGGCGTGCCGCTGGTGCCCGGCTACCACGGCGACAACCAGGACCCGCAATTCCTCAAGTCGCAGGCCGACGCCATCGGCTACCCCGTACTCATCAAGGCCAGCGCGGGCGGCGGCGGCAAGGGCATGCGCGTGGTGGAAACCCCCGCCGCTTTCCTCGACGCGCTCGCCTCCTGCCAGCGCGAGGCCGCCTCCAGCTTCGGCGACGACCGCGTGCTCATCGAGCGCTACCTGCAGAAGCCGCGCCACATCGAAATCCAGGTGTTCGCGGACACGCACGGCAACTGCGTGTACCTGTTCGAGCGCGACTGCTCCGTACAGCGCCGCCACCAGAAGGTCATCGAGGAAGCGCCCGCCCCCGGCATGACCGAAGAACGCCGCCGCGCCATGGGCGAAGCCGCCGTGGCCGCCGCGCGCGCGGTCGGCTATGTGGGCGCGGGCACGGTGGAGTTCATCGCCGAGCCCGACGGCCGCTTCTACTTCATGGAAATGAACACGCGGCTGCAGGTGGAGCACCCGGTAACGGAAATGATCACCGGGCTGGACCTGGTGGAATGGCAGTTGCGCGTGGCCGCCGGCGAGCCCCTGCCGGCGCGCCAGCAGGATCTGCGCATCCATGGCCACGCCATCGAGGCCCGCCTCTACGCCGAGAACCCCGAAAAGGGTTTCCTGCCTTCCATCGGCACGCTGGCGCACCTGCGCCTGCCCCCGCACACCGCCTTCACCAACGGCGACATCCGGGTGGACGGCGGCGTGCGCGCGGGCGACACCATCACGCCGTACTACGACCCCATGATCGCCAAGCTCATCGTGTGGGGCGCGGACCGCGGCCAGGCCCGCGCCCGCATGGTGCAGGCGCTGGCCGACACGCAGGTCGTGGGCGTGCAGACCAACGTGGCCTTTCTTTCCCGCCTCATGCGCGACAAAGCCTTCGCCACGGCCGACCTGGACACCGGCCTCATCGAGCGGCGGCGCGCCACGCTGCTGCCCGAGCCCCGGCCGGCCGGCGCCCTGGAACTGGCGCTGGCCTCGGCCGCGGTGCTGGCCGCCGAAGGCCTGCCGCAGCCGCAGACGCGGCACGCCGGCGACCCCTGGGACGCGCGCGACGGCTGGCGCCTGGGCGGGCGCTACACGCGCCGCCTGCAATGGGTGGACAACGGCGCCAGCCGCGACGTGCAAATCGCCCGCGACGGCGCGCAATGGACGATCGACGCCGGCGACGGGCCGCGGGCCTTCCACTGGCAGGCGCACGACGGCGCGCTGCGCATCACGCTGGACGGACGCGAAGCCGGCGGCAACGTCGCGCTGCACGCCGGCCGCGCCTACGTCTTCGGCGCAGACGGCGCCCACACGCTCGAGCTCTACGACCCGCTGCAGCATTCCGAAGACGCCCAGGCCGACCACGGCGGCGGCCTGACCGCGCCCATGCCGGGCAAGATCATCTCCATCTCCGTCAAGGCGGGCGACGCCGTGGAGAAAGGCCAGCCGCTGCTGGTGATGGAAGCCATGAAGATGGAGCACACCATCTCCGCCCCCGCCGACGGCAAGGTCGCCGAGATCTTCTACGCCGTGGGCGACCAGGTGGCCGAAGGCGCGGAACTGGTGGCCATCGAATAGCGCCGCGCGGCGCACCGGCGGCCCAGGAAAAGGGCCGCCGACGCCGCTTTAGCTGGGCGTCAGCCCCCTCGCCTAGAATCCGGGTTCGCCCTCCGGCCCGCGCGACCATGCCCAGCCCCGATTCGACCAACCCGCTCGCCCGCCCCGCGTTCCTGCACTTCCTGACCGCCCGGGTGGGCGCGTCCCTGGCGTTCCAGATCGTGTCCGTGGCCGTGGGCTGGCAGGTCTATGCGCTGTCCGGCGAGGCGCTGGACCTCGGCCTGATCGGCCTGGCGCAGTTCCTGCCCATGGCGGCGCTCACCCTTATCGTCGGCCACGTGGCCGACCGCTACGACCGCCGCCGCATCGTTGCCCTCTGCATGGCCGTCGAAACCCTGGCCACCCTGCTGCTGGCGCTGGCGGCCTTCGAAGGCTTCGGCGGCAAGCCGCTGATCTACGCCACCCTCATCGCCATGAGCTCGGCCCGCGCGTTCGAATCGCCCACCCTGTCCACGCTGATTCCCGCCGTCGTGCCGCGCGCCTGGCTGCCGCGGGCCACGGCGCTGTCTTCCTCGGGCGGCCAGATCGCCCAGATCGCCGGCCCCGCTCTCGGCGGCCTGGGCTATGGCCTCGGGCCTGTCTGGGTGTACGGCCTGGCTTCGCTGCTGTACCTGGCGTCCTGCGTCTGCATCGCCTCGCTGCGCATCGAACGCGCCCCGCCGCGCAAGGAACCCACCACCGCGCGCACCCTGCTGGCCGGCATTACCTTCATCTTCCAGCGCCGGCTGCTGCTGGGCACGCTGTCGCTGGACCTCTTCGCCGTGCTGCTGGGCGGCGCCACCGCGCTGCTGCCCATCTTCGCCAAGGACATCCTGCACGCCGGCCCCTGGGCCCTGGGCGCGCTGCGCGCCGCGCCCGCCTGCGGCGCGGCCCTTATGTCCCTCACCCTGGCCCGGCTCAGCCTGGGCATGCAGGTCGGCCGCCTGCTGTTCGGCGCCCTCGCCGTCTTCGGCATGGCCACCATCGTCTTCGGCCTGTCGCGCTCCATTCCCCTGTCCGTCGCCGCGCTGGCCGTGCTGGGCGCGGCCGACGCCATCAGCGTGGTGGTGCGCTCCTCGCTGGTGCAGCTCAACACCCCGGACCACATGCTGGGCCGGGTAAGCGCCGTCAACACCCTGTTCATCGGCGCCTCGAACCAGCTGGGCGAATTCGAGTCCGGCCTCACCGCCGCGCTCTTCGGCGCCGTGCCCGCCGTGGTCATCGGCGGGCTGGGCACCCTTGCCGTGGCGGGGCTGTGGATGTGGTGGTTTCCGGAGCTGCGCAAGCTGCGCAGCCTGCAGGGGTAGACCCGCCGGGCGCGTCAGCGTTCCAGCCCCGCCTTCTTCGCCTGGCTGGCGATGGCGATCATGACGCCGATGCGGCGCAGCGGATCGGGCGGCAGCCAGTTGGGCTTCTCGAACGCCTCCAGGTCGTCCAGCATGGGACTGCGCCGGCCCGCGATCTGCTCGGCCAGCAGCTTGCCGTGGATCGTGCCCTTGATGACGCCCGCGCCGTTGCAACCCACGGCGGCATAGAGCCCGGGCCGGACGCGGCCGACGAAAGACGCGCCGTTGCCGGTGAGCGCCGTGGAACCGCTCCACACATACTCGAAATCGTGCGCGGCCAGTTCCGGATAGCGGCGCCGGAAGGAATCGCGCAGCAGCTGCGCCATGCGCTCCAGCGGCTGCTCGGCCTCGTAGGAATAGGCGCTGCGCACCATGAAGCGGCCGCCGCGGATGCGCCGCAGCGTGGTGCCCAGGCGGTTGGCGGGGATCACGCCCCACTGGTCGCGCTGCCCGAGCAGGGCCTGTTGCGCCGCGTCCAGCACCGGCGTGACGCCGGCATAGGTGTAGATGGTGACGAGTCGGCTGCGCAGAAAGCCCAGCTTGCGCGCGAATGCGTTATTGGCCAGGATCAGGTTGTCGGCGGTGAACTCGCCGCTGGCGCTGCGCACGGTATAGGGGCCCGAGCCGCCGACGGCCAGCACCGGGTTGTTCTCCATCAGCCACACGTTCTGCGGCAGCGTGTCGGCCAGTCCGCGGATGAGGGCCGCGGGCTGCACGAACACATTGTTCATGGAGTGATAGCCGAATTGGTAATAGCGCGTGCCCAACCGCTCGTGCATGGCCTCGCGGTCGAGCTCCGTGTAAGCCACGCCCCACTCCCGGTACTGCGCCAGCGACGCGCGCAGGTTGCGGCAGCCCAGCTCGGTGGCGGCGGCATGGTACTTGCCCGCCACATCCCAGCCGCAATCGAACCCGCCCCGTTCGGCCAGCTCGGCCAGCCAGTCCAGCCCGGCCTGGTACATGGCGATCTGCTTGCGCGCGATCTGCAGCGGGCTGTGATGCCCGCCCATGCGGGTATTGTGCGGCAGGTTGATGAGAAAACCGGAGTTGCGGCCGGCGGAGCCCTCGCCCGCGGAGGCGGCGTCCAGCACCAGGATGGGCTCCCGCGGCTGCAGCTCCGCCAGCCTGCGCGCGGCCGCCAGGCCGGTGTAGCCGGCGCCGATCACCACGTGCCTGAAGCGCGTGTGCGGCGGCGGCGCGGTGCGCGGCGCGCGCGCGGGCAGCATGGCGTTCCAGCCGGAGCCGCTTTGATAGAGAGGATAAGTCCGCGATTGCCCTGGAGGGTGAGACATGATGATGGTTCAGTGTTGCGGTTGGCGAATCATTGGTCCGCGCGCGCCTGCAGGCTGCGCATGACTTCGTTCTGCACGATGCTCCAGATCTGCGACTTGAGCTCGATGTAGCGCGGCGAAAGCTGCACGTCGGCATTGCGCGGAAACGGCAGGTCGTTGGGAATGTCGCAAGCCACGCGGCCCGGCCGCGCGCTCATGATGACCATGCGGTTGGACAGCAGCAGCGCCTCGTCGATGGAGTGCGTGATGAAGACAATGGTCTTGCCCGCGCGCTCGTAGATGCGCGTCAGCTCTTCCTGCAGCACCTGCCGCGTCATGGCGTCCAGCGCCGCGAACGGCTCGTCGAGCAGGATGACGTCCGGATCGTTGGCCAGCACACGCGCAATGGACACGCGCTGGCGCATGCCGCCGGACAGCGCCTTGGGATAGGCGTCCTCGAAGCCCTTCAGGCCCACCATCTCGATGAACTTCTGCGCCGTCGCGCGCCGCTCGGCGGCAGAAACGCCCTTGAGCTTCAGCCCGAAGGCCACGTTCTCGGCCACCGTCAGCCAGGGAAACAGCGCGTATTGCTGAAACACCATGCCGCAATGCGGGTCCACGTCGCGCACCTCGCGGCCGTTGACCACGATGCGGCCCGCGCTGGGACGCTCGAATCCCGTGATCAGGTTCAGCAGCGTGGACTTGCCGCAGCCCGACGCGCCCAACACCACCAGGAACTCGCCGCGCTTCACTTGCAGGTCCACGCCCTGCAAGGCATGGAAAGACCCGAAGGACTTGGAAATGCCTTCGATGGAGATCATCGTGTCGTTTGCAGCCTTGCTGCCCGCACCGTTTACCGCGACCATGCCAGCACCCTGTTTTCAATGATTCGGAACACCACGTCGGTTATCAGCACCGTGATGCTGATCAGCGCCATGCCCAGCACCACCGTGTCGGTCTGGAAGAACTCCTTGCCGTTCATGATGAGAAAGCCCAGGCCCTCCTTGGCGGCCACGAGTTCCGCGGAGATCACGCAGGTCCACGACAGCCCCAGGATCACCTTGAAGCCGCTGAAGATCTGCGGCAGGCTGGCCGGCAGGATGACCATGCGCATCACCTGCGCGCCGCTCGCGCCCAGGTTGCGCGCCGCGCGGATCAGCAGCGGGTCGATGTTGCGCGTGGCCTCGATCACATACAGCAGCGCCGGCGCGAAGGTGCCCATGAACACGATGCTGTACTTCTGCGTCTCGGTAATGCCGAACCACAGCAGCGACAACGGAATCCAGCTCATCGACGGCAGCGGACGCAGGAACGACAAAATGGGGTCGAAGGCCGCGCGGGCGCGCGGCGACGTCCCCAGGAAAATCCCCAGCGGAATCGCCAGCGCTGTGGCGGCGGCGAAACCCACCATGACCCGGCGCGCGGACGCCAGGATGTGATCCATCAACGAGCCCTGCTCCCACATGACCGTCATGCGGGCGAACACGGAAGAGGGCGGAGGCAGAAACAGCGGATCCACCCATTGCAGGCGGCACGCGGCCTCCCAGAATAGCAGCAGCGCGATCACGGACACGCTGCTGATCAGCATCAGGTCCGGGCGGCGCTGGCGAGTCGGCGCATTCATCATTCAATCGATCCAGGCGTAAGCGGGGCGGACGCGCGGCGTCCGCCGCCGTGCCGGCAGGGCCGGCGGCATTTCGTAAACGGGGAAAGCGGAAAAACGCGGTGGAAGCGGCGGCTGCAGGCTACAGATAGGCCGGATCGACCCACTCGCGCACCGGCGGCGCCTTGTCGATCTGCCCGTAGCGCACCATCATCTCGGCCAACTTCTGCAGGCCGTCGATGTACTTGCCGCCCGGGTCCAACAGCGAGCGCTGCTCCGCCGCGCCGTACCAGTCCGCGCCCTTCACCATCTCCAGCTGGTCCGCCGGCGCCAGCTTGGTAAGCGCCACCAGCGGCGTCACCGCGCTGTCGGGCTGCGAGCGCAACTGCTCGTTGGCGCGAAAATACGCCTTCAGAAAACCCTTGACCGCCTCGGGATGCTTGTCCAGGAACGCCCGGCGCGCCACCAGCACATCCGGCCCCGGCGTCACGCCGTACTCCTTGTAGAGCGAGAACTGCGTATCATCGGCCAGCACCCGCGCGCCCGGCATGCCGCGCACCGCGTTGAACTGCGGCGTCCATGCCGCCGCCGCGTCGATCTGGCCCGACTGAAACGCGGCCGGAATCTCCGGCGCCGGCACATTCAGCACCGTCACGTCCTTGTCCGCCTTCAGCCCCGACTGCTCCAGCAGGTTCAGCACCAGCAGGTGCGCGCTGGACGCGAAGGTCACGCCGACCTTCTTGCCCTTCAGGTCCTGCAGGCTGTTGGCTCCTTCGCGCACGATCAGCCCTTCCACGCGCCCGAAATTCTCCGGCACCCCGACGATGGCGAAATGCCGCGAACCGCGCGCCATCACCGCCAGCGCCGCCGGCGCGGCCGTGACCGCCATGTCGATATTGCCCGACAGCAGCGCGCTCACCCGCGCCGACGTCGTGCCGAACGATTCCCAGCCCACCTCCAGGCCCTCGCCCTTGAAATAGCCCGCCTGCATCGCCAGCCACGCCGGATAATGCCCCAGCCACGCCGACCCGCCGTAGCGCACCGACTGCGCGCCCGCGGCCCACACGCGGCCGGCCAGCGGCAGCGCCAGCGCGGCAGCGCCCAGCGCCGCGCCCTTGATGAAACCTCGTCTCGTCTCCCGCACGTCTCTCTCCTTTTTTGCCGTCTGGCCGCCCCGACACGGACGCGGCTCCTGGGAATGGCTCTTCAACACAAGCGCATCTGCCGCCCCAGCCACGGCAGGTGCGCACTCATCTGCGGAAAAATCTCCATCGCCAGCGCCTGGCGGCTGAACTGCCAGAACATCTCCGCCATCTCCTGGAACTCGCCCTGCCGCGACACCTGGTGCAGCGTGCGCGCCAGGCCGGGCCCCGGCAGCGGCAGCACCGCCACCTGGTCCAGCCACGAGCGCCCCTGCAGCAGGCACAGCGGCGTCGTCAGCGCCCAGCCCAGATTCGCCGCGATCATCGCCATCACCACGTCGCTGGTATCGATCTCCAGGAACGGCGGCGCGGTCACGCTCGCGCGGCGCAGATGGCGCTCGATCATCGCCCCGAAATGCGACCGCCGGCTGAAGCGGATGAACGGCGCCGCCTGCGCCAGCTGGCGCAGATCCATGCGCGCGAACTCGTCCACGCGCGCCGTGGGCACCGCCAGCACGAACGGCTCCGTCAGGATTGCGCGGCGCTCCAGCCCGTCCACATCCTCCAGCGCGTCCGTGGTCACGATGATGTCCACCTGCCGGTTCAGCAGCGCCTGCGCCTGCCCGTACGCCAGCCCCGACCACACCAGCACCTGGCTCGCGCTCTGCGTCAGCCGCTTCACGATCGCCGGCCCCGTCGTCGCCGCGAACGAATCGATCATCCCGATCCGGATCGCCGGCCGGTTCATCAGGTCCGCCTCGCGCACCTGTGCGATCAGCCGGTCCACATCGTCCACGATCTGCCGCGACTGCCGCTGCAGCGTCACTCCCGCCGGCGTCAGCCGGTACGGCCGCCGCGAGCGGTCCAGCACCTTCATGCCCAGCGTGGCCTCGATCTGCGACATCGTCTGCGACACCGCCGACTGCGTAATCCCCAGCGCCTGCGCCGCCGCCGACAGGCTGTCGGCCGACGCCACCGCCGCGAAAATGCGCAGCATGCGGATATCCAGGTCCGAATCGTTCTTCAGCGCACCCATGCTGTCTCCTATGAGAAATGCTAAGAATGCCGGGATTTATCGTCAAAAAATCCTGGATGTTTAAGCAAATCTAATAGTGAGCATTAGCGCGGATGAAATCGGGCCGGGATTCCGCCCCTCGGGCGCCCCGATCGCCGCAGGACGCCCGTGATAGAGTCGAACGTCCCGCTCATCGCGTCTCCATCATGTCGACACGCATCGAAACCGGATCGCCCCGCCCGGAAAGCCCGCAGCCCGGCCCGGACGCCCCCGCCGCGCAGCCGGCACACCCCCCGGCCATCGACCCGGCGCGCACCGCCCTGCTGGTCATGCATTACCAGACCGACATCATGGCCCTGTTCCCGTCGGCGGCGCCCACCCTGCTCGCCAACACGCGCAAGCTGTGCGACGCCGCGCGGCGCAAAGGCGTCGGCGTTTACTTCGTCAAAATCCACTTCAGCCCCGGGTACCCCGAAGTCAGCCCGCTCAACCGCAACGGGCTGGGCATCAAGCGAATGGGGCTTTTCGTCCACGACCAGCTCTCCCCCGAACTCGGCCGGCGCCCCGGCGAACCCCTCATCCTCGCCCACCGCGCCAGCGTCTTCTTCGGCACCGGCCTGGAGCTGCGCCTCTCCGCCCAAGGCATCGACACCCTGCTCATGGCCGGCATCGCCTCCACCGGCGTCGTGCTGTCGTCGGTGGCGTATGCGAGCGACGCGGATTACCGGCTGTTCACGGTCAAGGATTGCTGCTATGACCCGGATCCGGTCGTGCATGAGCGTCTGTTCTCGACGGCGTTCGAGTCCCGGACGGTGGTGGTGTCGTTGGAGGAGGCGTTGGAGTTGCTTGGGTAAGAAGGCGCGGCGGAAATCGCGGGCAGACCGCATCCGGTGCGCAAGGGATAGCCGCATTGGATTGATGCCACTGCCAGCCAGACGGCAGACTCGCAGCGCACAATGCGTTGCCAGCTCAGTTTCATATGCGGATTGGCTGCCAGCCAGAACGGCTCAATGCCAAAAACGCCCATTATTCGGCTCTGCAACGTCCCCTTTCACCCCGCCACCTCCCGATACCAATCCAAAAAACTGCAAAGCGCCACATCCCCGCGGCCGTTCCGCGCTAGGATGAATGCGTGTCCTTTCAAGGAATACGATCATGGCTCCCATCTCGCAAAAACCGCTTGCCCTCAAGTCGGTTCGCCCCAATGTCATGGAGGTCGAGTACGGCGCATTTCGTGGTTATGTGGACGTTATCGACCACACTCAGCAAACGACCGTGTGCAGAACGCATTTCTGCCGCACGATCTGGCCATCGCGGGAGATGGCGGAACAGCAGGCGATGGAACTTGCCCGCGGGTTCCAGGACGCGCGCGGGTCCGGCGCGTCGAGGGCCGCGTTGCTGACGGCGGGGCTGAGCGACGCGGCGGCTGGCCGCAAGCCGCTGGAGTTCGTGCCGATCAGCCTGGTCAAGCGGCCCACGGCGCCGGTGGGCAAGCGGCATCTGCGTCTGGTTGCTTGAGCGTCCCGCCCGCCCAAGGCATTGCGGCGGAGACGCCGCACGCGGCGGGCTGAAGCGTTGCAGTGGCCGGCCATGGGCGACATGCGCCCGTGGCCGACGGCTAGCGCAGCGTGCCGACGCGGACCTGCCGCGCGCCGCAGGCCCGCACCAGCTCCGCATCGTGGCTGGCGAATAACACGACGCGGTCCTGCGCCCAAGTCTTGAACAGTCCGGCCAGCACGGCGCGGCTTTGCGCGTCGAATCCGTTGCTGGGTCCGTCCGCGACGACCACGGCCGGGCTGCCCAGGGCCGCGGCGGTCAGGTAGACCTTGCGGCGCGTGCCGGTGGACATCTGCTCGAAGCGCTTGTCCAGGTGCGGTTCCAGGCCCAGAGCGCGGGCCAGGTCCAGCACGGCGTCGTCCAGGGCGGCGTGCTTTTCCGCGGCGACCTGTTCCAACAGCCCGCGCCCGGTCTGGGAGGGGAAGGCGAGGCAATTGTCGGGCACGTAGGCCAGGCGGGCCTTGGCCTGCTGCGGCGCGTGGATGAGGGAATGTCCGTCGATCCAGACGTCTCCGCTGTCCGGGGCGAGCGCGCCCGCGATGATGGCGAGCAGGCTGGATTTGCCGGTGCTGTCTTCTTCGCACAGCGCCATGCATCCGGGCTGGAAGGTTTGCGTCAGTCCCTGGAAGACGAGATGGTCGCCGTAGCGTTTGCCGAGATTGTCGATGCGTAGCATGCCGCGAGTGTACGCATGAACGCGATGGGCGGCCAGATGCCATTGCGCTTCCGGCGGGCAGCCTGAACCCCGCCGCCTCGCCGGCGCCCGACTTTCGCCAGGCAAAATTTTGCTGCGGCGCAACTTTACCCGCCTGGCGGGGCTTTCTATCTTGTTCCCGTGTTCGGCTTTCCAGGCAACCCCTCGCCATGTCGTTGCAGGACTCACCCGCCATTTCCGCTACGAAGAAGGCTTGCCGCGTACTGGCGAGCCTGTCGGACCGGCGCATCCACAGACTGACGGACATTGCGCAGCATGCCGGCCTGGACATATCGACGGCGCTGCGGATTCTGAAGGACATGGAGGTAGAGGGTTTCGTGGAGCGAGACCCGGTGAGCAAGCACTATATGCTCGGGCCGCAGGTGTATGCGATGCATCATGCCATGGTGAACGGCCTCGATCTGCGCGGGCTGGCCCGGCCGGCGCTGATACGGTTGGCGCGGCGCTTCGGGGATACGGTGATCCTGTCCGTGCCCATCGGCTGGGAGTCGGTGTGCGTGGATCTGTGCTTCGGCGACTATCCCATCCGCGCGAACTATCTGGAGGTGGGCAGCCGCCGCCCGCTGGGCGTGGGCGCGGGCAGCCTGGCGCTGCTTTCGGCGCTGGAAGAGGAAGAGGCCGAGGCGCTGCTGCCGCTGGTGCGCGAGCGGCTGGCGGCCCGCTATCCGCGTTTTCCGGCGGGCGCGCTGGACGCGGCGGCACGGCGCGCCCGGACGCTGGGCCACGCCATGCTGCTGGACGTGGTGGTGGAGAAGATGGGCGGGCTGGGCGTGGCGGTGCGCGGGCCGAGCGGGCGCGCGATTGCCGCGCTGAGCGTGGCCGCGCTCAACGAGCGCATCGAGTCCCGCGAGCAGGAGCTGGCGCAGGCGCTGGCCGAAGAGGCGCGCGTCATCGAACATGCGTGGATGCCCCATGCCTGACCGCGCGCGCACCCACGCTTACCTCCTCGGCGCGGCGGCGACGCGCTTCGGCCGCCATGAAGGCCGGAGCGCGCTGGACCTGATGGCCGAAGCGGCCGAGGCCGCGCTGGAACGGACCGGGCTGGCGCGCGCCAGTATCGACGGAGTGCTGTGCGGCTACGCCACCACGTATCCCCACCTCATGCTCGCCACCCTGCTGAGCGAAAAGCTGGGGCTGGACCCGCACTATGCGCACGGCATGCAGATGGGCGGCGCGACGGGCGCGGGCATGGTGATGCTGGCGCGCGAACTGGTGCGCACCGGCACTTGCCGCCGCGTGCTGGCGGTGGCCGGAGAAAACCGGCTCACCGGGCAAGCGGTGGACGCTTCGATCCAGACGCTGGCCCAGGTGGGCGAGGCGGATGCCGAAGTGCCCAACGGCGCGTCAGTGCCGGCCTATTACGCGCTGCTGGCCTCGGCGTACCTGCACCGCACCGGCACGCGGCGGGAAGACCTGGCGGAGCTGGCGGTGTTGATGCGCCGCCATGCCGGCGGACATCCGCAGGCGCACCTGCGCGATCCCATTACGGTGGAACAGGTGCTGGCTTCCAAGCCCATCGCCACGCCGCTGCACTTGCTGGACTGCTGCCCCATCTCCGACGGTGCGGTGGCGCTGGTGGTGGGCGCGCAGGAGGGGCCGGTGCGCATCGCCGGGGCGGGCCAGGCGCACCGCCATCAGCATCTGTCCGCCCTGCGCGACGTGATGGACACGGGCGCGGCGCGCGCGGCCGGCCGGGCGCTGGCGCAGGCCGGTGTGGACACGGGGCAGATCGATTATCTGGCGATCTACGATTCCTTCACGATCACGCTTGCGATGCTGCTGGAAGAGCTGGGCTTTGCGCCGCGCGGCGCGGCGGCGGACCGCGTGCGGCGCGGGGATTTCGACGCCGCCGGGCCGCTGCCGCTGAATACGCATGGCGGGCTGTTGTCATTCGGGCACTCGGGCGCGGCGGGCGGGCTGGCGCACGTGGCGGAGGCCTGGGCCCAGCTCGCGGGACTGGCGGGCGAGCGCCAGATTGCGCCGCGCAAGCGCGCGCTGGTGCATGCGGATGGCGGCGTGCTGTCGGCGCATGTAAGCCTGGTGCTGCAGGCGGAGGACAAGGCATGAGCGCGGCGGGGAGGACAGCGCGATGAATGAGCGGCATCCCCTGGATTTGCGGCGCTGCGAGGATTGCGGCGCATGGTGGGCCTTGCGTCCGTATGCCTGCGCAGCCTGCGGCGGAACGAATCTGCAATGGGCCCGCGCGGGCGGCGAGGGCGAAGTGATTGCGCACAGCACGGTGCACCGCGCGCCCGATGCCGACTGGCGCGCCCGGGCGCCGTATGAACTGGTGCTGGTGCGGCTGCGCGAAGGCGCGGTGCTGATGGGCCATGCCGCGCCCGGCGTGGCCATCGGCCACGACGTGCAGGCCCGCGAGTTCACGCACGGCGGCCGCACCCTGCTTTGTTTCGAGGCGCGCCGGCCGCCCTGACGCGCCGCCGGCAAGCGCAGCCCCTTTTTCCTATCCCCCTATCCCATCGAAACGTCCCGGCGAGGACGGAGGAGACACTCATGCCTGCAATTTCCGCATGGCGCGCGGCGCTGGCCGCGTTCACGCTGGCGGCCGGCGCCGCTTCGGCGGGCCCGGCCTGGCCGGAGAAACCCCTTACCCTGGTGGTTCCCTATCCGCCCGGCGGGCCCACGGACATCGTGGCGCGTGTGGTGGCGCAGGGCCTGGGCGATGCGCTCGGCCAGACGGTAATCGTGGACAACCGTTCGGGCGCGGGCGGCAATATCGGCGCCGACATGGTGGCCAAGAGCGCGCCGGACGGCTACACGCTGCTGATGGCGACCACGGCGCACGCGATCAATATGTCGCTGTTCAGGAACCTGGGCTACGACACGCAACGGAGCTTCGCACCGGTGTCGCTGCTGACCAAGGGGCCGCTGGTCATCGTGACGCGGCCCGATCTCCCCGCCCACAGCGTGAGCGAACTCATCGCCCTGGCGAAGAAGCGCGCCGGGGAACTCACCTTCGCGTCGTCCGGCAACGGGCAGTCAACCCACCTTTCGGCGGAGCTGTTCAACGCCATGGCCGGCACGCGCATGGTGCACGTGCCCTATCGCGGCAGCGCGCCCGCGCTCACCGACGTCATGGGCGGGCAGGCCGACGTCATGTTCGACACCATGCTGTCTTCCATGCCGTATGTGAAGGCGGGCAAGCTGCAGGCGCTGGCGGTAACGGGCAAGCAGCGTTCGCCGGCCGCGCCGGACCTGCCCACGGTGGCCGAGTCCGGCCTGCGGAACTACGAAGCCACGGCATGGAACGGCCTGCTGGCGCCCGCGGGCACGCCGCCGGCGGTAGTGCAGCAACTGAACGCGGCCTTGCGCCAGGTGCTCACCCGCCCGGACGTGCAGCAGAAGTTCGCCGCGCAGGGCTTTGCCGCCGACTGGACGACGCCGGACGACGCGCGCCGCTTCGTGGCCGACGAGGTGCGGAAATGGGCCGAGGTGGTGCGCGCCTCCGGAGCCACCGTCAACTGAGGACGCGGGCCACCGGGGCCCGCCGGACACAAGAGGAGCATTCATGGTTTCCGACAACCGCAACGCGCAGGCGCTGGGCCGGCTGCTGGCACCGGCATCGATTGCCATCGTGGGCGCCTCCGACAACCCCGACAAGATCGGCGGGCGCCCCATCCACTACATGCGGCGCCATGGCTACGGCGGCAAGCTGTATCCCATCAATCCGCAGCGCGGCCAGGTGCAGGGCGAACGCGCCTGGCCGGACCTGGAGGCGCTGCCGGAAGCGCCCGATCTTGCCATCGTCGCGGTGGCGGGCGAGCAGGCCGTGCGGGCAGTGGACCGCTGCGCCGGGCTGGGCGTGCCGGCCGCCATCGTGATCTCGGCCGGGTTCTCGGAAACCGGCGAGGCCGGGCGCACGCGGCAGGACGCCATGACGGCCCGCGCCAGGGCCGCCGGCATGCGCATCGTGGGCCCCAATTCGCAGGGGCTGGCCAATTTCGGCAACGGCGCCATCGCCAGCTTTTCCACCATGTTCCTGGAAATCGAGCCCATGGACGGACCCGTCGCGGTCATCAGCCAGAGCGGCGGCATGAGCGCCATGGTGTACGGGCTGCTGCGCCAGCGCGGCGTGGGCGTGCGGCACGTGCATGCCACGGGCAACGAGGCGGACATCACCGTGGCCGAGCTGGCCTGCGCCGTGCTGGGCGACCCCGGGGTGCGCATCGTGCTGCTGTACCTGGAGTCGCTGCGCGACGCCGGCGCGCTGGCCGAGGCCGCGGCGCTGGCCCGCGCGCGCAATGTGCCGCTGATCGCGGTGAAGGCGGGCCGCTCCGAAGCGGGCGCGCGCGCGGCGGCCTCGCACACCGGCGCGCTGGCCAGCGAAGACCGCACCGTCGATGCCTTCTTCGAGCATCACGCCATTCTGCGGGCGCGCGACCCGCAGGAGCTGGTGCGCTATGCCGAGCTGGCGCTGCGCGGCCCGCTGCCGCGCGGCCCGCGCATGGTGGTGGTGAGCAATTCGGGCGCGAGCTGCGTGCTGGCCGCCGACGCCGCGGCCGAGCGCGGCCTGCAGATCGCGCCCCTGGGCAGGCATACGCAGGAGGAACTGGGCCGGCGCCTGCCCGGCTTCGCCACCACCGGCAACCCGGTGGACATCACGGCGGCGCTGCTCTCGAACAACGGTCTTTTCGGCGAGGTGCTGCCCGCCATCGCGGACGACCCGGCGGCCGATATGTTTCTCATCGACATTCCGGTGGCGGGGCGCGGCTATGACGTCGGACGCTTTGCCGAAGACACCGCGCGCTTTGCCGCCGCCGCGGGCAAGCCGGTGGCCGTGGTGGCGTGGCAGGACAACGTCGCCGCGGCCTTCCGGGCGCGCGGCGTGGCGGTGTACGGCGATGAGCGGCAAGCCGCCGACGCCATGGCGGCCCTGCGGCGGCTGGACACCCTGCTCGGCCGTGCCCCCGCCGCGTGGAAAACGTCGCCGGCGGCCGCGCCCGCCGGCGCGCACGCCGGTTTGCTCTCCGAAGCCGCCAGCCTGGCGCTGCTCGCCCGGCACGGCCTGGCGGTCGCAGACCATGCGGTGTGCGCCGATGCCGACGCGGCCGTCGCGGCCTGGCGGCGCATCGGCGCGCCGGTGGCGCTGAAGGCCTGCTCCACGCGCCTGCCGCACAAATCGGAACACGGGCTGGTCGCATTGGGCCTGGACGACGAAGGCGCGCTGCGCGAGGCCATGGCGCGCCAGGCGGAAACCCTGGCGCATCTGGGCGTGGACGACGCGGAATGGATCGTGGCGCGCATGCGGCGCGGCCTGCACGAGCTGGCGCTGGGCGTGCGCAACGACCCGGTATTCGGGCCGGTGGTCATGATCGGGGCGGGCGGCAGGTATGTGGAGGCGCTGGACGACGTGGCGCTGCTGGTGCCGCCCTTTACCGCCGAAGCGGCGCTGGAAGCGCTGCGCGGCCTGCGCATCGGCCGGCTGCTGGCCGGCGTGCGCGGCGAACCTCCGGCCGACATGGCGGCCGTGGCGGAACAGGCCGTGCGCCTGGGCCGCTACGCGCTGTCGGCGGCCGGGCACGTGGCCTCGATCGACATCAACCCCCTGCTGGCGGGCGCGCGGGGCGAGGGCGCGGTGGCGCTGGACGCGCTGGTGGAGCTGTCCGACGCCGCGGATGCGGCGGCGCGCCGCGCCGCCTGAATGGCCGCGCCGGAAAGCAATCTCAAAGGAGCAACCTCATGTACCGGATCCTCATGCTGGGCGTAGCGCTGGCCCTGTCCGCCGCGGCGCAGGCCGCGCCTGCCTGGCCCGCGCGCCCCATCACGCTGGTGGTGCCCTTTCCGCCCGGCGGCACGACGGACCTGCTGGCCAGGCTGGTCGCGCGTGAAGCCGGCGCGCGGCTGGGCCAGACCGTGGTGGTGGAAAACCGGCCCGGCGCGGGCGGGGGCATCGGCGCGGCCGCGGTGGCGCGCGCCCGGCCCGACGGCTACACGCTGCTCATGGGCACCCTGGGCACGCAGGCCACGAACCCGCTCATCTACGCGCAGGTGCCATACGACGCGGCGCGGGATTTCGCGCCCGTGACGCTGGTGGCCAACTCGCCCAACGTGCTGCTGGTCAACCCCAAGCTGGGCATCGCTTCCGTGGCGCAGCTCATCGCGCAGGCGCGGCGCGCGCCGGGCTCGCTGAACTTCGCCTCCACCAGCCTGGGCGGCTCGCCGCACCTGTCGGGCGAACTGTTCAACCGCCTGGCCAAGGTGGACATCCGCCACGTGCCATACAAGGGCTCCGCGCCCGCCATGACCGACCTGCTGGGCGGGCAGGTGCAGCTTATGTACGACAACCTGCCTTCGGCCATGGGCCAGATCAAGGCCGGCGCGGTCCAGCCGCTGGCCGTCACGACCGCGCGCCGCGTGCCCATGCTGCCGGACGTGCCCACGGTGGCCGAGGCGGGCCTGCCGGGGTACGAAGTGAATTCCTGGTTCGGCCTGCTCGCCCCGGCCGGCACGCCGCCCGCAATTATCGGCAAGGTGCGCGACGCGGTGGCCGCGGTGCTGGCCGAGCCCGGCACGCGCCGCCAGGTCGAGGAGCTGGGCGCCATCCCGGCCGCCGGCACGCCGGAAGAGTATGCCGCCACCATCCGCGCCGACACCGACAAGTGGCGCCAGGTCATCCGGGACGCCGGCATCCGGCCGCAATAAGGCCGCGGCGTGCGGGAATCGCAACAAGGAGACAGACATGAACCGCAAGACAGGCAGGCTGCGCATCGGATCCGGCGCCGGCTGGTGGGGCGACCGCATCGACCCGGCGCGCTGGAACGCCGAGCGCGGCGCGCTGGACTTCCTCTGCTTCGAAACCATGGCCGAGGCCACGGTTTCGGCGGCCCAGGTCCGCAAGCGCCGCGACCCGGGCTTCGCGGGCTACGACACCTGGCTGGACGACCGCATGCGCGCGGTGCTGCCGCACTGCAAGGCGCACGGCACGCGCATCGTGTCCAACCAGGGCTGGATCAATCCGCGCGGGGCGGCGCGGCGCGTGGCCGAACTGTGCGCCGAGGCGGGCTGGCCCGAGGCCCGCGTCGCGGCCGTGACGGCCACCGACCTGAGCGCCGGCATCGCGGACAGCGGGCTGGACATCATGGAAACCGGCGCCCCGGTTTCCTCGCTGCGCGACACGCTGATCTCGGCCGAACCCTATGCCGGCGCCTCGGCCATCGTGCAGGCGCTGGACCAGGGCGCCGACATCGTCATCACCGGGCGCGTGGCGGACCCCTCGTTGTTCCTCGCGCCCATGATGCACCACTACGGCTGGCGCGAAGACGACTGGGCCCGGCTCGGCCAGGGCAGCGGCATCGGCCACCTGCTCGAATGCGGCGCGCAGGTCACCGGCGGCTATTTCGGCGACCCCGGCTACAAGGACGTGCCCGAGCCGTGGAATCTGGCTTTCCCGTATGCCGACGTGGACGCCGACGGCACGGCGGAAATCGGCAAGGTGGACGGCACCGGCGGTTGCATCGACCTGCGCACCGTGAAGGAGCAGATGTTCTACGAAGTGCACGACCCGGCGCGCTACATCACCCCGGACGTGGTGGTGGATTTCACCACCGCCCGCCTGGAGCAGGTGGGCGAAAACCCGGTGCGCGTCGGCGGCATCGCCGGCCGCCCCCGCACCTCCACGCTGAAGGTTTCCATCGGCTGCACCGAGGGCTATATCGGCGAGGACATGTTCTTTTTCGCCGGGCCGGGCTGCCTGGAAAAAGCCAGGCTGGCGGAAAAGATCCTGCGCGAGCGGCTACGCATGGCCGGCCTGCAGGCCGACGAACTGCGCATCGACTTCATCGGCGCCAACGCCGTGCTGGGCGCGGCATCGGCGCCGCTGCGGGAAGAGCCGGCCGAAATCGCGGTGCGCATCGCCGCCCGCTGCGCCAGCCGCGCCCAGGCCGAGAAGATCGGCCGGGAAGTGGACGGCATGGCGGTCTGCGGGCTGGCGTCCACCGGCAAGCGCGTTCCGCACCAGGACCGGGTGCGCGAAGTGATCGGCCTGTGGTCCGCCCTCGTGCCGCGCGAAAGCGTGGCGTGCCGTGTCGAATTCATCTAGGGAGCATACGATGCGAGTTGCATTGCGACGCGTGGCGCATACGCGCTGCGGCGACAAGGGCAATACCTCGAACATCGCGGTCATCGCCTACGAGCCCCGGTTCTATCCGTGCATCAAGCGTGCCGTCACGGTAGAGGCCATGCGGACGATCTACGGCGGCCAGGCTGTGCGCGGCCCCATCACGCGCTACGAGGTCGACGCCCTGGGCGTGCTGAACTTCGTGCTCGAAGGCGCGCTGGGCGGCGGCGTGTCGCGCAGCCTGGCCATCGATAATTACGGCAAGGCGCTGGCCAGCGCTGTGCTACGGTTGGAACTCGAGGTGCCCGACGACCTGGCGCCTCTGCTGCGAGGCCCCCACATCAAGCAGGGAGAGTAGCGGATGTTCGAAGACCTGAAATCCAAGACCGTCCTCGTCACCGGCGCGTACAGCGGGCTGGGCCGGCATTTCGCCTTGGTGCTCGCGGGCGCGGGCGCGCGCGTGGCCCTGTGCGGGCGGCGCAAGGCGCTCGGCGAGGAAGTGGCGGCGCAGATCCGCGCGTCGGGCGGCCAGGCCCGCGTGATCGGCATGGACGTGACGCAGCCCGCCGGCGTGCAGGCGGCCTTCGACCAGGCGGCCGAAGCGCTCGGGCCGGTCGGCATCGTCATCAACAATGCCGGCATCGCCCTGACGCAGCCGGCGCTGGACGTTTCCGAGGCGGACTGGACCGGCGTCATCGACGTCAACCTGAATGGCGCATGGCGCGTGGCCCAGGCGGCGGCGCGCCATTTCATCGCGCACGGCCGGCCCGGCTCCATCGTCAACATCGCGTCCATCCTGGGGCAGCGCGTGGCCTCGCACGTCGCGCCGTATGCCGCCGCCAAGGCGGGCCTGCTGCATCTCACCCGTGCGCTGGCGCTGGAATGGGCGCGTCACGGCATACGGGTCAACGCCATCGCGCCCGGCTACATCGCCACGGACCTGAACCGCGACTTCTTCGCCTCGCCGGCGGGCGAGGCGCTGATCAAGCGCGTGCCGCAGCGCCGGCTGGGCCAGCCGGGCGACCTGGACGGCCCGCTGCTGCTGCTGGCCTCGGACGCCTCCGCCTTCATGACCGGATCGGTCATCGACGTGGACGGCGGGCATCTGGCGAGTTCGCTTTGAATCCGCATGCGCGGCCGGCGCGGCGCCGGCCCGCGCCCAACAAGGAGACTCACGATGGATTTCTCTCTGTCCCCCGATCTCGAGGACTACCGACGGCGCGTGCGCGAATTCGTCGACCGCGAGCTGATTCCGCTCGAAGCCGACCGCGCCAACTATGACGCGCACGAAAACATCGCCGACGCGACGCTGGCCCGTGTCCGGGCGCGCGTGCGCGACGCCGGCCTGTGGGCGCTGCAGATGCCGCGCCGCCTCGGCGGCCAGGGACTGCCCATGGTGGGACTGGCCGCCTGCTACGAGGAGATGAACCGCTCCATCTTCGGCCCGGTGGCGTTCAACGCGGCCGCCCCCGACGACGGCAACATGCGCGTGCTGGCGCAGGTGGCCCGCCCGGACCAGCAGGAGCGCTGGCTGCGGCCCATTGTGGACGGCGAGGTGCGGTCCTCTTTCGCCATGACCGAACCCCACCCCGGCAGCGGCTCCGATCCCTCCATGATGCGCACCACCGCCACGCTCAAGAACGGCAAGTGGGTCGTCAACGGGCGCAAATGGTTCATCACCGGCGCCGGCGTGGCGCAGCATTTCATCCTCATCGCCCGCACCTCGGACGACGCGCGCAAGGGGCTGAGCGCCTTCCTTTTCGACGCCGCGCAGCCGGGCTGGCGCATCGAGCGCCGCATCCCCATCATGGGGCCGGAAGAACATGGCGGGCACTGCGAACTCGTCTTCGAGGGATTGGAGATTCCCGACGAGAACCGCCTCATGGAAGTGGGCGACGGGCTCAAGCTCACGCAGATCCGGCTGGGCCCGGCGCGCCTGACGCACTGCATGCGCTGGCTGGGGCTGGCGCGCCGCGCCATGGCCGTGGCGGTGGACTATGTGGGCCAGCGCAGCAGCTTTGGGCAGAAGCTGGCCGAGCGCGAGGGCGTGCAGTGGCTGCTGGGCGAAGCCGCGATGCAGATCGAGATCGGCCGGCTGCTGACCATGCGCGCGGCCGCGCGGCTGGACCAGGGCGACTACGCCCGCAAGGAAATCTCCATGGCGAAGATCGTGGTTTCCGAAACCCTGCAGAAGGTCGTGGACACCGCGCTGCAGCTCAACGGCGCACGCGGCTATTCCAAGGACACGCCGCTGGAGTGGATCTACCGCTACGCCCGGCAGGCGCGCCTGGTGGACGGCGCTTCCGAGGTGCACAAGATGGTGCTGGCGCGCCACCTGATGGACGAGGGCGACGCCTACTGGCGCTGGGACGACGCGGACGCGCCGCGCAAGGCGCTGGTCGTATGAACGCGCCCGCCACGAACGCCGCCCGCGCCGCCGCGCCGCAGTGGCTGCCCGCGCTCGCGGCCTATCTTTCCGCCCGCGGCCTGGCCGACCCGGCCACGCTGTCGCTGCGCCCCCTGTCCGGCGGGCAGTCCAACCCCACCTATCTGCTGGAGGACGCCACGGGCCGCCGCGTGCTGCGCAAGCAGCCGCCCGGCGAACTGCTGCCCTCGGCCCACGCCGTGGACCGCGAGTACCGCGTCATGTCCGCCCTGGCGGACACCGACGTGCCCGTGCCGCGCATGCTGCATTATTGCGAAGACCGCAACGTCGTCGGCACGCCCTTCTACCTCATGAGCTACGCCGAAGGGCGCGTCTTCATGGACCCCGCGCTGCCCGGGCTGGCGCCCGCCGAGCGCGCCGCCGTCTATGCCGAGGCCGGCCGCGTGCTGGCCGCGCTGCACGCCGTCGATCCAGCCGCCGTGGGACTGGCCGGCTACGGCCGCCCGGGGGATTACTTCGCGCGCCAGGTGGCGCGCTGGACGCGCCAGTACCGCGACACGGAAACCGCCCGCATCGCCGCCATGGACGCCCTCATCGACTGGCTGCCCCGCCATCTGCCGCGGGACGGCCAGACCCGGCTGGTGCACGGCGACTACCGCATCGACAACCTGGTGTTCCACCCCGCCGAGCCGCGCGCCATCGCGTTGCTGGACTGGGAACTGTCCACGCTGGGCCATCCGCTGGCCGACCTCGCCTACCACTGCATGTGCTGGCGCATTCCGCCCGCGCTCTGGCGCGGCATTGCCGGGCTGGACCTGCGGGCCCTGGGCATCCCCGATGAGAACGCATTCGTCGCGGCCTATTGCCGCGAGCGCGGCATGGCTCCGCCGCCGAATTGGGACTTCTACCTCGCCTACAGCTTTTTCCGCATCGCCGCCATTCTGCAGGGCGTATATGCCCGCGCGCTCGCGGGCAATGCGGCGGGCGCCGACGCGCAGGAAATGGGCGCACGCGTCGCGCCCCTGGCCGCGCTCGGCTGGGAGGCCGCCCAGCGCGAACAGCGCCGTCAACCCGCGAGCCGGGAGGAACCGCAATGATTGCCGACGCCGACGAACTGCCGCGCAACGCGGCCAATCACGTGGCCCTGACGCCGCTGGGCTTTCTGCAATGGGCCGCCAGCGTGTTCCCCGATCGCATCGCCCTGGTGCATGGCCGGCATTACCGGCAGACCTGGGCCGCCACGCAGGACCGATGCCAGCGCATGGCCTCCGCCTTGCGGTCCTGGGACGTAGGGCGCGGCGACGTCGTCGCCGTGCTGGCGCCCAACATCCCGGCGCTGTACGAGGCGCACTTCGGCGTGCCCATGGCCGGCGCGGTACTCAATGCCCTCAACACGCGGCTGGACGCCGCCACGCTCGCATTCATTCTTTCGCACGGCGGCGCGTCCGTCCTGCTCTTCGACAGCGAATACGCCGACCTGGTGCGCGACGTGCTCGCGCGCCTGGACCGGCCGCCCCGCACCGTGCGTATCGAAGACGGCGAATTCGCGGGCGAGCACGGCGTCCTCGGCGATGCCGAATACGAAGCCTGGCTCGCCGCCCAACCCGCCGCCGCCGACTGGACCTGGCCCGAAGACGAATGGCAGAGCATCTGCCTGAACTACACCTCCGGCACCACCGGCAATCCCAAAGGCGTGCTGTATCACCATCGCGGCGCGTATCTCAACGCGGTCGGCAATGTGCTTTCCTGCGGCATGCCGCCGCATTCCGTCTACTTGTGGACGCTGCCGATGTTCCACTGCAACGGCTGGTGTTTCCCGTGGACGCTGGCCGCGCTCGCCGGCACCAGCGTATGCCTGCGCCGGGTGGAGCCCGCGGCCATCTTCGACGCCATCGCGCAGCATCGGGTCGGCTTCTTCTGCGCCGCGCCGGTAGTGCTCAATATGCTCGTCAACGCCCCCGCCGCCGCACGCAAGCGGGCCGGGCATCCCGTACAAGCCATGACGGGCGGCGCGGCGCCGCCCGCCGCCATCATCGAGGCCATGGACGGGCTGGGCATCGGCGTCACGCACCTGTACGGGCTCACCGAAACCTACGGCCCCTCCGTCAGTTGCGCCTGGCACGAAGAATGGGACACGCTGCCGCTGGCGCAGCGCGCCGCGCGCAAAGCCCGCATCGGCGTGCGCAAACTGAACGTGGAAGCCGTGCAAGTCGTGGACGACCGGCTCCAGCCCGTGCCCGCCGACGGCGCCACCCTGGGGGAAATCGTGCTGCGGGGCAACACGATCATGAAAGGCTATCTGCGCGACCCCGGCGCCACGGCCGGGGCCTTCGCCGGCGGCTGGTTCCATTCGGGCGACCTGGGCGTGGTCCACCCCGACGGCTACGTCGAAATCAAAGACCGCGCCAAGGACATCATCATCTCGGGCGGCGAGAACATCTCCACCGTCGAGATCGAAAGCGTGCTGTACCGGCACCCGGACGTGCTCGAAGCCGCGGTCGTGGCCAGGCCCGACGCGACCTGGGGCGAGACGCCGTGCGCCTTCGTTGCGCTGAAAGACGGCGCGCAGGCCAGCGCCGACGACATTCTCGCGCACTGCCGCCGGCACCTGGCGCGCTTCAAGATCCCGCGCACCGTCGTATTCGGCCCGCTGCCGAAGACGGCCACCGGCAAGATACAGAAATTCGTGCTGCGCGAGCAGGCTTCGGCGCTGCGGGACGAGCCCGGCAAACAATAAGGCCGCGCCCGGGCCTGCAGGGCCCGCGGCGCGGCCTCGATCGAACCAGGCGCGATCAGGCCTTGCGCACGGTTTCGATCAACCCGTCGAGCTGCGTCAACATCGTATCCATTTCCTGCGCCGTCACGTTCAGCGCCGGCATGAAGCGCAGCAGGTGGGGGCGCGGGGCGTTGAGGAGCAGGCCGTTGGGGGCGAGGTTGCGGGCGGCCTCGACGATGGCGGGGCCGTCGTCGCGGTCCATGACCAGGGCGCGCAGCAGGCCCATGCCGCGCTCGCCCTTCATGCCGTACTTGGCCGAGAGGGCGTTGAGGCCATCGGAGAGCTGCCGGGCGCGGGCGTTGACGGCTTCCATGAAACCCGGGGCGACGAGGGCGTCGAACACGGCGACGCCGACGGCGGCCATGAGGGGGTTGCCGTTGTAGGTGCCGCCCTGGTCGCCGTGGGCGAAAACGCAGACTTCCTGGCGCGCGAGCAGCGCGGCCAGCGGCACGCCGCCGCCGATGCCCTTGGCCAGCGTCATGATGTCGGGCGTGACTTCGAACTGCTGGTAGGCGAACAGGGTGCCGGTGCGGCCCATGCCGGTCTGCACTTCGTCGACGATGAGCAGCAGCTTGTGCGCGTCGGCCAGCTTGCGCAGGCCCTGCATGAATTCGCGGGTGGCGGGAATGACGCCGCCCTCTCCCTGCACGGGCTCGAGCATGATGGCGACGGTCTGGTCGTCGATGAGGGCGCGCACCGAGTCGAGGTTGTTCAGCTCGGCCTTGGGGAAGCCTTCGACCTGCGGGGCGAACATCTTGTCCCAGCCCGGCTTGCCGGAAGCCGACATGGTGGCCAGGGTGCGGCCATGGAAGCCGTGGTCCATGGTGATGATCTTGTAGGCGCCCTGCTTGTGGACCTGGCCCCATTTGCGCGCGAGCTTGATGGCGCCTTCGTTGGCTTCGCCGCCGCTGTTGGCGAAGAACACGCGGTCGAAGCAGGAAGCCTGGGTGAGGCGCGTGGCCAGTTCGATGGACGGCAGGTTGTAGAACGCCGGCGAGGGGTTCATCAGCAGCTTGGACTGCTCCGCCAGCGCGCGCTGCATTTCGGGCGCGCAGTGGCCCAGGGTGTTCACCGCCCAGCCCTGGACGAAGTCCAGGTATCGCTTGCCCGCGTGGTCCTCCAGCCAGGAACCCTGGCCTCGCACGAACACGAGGTCCGGGCGGGAGGTGATCTCCATGAGGGCATTGACGTTGAACTGGCTGAATTCCATGGCGGTTCCTGCGTAAGAAAGAAACAGGGGGTTGAGGGGGAACGCAAAGAAGCAAATTTAGCACCCCGCGGGCAGTGCTATCGTGACGCATCCGTCCCTGGCCGGCGGCCCGCGCCCCAAAAAGGCGCCGGGCGCCATCCGGACGCCCAGGCGCTACCCCCGCGCGCGGCTTTTTCCACGCTTTTTCGCTGAGACATCATGAAACGTTTTCTTCCCGGCCTGGCGGCCGGAATCCTGCTGGCGGCGGCCAGCGCCGGGGCGCACGCCGGGTTTCCCGACCGCCCCATCCGCCTGATCGTGCCCTTCCCGCCCGGGCAGGCAACGGACATCTTCGCGCGCGCCCTGGCCGAGAAGCTGGGCGCGGCGGTCAAGCAGCCCGTGGTGGTGGAAAACCGCGCCGGCGCGGGCAGCAACATCGGCATGGAGCAGGCCGCCCGCGCGACGCCGGACGGCTATACCCTGGTGATCGCGGGCAGCGCGGCGGCCGTCAATCAGACGCTGTACAAGACCATCAATTACAGCCTGACCCGGGATTTCGCGCCGGTGTCGGGAGTGTTCTCGGTGCCGCTGATGTTCCTGGCCACGCCGGCGTCGGGCATCACCTCGCTCAAGCAGCTGGTGGACGAGGCCAAGGCGCATCCGGGCGAACTCGCCTACGCCAGCGCCGGCATCGGCGGCACGCAGCACCTGTCGGCGGAGATGTTCAAGGCGGCCGCCCAGCTCGACATCCGCCACATCCCGTACAAGGGCAGCGGCCCGGCCCAGGCGGATTTCCTGGGCCACCAGGTGCCGCTGATGGTGGACTCGGTGACGGCGGGCCTGCCGCACGTGCAGAGCAAGAAGGCCGTGGCGCTGGCCGTCACGACGGCCAAGCGCCTGCCGCAGCTGCCGGACGTGCCCACCGTGGCCGAAAGCGGCTATCCGGGCTTCGAAGCCATAGGCTGGGCCGCCGTGCTGGCGCCGCGCGGCACGCCCGCGCCGGTCACCGCGGCCCTGTCGCAACGGATCGGCGAGGTGCTGAACTCGCCCGAGATGCAGAAGTTCTTCCGCGACCGCGGCGCCGACCCCATGCCGATGACGCCCGAAGCCACGGGCAAGTTCATCGCCGGCGAAGTGCAGAAATGGGGACAGGCAGTGCGCCAATCGGGCGCCAGCGTCGACTGACCGGCCGCCCGTGCCGGCGCGCCCCCGTCGCGGTGCGGGGCGCGCGCCGGCACGGGGCATGACGCACCATTGCGGGGCGGCGGGCGCCGCGGCGCGCCCCGCCCACCCTGCGGCGGCACGATGGCATGGAACTTGCGTCGATCCATTTTGTATACCGATATGGTGTGCAAATTGCCCCGCCAGCCGCTTGCTGGCGGGCCGGATCGTTCCGCCTGGAGAGTTTCCATGAATCGCAGATCCCTGTTGCTGTCCCTTTGCGCCGCCGCCACGCTGCTGGCCGCCTCCCCCGGCCATGCCGACACGCTGGACGATATAAAGAAGGCCGGCGTCATCAGGATTGCCGTGCCGCAGGACTTCCCGCCCTTCGGCTCGGTCGGGGCCGACATGAAGCCGCTGGGCTACGACATCGACACGGCCCGCCTGATCGCCGGACAGATGGGGGTGAAGCTGGAGCTGGTGCCCGTCACCAGCGCGAACCGCGTCCCGTACCTGCAGACGCGCAAGGTGGACCTGGTGATTTCCAGCCTGGGCAAGAACCCCGAACGCGAGCGGGCCATCGACTTCTCCGACGCGTATGCGCCATTCTTCAATGGCGTGTTCGGTCCGGCGGACATCAAGGTGAGCGCGGCCGCCGACCTGGCGGGCAAGACCATCGGCGTCACGCGCGGCGCGGTGGAAGACATCGAGCTTTCCAAGATCGCGCCGGCCAGCGCCACCATCAAGCGCTATGAAGACAACAACGGCACCATTACCGCGTTCCTGTCGGGACAGGTGCCGCTGATCGCCACCGGCAACGTGGTGGCCGCCGCCATCCTGGCGCGCAACCCGCCCAAGAAGCCGGAAACCAAGTTTCTGATCAAGAATTCGCCCTGCTACATCGGGCTGAACAAGAACGAGCCCGGGCTGCGCGCCAAGGTGAACGAGATTCTTGCCGCGGCCAAGCGCGACGGCGCGCTGGCCGCGATCTCGCAGAAGTGGCTGGGCGCCGGCCTGCCCGCCGATCTGTAGGCGCGGACGGCCGCGTCATGGCTTACCAGTTCGACTTTTCTCCGATATGGGCCTATGCGCCCGTGCTGGCCAGGGGCGCGGCCGTCACGCTGGAGCTGATCGCCTTTGGCGCGGCGGCGGGGGCGGCCCTGGGCATCGGCTGCGCCTGGGCCCGCACGCAGGGGCCGCGCTGGCTGCGCCCGACCGTGGCGGCCTATGTGGAGCTGTTCCGCAACACGCCGTTCCTGATCCAGCTTTTCTTCATTTTCTTCGGCCTGCCGGCGCTGGGCGTGCAGCTCGGCGAGATGCAGGCGGCCTGCCTGGCCATGGCGCTCAACCTGGGCGCCTACAGCGCGGAAATTATCCGCGCGGGCATCGAGGCCACGCCGCGCGGCCAGTACGAGGCGGGCGCGAGCCTGGCGCTGTCACCCGGGCAGGTGTTCCGCCACATCGTGCTCAAGCCGGCGCTGATGCGGATCTGGCCCGCGCTGTCTTCGCAGATCGTGATCGTCATGCTGGGCTCGGCGGTGTGCTCGCAGATCGCCGCCGAGGACCTGACTTTCGCGGCCAACTTCATCCAGTCGCGCAGTTTCCGCGCCTTCGAGGTGTATTTCGCCGCCACGGGCATTTACCTGGCGCTGGCGGTGCTGCTGCGCATGGCGCTGCGCCTGGCGGGCCGGCGGCTTTTCGGCAGGCCGGCGCCATGATCGAGTTCTCGCTGTGGGACATCGTGCGCAATCTGCTGCTGGCGGCGCGCTGGACGGTGGCGCTGTCGCTGGTGGCGTTCGCCGGCGGCGCGGTCGCGGGGCTGCTGGTGCTGATGCTGCGCACCTCGCGCGCGCGGCCGCTGGCGCGGCTGGCATGGTGCTATATCGAACTGTTCCAGGGCACGCCGCTGCTCATGCAGTTGTTCCTGGCGTTTTTCGGGCTGTCGCTGGCGGGCGTGGAGGTGCCGCCGTGGCTTGCCGCCAGCGCGGCGCTCACGCTGTGGTCGGGCGCGTACCTGGCCGAGATCTGGCGCGGCTGCGTGGAGGCCGTGCCCAGGGGGCAATGGGAAGCCTCGGCCAGCCTGGCCCTGGGATACCTGCAGCAAATGCGCTACGTGGTGCTGCCGCAGGCGCTGCGCATCGCCGTGGCGCCGACGGTGGGCTTTGCGGTGCAGATCGTCAAGAGCACCGCGCTGGCCTCGATCATCGGCTTTACCGAGTTGTCCAAGGCCAGCACCATCGTCACCAACGCCACGTTCCGCCCGTTTACCGTCTATGCCTGCGCCGCGCTGATCTATTTCGCGCTGTGCTGGCCCCTCTCACGCCTCAGCCTGCGGCTGGAAAGGAAGTTGCATGCCCCTCATCGCTCTTGAAGACGTCCGCAAACGCTACGGCGACAACGAAGTGCTCAAGGGTGTGACCCTGCGCGTGGAGCGCGGCGAAGTCATCGCCATCATCGGCAAGAGCGGGTCGGGCAAGAGCACGCTGCTGCGCTGTATCAACGGCCTGGAGCAGATCGACGGCGGCGCCATCATGGTGGCCGACGCGCAGCTCGGCGACGACGAGCTGCGCCTGCGGGCGCTGCGGCTGAAAGTGGGCATGATCTTCCAGCAGTTCAACCTGTTCCCGCATCTCACGGTGGGGCGCAACGTGATGCTCTCGCCCATGGTGGCCAAGCGCATGCCGCAGGCCGAGGCCGAAGCCCTGGCGCGCGCCATGCTGGAGCGCGTGGGACTGGCGCACAAGTTCGACGCCTGGCCCGACCAGCTCTCGGGCGGCCAGCAGCAGCGCGTGGCCATCGCCCGCGCGCTGGCCATGCAGCCGCTGGCGCTGCTGTGCGACGAGATCACTTCCGCGCTTGACCCGGAGCTGGTCAACGAAGTGCTGGCCGTGGTGCGCGAACTCGCCGCCGACGGCATGACGCTGCTCATGGTCACGCATGAAATGCGCTTCGCGCGCGAGGTGTGCGACCGCGTCGTCTTCATGCACCTGGGCCGCGTGCACGAAATGGGGCCGCCCGGCGAGCTGTTCTCCGCGCCGCAAACGGAAGAGCTCCGGCAGTTCCTGGGCCTCAGCGGCTGAAGCCGCGCGCGGCGATCTCCCACACGTCCGCCACCACGCCGTCCTTCACCACCACCAGGCCGTCGTGCAGGTTGAAGGTGGGGTCGACGTGCGACGGCACCAGCTTCAGCACGCTGCCCAGCGCGGGCGCGGCGGCGCCCGGTTCGACGCGCACGACGCTGTGCTCGTCGTTGACGGCCACGCACGTCAGGCCCGGCGCGCCGAACACGGCGGGCGGGCCGCATTCGGCGCTGGCGGACTTCAGCCCCGCGTCCAGGATCACGCGGTCCGGCGCCGGCGTGCTCATCACGGTGGCCAGCAGGAACAGGCTGTTCCGGAACGCCAGCGGCCCGCCCCACTCGTTGGCGCCGTAATCGACGTCCATGAAGGCATAGGAGCCGGCCTGCAATTCGGTGTAGACGCCGCTGGCCGCATCGAACTCCGCGCTGCCCGTGCCGCCGCCGGTGACGGTGTCGCAGGCGATGCCGCTTTCCCGCAGCAGTTGCTGGTACGAAGCCGCGGCGCGCGCGGCCTGGCGGCAGACGCTGGCGCGCTCGGCGCGGCTGCGCAAGTGCTGCACCGAGCCGTGGTAGGCCTGCAGCCCGGCGAAATCGACGCCCGGCAGCGCGCGCGCCTGGTGCGCCAGCGCCAGCACGGCCTGCTCGTCGGCCACGCCGCAGCGGCCCTGGCCCACGTCGACTTCCACCAGCACGTCGACTGCCACGCCCGCCTGCGCCATGGCCTGCGACAGCGCGGCCAGCGCGTCCGCGTTGTCCACGCAGACGCTCACGCGCGCGGCGCGCGCCAGCTGCGCCAGCAGCCTCAATTTGGATTCGCCCACCACTTCGTTGCTGATGTGGATGTCGGCGATGCCCGCCGCCACGAAAAGCAGCGCCTCGCTGACCTTCTGGCAGCAGATGCCGCGCGCGCCCAGCGCCAGTTGGCGGCGCGCGATCTCCGGGCATTTGTGCGCCTTGGCGTGCGGGCGCAGCGCCACCTGGTGGCGGTCGGCCCAGGCCTGCATGGCGCGCAGATTGGCCTCGAAAGCCGTCAGATCCAGCACCAGGCTGGGCGTATCGACGCGATCCAGCGCGTCGCCCGGCTGCGCGGGCGGCGGCAGGGCGATGCCGCGTATGACTTCCTGGGACATGAGGGACTCCATCGTGTGTCGCGCCCGAAACCATAACCAAAGTTGGGCTTCCCATAACCAAACCGCGGGTTTACCCCCAGGTAAACGATAAGCGCCGGGCCATTGGCTTCACGCAGGCCGCATGCAAGAATTTCGCTACAACAAAACGTTACTCCATCCCAATCCGGAGAAGCTCGCATGAAACTCAAGAACTGGATCACCACCCTGACGCTGGCCGCCGCCGCCATCGGCCTGTCCGGCGCGGCGCAGGCGCAGCAATTCTTCCGCATCGGCACCGGCGGCACGGCGGGCACGTACTATCCGGTGGGCGGCATCATCGCCAACGCCATTTCGCAGCCGGGCAAGCTCATCGCCACCGCGGTGGCGTCCAATGGCTCGGTCGCCAATATCAACGGCATCCTGGGCGGCTCGTTCGAGGCGGGCTTCACGCAATCCGACGTGGCCTACTGGGCCTATTCCGGCACGGGCATCTTCGACGGCAAGCCCAAGGCCCAGGACCTGCGCCTGATCGCCACGCTGTACCCCGAAAGCATCCACCTGGTGGCGCGCAAGGGCGCCGGCATCAAGAGCGTGGCCGACCTGAAGGGCAAGCGCGTCTCCATGGACGAACCCGGCTCGGGCACGCTGGTCGACGTGCGCATGATCCTCGGCGCCTACGGCATGACCGACAAGGACATCAAGGCCGAATACCTCAAGCCCAACCAGGCGGGCGACAAACTCAAGGACGGCGGCCTGGACGCCTTCTTCTTCGTGGGCGGCGCGCCCGCGGGCGCCATCGCCGAACTGGCCTCCAGCGGCGCCGGCATCGAACTCGTGCCGCTGGTCGGCCCCGAGATCGACAAGCTGCGCAAGGAACAGCAGTTCTTCACGCCCGACGTCATCGCGGCCAACACCTACCAGAACGTGGGCGAAACCAAGACCATCTCGGTCAACGCGCAGCTCGTGACCTCGGCCAAGCAGTCCGAGCAGACCGTCTACGACATCGTCAAGGCGCTCTACAGCGACAGCACCCGCAAGACGCTGGACAACGGCCACGCCAAGGGCAAGCTGATCACCAAGGAAAACGCCGTCAAGGGCGCCGGCATCCCGTTCCACCCGGGTGCCGAGAAGTTCTACAAGGAAGCGGGCCTGCTGAAGTAAGCCGGCTTCGAGCTCCTCGCGGAGCATGCGGCGCGCCGCCGGCGCGCCCCCATCTGACACAGGGCCGCCGAGCGCGGCCCTGTTCGCGGTATTACCCTGAGATTGACGGCTATGGAAATAGACCACGACAAGACCCAGCAGCTCGCGGAAAAGTACGACTCGGAAATCCGCTTCCGCCCGCTGGACAAGACCGCCACGATCATCGTTTCCGCGCTGCTGGTGGCGCTCTCCCTCTTCCACTACTACACCGCGGGCTTCGGCCTGCTGCGCGAGGCCACGCACCGCGGCGTGCACCTGGCTTTCGTGCTGAGCCTGATCTTCCTGGTGTTCGGCTTTTCCAAGGCCCACTACCAGCGCGAACCCAAATCCACCTGGTACGCGCCGGGCGGGGTGCCGCTGTACGACTGGATCATGGCCATCACGCTGGCCCTGTCCGTTCTGTACATCCCCTATATCTTCGACGACCTGGCCTTCCGCGTGGGCAATCCGCTGCCCATGGACGTGTTCATGGGCACGGTCCTGCTGGTGGGGCTGCTGGAAGCCACGCGCCGCGCCATGGGCTGGCCGCTGCCCATCATCGCGCTGGTGTTCATCGCCTACGCCATGCTCGGCCCGTACTTCCCGGGCCTGCTCAAACACGCGGGCAACACCTGGCCGCAGGTCGTGAACCACATGTATCTCACCAGCCAGGGCGTGTACGGCGTGGCGGTGGGCGTGGTGGCGACCTACGTGTTCCACTTCGTGCTGTTCGGCGTGCTGGCCACCCGCATCGGGCTGGGCCAGCTTTTCCTCGACGTGGCTTCCACCGTGGCGGGCCGCTACGCCGGCGGCCCGGCCAAGGTTTCGGTGTTCGGCTCGGCCATGTTCGGCATGCTGTCGGGCTCCTCGGTGGCCAACGCCGTGACGGTGGGCTCGCTCACCATTCCGGCCATGATCCGCATCGGCTATCCGCGGCATTTCGCGGCGGGCGTGGAAGCGGCCAGCAGCACCGGCGGCCAGATCACCCCGCCCATCATGGGCGCGGCCGCCTTCCTGATGATCGAGTTCCTGAACATTCCGTACCAGCAGATCGCCATCGCGGGCATTTTCCCGGCCTTCCTGTATTTCTTCGGCATGTTCATGCAGGTGCACTTCGAAGCCAAGCGCGAAGGGCTGCGCGGCCTCACGTCCGATGAAATGCCCAAGCTCGGGCAATCGTTCAAGAAGCGCTGGCCCACGCTGATACCGCTCGTGCTGCTGATCGGCGTGCTGGCCAGCGGCCGCACGCCTTACCTGGCGGCCTTCGCGGGCATCACGGGCTGCATCGTGGTGGGGCTGCTCAACCCGTTCCAGCGCCTGAGGCTGCGCGATCTCTACGAGGCGTTCGAAACGGGCGCCAAATATGCGCTGGCGGTGGGCGCGGCCGCGGGTACCGTGGGCATCGTGATCGGCGTGGTGACGCTGACGGGCGTGGGCTTCAAGATTTCGTACATCGTCATCTCCGCTTCGCAGGCCCTGGCCGGCCACGTCGCCACGATCATGCCGGACGCCATCGCCAACATCCAGACGCTCACGCTGGTCGCCGCGCTGCTCATGACCGGAATCGTGTGCGTGCTGATGGGCTGCGGCGTACCCACCACGGCCAACTATCTCATCATGGTGGCGGTGGCGGCGCCCACGCTGGTGCAACTGGGCGTGCAGCCGATCGCCGCCCATTTCTTCGTGTTCTATTTCGGCATCCTGGCCGACATCACGCCGCCGGTGGCGCTGGCGGCCTACGCGGCGGCCGGCATGGCGGGCAGCGATCCGTTCAAGACCAGCATTACGGCCTTCCGGCTCGGCATCACCAAGCTCATCGTGCCTTTCGTCTTCGTGTTCTCGCCCTCGCTGCTCATCTCGGTACAGGGATTCACGTGGTACGACTTCTTCGTGACGCTGGGGGGCTGCATGGTGGGCCTGGTACTGCTGTCGGCGGCATTCTCGCGCTACTTCCTGGCTCCCATGAAGCGCTGGGAGCGCTGGCTGTGCACCATCGGCGCGCTGCTGACCATCATGCCCGGCATCGCCAGCGGGCTGGTCGGGCTGGCCATCTGCATTCCGGTGTTCGTGCGCCAGATCGCGCAATTCAAGCTGGAGAGCCGCCCGGCCCGCGCGGCCTGACGGCGGAAGCGCCATCGGTGCGCAGGGGCGGGCCGCGAGGGTCCGCCCCTTTTTTCATGGCGATGCGGGCGACGGCGCAGCAAACCAGGCATTGTGACGGGTTTTTTCCCTCGAAAAACCGAAGATGGGCGCATGCAACACCAGGGCCTTCCGGCGGTTGCCCGGCCAAATAAATCGGCGTACAGTAAAATTCATGTTTGCTGGTTTGCCGATATGCGGGCCGACTGTGCAAACAGGCACAACACTGCGCCATATGTTCGATATCCTGGTTTATCTGTTCGAGAATTACTACACGCCGCAAGCCTGTCCGGCAGCGGACGTGCTGGCGAAGCGTCTCGCCGCGGCCGGCTTCGAGCACGAAGACATCGACGACGCCCTGGGCTGGCTTTACGGGCTGGCCGAAACCACGGAGCGCTGCGTCGATCTTGCCCAGGCTCCCGCCACGGGCACGCGCATCTACACCGACCTCGAATACCAGCAGCTCGGCACCGAATCCATCGGCTTCATCGCCTTCCTGGAATCGGCCGGCGTGCTGCCCGCGCCCCTGCGCGAAATCGTGATCGACCGCGGCCTCGCCTCGCCCGAAACCCCGGTGCCGCTCTCCAAGATCAAGATCATCGCTCTCATGGTTCTCTGGAGCCAGGAAGCCGAGATCGACAATCTGGTCCTGGAAGAGCTGCTGGACGACGAGGGCGCGCGGCGCCTGCACTGAGCGCCGCGGGTTCCGCCCGGTTTTCCGTTTCGACCCGCGGCCGCGCCGCGGGCGTCTGTTCATACCTCACCCCGCTTGACTGACTACGTAGGCCGATTCGCTCCCAGCCCCAGCGGGCCGCTGCATGCGGGCTCGCTGGCGGCGGCGCTCGCAAGCTGGCTGGATGCGCGCGCGCAGCGCGGCCGCTGGCTGCTGCGCATCGAGGACGTGGACACCCCGCGCACCGTTCCCGGCGCGGCCGAGCGCATCATGATGCAACTGCGCGAGCTGGGCCTGCACTGGGACGGCGAGGTCGTGTGGCAATCGCGGCGCGGCGCCGCCTACCAGCAGGCTTTCGATGCGCTGGCGGCCCAGGGGCGGGTGTACGGCTGCGGCTGCACGCGCCGCGAGATCGCCGATTCCGCCCTGCGCGGCCCCGCCGCGCCGGGCGCCGACGGCGAGCGCCCCTATCCCGGCACGTGCCGGCACGGCCTGCCGCCGGGCCGGCAGGCGCGCGCGTGGCGAGTGCGCATGCCCGAAGGCGTGGAACGCTATACGGACCGCTGGCTGGGGCCGCAGGAACAGGACGTGGCGCAGGCCGTGGGCGATATCGCCATCCGGCGCGCGGACGGGCTCTGGGCCTACCAGCTCGCCGTGGTGGTCGATGACGCCGCGCAGGGCGTCACCGACGTGGTGCGCGGCGCCGACCTGCTGGGCTCCACCGCGCGCCAGCGCGTGCTGGGTCGGCTGCTGGGCCTGCCGCCGCTGCGCTATCTGCACGTGCCGCTGGTCATGGACCCCGTCAGCGGGCTGAAGCTGTCCAAGCAGAACGGCGCGCCGCCCATCGACACGGCCGCACCGCTGGCGGCGCTGGAAAGCGCATGGCGCGCCCTGGGCTTCGCGCCGCAAGAGGCGCACGACGTTCCGGACTTTCTGGCGCGGGCCACCGAGACCTGGGCGCGGCGTTTCCCCCTGCCCTGAACCCGCGGCCCGTCAAAGCGGCCGCAGGTCTTCACCCAGCATGCGCACCAGCAGCGCCTCGCCGTCGTGGCCGACGCGCAGCTCGCCATAGCGCGCGCGCTCGTAGCGCTGGGCCTGGCCTTCGGGGAAGAAATAGGCGTTGGTGACGATGCGCACGCCGTGGTTGCGCACGCGATAGCGCAAGGAGATCTCGTCGGCGCCGACCGGCAGCGCTTCGGACTGGATGCGCAGGGGCTGCGCCACGCCGCGCTCGTCCGGCGCGAGCACGACATAGCCGTCGGGCTCGTAATCCAGCGGCGAAGCGGTTTCCGGGCGCGGCGCGCTCATGCGCATGCGCGTGACCTCGCGGCTGGCGGCGAAATCGAGCGCCATGTAGTCGCCCTGCATGAGCGAACGCGGATCGACCGGCGCCAGCTCCAGAATCACCACCTTGCCCGAGGCCAGCAATCGCTCGCGCTGCCAGATGCCGCCGTTGGCGAACGCCAGCGCCAGGACCAGCCCGCCCAGGATGGCGGCCGTGCGCCAGCGCAGCGCGGCGCTTGCCCGCGGCAGCGGTATCGCCAGCTCGGGCGCGCGCGTGCGCATCAGCTGCGGCACCAGCCAGACCAGCGCGCGCATGACGAAAAGCAGCAGCGCGCCGCCGGCCAGCCACAGCGCCTTCTGCAGCAGCGGCACCTCGAGCTGGTAGTAATAGATGGCCAGGTAGGCCAGCAGGCTGGCCACGCCGAACATCAGTAGGGCGCGCAGGTTCAGGCCGAAGCCCAGCAACAGCCAGGCCAGCGCGAATCCCACCCCGGGGCTGGGCAGCCAGAACACGGACAGGATCAGCAGGCCCAGCGGCACGCCCCACACCAGCCCGGCCGTCAGCAGCCGCCGGCGCGGCCACAGCACGGCCAGCGCCGCCGACGCGGGCAGCACGGCGCCCAGGACGACCAGCAGGGTCGTGTGCGCGTCCAGACGCCACATGGCGGGCAGCTGGAGCGCCGAAACGCCCCCGGCCAGCCACACCATGCCCTGCACCGACAACAGGAAGGCCCAGGCCAGCGGCAGCAGCGCATGGCCGCGGCGCGGGCCGAGGCGGGGCCCCAGCGAGAAAAGCACCGCCGTGGCCCAGGCGCCCGCCACCGCGATGGGCAGCCAGACGAAGGTGGCGCGCATGGCGTCGAAGGTGAGCCAGGCGGTAATGAGGTCTTCGTCTTCCGCACCGGGCGACAGGCCCACCCAGATCAGCCCCGCCGAGGCGGCCGCGATCAGCAGCCCGCTCAGGAAACGCAGGATGACGTCCGGGCCCAATATATAGACCGCACCGCCCAGGCACAGCAGGAACAGGCAGGCATTGGAAAACGACGTGGAACTCGACAGGCCGAAAGCCACCAGCAGCTCGCCCGTGAAAGCCATGGCCGTGCCGCACTGGCGCCAGAAGGGCCCGGCCTTGCTGCGCAGCACCGCCACGCCCGCCGCGCACAGCACCAGGCCGGCCACCAGCGCGTCCTGCTCGGAATCGAGCAGATCGGAGAAGAACATGAACAACAGCAGCAGCAGCGTGGCGAGCCAGGCGCTCAGGCCGAGCAGCGCCTGTTCGTACCACGGCGCTTCGCGCGGCGCGGCGGCCGGCGCGACCTGGGCCACGGCCTGGCCGGGCGCGGGCGCCTCGACGGCATTGCCGGCCGAAGCCCCGGCCGGCTCGGCGTCGGCCACGGCTACGGCCGCGCGCGGCTGCGCGCCCAGGCCCCGCAGCCAGCGCGCCGCCCAGACCGCCTCGGCCATCAGCAGCGCCGCCAGCGGCAGCGTGGCCCAGATGCCCGGCTCCAGCCGCAGCAGCCATTCGCCCACCACGCGCAGCGACACGCAGATCACGCCCGCGGCCAGCATGGCCAGTATGACCAGATCGCGCCGCACCCGCTGGTAATAGAACCCCAGGCCCAGGGTGGCCGCCACCCATGCGATGCCCGAAACCGTGCCCAGCCCGCGGACGATGTAATCGCCGAAAACCAGGGCCAGCACCAGCACGCCGATGGCCAGCCCGGCCAGCACGCGCGGCCCGACCAGCGTGCTGGCGCGCCAATGGCGCGCGGCCAGCTCCCAGCCCAGCAGCAGCGCGAGATTGAGCGCCGCCATGACCAGGCTCGGCAGGCCCGGCCCCACGAAGATGAGCCACCACGTGAACATGCGCTCGCCCAGCCACAGCATGGCCGCGACGTTGAGCACCAGCGCCCAGAGCAGCCACACGGCCTCGCTGGCGGCCGCCAGCGCCCAGGGCAGCAGCAACAGCGCCCACCAGCCGAACAGTTCCCAGGTATCGGCGCCGGTCTGATATGTCTGGCCCAGCAGCGCCAGCAGCGCGCCCAGCAGCATGCCCGCCAGCGCGAGCAGGGCGCCGGGCACGGCGCGGCGCGCGCCCCGCGCGGCGCGCAGCCGCAGGCCGGCCCACGCCGCCGCCAGCGCGCAGGCCGCCACCAGCCCCTGCGCCAGCGCAAAACGCATGGCCTTGCCCATATCCTGCCAGTTGGCCGCCACCCAGCACACGGCGGCGCTGCCCAGCAGCAAAACGCCGAGCCAGAGCGTGCTGCGGGCCATGAATTGGCGCCATGCGTGCAGTTCGGATCCCGCTTGCCGTTCAGTGCCGACTTGCATGTCGTGAAACTCCGATCTTATTATCCGCGCTACTAAGGCGGGTCTGCCGCCACTGGATACTCATGAATAAAACGCTGATTATTGCCGAGAAGCCCTCGGTGGCCCTTGATATATCACGCGCCTTGGGAGGCTTCGCGCGGGAGGGCGACTATTTTGAAAGCGAACGTTACGTCCTCGCGTCCAGCATAGGCCATTTGCTGAGCCTGGTGGCGCCCAACGACCCGGTCAAGGGGAAATGGAGCTTCACGCACCTGCCCGTGATTCCTCCCCAATTCGAGCTGGGCCCCACGGACAAGAAATCGGCGGAGCGCCTGAAGCTGCTGGTGCGGCTGGCCAAGCGCAAGGACGTGGATTCCATCATCAACGCCTGTGACGCGGGGCGCGAGGGCGAGCTGATCTTCCGCTACATTATTCAGTATGCGGGCGTCAAAAAGCCCATCCAGCGCCTGTGGCTGCAATCCATGACCCAGGCCGCGATCCGCGAGGCGTTCGCCAATCTGCGCGACGACGCCCAGCTCAAGCCGCTGGAAGCCGCCGCCCGCTCGCGCGCCGAGGCCGACTGGCTGGTGGGCATCAACGGCACGCGCGCCATGACGGCCTTCAACAGCAAAGACGGCGGCTTCTTCAAGACGCCGGTGGGCCGCGTGCAGACGCCCACGCTGGCCATCGTGGCCGAGCGCGAGGAGCGCATCCGCAGCTTCGTGCCGCGCGACTACTGGGAAGTGCGCGCCAGCTTCGTGGCCGCCGCCGGCCTGTACGAAGGCCGCTGGATCGATCCCGACTTCAAGAGAGACGAGCGCGACCCCGAAAAGCGCGAATCGCGCCTGTGGTCGCTGGCGGCCGCGCAAAGCGTGGTGGCCGCCTGCCGCGACCAGCCCGGCCACGTCACCGAGGAATCCAAGCCTTCCACGCAGATCTCGCCGGCCCTGTACGACCTGACCTCGCTGCAGCGCGAGGCCAACGGCCGCTTCGGCTTCTCCGCCAAGACCACGCTGGCGCTGGCGCAGACCCTTTACGAGCGCCACAAGGCCCTGACGTATCCGCGTACCGATTCGCGCTACCTGCCCGAGGACTACCTCAACACCGTCAAGGAGACTATGCGCGCGCTGGCCTCGGGCGGCTCGAACGCGGTGGGCGAGCTGGCCCGCCATGCGGGCAAGGTGGTGAGCGAGAACTGGGTCAAGCCCAACCGCCGCATCTTCGACAACAAGAAGGTGTCGGACCACTTCGCCATCATTCCCACGCTGCAGATCCCGCACGACCTGAGCGAAGCCGAGGGCAAGCTGTACGACCTGGTGCTCAAGCGCTTCCTGGCGGTCTTCTTCCCCGCGGCCGAGTATCGCGTCACCACCCGCATCACCGAAGTGCAGGGCCACCGCTTCCGCACCGACGGCAAGGTGCTGGTGGCGCCGGGCTGGCTGGCCGTGTACGGCAAGGAAGCCCAGGGCGAGGACGCCAACCTGGTGCCCGTGGCGGATGGCGAGGTCGTGCGCACCGAGGAAGTGGAAGCCGTCGGCCTGACCACCAAGCCGCCGGCGCGCTACACCGAAGCCACGCTGCTGTCGGCCATGGAAGGCGCGGGCAAGCTGGTGGACGACGAGGAACTGCGCGAGGCCATGTCCGAGCGCGGGCTGGGCACGCCGGCCACGCGCGCGGCCATCATCGAAGGGCTGCTCAACGAAGGCTACCTGCGCCGCGAGGGGCGCGAACTGGTGCCCACCGCCAAGGCGCGCCAGCTCATGACGCTGCTGTCGGGCCTGGACGTGGCCGAACTCACCTCGCCCGAGCTCACGGGCGAATGGGAGCACAAGCTCAAGCAGATCGAGCAGGGCGGGCTGGACCGCGCGGCCTTCATGCGCGAAATCGCGCAGATGACGCAGGTCATCGTCAAGCGCGCCAAGGAATACGAGCGCGACACGGTGCCCGGCGACTACGCCACGCTGCAGACGCCCTGCCCCAAGTGCGGCGGGGTCGTGAAAGAGAACTACCGCCGCTACGCCTGCACGAACTGCGACTTCTCCATCGGCAAGCATCCGGGCGGCCGCACCTTCGAGCTGCCCGAGGTCGAAGAACTGCTGGCCAAGCGCGAGATCGGCCCGCTGCAGGGCTTCATCAGCAAAATGGGCCGGCCCTTCGCCGCCATCCTGCGCATCAGCGACGACTACAAGCTCGAGTTCGACTTCGGCCAGAACGACGAAGAAGACAACGAGGAAGTGGACTTCTCCGGCCACACGCCGGTGGGCGCCTGCCCCAAGTGCCACGCCCGCGTGTTCGAGCACGGCATGAGCTACGTCTGCGAGAAGTCGGTGGGCCCCAACAAGACCTGCGATTTCCGCTCGGGCAAGGTCATCCTGCAGCAAGAGATCTCGCGCGCGCAAATGGAGAAGCTGCTGGCCGAAGGCCGCACCGACCTGCTCGACGGCTTCGTCTCCAGCCGCACCAACCGCAAGTTCAAGGCGTTCCTGGTGCGCCAGCCCGACGGCAAGATCGGCTTCGAGTTCGAGCCGCGCGGCGAGAAGGCGGGCCGCGCGCCCGCCAAGAAGGCGGCGTCGAAAACCGCCGCCAAGACCGCAGCCAAGACGCCGGCCAAAACGGCCGCCAAGACTGCGGCCAAGAAGGCGGCGCCCGCGAAAAAAACCGCCGCCAAGAAAGCGCCCGCCAGGAAGGCCGCGAAAAAGGCGGCTTCGTAGCCCGCGGCGCGGACGCGTTTCCGCAAGCGTCCGCGCCGCGGGCAGACTGCCCCGACGCCCGGTCCGCCGGGCGTTTTTCGTTGGCGGCATGCGGCCGCTGCGTTATCGTTTACCGCAAACCGCCGCATCCCCAAACGACGACCGAGGACGACATGAGCTTGAGCCCTGATTTCTCCACCCGCCGCCGCGTGCTGGCCGCCGCCGGCGCATTGGCCGGCGCGAGCCTGCTGGGCGGCGGCCGCGCCGCCTGGGCGCAGCCCAAGCTCGGCCGCGCGGCCTACGGGCAGGGCAGCATCGACCCCTTCTTCGCGGCGGGCTACGTGGCGCTGAAAAAGGGCTACTTCGCCGAAGGCGGGCTGGACGTCGAATACCTGAACTCGCAAAGCGGGCCGCGCACCAACCAGCTGCTGGCGGCCGGGCAGATCGTATTCGGCGCCACCGCGGCCACCGCGGCGCCCGCGCTCACGCTGGCCGGCAAGCCGGCCGCGCTGGTCTTCGGCTTCGACCGCAAGCTCACCTACGCCAACATCATCGTGCGCCGCGAAGACTACGAAAGCGGCAAGATCAAGACGCTGAAAGACCTGGCGGGCAAGCGCGTGGGCGCCACCCAGCCGCAGTCCAGCACCTGGCTGATGGCGCTCTACCTCATGCAGAAGGCCGGCGTGGCCGACAAGGTCGACATCCGCCCCCTGGGCGACCTGGCCACCATGCTGGGCGCGCTCAAGACCGGCTCGGTATCGGCCACCATGGCCACCATGTCCATGATGGAACAGGCGCGCGAGGAAGGCTGGGGCGTGCCCATCTTCGACGCCACCACCGAAAGCTCCTGGCAGGAATTCATGGGCGGCGACGTGCCCGGCATCGCGGCGCTGACGCTGGCCGACACCATCCAGAAGCGCCCCGAAGTCGTGCAGGCATTCGTGGGCGGGCTCGTCAAGGCGCAGGATTTCATTTCCGCCAACAGCGCGGCGGCCGTCACCGACGCCATCTACGACGACTACCTCAATGCCTTTCCGCGCGCCGCCATCGAGAAAACGCTGGGCGTCTACAAGGAAACCGTGTTCCTCAAGGACAACCTCATCACCGAAGACGCCTACCAGCGCATGGCCGGCATCATGGGCGACGGCCGCCAGTTCTCCAACGAGGAACTCAAGAACGCGCCCTACGCGAAATGCGTGGACATGAGCTTCGTGCGGCGCGCGCGGGGCCTGTGATGATCTCGCTGGACCACGTGGGCAAGGCCTACCAGACGCGCCAGGCCACCACGCATGCGGTGGGCGACGTGAGCCTGGACATCGCGGCGGGCGAGTTCGTTTCCATCGTCGGCCCTTCGGGCTGCGGCAAGAGCACGCTGCTCAACATGATCGCCGGCTTCCTGCGGCCCACCGCCGGCCAGATCCGCGTGGACGGCCGGGTGGTGGACGGCCAGGTGCCGCCCGCGCTGGGCTACATCTTCCAGAAGGACACGCTGCTGCCGTGGTTCAGCGTCAGGAAGAACGTGGCGCTGGGCCTGAAGTTCCGGGGCGTGCCGGCCGACCGCATCGCGCACCGCGTGGCGGAGCTGCTGGAGCTGGGCCATCTTTCCGCTTTCGCCGACGCCTACCCGCACCAGCTTTCCGGCGGCATGCGCCGGCGCGTGGCGCTGCTGATGAGCCTGGCCGTGGAGCCGCGCATCCTGCTGCTGGACGAACCCTTCGGCGCGCTGGACACGCACACCAAGACCCACCTGCACCGCGAGCTGATCGACATCTGGCGCAAACTGGGGCAGACCATCGTCATGGTCACGCACGACCTGGACGAGGCCATCACCCTCTCGGACCGCGTGGTGGTGCTGTCCGGACCGCCCAGCCGCGTGCTGCTCGACGAGCGCATCGCCATCCCGCATCCGCGCGACGTCTTCACGCTGCGCGAAACCCCGCAGTTCACGGCCCACGTGCAAAGCCTCTGGAGCGTGCTCGGACAACAGTTCCGCGCCGCCGCCTGATTCCTCCATCCATGTCCGATTTCGCTTCCTCCGACTCCCTGCAGGACCGGCTGCGCCAGGACCGCCGCGCCGGCGCGGCCCGGCGGCTGCGCATCACGCTGTGGCAGGCGCTCATCCTGGCCCTCATCCTGGGCGCCTGGGAAATCCTCACCCGCATCCCGTGGTTCGTGCAGAACACGCTGTTCGACCCGTTCTTCATCAGCCAGCCGTCGCGCGTGGCCGTGCGGCTCTGGGAATGGCTGCAGCCCGGGCCCCGCTCGGTCTGGCCGCACCTGTGGCTGACGCTGCAGGCCACGCTGGCGGGCCTGGCGGTGGGCGTGGCCAGCGGCTTCCTGGTCGGCATGACGCTGTCGCGCAGCCGCTTCCTGGCCGACGTCTTCAACCCCTTCATCGTGGCCTTCAACTCCATGCCGCGCATCGCCTTCGTGCCGCTCATCACCATGTTCTTCGGATTGGGCCTGGCCTCGAAAGTGGTGACCTCGTGGTTCGTGGTGTTCTTTCTGGTGTTCTTCAATACCTACAAGGGCGGGCGCAGCGTGGAACGCGAGCTGGTGGACTTCTGCCGCACGCTGGGCGGTTCGCCGCGCCAGATTCTGTGGCGCGTGCGCGTGCCCACGGCCGCCGCATGGACTTTCGCGGCCCTGCCCAACGCCATCAGCTTCGCCCTCATCGGCGTGGTGCTGGCGGAGTTCGTGGGCTCCACCACGGGCATGGGCTATCTCATGATTACCGCGCTGGCCACGCTGAACGCCACCGACATGTTCGCCGCCGTGACGCTGCTGTCGGTGGTGGGCATCGCCCTGGTCTATTGCGTTACCTGGCTGGAACGGCGCCTGCTGCATTGGGCGCCGGAGTTCCGCGAATGAATGTGCCCCCCTCCCCCGAAGCGCCCTCCGCGCTGCTCCCTCAAGGGGGCGCCGCTGCGGACCGGCAGAGCCGGATCCGCGATGATGGCTGTGGGGTGTCCGATGGAACGAGGACTTATGATGCGTTGCGTATGATGCGCTGTGATGGAGAGTTGAGATGAGTGTGCTGCCTTATCTGCGCAATTTCGAGCTGGGCGGGCAGGTCGCGCTGGTGACGGGGTCGGCGCGCGGGCTCGGATTGTGCATTGCGCGGGCGCTGGCGGGCTGTGGCGCGCGCGTGCTGATCAATGGCCGCAATGCGCAGGCGGCCCACGCGGCGGCGGATGCGCTGAAGGGCGAGGGGCTGGACGCGCATGCGCTGGCCTTCGATGTCAGCGACGATGCGGCGATGGCCCGGGCCTTTGGCCGCATCGATGCCGAGCACGGGCGGCTGGACATCCTGGTCAACAACGTGGGCGCGCGCAATCGCAAGACGCTGGCGGACACGTCGCCCGCCGAAATCCGCGAACTGATCGACACGGACCTGGTGGCCGGGCTGCTGCTGTCCAAGTTCGCGGCCGAGCGCATGGTGCGCCAGGGCGGCGGACGGCTGATCGCGATCACATCCGTGGTCGGCGAACTGGCGCGCGCGGGCGACGCGGTGTATCCGGCCGCCAAACAGGGCCTGACCGGCATGGTGCGCGCGCTGGCGGCCGAGTTCGGCGGCCGCGGCATTACCAGCAACGCCATCGCGCCGGGCACGTTCGCCACCGAAACCAATGCCGGCATGGTGGCCGACCCCGCGGTCGGCCCGCGCATCGCCGCGCGCAATCCCATGGGCCGCTGGGGCGAGCCGGAGGAAATCGCCGGCGCGGCCGTGTTCCTGGCCTCGCGCGCGGCGTCCTACGTCAACGGGCACGTGCTGGTGGTGGACGGCGGGCTGTCGATCCAGTTCTGAAAGAAAGGGCCCCCATGCCGCGCTGCGCGCGGGCTGCGCCGAGGGGGCCGGGTCAGGTCGTTTCGTCCTGATACCAGACGCCTTCGGCCAGCATCATGCGGTGATGGCCTTCGCCGGCCGGCATCATGGGAAAGCAGTTTTCCTGGGCGGCCACGGCCACATCCAGGAAGTAGGGGCCGTCGTGCGCCAGGCAGGCCGCCAGCGCGGCGTCCAGTTCGGCGGGATCTTCCACGCGCGCCGCTCCCCAGCCGAAGGCGCGCGCCAGCGCCACGAAATCCGGCAGCGACGCGTTGTAGCTGTGGCTGTAGCGCCCGCCATGGATCAGTTCCTGCCACTGGCGCACCATGCCCATGTAGCCGTTGTTGCACAGCACGACCTTGACCGGCGTGCGGTGCTGCATGGCGGTGGACAGCTCCTGGATGTTCATCAGCACCGAGGCGTCGCCGCTCACGCACACCACGGTCTTGTCCGGATGCGCCACCTGGGCGCCGATGGCGGCGGGCACGCCGTATCCCATGGTGCCCGCGCCGCCGGACGTGAGCCAGCGCCCCGGGCGGTCGAAGCGCAGGTATTGCGCGGCCCACATCTGGTGCTGGCCAACGTCGGTGGACACCACCGCATCGCGGCCGGCCAGCGCCGCATTCAGGCGCGACATCAGGTGCTGGGGCAGGATGGCGTCGGCGGCGGGCGCATAAGCCAGGCAGTCGCGGGCGCGCCAGGCCTCGATGCGCCGCCACCAGGGCGCCAGCCGCGCCGGGTCCGGCGCCGCATCGCCCAGCTCGGCGCGCAGCGCGCGCACCAGCGGCAGGCAATCGCCCACCAGGGCCACGTCCACCCGCACCACCTTGTTGATGGACGCCGGGTCGATATCGATGTGGATCTTGCGCGCATGGGGACAGAATTCGGAGAGCTTGCCCGTGATGCGGTCGTCGAAGCGCGCCCCGATGCACACCACCAGGTCGGCGTTGTGCATGGCCAGGTTGGCCTCCACCGTGCCATGCATGCCCAGCATGCCCACGAACTGCGGGCTGGATGCCGGGAACGCGCCCAGGCCCATGAGCGTGAGCGTGCAGGGCGCGCCGGTGTGGCGCACCAGCTCGCCGAAAGCCTCGCAAGCCTGCGCGCCGGCATTCACCAGGCCGCCGCCGCCGTAGAAGATGGGCCGGCGCGCCTGCGCGATGAGCGCCGCGGCGCGGCGCAGCGCGGACTGCGGCAGCTTGGGCGCCAGCTTGCCGGCCTGGCGGCGCGCGCGCAGGGCGGCGAGCCTGGCCCGGGCCGGCGCCGGCGCCTCGTGCGCGTCGGTGTCGCGCGGCACGTCGAGCTGCACGTCCTTGGGCATGTCCACCAGCACGGGGCCGGGCCGGCCCTGGCGCGTCAGCGTGAACGCCCGGCCCACCACCTCGGCCACGTCGTCCACGCTGCGCACCTGCGCATTCCATTTGGTAACGGACCGGGAAATGCCGATGGCGTCGCACTCCTGGAAAGCGTCGGTGCCGATGGCGCTGGTGGCGACCTGGCCGCTGATGCAGAGCACGGGAATCGAATCGCACATGGCGTCCAGCAGGCCGGAGGTGGTGTTGGCCATGCCCGGGCCGGAGGTCACGAACACCACGCCGGTGCGGCCGGTGCTGCGGGCATAGCCTTCGGCGGCATGCACCGCCGCCTGTTCATGGCGCACCAGCACGTGCCGCAGGCGCGGTTCCGCATACAGGGCATCATAGAGGGGCAGAACCGCGCCCCCCGGATAGCCGAACACCGTGTCCACGCCGTGCGCGATCAGGGTATCCAGCAGGATTTTCGCCCCGTTGCCGGCGGGACGGTCTGTGGCGGGAAGGGCGGCGAGGGCGGCGGAGTGGAGGCGGTCGTTCATGTTGTCTATCTTAGGCGCAGGTCCGCAGAATATTTATCTTCTTTTCCACACAATCCCGGGAAACGCAGTAAATTCATCTGCGTTCTAAAGGAATTTTGGAAAATGAACCTGGACAAGTTCGACCTGGCCATTCTGCGCGTGCTGCAGGAGAATGCGCGCGCCAGCCTCAACGACATCGGCGCGGCGGTAGGACTGTCGTCCACGCCGTGCTGGAACCGCATCAAGCGCATGGAAGGCGCGGGCGTGATCCGCGGGTACACGGTGGACATCGACCCGGCCAGCCTGGGTTTCATGGACACCGTCATCGTCCATGTCACGCTGGAAAGCCACAGCGAGGAAACGCTGTACGAGTTCGGCCGGGCGCTGGCGCAGATTCCGGAAGTGCTGGAAGCCTTCCTGGTGTCGGGCGATTACGACTATTACATACGCATTGCCGTGCGCGACACGCGCGACTACGAACGGCTGCTGCGCGAGCAGCTCTACCGCATACCCGGCATCCGGCACAGCAAGTCGTGCTTCGTGCTGCGCCGCCTGAAGGAAACCCGGCTGCCGCTCAACGGCTCGCCCGCTCAACGCAGCACGTAATCCCTGGGCCGCGCGGGCTCGGGCAGCGGCTGCACGCCCATGCCTTCCAGCAGGTCGATCTCGATGGTGCGGGCCAGCGCCGCCAGCGGCAGGTCGTTTTCCTCTTCGCCGAACGGGTCTTCGAGCTCGTCGCCCAGCGCGTCCAGGCCGAAGAAGGTGTAGGCGACGAAGGTAACGGCGATGGGCGTCAGGTATTCGAGGGTGCCCACCAGCCCGAAAGGCAGCAAGAGGCAGAACAGCCAGGCCGTGCGGTGCAGCAGCAGCGAATACGCATAGGGCGTGGGCGTGAGGCGGATACGCTCACAGGCCGCCTGCACGCCCGCGCAGGCGGCGACGCGCTGGGTGAGGCCCTGGTAGACGATCTCGCCGATTTCACCGCGCGCCAGGCAGCCGGCCAGTTCGCGGTTGATGGCCGTGAGGATGCCGTCGGGCACGTTGCGGTAATCGACGAGCGCGCGCGCCTCTTCGGGCGGCAGCCACGGGCCGGCCGCGGCCGCCATGTCGTGGTCGCGCAGCCGGGCGGCCAGCGCGTAGGCGAAGCCCACGCTGCGCCGCGCGATGCGCACCCGCGCCTCGTGGCCGGCGCCGAGCACGGCCGCGCTCTCGCGCGCCAGGTTGCGCGACTGGACGATCAGCTCGCCCCACAGCTTGCGGGCCTCCCACCAGCGGTCGTAGCAGACGTTGTTGCGGAAACCCATGAAGACCGACAGCGCCAGCCCGAAGAGCGAGAAGGGCACCGCCGACAGGTGCGCGGGCGAAAACCAGCCCTGGTGGTACATCCCGACCACGACGAAGGAAATCGCGGTAATGACGAGGATGCGGCCGAGGATGTGGGGAATGATGGAGCCGCGCAGGACGAAAAACAGGCCCAGCGTGGAGGGACGGGGACGGACGATCATGAAGAGACGGGCGAGAAGAATGCGCTGCTCACTATACGCCAGTCGCGAGCGGCAAAGCGCGCCAATATAATCGTTTTTTCCTCATCTCCCGGCCATTCATGAGCACCGCAGAAACTCCCGAGAAGCCCTGGCATGTCGTGCGCCGCTCCAAACTGCACGGCACCGGCGTGTTCGCCGCCCGCAAGATCCCGGCCGGCACCCGCATCCTGGAATACGGCGGCAAGCGCATCAGCGCCAGGGAGGCCGACCGGCGCCATCCCGCCAATCCGGACGACCCGTTCCATACGTTTTTCTTTTCGCTCAGCTCCGGCAAGGTGATCGACGGCGGCGACCACGGCAACGACGCGCGCTGGATCAACCATTCGTGCGCGCCCAACTGCGAGGCCCAGGAAGGCCGGCACGGCAAGCGCGTGTACATCGTGGCGCTGCGCGACATCCCCCGCGGCGAGGAGCTGGTCTACGACTATGGCCTGGTCATCGACGGCCGCATCACCCGCGCGCTCAAGCAAGGCTATCGCTGCCTGTGCGGCTCGCCCGGCTGTCGGGGCACCATGCTGGCCCTGCCCGAGAAGCAATCCGGCAAAAAGCGCGGCAAGAAAGACGGCAAGAAGCAAAAAGACGAAAAGGCCGCCGCTCCCGCCTGAGCCACAATGGCCGCGGCGCGGGCGCCGGGGGTTGCGGCGCCGCCGCAAAGCAGGCGTACAATGCCGTCTGCCGCATTCATGCGGCGCAGCAGTACGTCTTCAGGGCGGGGCGGAATTCCCCACCGGCGGTATGCCATGCAAATGGCGAGCCCGCGAGCGCCCGGCGTCCACGACGCCGGGGTCAGCAGACCTGGTGAGAAGCCAGGGCCGACGGTCACAGTCCGGATGAGAGAAGATGTGCCGGCACATCCCGCCAGCGGGCGCGCGCGCCTGGCCGGCGGTATTGCGTCCGGCTGTCTCAGGGCCTGTCCGCAGGCCCTCGGCCCTGAAACGTTTTTCGCCCACTTCATTTGCGAGAGCGTTTCAATGTCCCATACCCAGCATCTCCCGTTTTCCCCGCCAGCCGCGCCCGGCCTGTGGGCCCAGCCCTTCGCCGCGCGCCTGCAGCGCGCCTTGCATCACCTGCGCCTGGGCCGTCCCGTCATCCTCACGGACGACGCCGACCGCGAGAACGAGGCCGACCTCATCGTGGCCGCCGACCGGCTCACCGTGCCCGTCATGGCCCAGCTCATCCGCGACGGCAGCGGCATCGTCTGCCTGTGCCTGCCGGGCGAAACCCTGGACCGCCTCGGCCTGCCGCCGATGGTGGCGCACAACCGGAGCCGCCACGCCACGGCGTTCACCGTGTCCATCGAGGCCCGCGAAGGCGTGAGCACCGGCGTCTCGGCGGCAGACCGCGTCACCACCATCCGCGCCGCCATTTCCCCGGCCGCGCAAAGCGACGACATCGTCAGCCCGGGCCACGTGTTCCCGTTGCGGGCGCAGCCGGGCGGCGTGCTGGCCCGGCGCGGCCACACCGAAGGCTCGGTCGATCTGGCGGTGCTGGCCGGACTGCGCCCGGCCGGCGTACTGTGCGAACTCATGAACGCCGACGGCACCATGATGCGCGGCGCGGCGCTCGAGCGCTATGCCGCCCGCCACGGCCTGGTGGCGCTGGCCATCGCCGAGCTGGCCGACCACCTGCGCGCGCTGCGCGACGGCGGCGGCGCCCGGATCGAGGACGAAGTCGTGGAAATGACCGCCACCCTCTAGGACGTGACGGCAACGGGCAATGGCATAATCCCGCGATGCCCGCGCGGCCCTGGCGCCGTGCGGGCGCAGCAACACGAGCCTGGGCTCATATTCGAGATTCGCCTTTCCCGTTTTCCATGACTTCCATTCCGCAGCCCCGCAAATCGCCGCGCCAGCTTCGTTCCCAGCAAACCGTGGACACCATCCTGCGGGCCACCGCCCGCGTGCTCGTCGAGCGCGGCTACGCCGCCACCAACACCAACCTGATCGCCGAGACGGCGGGCGTGAGCGTCGGGTCGCTCTACCAGTACTTCCCCAACAAGAACGCGCTGATCGCCGCCCTGCACGAGCGCCACGACCAGCAGCGGCTGGACATCATCGACCGGGTCCTGGCGGGCAGCCCCGCCGCCACGCTGCGCGAGCGGGTGGCCGCGATCGCGGCCGCCATGCTGCAGGCCCATCTGCTGGAGCCGGCGCTGCACCGGGTGCTCGAACAGGAATTCCCCCTGTTCGAGCACCCCCTGGAACACAGCGCGGCGGCCCAGGATCTCCACCGGCGCATGCGCCACCTGTTCGAACTGCACCGCGACGAGATCGCGCGCGCCGACCGCGACCTCGCCACCTATGTGGCGCTGCGCATCATGGAATCGCTGGTGAACGCGGCGGCGCAGGAAACGCCCGCCTGTTTCGCGCCCGCGCGGCTGCAGGCCGCCGCCGTGGACGCGGTCATGGGCTATCTGGGCCAGCCCGAGACGGCCGCGCCCGCGCAGCCCGCGCGCAAGCGCCGCGCGCGCGGCTGAACGGCCCCCCGGCCGGCCTCAGCCCGCCTCGGCCATGCGGGCCAGGCAGTCGTCCGGGCCGCCCACCACGATGCGGGCGGAGCACGCCAGCATCAGGTTCAGGTTCAGCCCGAAATCCTCCACCGTGTAGCCCTGCGCGTCCACGTGGCGCGCCGGCGAACCGGCCGCCGGATCTACCGGAGCGGGGACGGCGCGCGTCTGCTCGATGAGCGTGCCCGCCTGCCGGGTATAGCCCCACACGGGCTTGCCCAGGGCGACGGCGTAGCCCACCTCGAACGCCGTGCCGGAGTCGGGCTCCGCTCCGCGGAACGGGTTGAGGTTGGCCATGACAAGGTCGGCGCGCTCGATGAGCGCCACATTGGCGCGGTAGATCCATCGGGCCAGCTCGGGGCCGGACAGGCCCGCGGGCGCGGTATTGTCCAGCGGATACAGGCCCTCGAAGCCATGGCGCGCCGCCAGCGCGCGCAGCCGCTCGCCGTGGGCCACGGCGTCGGCCCGGAACACGTCGAAACCCGCCAGGTAGACCGTGCGCATGGCTACTGCGGCTCGGCCACGGAAAAGCCCTCGCCGGTGGCGAAGAACGAACCGCCGGCCAGGTAATGGATGGAACGGCGACCGGCTTGCGGAAAGTGCCAGCGGTTGCCGGAGAAGGCGTCGGGGGCGGCCCAGGCGGCCACGACCTCGCCGATGAACAGGTCATAGACCTGCTGGTTGTGCGGCTCGGGCACCACCTTGCATTCGAGCCAGCCCAGGCAGCCCTCGATAAGCGGGGCGCCGATGCGGCTGGCGGCGAAGGTGGCGAAGCCGCAGGCCGCGAACTTGTCCGTCCCGCGCCCGGTTTCCGAGCCCGCCACGTAGGTGGCCCGCGCCTGGTCGCGGGTGGGTATGCACAGCGCGAATTCGCCCGAACGCTCGATGAGTTCGCGCGTGTAGGTGCTCTTGTCCACCACCACCAGCATCTTGGGCGGGCTGAAATCCAGCGGCATGGCCCAGGCGGCGGCCATGACGTTGCGCTCTTCGCCGTGCGCGGTGCTGACCAGCACCGTGGGACCGTGGTTGAGCAGCAGGTAAGCGCGCTCGAGCGCGACGGGCTGGGCGGAAGAGGCTGTCGTCATGTCGGTGTTTCCGCGTGCGAAGCGCCTTGGCGGGCGGGAGCGTGGCGCCCCCCGGCCGAGGCCCCTGTCAGAACATGGTGTTCTTGTTGGCGGGATTTTCGGGGATTTCCTGGCTTACGTCCCAGTGTTCGGCGATCTTGCCGTTTTCCACACGAAAGATGTCGACGATCGCCTGGCCGCGGTCTTCGGGCGAATCTTTCCACAGGTTGTGGATAACTACCAGGTCGCCCTCGGCGACGACCCGCTTGATCTCCACGCTGGCCTGCGGGTGCTGCTCGAAATAGCGCGGAAAGAAATCCACCAGCGGCTCGGCGCCGTCGCCCATATAGGGGTTGTGCTGCACGTAGCGCGGGCCCACGTAGCGGCGCACCGCTTCTTCGATGTCGCGGTCCTGGAACATCATGCGAAAAAACGCCAGCACGATGTCCTTGTTCGAGGACGGGGACGGCTCGTCCGCATGGGCAGGCAGGGCCGCCATGCCGCAGAGGGCCAGCAGCGCGCAGAAAGCCAGTGATTTCAGCTTCATAGACATACGGGGACTCGGAAGAAAGGGCCGCCGGGGACGCCGGACGGGGGCCTGCCAGTTTACAAACAAACCCGGCCTTCCGGCCCCGCGGGTCCCCGATGCCTGCCGATCCTAGTAGCCCACGGTGAATCGCGCCCGCGAATGGCGCGGCGTCTCGATCTCGTCGGCCAGCGCGATGGCGTAGTCTTCCATGGAGATCCAGCTCTTGCCGTGCTCGTCGACCAGCAGCTCGTCGCCGCCCAGGCGGAACTTGCCCGTGCGCTCGCCCGGCTCGAACAGCGCGGAGGGCGAGAGAAAGGTCCAGTCCAGCACGTCTTCCTTGCGCAGCGTATCCAGGAACACGACGCCGGCGCGCGCCTCGGGCTTATAGGCGTCGGGAAAGTCGGGCGTGTCGATGAGCATCCGGTCCGGCCCCACCAGCAGGCTGCCGGCCCCGCCCACCACCAGCAAACGCGGCACGCCCGCGTCCTTGACGGCGGCCAGCAGGGGCTTGGCATCGGTGGACACGAAGCGCGTCGCGCTGACGACCGCGTCGTGGCCCTTGAGCAGGGGCGTCAGCCCCTGGGGATCGGTGGCGTCGCCGAGCTGCACGGTCAGCCCGGGCTGCGGCGGCACCTCGCCGCGGTTGCGCGCGATGCCGGTCACGGCGTGGCCGCGCCGCAGCAGTTCGTCCGCCACGCGCGAGCCGACGCGCCCGGTAATGCCGATCAAAGCGATTTTCATGGTGTTGCTCCCAAAAGGAATGATCCTGGAATGACCGGGTCCGCGCCGCCCGGCGCGAACCGTTCCCCACCCATACTATTCGCCGGAAACCGATCGAAAAACCCCGGAAGCCTGATTAGTTTTTTGCATGAAATGCATCAATGCCGCGGTTCAGCCGGCGGCCCGCTGCGCCTGGTACACCTGCAGGTGCGCGTAGGCCACGCGCAGGTAGGTCGCGTCCACGCCCAGCGTGCCGGCCCGGCGCACCATGTCGCCCACGATGTGGTCGGCCTCCACCGGCAGGCCCTGGCCCAGGTCGCGGAACATGGAGGCCGTCATGGGCTGGCTGCGGTCGGTGAAGATGCGCAGCGCCGAAGCGTCGGCTTCCGGGCGCACGGCATGGCCGCTGGCCGCCGCCACCGACTGGCATTCCTGCAGCATCGCGCGCAGCACCGCCACGCCGTCCTGGGTGGAAGCGATCTGCCCCACCGTGCCGCGCATCAGGCAGGTGCCCGCCGCCAGCGTGGTGAGGAACACGTATTTTTCCCAGATGTCCTGGTAGATGTTCTCGCTGAGCCGGCTGGTGTATTCGCCGCCGGCCAGGGCCTGCTCCAGCGCCACGCAGCGCGGGCTGCGCGCCGGCCCGGCGCGCTCGCCGAATACGATGTTGGCGTGCTTGCCCAGGTGCAGCACCTCGCCGTCGGCGCCCAGTGTGGCGTTGATCTGGCAGAGCCCGCCCAGCACGCGGTGGGGCTCGAACTCGCGGTCCAGCACGTCGTACTGCAGCACGCCGTTCATGATGGGCAGCACCACGGTCTCCGGGCCCACGGCCGGGCGGATGGCCTCGATGGCGCTGGCGAGGTCGTAGGCCTTGCAGCTCAGCACCACGACGTCGTAGCTGCCCGACAGCGTATCGCGGGTGACGATGCCGGGGCGCAGCGTGGCGTCGCCCAGCGGGCTGCGGATGCGCAGTCCCTGCTCGCGCAGCCGGGCCGCGCGCGGCTCGCGCACCAGGAAGGTCACGTCCGCCCCGGCCTGGGCCGCGCGCCCGCCGAAATACCCGCCGGTGCCCCCGGCGCCCAAGAACAACAACCGCATTGCCTGTCTCCTTTCCACGGTCCGCCCCACACTGGCGGACCCGACACCGGCATTATGCGCCCGGCCGGCAGCCGCGCCGCGGCGGGCGTCCATGCCGTGAGCGCGGCGCACCAGGCTGGTGCCGACAATCTTCCTCAAGGTGCCTATAATCGCGCCCGGCCCTGGGGTTTGTGCGGCTGGCGGCCTCGAACCCCATGGCATGCAACTTGCTTCGCCAGGACGGGCGGCGCACACAGCCGTGCGCCGCCCGCCGCCTGTCTCCCCGACCGATTCCAGAACACGCTCCGCGACACGGCCCGCCTGTGGCGCCCGCGCGCGCCCGGATACGCGCGTCTGGACCCGGCCGGCATGGCCGCCCGGCACGCCCGTAACCCATTCAATCCGCGTAGGAGCCCGATCCATGCCTTTGTCCCTCCCCCCGTCCGCCGGCCTCGCGCGCCGCGGCCTGCTCAAGCTCGCGGCGGCGGCCGCCGCCCTCGTGCTCGGCGCAGCCGCGCACGCCCAGGCGCCGGAAAAGATCAAGGTGGCCGCCATCTACACCGTGCCGGTGGAACAGCAGTGGGTGTCGCGCATCCACAAGGCGCTGACCGCCGCCCGCGACCGCGGCGAGATCGAATACTCCTTCTCGGAGAACGTCACCAACGCCGACTACGAGCGCGTGATGCGCCAGTATGCCGAGCAAGGCAACAAGCTGGTCGTGGGCGAGGCGTTCGCGGTGGAGGCGGCCGCCCGCAAGGTGGCCAAGGACTATCCCGAAACCGCCTTCCTGATGGGCTCCTCGGGCAAGCCGCAGCAGCCCAATTTCTCGGTGTTCGACAACTATATCCAGGAGCCGGCCTACCTCACCGGCATGATCGCCGGCGGCATGAGCAAGACCGGCAAGATCGGCCTGGTGGGCGGCTATCCCATTCCCGAAGTCAACCGGCTGATGCAGGCGTTCATGGAAGGCGCCCGGGAAGTCAATCCCAATACCGAATTCACCGTGACCTTCATCGGCTCGTGGTTCGACCCGCCCAAGGCCAAGGAAGCCGCCTTCGCCATGATCGACAAGGGCGCCGACGTGCTGTATGCCGAGCGTTTCGGCGTATCCGACGCCGCCAAGGAACGCGGCAAGCTCGCCATCGGCAACGTGATCGACACCCAGCCCCAGTACCCCGAAACCGTGGTGGCCTCGGCCCTCTGGCACATGGAGCCCACCATCGCGGCGGCGCTCGGGCGGGTCAAGGCCGGCACGTTCAAGGCCGAGGACTATGGCCAGTATTCGCTGATGAAGCACAAGGGCTCGTCGCTGGCTCCGCTGGGCACCTTCGCGCAAAAAGTGCCCGCCGAGCTGATGGCGCGCGTGCAGGCCAGGGAAAAGGCCATCCTGGACGGCAGCTTCCAGGTCAAGGTCATCGACAAAGAACCGAAGTCCACCGCGCGATGAGCCAGCCGCCCCTCGCCCTGCGCCTGACGGGCATCACCAAGCGTTTCGGCAGCCTCACCGCCAACGACGGCATATCCCTCACGCTGGCCCAGGGCGAGGTGCTGGCGCTGCTGGGCGAAAACGGCGCGGGCAAGTCCACGCTGGTTTCCATTCTGTTCGGCCACTACCTGGCCGACGCCGGCGGCATCGAGGTATTCGGCGCGCCGCTGCCCCCCGGCCGCCCTGACGCCGCCCTGGCGGCCGGCATCGGCATGGTGCACCAGCATTTCACCCTTGCCGACAACCTCACGGTGCTGGACAACGTCATGGTCGGCACCGAACCGCTCTGGAAGCTGTCCTCCGGACGCGGCAAGGCCCGGCGCCGGCTGCTGGAGCTGGGCCGGCGCTTCGGCCTGGGCGTGGACCCCGACGCGCGCGTCGGCGCGCTGTCGGTCGGCGAGAAGCAGCGGGTCGAGATCCTCAAGGCGCTCTACCGCGGCGCGCGCATCCTCATCCTGGACGAGCCCACCGCGGTGCTGACGCCCCAGGAAGCGCAAGACCTCTTCGCCACCCTGCGCGGCTTCGTCGACGAAGGGCTGGCCGTCATCTTCATCTCGCATAAGCTGGAAGAAGTGATGGCGGTGTCGCGGCGCGTGGCCGTGCTGCGCCAGGGCCGCCTGGTGGCCGAGCGCGACACCGCGGCCACCCATCCGGCCGAGCTGGCCGAGCTCATGGTGGGCCGCAAAGTGGTGATGCCGCACGCCGAAACCGCCGCCGGCCGACAGGCCGCGCCGCCCGCGCCCGTCGTCGCGCTGTCGCAGGTCACGGTGCGCGACGGCCGCGACGGGGCGGTGCGCCTGGACGCGCTGGATCTCGCCGTGCACGAGCACGAGATCGTGGCCATCGCCGGCGTGGCGGGCAACGGCCAGCAGGCGCTGGTGTCGGTGCTGACCGGCCTGCGCCAGCCGTCCGCGGGCAGCATCCGCCTGGGCGCGGCGCAGGCGCCCGCGCCGCGCACGCCCGCCGGCTGGACCGCGGCCCGGGTGGGCCGCATTCCCGAGGACCGCCACGGCGAAGGCGTGATCGGCGACAGTCCCCTGTGGGAAAACGCCATCGTCGAAGACCTGCGCGACCGGCGCTTCGCGCGCTGGGGCCTGATCCGCGCGCGGGCCGGCCGCGCCCATGCGCAAGCCCTGGCCACCCGGTTCGACGTGCGCGCCGCCTCGCTGGACGTGCGCACGCGCAGCCTGTCCGGCGGCAACATGCAGAAGCTGATCCTGGGCCGCACGCTGGCGCGCGAACCGCGCTTCATCGTGGCCGACCAGCCCACCTGGGGCCTGGACATCGGCGCGGTGGCCTACGTGCGCGAGCAACTGCTCGCGGCGCGCCGGCGCGGCGCCGGCGTGTTGCTGATCTCGGAAGACCTGGAAGAAATCTTTGCCCTGGCCGACCGCATCGCCGTGCTGTGCGGCGGCAGGCTGGTGGCCGTGAAACCCGTGGCCGAATGGACGCCCGCCACCGTGGGCCTGGCCATGACGGGCACCGCCGCCTGAAGCGCGCGCGCCCCAAACACCTGGAACGACCCCGCATGAAATTCATCCTGGAACGCCGCGCCGAGCCCAGCCGCCTCGCGCTGGCGCTGGCCCCGGTGGCGGCCATTCTCTGCACTCTGGCCATCTGCACGCTGCTGGTGGCGTGGGCCGGCGCCCCCGTGGGCAAAACCTACGCCCTGCTCTTCGAAGGCGCGTTCGGTTCGCGCTTCGCGCTGTCGGAAACGCTGACGCGCGCCACGCCGCTGATGCTCACGGGCCTGGCCTGTGCGGTGGCGTTCCGCGCCCGCTTCTACAACATCGGCGCCGAAGGCCAGCTCTACCTGGGCGCGCTGGCGGCCGTGGCCGTGGGCGGCCTGCACGGCGGCACGGGCTTCGACCTGCCCATGCCCGTGCTTTTTGCCGGCATGATGCTGGCCGCCGCGCTGGCGGGCGCGCTGCTGCTGCTGGTTCCCGCGCTGCTCAAGACCCGGCTGGGCGTGGACGAGGTGGTGACCACGCTGCTGGGCAACTTCATCGTGCTGCTCTTCGTTTCGATGATGCTGGACGGCCCCATGAAAGACCCCATGGCCATGGGCTGGCCGCAATCGGTGGCGCTCAACGGCGATCTGGAACTGGGCAAGCTGATCGCGCGCACGCGCGCCCACACCGGCCTGCTCTGGGCCGCCGGCCTGGCGGCGGGCCTGTGGCTGCTCAACCGCTACACCGTGTTCGGCTTCCAGATGCGGGCGGTGGGCGCCAATGCCCACGCCGCGCGCTTCCTGGGCCTGCCGGTCAACCGCGTCATGCTGGGCACCGCCGTGCTGTCGGGCGCGCTGGCCGGCCTGGCCGGCGCCATCGAGGTGGCCGGGCGCACCGGCTACGTCACGCTGGACATGTCGCCCGGCTATGGCTACACCGGCGTGGTGGTGGCCATGCTGGCGGGCCTGCATCCGCTGGGCGTGGTGCTCGCCAGCGTCTTCGTGGCCGGCATGCTGGTGGGCGCGGACAGCATGAGCCGCGCCATCGCGGTGCCCAATTACATCGCCGACGTCATTGTGGCGACGTCGCTGCTGGCCATGCTGGTGGCCACGCTGTTCGCGCAATACCGCCTGCGCCGCAACCCCGCCTGAGGAAACCGCAATGGAATGGATGGATCTGCTGAGTTCGGCGGCTTTCTGGATTGCCGTGCTGCGCCTGGCCACGCCCCTGATCCTGGGCACGCTGGGCGTGCTGCTGTGCGAGCGCGCCGGCGTGCTCAACCTGGGCATCGAGGGCATCATGGCCGCGGGCGCCTTCACCGGCTGGCTGGTGGTGTACCTGGGAGCGCCGCTGTACGCGGGCGTGCTGGCGGCCGCGCTGGCCGGCGCCGCATTCGGCCTGCTGCATGCGGTGCTGACGGTGCCCCTCGGCCTGTCGCAGCACGTCTCGGGCCTGGGCGTCACCATGCTGGCCACCAGCCTGAGCTACTTCGCCTACCGTGTCACCTTCCCCAGCGTGAACACCCCGCCCACCATCACGCCCTTCGCCGAAATGAAGTTCCTGGCCGGCATCCCGCTGGTCGGGCCCGTGCTGGCCGGGCAGACACCCATGACGCTGCTGGCGCTGGCCGCCGTGCCCGTCCTGGCCTGGGTGCTGAACCGCACGCCGGTCGGCCTGGCGATCCGCATGGTGGGCGAGAACCCCGCCGCCGCCGAAGGCCAGGGCCTGTCGGTCACGCGGTTGCGCATGGGCGCCATCGTGGCAGGCTCCGCCCTGATGGGCGTGGCGGGCAGCTTCCTGACGCTGGCGGCCTTCAACGCGTTCTTCTTCAACATGGTCAACGGCCGCGGCTGGGTCTGCGTGGCGCTGGTGGTCTTTGCCTCGTGGCGGCCCGGCAAGGCGCTCGCGGGCGCCCTGATCTTCGCCTTTTTCGACGCGCTCCAGCTCCGGCTGCAGCAGGGCGGCGCGGCGCTGCCGGGCCTGCCCGAATTGCCCTATCAGGTATACCTGATGCTGCCATACGTTCTGTCCATCCTGGCGCTGGTGGTCATGGCTCGCCGCGCCGCCTATCCCCAGGCGCTGATGAAGCCCTACCGCAAGGGCGAGCGGTAGGGAAGACGCCCCCCAAGCGCCGCGCGCTTTCCCCTCAAGGAAGCGTCGCTACGGACCGGCAGGGCCGGCTGCGTGCGAACCCGCGTGTGGGCGCCGTTTTCATGCAACCGGGGTGACACGCATTACCATGAACCACTGAAACCTTCCGCAAGGAACCCGCATGTTCGATCTGATCCTTAGACACTGCTCGCTGCCCGACGGCCGCCAGGACATCGATATCGGCATCGCCGGCGGCCGCATCGCGGCGCTGGAACCGGCGCTGAAGGCCGAGGCCGGCCAGACCATCGACGCGGCCGGCCAGCTCGTGTCGCCGCCCTTCGTGGACGCCCACTTCCACATGGACTCCACGCTGTCCTATGGCCTGCCGCGCGTGAACCAGTCGGGCACGCTGCTCGAAGGCATCGCGCTCTGGGGCGAACTGAAACCGCTGCTCACGCAGGAAGCGCTGGTGGAGCGCGCCCTGGCCTATTGCGACTGGGCAGTGGCGCGCGGCCTGCTCGCCATCCGTTCACACGTGGACGTGTGCGACCCGCGCCTGCTGGCCGTGGAGGCGCTGCTGCACGTGCGCGAGCGCGTCAAGCCCTACCTCGACCTGCAGCTGGTGGCTTTCCCGCAGGACGGCGTGCTGCGCGCGCCCGGCGCGCTCGACAACCTGAAGCGGGCGCTGGACATGGGTGTGGACGTGGTGGGCGGCATTCCGCATTTCGAGCGCACCATGCAGGACGGCGCCGAATCCGTGCGCATCCTGTGCGAGCTGGCCGCCGAGCGCGGCCTGCGCGTGGACATGCACTGCGACGAAAGCGACGATCCGCATTCGCGCCACATCGAGACGCTGGCCAGCCACGCGCACCGGCTGGGGCTGCAGGGCCGGGTGGCCGGCTCGCACCTCACGTCCATGCATTCCATGGACAACTATTACGTCTCCAAGCTCATCCCGCTGATGCGCGAGGCCGGCGTGGCGGCCATCGCCAACCCCCTCATCAACATCACGCTGCAGGGCCGCCACGACACCTATCCCAAACGGCGCGGCATGACGCGGGTGCCCGAGCTGATGGCCGCCGGCGTGCCCGTGGCCTTCGGCCACGACTGCGTCATGGACCCCTGGTACAGCCTGGGTTCGGGCGACATGCTGGAAGTCGCCCACATGGGGCTGCACGTGGCGCAGATGACGGGCCAGGACGCCATGCGGGCCTGTTTCCAGGCCGTGACGGCCGCGCCCGCCGCGATCCTGGGCCTGGAGGGCTACGGGCTGGAAGTCGGCAAGCGCGCCGACCTGGTGCTGCTGCAGGCGCGCGACCCCGTCGAGGCGCTGCGACTGCGCGCCACGCGGCTGATGGTGCTGCGCGGCGGGCAGGTGGTGGCGACCACGCCGCCCGCCACCGCCACCCTGAACCTGCCTGGCCGTCCCGCCGAGATCAGCTTTCAGCCCCCACGCCGATGAGCACCGGCCGCGCCGCCGCGGTCACGATGATTTCCACCAGCAGTTCCGGCGAGGCCAGCTTGGCCTCGCAGGTGGCGCGCGTGGGCATGAGGCGCGGCGGCAGCCATTCCGCCCACACCGCATTCATGCCCTCGAAATCGCGCTCGATGTCCTTGAGCCAGATTTGCGCCGACAGCAGGCGCGTCTTGTCGGTCTGCGCCTTTTCGAGATAGCGCTCGATCTTGGCCAGCACGTCGCGCGTCTGCTCGGCGATGCCGCCGGGCGCCGACGAGGTCACGCCGGCCACGTACACGGTATCGCCGTGTACGACCACGCGGCTGAGCCGCTCATTGCTTTCCTTGCGCGCGATGTCACTCATGGAGATGCTCCTTGGAAACGGGGCGCCCGTCAGGCGCCGGAAAAACGTTCGATGCGAAACGGCGCGATGGGCAGCTCCGTCTTGCCGGTGGTGATCAGGTCGGCCATGATGCGGCCCACGATGGGCCCCAGCTCGAAACCATGGGCGGAAAAGCCGAACGCGTGGAAAGCCGTCTCGTGGCGGCTGCTGCGGCCGATGACGGGAATCTCGTCCGGCATGGCGGCCTCGATGCCGGCCCAGCCCCGGTTGACCACGGCGTGGCGCATATGGGGAAAAAGGTCGCATACCGTGCGCGCGCCCTCTGCCAGCGAGCGGAAATCCAGTTCGGTCCATTCGGTGTCGCGGTCCACCCACGCGCGCCGGCCGCCGCCGATCAGCACCGTGCCATTGGCGCGCTGCTTGAACGACAGCGGCCTGCCCGTGCCCAGCACGACCGGATCCAGGAAGTGGTCCATGCGCAGCGTTACCAGCATCATGGGGCTGATGGGCTGCAGCGGCACCGGCTCGCCCCACTGCGCGGCGATACGGTCGGCCCACGCGCCCGCGCAGTTGAGAATGCGCGGCGCGGTATAGACACCCGCATCCGTCTCCACCCGCCATTGCCCTGCCTGCGGCAGCGCGCTGCCCACCCGCACGCCTTCCAGGAAGCGCGCGCCCAGGCTGGCCGCCTTGCGGCGGAACGCCAGCGTGGTCCGGTAGGGATCGGCCGCCGCGTCCTCGCGCGCAATCAGCCCGCCGCGCACCGTGGGCGCGATCGCGGGAATCAGCGCCCGCAGATCCTCCGGGCTTATCCACTGCTCGTGGGTATAACCGTGCGCCGTCATGATCTGCAGCCGCTCGCGCAGCGTCTGCGCGTCGGCCTCGTTCTCGGCCACCCGCACCTGCCCATGCTGCTCGAACCCGCAATCGTCGTCCACCAGCTCGCCGATGCGATACCAGAGCTCGCGCGACGCCAGGGCCAGCGGCACCTCCGCCAGGTGCCGCGACAGCGTGCGCACCCCGCCCGCATTCACGCCCGACGCATGCCGGCCCACGTAATTCTTTTCGATCACCAGCGCCCGCACCCCGGCCCGCGCGAGATGCAGCGCCGCCGAGCTCCCGTGCAGCCCTCCGCCGATGATGATGACCTCCGCCGCCCGACTCCCGTCCATACCGTCCTCATCGCATCCGTTTCCGCTGCACCGGCCTCACCCTGCGCCCAACCCTGTCCGCTCCTGGCACACCGCCCCCTTTCCTCGGCCCCCAAGCGGGGGCGCCGAGGATCCGGCTTTGCCGGTCCTCCCGTGCCGCCCCTTGAGGGGGCCCGCGTAAGCGGGCAGGGGCGGGCCTATTTATTCTGGATGGGCCTATTTCTTCAGGCGCACCACCGCCTGCCGCGATTCGTCCGTCTGCGGCAGCGAGGCCAGCTCGCCCAACGTGAGCGGCTTGGTCGGGAAGCGCAGCCGGTAGTACCCGACTTCCGGCGTGGGCACGCCGCGTTCCTCGGCGATGATCTCCGACACCGTCAGCCCGCAGAAGCGGCCCTGGCATGGCCCCATGCCGCAGCGCAGGAAAGCCTTCATCTGGTTGGGTCCGCTGCACCCGAGCTTGACGGTTTCGCGCACCTGCGCCGCGGTCACTTCCTCGCAGCGGCAGACGATCGTGTCGCCCGTGGGGCGGCGGAACGCCGCCGGCGCCTTGTACAGCGCATCGAAGAACTCGCGCCCGCGCACGGCCTTCGCCAGGGCGGCGCGCGGACCGGCGGCCTCGCCGTCGCGGCGGGCCGCGTCGATGCGGCCCAGCAGGTGCGCGGCCTGCAAGGCGGCCAGCCTGCCCCGGTGCTCGGCGGCCAGCGCACCCGCGATGCCCGCGCCGTCGCCCGCCATGCCCACGCCCTGCACCGAGGTGCTGCCCCATTCGTCCACCGCGGGCTCCCAACAGTCCAGCGCCTCGTTCCAGCGGTGCTCCACGCCCACGGCGCGCGACAGGTTCACGTTCGGCACCACGCCCTGGTGCAGCATGAGCTGCTCGGCCTCGATGCTGCGCGTGTCGCCGCCCGCCGTATAGCGCACGCGCTCCAGCCGGCCTTCGCCCTGCGCTTCCAGCGCCGTGACGTTCTTCACGATGGGAATGGCGGCCCTGACCGCGCGCACGAGCTTCAGCCCCTTGGCCAGGTAGGGCGAGCGCAGAAAGCCCCATACCTTGGGCAGCGCCTCGGCCATGCGGCCCGCCGGCACGGTTTCCAGAATGGCGTCCACCTTCACGCCCGCATTCAGGTACTGCCAGGCCACCAGGTACAGCAGCGGCCCGCAGCCTGCCAGCACCGTGCGGTCCGAAGGCACCACGCCTGCCGACTTGAGCAGGATCTGGGCGGCGCCGGCGGTAATCACGCCCGGCAGCGTCCAGCCCGGAATCGGAAACGGCCGCTCCTGGGCGCCCGTGGCCAGCAGCAGGCGGCGCGCCTGCGCCATGCGCGCCTCGCCGTCCACCGAATAGGCCACCTCGAAACCCGCGGCCGCGTCGCCGGCCGTTTTCTCGGCCACGGCCCAGACGGTGGCGCCGGGCTGGTAGCGCGCGCCGGACTGCAGAAAGGGCGGCACCAGCGAGGCGCCATGCCAGTAGTCTTCGCCGAGGATGCGGCGATCGGTGACGGGGGTGGTCGTGACGGCGCGGTAGATCTGGCCGCCCGGCGCGGGCTGCTCGTCGAGCAGCAGGGTATCCACGCCCAGCGCCGCCGCCGTCGCGGCAGCCGCCAGTCCCGCCGGGCCGGCGCCCACCACCAGCAAGTCGCAATGCGTTATTTCGTTCATGCCTGCACCTTGCGCGCACCCGCCTGGCGCTCGATGTTCATGCCTTCCCGCACCAGCGTCATGCAGCCCTGCTGATTGGCCTGGCCGTCGATCGTAACCAGGCAGTCGTAGCACACGCCCATCATGCAATAGGGCCCGCGCGGCACCTCGCGCACGGCCGTGTCGCGGCAGGCGGACACGCCCGCCGCGAACAGCGCGGCGGCCACGGTGTCGCCCTGGCGGCATTCCTGCGCCGCGCCGTTGATGATCACGCGCACGGGGGCGGCCTGCGCCTGGCGCCGCGCCTCCTCAAGCCTCTTGAACATGAAACCTCCGGGTCGAGAACGGCGCCATGTCGTCGGCCAGCCGGCCGGCGGCGATCATGGGCGCCAGATGGTGTGCATGCGCGGCCGCCAGCGTCACGCCGCTGTGACAGGTGGCGACGAAAGCGCCGGGGCATGCTTCGGATTGCTCATAGACGGGAAAGCCGTCCTGCGACATGACGCGCAACGCAGCCCAGCTGCGCACCACGCGCACCTCGCGCAGGGCCGGCAGGGTGCGCACCGCGCGGTCGGCCAGCGTGCCCAGAATGGGCAGGCCGACCTGGTTGTCGGCGTAGCCGGCCTCTTCCTGCGAATCGCCGATGAGCCAGGTGCCCTCGTCCGTCTGGCGCAAGGTGGACATGGGCGTCTCCAGCAGGCGGCGCGTGCGCTCCAGCACCACGATCTGGCCGCGCTGGGGCCGCACCGGCACCGCCAGCCCCACTTGTTCGCCCAGCGCCTTGTTGCCCAGGCCGGACGCGAGCACCACCTTGTGCGCGCGCACCTCGCCCTGGCCGGTGCCGATCTCGAACACGCCGTCGCGGCGCCGGATCGTCTGCGCGGGACGGCGCGGCAGGTAATCCACACCCGTCTGTGCAAAAGTCATGTGCAGCGCGCGCAGCAGCTTGAGCGGATTGGCGATGCCGTCCACCGGCGTCCAGGTGGCGCCCACCACGTCCGGCCCGATGCCCGGCACCAGGCTGGCCAGCTCGGCGCGGTCCAGCAGCTTCCACTCGTAGCGGCTCATGCCGGGCTGGGCGAGCAGGCCGGTCATGAACTTGACGCGCGCCTCGCGCTCTTCTTCGCTCAACAGCACGTGCAGGCCGCCGCGCTGCTCCAGGTGCACGTCCACGCCGGTGCGTTCCAGCAGCTCGGCCGCCAACTGCGGCCAGGCGCGGGCCGAGGCCATGGTCCACACGCCATAGCGCGGCAGGCCCATGCCCTTGCTCTGCACCCACACCAGCCCGAAATTTCCGCGCGAGGCGCGGTACGCCACATCGCCCTCGTCCAGCACGGCCACGCGCTCCAGCTCGCGCCGCAGCCCATAGGCGATGGCCGAGCCCACCAGGCCGCCGCCGATCACCGCGACATCGTAGATGCCGCGCTGCGACGGCGCGCGCGGCGCCAGTTTCTCTTCGTCCGTCATTGGGTTCCTTTTCCGACAAACAGCTTTTCCAGGCCCACCAGGCGGTCCAGGATGAATATGGCGATGATGGTCACGTAGATGAGCACGGCGGAAACCGCGGTGACCAGGGGATCGATCGTGTCCTCGATGTGCAGGAAGATGCGCACCGGCAGCGTGGTGGTGGACGGCGAGGCGATGAAAATCGACATCGTCAGCTCGTCGAAACTGGTAATGAAGGCAATGACCCAGCCGCTCACCACCCCGGGCAGCAGCAGCGGCAGCACCACGCGCCGGAAGGCCGTCCAGTTGGAGGCGCCCAGCGATTGCGCCGCGCGCTCCAGCGAAGGGTCGATGCCGGTGGCCGAGGCCAGCACCAGCCTCAGGGCGTACGGCATGATGAGGATCACGTGCGCGATGACCAGGCCCACGTACGTGCCCGCCAGGTCCACGGTGGTGAAGAACTTCAGGAAGGCCAGGCCCAGCACCACGTGCGGAATCATCAGCGGCGACAGGAAGAACGCCACCAGCGCCTCGCGGCCGCGAAAACGGTTGCGCGCGATGGCCAGCGCGCCCGGCACGGCCAGTACGATCGCCAGCGAGGCCGACAGCGCGCCCAGCCCCAGGCTGAACCAGAACGCGTCGATGAAGCGCGGGTTGTCGAGTATGGCTCGGAACCAGCGCAGCGACAGCCCGCCGCTGGGCAGCGAAATAAAGCCTTCCGAGGTGAACGCCACCGCGCACACCATCACGATGGGCGCCAGGATGAACAGAATGAAAAGGGTGTGGAACAGCAGCCCGAGGGGACCATTGCGAAAGCTCATGCCCGCGCTCCTAGTTGCCCGCGTTGAACACCGCGCCGTAGCGGCGCTCGATGAGCCGGTTGGCCGACAGCAGCACGATTACCGTGGCCAGCAGCAGCACCACCGCCAGCGCGGCGCCCAGCGGCCAGTTCAGGGTGTTGAGGAACTCGTCGTAGGCGGCCGTGGCCACGTTCTTGAGGCGGCGCCCGCCGATGATGGCCGGTGTGGCGAAGGCGCTGGCGGCCAGCGCGAACACCATGATGGAGCCCGACAATATGCCCGGCATGACCTGGGGCACGATCACCCGCCGGATCACGGTGAACTGGCTTGCGCCCAGCGAAAGCGCCGCCGCCTCGGTCGAGGGATTGATCCGCTGCAGCGAAGCCCACACCGCGATCACCATGAAGGGCACCAGCACGTGCGTAAGCGCGATGCCCACGCCCAGGTTGCTGTACATGAGGTCCACCGGCGTATCGGTCAGCCCCAGCGCCATCAGCGCCTTGCTGATGAGGCCCGTGGAGCCGAAGAGCAGCGCCCAGCCCAGCGTGCGCACGACCACCGAAATCAGCAGCGGCCCCAGCACCACCATCAGGAACAGCCCCTTCCAGGGATTGGCCATGCGCGACAGCACATAGGCCTCCGCCGTTCCCAGCACCAGGCAGGCCAGCGTTACCGCGGCCGCAACGCCGAAGGTGCGCGCGTAGATTTCGTAGTAATAACCGTCGCTGAAGATATCCACATAGTTCTTCAGCGTGAAAGTGGCCTGCACGCCCCCGTAGAACTGGAAATCGAAGAAGCTGATGAGAAACACCAGCACCATGGGCACCACGAGAAAGGTGGCGTAGAGCGCCAGCGCGGGCGCGCTGAGCACCCAGGGATTGGCGCGCGCGCTCATGGCCGGACCTGCCCCGCGCCCACCGGGCACATATCCTCCGCGCGCCAGCGCAGGTGCACCGGCTGCCCTTCCTGCGGCACGGTGGCGCCGTCGTTCTGGCGTATGACCAGCACCTCGCCCACCGATGTCTCCACCTGGCACAGCCAGTGGTTGCCCTGGAACACGCGGGCCTTCATGCGGCCCGGCAACGCACAGGCGGCGGGTTCGGAGAACAGCACTTTCTCCGGCCGCACGATCACCGTGCCGGTGGGCACGGGACGGCCGCCCATGGGGATGTGCGCCTCGCCGACGCGCGCGCGCATCTCGCCCTCGTAGGATTCCGCGGTGGGCGTGAAAAGGTTGGCCTTGCCCAGGAATCCGCCAACGAACTGGCTGGCCGGGTCTTCGTAGGCCTGGAAGGGCTCGGCCACCTGCTCCACCCGCCCCTGGTTCATGACCACGATGCGGTCCGACAGCGCCAGCGCCTCGGACTGGTCATGGGTGACCAGGATGGTCGTGGTGCCAACGGTGCGCTGGATGCTGCGCAATTCGAGCTGCATTTCCTCGCGCAGCTTGGCGTCGAGATTGGACAGAGGCTCGTCCAGCAGCAGGACGCTGGGACGGATGACCAGCGCCCGCGCCAGCGCCACGCGCTGCTGCTGGCCGCCCGACATGCGCGCCGGATGGCGGTCGGCCAGGTGCGACAGGCCCACCAGCTTGAGCGCCTCGGCTACGCGCTGCTGGCGCTCGGCCTTGCCCACGCGCTGCATCTCCAGCCCGAACGCCACGTTCTCGGCGGCGGTCATGTGCGGAAACAGCGCATAGTTCTGGAACACCATGCCCAGCCCCCGCTTGTTGGCAGGCACCTTGCTGACGTCCTTGCCGTCGAGCACGATGCTGCCGCCGCTGGGCTCGATGAACCCCGCGATCATCTGCAGCGTGGTGGTCTTGCCGCAGCCGGACGGCCCGAGCAGCGATATGAATTCGCCCCGCTCCACCGACAGGCTGAGATCCTGCACGGCGGTCAGGTCGCCATAGCGCTTGCTCAGGCGGTTCAACACTAGATAACTCATGAAGGCTCCTGGTGGCGGCGCGCGCGCCGCCCTGTGCTCAGCGCTCGATTTCCCGCGTCCAGCGCCGGTTCCAGTCATCGCGGTTCTGGTTCACCGTGTCCCAGTCGATCACGATGAGATCCGACGCCCGCTGGCCGATGGGCAGCGGCACGCGCTCGTCGTCCTTGACGTTGGCCTTCTTGTTGACCGGGCCGTAGCCATAGGCCGTGGCCAGCTTTTCCTGGACCTCGGGCGTGACCAGATAATTCACGAAGGCCTGCGCCAGCGGATTGGTCTTCTGCTTGGCGACAGGGCATACCGACGAAAGCAGCGCATAGGCGCCTTCCTTCGGATACACGAAGCCCACGGGAAAGCCCGTATCGGCAAACGCCTTGGCGCGGCCGCTGCCCCAGACGGAAACGACGGCCTGCCCGCTGGAAAAGAGTTCGGTCATCTTGCCGGGCGAGGGCTCGTACACCAGCACGTTGGGGCCCACTTCGTCCTTGAAGGTCTTGAAGCCGGGATCGATGTTCTTCTCGCCGCCGCCGCCTTCGCGCGCGTATTCCACCAGCGCGTGCAGGCCATAGGTATTGTTCAGCGGCGGAATCACCAGGAGCTTCTTGTACTTGGGGTCTTTCAGGTCTTTCCAGGACGTGGGCGGCGCCCATTTCTTTTCGTCGAAGACCTTTTTGTTGTACATGATGCCGGTCGCCACCAGGCCGATGGCCACGGCCTTGTCGGCCTTGTAGCGCGCGGTGGGATAGATGTCGTCGGCCGGCAGGCCCTTGATGGGCTCGCAGAATCCCAGGGCGATGGCCTGGTACATGGGGCCGTCGTCGATGATGGCGACGTCGATCTGCTGATTGCTCTTCTGCGCCTGCAGGCGCGCCACGGTGTTGGTGGAATTGCCCGCCACGTAGTCCAGCTCGACTCCATGCTGCTTGCCGAAGGGCGGGAAGATGTCCTTGCGCATGATGTCTTCGAAAGAGCCGCCGTAGCCTGCGACCACCAGTTTCTGCTGCGCCTGCGCGCCGCCGCCGAATCCGGCGGCCAGCGCGGCGGCCGCGAGCACTGCGAGTACCTTGCCCATGAAAACCCCCATTTATTTCAGGAAGAGAACTGCAAGAACTGCCCGTTGCTGCGTGGGTCGGGTAGCGCGGCCGGGCGTGGGTGAAAAAAACGCCGGATCCGCATCCCCCGCAACCTCATGTCGGTCGTACAATTGTCCGTACATGAATGTCCGTACAAATGATGATCGCGGGGAGACGGCCTTGTCAATCGGTTAAGGTCCGTACAAACCCCAAGATTCCCATAAAGGAGCCACCCATGACCCGGACTTTCGAACGGGCCGACCCCCAGGCCGGCGCGCGGGAGGCGCGCGGCGCGGCGCGCTCGCACGGCGCGGACGCCGCCGGTCCGCGCTACAAGAGCATCTACCAGGCGCTCGCCCGCGACATCGGCTCGGGCCGCTACCCGGTGATGACGCTGCTGCCCACCGAGCACGAGCTCTGCGAGCAGTTCGACGCCAGCCGCCACACCATCCGCGAGGCCATCCGCATGCTGACCGTGGCCGGCATGGTTTCGCGCCGCCCGGGCGTGGGCACGCGCGTCGAGACCGCCAAGGCCAGCACCCGGTTCACGCAGCGCATCTCGCAGTTTCCCGACCTGCTGCAATACGCGCGCAACGCGGCGCTGCTGGTGCGCGAAGTGCGCAACATCAAGCTGTCGCGCCGCCTGGCCGAGACGCTGGGCGGCGAGCCCGGCCAGACCTGGCTGCACATCAACTCCATCAAGACGCTGGACGACCGCGACACCCCGGTGGCCTGCACCCTGATCTACGCCGACCCCGCGCATTCCGACTTGCGCGCCCACATCCAGCCCCGGCTGTCGCTGCTGCGGCTCATCGAGGAAAACTTCGGCGACCGCATCAGCGAGGTCAACCAGGAGTTCTCCGCCACGCCCATCGCCGCGCCGCTGGCGCGGCAACTGCACGTGGCGCCCAGGACGCCCGGTTTCGTCATCACGCGCCGCTACTACGGCGCCGGCGGCGTGCTGCTGCTGGCCACCATCACCACGTTTCCTCATGACAAGATGAAGTACTCCATGTCGCTCAACGTGAGCTGAACGCTCAGGCTCCGTAGCCATACAGCTCCCGCGCGGCGGCGGCGCTGATCTTGCCGTCGGCCAGATCCCGCTCCACCAGGGCGCGGGGCCGCTCCGGGGCCGGGCCGTAGCCGCCTCCGCCGGGCGTCTCGATGCGCACGCTCTCGCCGGGCGCCAGCGCGATGTTCGCTGTCTTGGAAAACAGCACCTCCTCTTGCGGACCCCCATGGTTGCGGATCAGCCGCGCCCGCCGGCCGTCGCCGCCGCCGGCCACGCCGGAGGCCACGCCCACGGTGTGGCTGTCGGAACGGGCCGAGAACACGATGCCGGGGCCGGCCGCCCGGATCTGCTTGGCGATGGCGAGGCCGCCCCGCGTGCGCCCGGCGCCGCCCGAATCGGGAATCAGCGCATACTCGTCCATGATGAGCGGATACTCGTTTTCCAGCGCCTCCACCGGCAGGTTGGACGTGTTGGTCATGTGCACGTGCACCGCGTCCATGCCATCGGCGTCGTGGCGCGCGCCCGCCCCGCCGCCCAGCGTCTCCAGGTAGACGAACTGCCCCGGCCGCTCGCGCCAGCGGCCCGAGAACACGATGGCCGGGCAGCAGTCGTTGCTGGACGCCATGATCTTCTCCGGCGGCAGCAGGCCGCGGAACGCGCCGAAGATCGCGCCCGCCACCTTCTGCGCCGTGATCGAGCGCGCGCCCACCGCCGCGGGATGCTCGGGGTTGGTAATGGTGCCCACCGGCGCCGAAATGCGGATGGGGTCGAACAGGCCGGCATTGGGCGCCAGATCGGGGTCCAGCAGCGCCTTCACGGCGTAATACACACTGGCGCGCAGCGCGTTGTAGGGCAGGTTCATGGCGCCGCGCGCCTGCCTGCCCGACCCCTCGAAATCGAAATGCAGCCCGTCGCCGGAAACGGTGAGCGTTACCTGGATCGGCACCGGGTCCCCGCCCATGCCATCGTCGTCCAGGTCGCTGCGGAAGGTGTAGCGGCCCTGTTTCAGCTCGCCGATGCGGTTGAGCAGGCGGCGCCGCGTGTACGCGATCACATCCTCCACCGAGCGCAGCACCGCCTCCAGGCCCATCTGGCGGATCAGGCCCTGCACCGCGGCCGCGCCGCGCCGGTTGGTGGCCATCTGCACGCGCAGATCCAGGATGCGCTCCTCGGGATCGCGCGTGTTGGCGCAGATCAGGCGCAGCATGTCTTCGTCCACTTCGCCCGCGCGCGCGATGCGGCACGCCGGAATGCGGATGCCTTCCTCGAAAATGGACTTCAGGCCGCCGGCGATGGAGCCCGGCACCGCGCCTCCCACGTCGGAGTGGTGAGCGATGTTCGCCGCAAAAAAACGCAGCCCGCCTTCCCAGAACACCGGCGTGACGATGTTGATGTCGGGCAGGTGGCTGCCGTCGGCCAGATAGGGATCGTTGCAGATGAAAACGTCCCCGTCGCGGATTTCGGCGGCCGGAAAGGCGCGCAGAATGGCGCCCATGGCGCCGTCCAGCGACCCCAGGTGCAGCGGGATCTGCGTACCTTGCGCCACCAGGCGACCCGCCGCGTCGAACAGCGCCACCGAGCAGTCCTTGCGCTCCTTGATGTTGGTGGAAAACGATGCGCGCACCAGCGTGTTGTTCATGTCCTCGGTAATGGACAGCAGGCGGTTGCAGAACACTTCCATGCCGATCGGGTCGGCCAGCGCCGCGCCGGCGGCGGGTTTGGACTCACGCATCGGAGCCTCCTTGCAATTCGATGATCAGGTTGCCGTAGTCGTCCACGGACGCGGCGTGGCCCGCGCCCACCACGGTGGTGGAGCTCATTTCTTCCAGCAGCGCCGGCCCGGCCAGCCGCGCGCCCGTGGGCACGCGGTCGCGGTCGTAGACGGGCGTGTCCAGCCAGCCGTGGGCGGCGCCGAAATAGACGCGCCGTTCGCCGATGCGCGCCGCTTCCAGCGTGCCGCCGATGCGGCGCGGCGCCAGCGGCGCCTTCACCACCTGGCCCACCGCCTGCATGCGGCAATTGATGATCTGCACCTTGCGGTCGTCCACCACATAGCCGTACTCGCGTTCGTGCGCCTCGGCGAAGCGGCGCGCGAACTCGGCCCAGCCGCCCGGCCCGGTGTCGTCCAGCGCGACCTGCACTTCGAAGTTCTGCCCCTCGTAGCGCGCGTCCACGGCGCTGTGGCATTCCCGCAGCGCCGGATCGACCCGCTCGTCCTCCAGCCACTGCTGCGCCTGCGCGCGCAACGCCTCGAAAATGGCCGACACCGCCGGCCAGGTCTGGGCGCTGGCCAGCGAGATCTCGCTGCGCACGAAATCGAACGAGATGTCGGACAGCAGAATGCCGCGGGCGCACATCGTGCCCGGCTCCTGCGGCACGATCACGGTGGGAATGCCGCATTCCTCGGCGACCTCCACCGCGTGCAGCGGCCCGGCGCCGCCGTAGGCGTACAGCGCGAACTGCGACAGGTCGTAGCCGCGCTCGGTGGACACCGCGCGTATCGCCCGGCTCATGTTGGCCGCGGCGATGCGCAGAATGCCTTCGGCCGCCGACTCCAGGTCCAGCCCCAGCGGCCGGGCCACGCGCTCCTCGATGACGCGCCGCGCGGCATCGGCGTGCACCGGCATGCGGCCCTTGAGCAGCGCCACCGGATTGAGCCGCTGCAAAGCGATCTCGGCATCGGTGATGGTGGGTTCTTCCCCTCCCCGCCCGTAGCCCACCGGCCCGGGCACCGCGCCCGCGCTGTGCGGCCCCACCTTCAGCGCGCCCGCGTCGTCGCGCCAGGCGATGCTGCCGCCGCCCGCGCCGATCACGTGGATGTCCACCATGGGCGTCTTCACCGGATAACCCGCCACCTGGCGGTGCGAGGTGAAAAGCGGGCGGCCCTCGCACACCAGCGAAACGTCGGTGCTGGTGCCGCCCACGTCGAAGGTCACGAGGTTGGGACGGCCGATGGCGCGGCCCACCGCCGCCGCCCCCACCACGCCGGCGGCCGGCCCGGACAGGCACGTGCGCACCGGGTACTGGCGCACCGTGGCAATGGACATCAGCCCGCCGTTGGAATGGATGGTGTGCGGTTCGTGCGCGATGTCCAGTTCGCGCACGCGCTGCAAAAAGCGTTCCAGATAGCGCGCCATCTTCGGCCCCACGGCGGCATTGAGCACCGTGGTGGACAGGCGCTCGTACTCGCGGAATTCGGGCAGCACGTCCGAGGAAAGGCTGATGTAGGCGTCCGGCATTTCCTCGGCCACGATGCGGGCGGCGCGGCGTTCGTGCTCCGGGTTGCGGTAGGCATGCAGAAAGCAGATGGTCACCGCCTCGATGCCGGCGGCCGCGAAACGGCGCGCCGCCTCGCGCACCTGCGCCTCGTCCAACGCGGTCTGCACCTCGCCCTGGGCATCGACGCGCTCGTCCACCTCCAGGCGGAACTCGCGCGGCACCGCCACCGGCGGCTTGCCGACGCTGTAGTCGTACAGGTGCGGCCGGGTCTGGCGGCCGATCTCCAGCACATCGCGAAAGCCCCGCGTGGTAATGAGGCCGACGCGCGCGCCCTTGCGCTCGATGATGAGATTGGTGGCTACCGTAGTGCCGTGGCCCACGTGCGACACGGCCGACGGCGGCACGCCGTGCTCGGCCAACATCTGGCCGATGCCCGCGGCGATGGCCTCCGAAGGGTCGTGCGGGGTGGACGGCACTTTGTGAAAGCGCACCGCGCCGGCCTCCTCGTCGATCATCGTGAAGTCGGTAAACGTGCCTCCGACGTCTATCCCTATGCGATACATGTGCTGTTTCCTCAGGAAAAGTGCCCCCGTCCCGCCGCGCGAGGCGGGTCTGCGCCCTGGGCCGGCGCGCGCGGGCGGGAGTTCAGTCCAGGTGGATGTTGGCTTTCTTGGCCACCTGGCACCATTTGGCGATTTCGTCCTTGACCATGGCCGAGAACGCCGGCCCCGCCACGTCGGACACCTGCGCCCCCTGCTGCTCCAGGTAAGTCTTCATGGGCGCGGCGTGCAGGGTCTGGACCAGGCCCTCGGTGAGCCTGGCGCGCAGCGCTTCGGGCATGTTGGCCGGCGCGAACATGCCGAACCACACCATGGCCTCGTAGCCCGGATAACCGGATTCGGCCACGGTGGGCACGTCGGGCAGCATGGGAGAACGCTGCGGCGAGGTGACGGCCAGCGCCCGGATCTTGCCGTCCTTGATGTAGGGGTACGAGGTCATCACCACGTCCATCATCATGTTGACCTGCCCGCCCACCAGGTCGATGAGCGCCGGGCCCGAGCCGCGGTACGGCACGTGCACCATGGACACGCCCGCCGTGCTCTTGAACAGCTCCGCGGCCAGGTGGTTGGACGTGCCCTGCCCGTTGGACGCGAACGAGTACTTCTCCGGCTCTTTCTTCAGCAGCGCCACGAATTCCTTCAGGTTCGCCGCCGGCACCGACCGGTTCACCGACATCACGTTGGGAATGGTGGCGATGACGGTCAGCGGGGTGAAGTCCTTCACCGGGTCGTAGGGCAGCCTGGAATAGATGCACGGCGCGCTGCCGTGGGTGCTGACCGACCCCATCAGCATGGTGTAGCCGTCGGCGGGCTGGCGCGCCACGTACTCGGTGCCCACGGTGCCGCCGGCGCCGGGCCGGTTTTCCACGATGACGTTGGCATGCAGGCGTTCGCCCAGCCCCTCGGCGAGCTTGCGCGCGACCAGGTCGGTGGAGCCGCCCGCCGCGAACGGCACGACGATGCGGATTACCTTGTCCGGCCACTCGGCATGGGCCAGCGGCGCGACCGCCAGCAGGACGGCGCACGACAATGCGCCACAGGTCTTGCGTATCACAGCTTTCATGGCTGCTTTTCCCCTTGTTGATAGAACTTCGTCATGGCGGGCCCTCGGGGGCCCGTCCCGGTTCACTGCAACAACGGGGTCATGCTAGGGCGGCGGATGCGCCGCCAGCAGTCCTGCTCGTTTATAGTGGTATAGACGTCATTTATGGATGCCGGCCGTGAAGAACCCGGACCTGAACCTGCTGCAGCACTTCGACGCCCTGATGACATGCCGCAACGTCTCGCGCGCGGCCGAGCACCTGGGCATTACGCAGCCCGCCATGAGCGCGGCCATGCATCGCCTGCGCCAACTGTTCGGCGACCCGCTGCTGGTGCGCGAGGGCGGCGCCTGGCAGCCCACGCCGCGCGCGCACGAGCTGCACCAGCACTTCCGGCCGCTGCTCGAGGGCTGGCGCCGCGCCACGCGCGCCCGCGACGCCTTCGACCCGGCCCACTCGGCGCACACGCTTTCGCTGTACGCCACCGACTACGTGCAATACACGCTGCTGCCGCGCCTCATCCCCCGGCTGGCGGTCGACGCGCCGCACTTCCAGCTGCGCATCGTGCCGGCGCGGCCCCAGCACGGCCTGAGCATGCTGGACACCAACCACGTGGACCTCATCGCGGGGTACTTTCCCGACCCCACACCCGATTTGCGCACCCGGTTCCTGTACCAGGAGCCGGCCGTGTGCATCGTGCGCGAAGGACACCCCTGCCTGCGCAAGCGCTGGGACCTGGACGCCTACCTGCGTTACGGCCACCTGGACCTGGCCGCCCACACGCGGTACTTCAGCACCGCCATCGACCGCATTCTCATGGGGCAGAACCGCAGCCGCAGGATCGCGGCCACGCTGTCGAGCTACCTGGTCTGCCCTTTCATCGTGCAGGATTCGGACCTCATCGCCACCATGCCCGAAAGCATCGCCCGCGCCATGAAGGGCAGCGCGCGCATCGTGTCGCTCAAGGTGCCGATGACCCTGCCGCCCATCGCCGTCTCGCTGTACTGGCACGAACGCTACCAGGACGACCCGGCGCACGCCTGGCTGCGGCAGTATCTGGCAAGCGTGATCGGATAACGCCGCGCTCAGTAGCCGCGGGCCGGGTCGTAGACGTTCGGCAGCGGCTCGCCGCGCGCCTGCGCGGCGATGAGCCAGGCCGTATGGCGCGCGCGCTCGCGGCGGTCGGGAATGGCCGCGCAGTGCGGCGTCACGATGACGCCCGGATGCGACCATAGCGGCGAGTCCGGCGGCAGGGGCTCGGGCTCGAACACGTCCAGCACGGCCTGGCTCAGCCGGCCGCTGTCCAGCGCGCGCAGCAGGTCCTGCGGCACCAGGTGCGAGCCGCGTCCGGCATTGACGAGCATGGCGCCGCGCGGCAGCCGGTCGAAGACGGAAGCGCCCAGGATGCCGCGCGTGGCCTCGGTGGCCGGCAGCAGGCAGACCAGCAGGTCGGTACGCGCCAGGAACGCGTCCAGCCCTTGCGGACCGGCATAGCTCTGCATGCCGGGCAGCCGGCTCGCCCCGCGCGACCACCCATGAACCGGAAACCCCACGCGCGCCAGCAGTTGCGCACATGCCGCGCCCAGGTGCCCCAGGCCCATGACGCCGACGCGCACGTCGGCCGCCACGCGCATCGTGTCCACCGTTTCCCAATGGCGCCGGGCCTGGGCATCGATGGCGCGCTTCATGTCGCGCGTCAGCATGAGCGCCGCCATGAGCACGTATTCCGCCATCTCGGTGCGCGTGCGGTCGGTGACCATGCGCGCGATGGGGACGTGGCGCGGCCGCCGCGGATCGGCCAGGATGTGGTCCACTCCCGCGCCCGCGCTGATGATGAGCTTCAGGTTCGGAAACCGCGCCAGCGCGCCCGGCTCCGGCTCCCAGACCAGCGCGTAGTCGATGCCCGCCGGATCGTGGGGTTCGTGCCAGCCCACCACTTCCAGCTCCGGCGCCAGCGCGCGGAAATGCCGGCGCCAGTCCTCGATTGCGCCGGCGCCGCCGGACTTGATGATGAGCCGCATGTCTGTGCTTCCTGTCGACCGACCCGCCACACGCCCTCAGCGCGCCACGGTGCTGTTCCAGCGCGCGTTGAAGGCCGGCCGGTTGGCGTTTATCTGGTCCCAGTCCAGAATTTTGGCATTGGACATATGGCCCCGGAACCGCTTGAGCATGTCTTCGCTGCCGGCCGGCGCCCGCACGTTCTTGTTGGAGGGATAGTGCCCGCCCATTTCCAGCGCCCTGGCCTGCGCGGACGCCGAAAGCAGGTACAGCGCCAGCTTCTGCGACAGCTCGGGCTCGGTGTTGCCCGCCACCACGCATTCGCCCACCATGAGAATCGCCGAACCCTCCCTGGGCTGCGCGTACTCCACCGGCATGCCGCGCCTTTTCAGCCGCGCGATGGCCGTGGGCGAGAGCGGGAAAATCGCCGCCTCGCCCGAAAGAATCATGTCGGCCAGCCCGGCCGAATCGGGAATGTACTCGCGCACGTTCGGGCCGACGGTGGACTGCCATTTGCGCAAGCCGGGCTCGACGTTCGCCTCGTCGCCGCCCTGGATGCGGTTGAACATCAGGAAGGCATGCAGCCCGAATGTGCTGCCCGAGGCCGACTGGAACACCACCTTGCCCTTGTACCGGGGATCGGCCAGGTCCATCCAGGACGAAGGCGGCGCCCAGCCGTTTTCCGCGAACAGGCGGGTGTTGTAGCCCAGACCCGTCATCCCGACGTCGATGCCGGCCGCCATGCGGTCTTTCATGACCGCCGTGGGGTACAGCTCCCTGAGCACGGGGTCGTCGTCCAGCGGCTGGCACAGCCCCATGGAAATGGCGCGCGCCATGATGCCGTCGTCCAGGAACATCACGTGCATCTTCGGCGCGTCGCGGCTGGCCTGGGCCCGGGCCAGCACCTCGATGGACGTGCCCGGCACCACCACGATCCTCACGCCGTGGGTCCGCTCGAAAGGCGGAAACACATACTGGGTGAAGGCGCGGGCCATTTCGCCGCCGTTCATGCCGACGTAGAGCGTTTTATGCTGCGCCAAGACCGCAGCCGGCAGCGCCAGCAGCGCTGCCGCGACCAGCCACTTCCGCCTGCCGCGGCCCTTGGCGCCGCGCTGCCTGTGTTGCGTCATGGAGACTCCCGCGTCTGCTCACGGAACTGCCCGGGAACCGGGCCGGCGGCCGGCCCGGCCTATTCGGGATAGGTGCCGGGCAGCAGGATGCTGCGGTCGCCGGGCAGGATGCTGCGGCGGCCGCACAGCGCCATGGTCACGTCCATTTCCTTGTAAAGGATCTCCAGCACGCGGGTGACGCCGGCCTGCCCGTAGGCGCCCAGGCCGTACAGGAAAGCGCGGCCGATCATCACGCCGCGCGCGCCCAGCGCCACGGCCTTGAGCACGTCCTGCCCCGAGCGCACGCCGCCGTCCATCAGGACCTCGATCTTCGAGCCCACCGCGTCCGCAATGGCCGGCAGGGCCGCAATCGAGGACATCGCGCCGTCGAGCTGGCGGCCGCCGTGGTTGCTCACGATGAGCGCGTCGGCCCCGCTGTTGGCGGCGAGCTGCGCGTCTTCCACGTCGAGGATGCCCTTGAGAATGAGCTTGCCGCCCCAGCGCTGCTTGATCCAGGCCACGTCGTCCCAGCTCAGGCGCGGGTCGAACTGCTCCGCCGTCCAGGACGACAGCGAGGACAGGTCGCTCACGCCCTTGGCGTGCCCCACGATGTTGCCGAAGGTGCGGCGCTTGGTGCCCAGCATGCCCAGGCACCAGCGTGGCTTGGTGGCCAGGTTGATGAGGTTGCGCAGCGTGGGCTTGGGCGGGGTCGACAGGCCGTTCTTGATGTCCTTGTGCCGCTGGCCCAGGATCTGCAGGTCCAGCGTCAGCACCAGCGCCGAGCAGCCCGCCGCCTTGGCGCGGTCGATGAGGTCGCCGCAGAACTCGCGGTCGCGCATCACGTAGAGCTGGAACCAGAACGGCTTGCGGGTGGCCGCCGCCACGTCTTCCAGCGAGCAGATGCTCATCGTGGACAAGGTGAACGGCACGCCGAAATCAGCGGCCGCGCGCGCCGCCAGGATCTCGCCGTCCGCGTGCTGCATGCCGGTCAGCCCGGTGGGGGCCAGGGCCACGGGCATGACCACGTCCTCGCCCACCAGGGTGGTGGCGAGCGACCGGCCCTCCATGTTGACCGCCACGCGCTGGCGCAGCTTGATCTTCTGGAAATCGCTCTCGTTGGCGCGGTAGGTGCCCTCGGTCCAGGCGCCGGAGTCCGCATAGTCGTAGAACATGCGCGGCACGCGCTTGCGCGCGATGGCGCGCAGGTCTTCGATGCAGGTGATCGTAGAGAGATTAGCGGTCATGGGAGTGGTCTGTCTATTCTCGACGGCGCGCGCCGTCCTTTCTTGGGTTTGCCGCCGCCGCCATGCGGAAGCGGCGCCGCGGACCCCAGGATCCCGCGGCGCCGCCCAGTATACGCGCCGGGGCCGGCAAGCGTCGCCTGCCGGCCCCGTTCGCTCCCCCGAAGAGCCGGGCTCTATGGCCCCTTTCCGGTCGGCCTCATTTGGGCCAGACCTTGCTCACCGCCCGTATCGTTGCCCATGCCACCCAGCGGGGGCTGGTCAGGCGCGCGCGCGGCAGCCGCCGCATCACCTCCACCGCCAGCCCGCCGCGCCGGTGCCATTCCTTCTTGCGGGTCTGGCTGTCGGTCCAGCGGCCTTCCAGCCATGGGAACTCGCGCCGGCCCGGCTTGTACACCGGCGGGGTGTTGTAGATGAGGATGTACGCCAGCCGCGGAGTCGGCGAGGTGTTGGCGCCCGTGAAGTGCAGCGTGCGGGCGTCGTGCACCGTGCAGCCGCCCGGGTCCAGCGGCTCGGCCACGGCCTGCTCGCGCGGGAAGTCGGCCACGCACTCCAGCGGGTGCAGCGACTTGTCGCCGCCGGGCGAATCGTGGCGGAGCACTTCCCAGCGGTGCGAGCCCGGGATGAACTGCATGCACCCGTTTTCCTTGGTGGCCGGCTGCAGCGCCAGCCAGATGCTCAGCTCGTTGTAGACGAAGTCCGGCGAACGGAACGCCTCGTCCTGGTGCCAGGGAGTCTCCGGGCCGGTGAGCGCGGGCTTGAGCAGGGCGTGCTCGCCGTACAGCGCCGCGTCCTCGCCCAGGAGCTGCTTGGCGAGCTCCAGCGTGCGGGCGTGGTATTCGGTCTTGAGCAGACCCGGTGCATAATGGCGCGGATCATGCAGGCTCGGAAACTTGGCCGGCTTGGAAGGATCGTCGCGGCTGATGAAATCGTATTGCGCGCCTTCGTTGTAGCCCGTCTTGTTGGCGAACAGTTCGAGCAGCGTGCGGCGGATATACCCCACCTCGTCCTCGGGGCAAAGGTTCTTCAGCGCGAGGTATCCCTGCTCCCGGTAAAGGGCTGTCTCTTCTTCCGACAACACAGTGGTCTCTTCCATAATGGCCTCTCCAAGCTTTTGATGGCGGGTCGCTGTTGACATGTTCTGGCATGGACCGCACGGTTTTCGACATGGACCTAAACGTATCGCCTTGAAACCTCCCGGCCCATACAGCATCCGCCGTAGGCGAGACTGCCTAGCGCCCGGGCGCTAAGACCCCGCCTCATCCATAGGACACGCAACATGCAGGACCCGCACAACCCCGCTCATCTCGAAACCATCCACGCCACCATCAGCGGCGTCGTCCAGGGCGTAGGCTACCGGCACGCCACGGTGCGGCGCGCCCACATGCTGGGCGTGCGCGGATGGGTGCAGAACATGGAAGACGGCACCGTCGAGGCGCTGGTGCAGGGCACGCCCGACCAGGTCGACCACATGCTCGAATGGCTGCGCCGCGGCCCGCCGGGCGCCGTCGTGACCGAGGTCGTCACGCGCCGCGAGTACACGGACAAGCGCTACAAGCGCTTCGAACAGCTCTGAAGACGCGCCTCGGCCGATTGTCCTAGGGCGTATGGCCGAGGCTCAGGCGTTGCGGAACCACCGCCCGCCGATCTGGTTCACCACCAGCCCGCAGAGCACCAGGGCCGCGCCCAGCCACTGCAGCGGCTCCAGGCGCTCGCCGAAGGCCATCCACGCGGCCCACAGGCCCACCACCGGCACCAGCAGCGAGAACGGCGCGATCTTCGCCGCCGGATGGCGCGTCAGCAAGCGCGTCCAGAGCGTATAGGCCAGCAGCGTCGCCAGCACCGCGAGGTACAGCACCGCCAGCGCTTCGCGCCAGCCGAAACCCAGCACCATGCCGGCCACGGGCCCCGGCCCGTCGAGCGCCAGGGCCAGCCCCAGGAAAGGCAGCACGGGCGCCAGGCTGCTCCAGGCGATGAAGGCGAAGGGATCATAGCCGGGCGCCTTGCGGCTGGCGTGGCGCACCACCAGGTTCGACAACGCCCACATGAACGCCGCGCCCAGCGTCAGCAGGAAGCCGGCCATCGGCATGCTGCCCGGTCCTGCCCCCCGGCCCGCGGCGATGACCGCCAGCCCGGCCGCCGCCACCGCGAGGCCGGCCCAGTGATGCCGCCGCGCGCGCTCGCCCAGCAGCGGCGCGGCCAACAGCAGCGTAAAAAACGCCTGCGTCTGGATCACCAGCGAAGCCATCCCGGCCGGCATGCCGAACTTGATGGCCGTGAACAGCAGGCCGAACTGGCCCAGGCCCTGCGTCAGCCCGTACAGGACGACCCACTGCCAGGGCACGCGCGGCCGGCGCACGAAGAGCACGAGGGGAAAGGCGGCCAGCAGGAACCGCAGCGCGCCCAGCATCATGGGCGACAGCCCCTGCAGCCCGAGCTTCATGACGACGAAGTTCAGCCCCCAGGTCACCACCACCGTCAAGGCACACAGATAGTCTTTGCGGGTAAGCGGATGGGCGGTCGTCGTCATGCGGCATTATCGCATCCGTCCCCGCCTCCGCGCGTCCGTGCCGCACAGCCCCGCCCCATGCCCGGCCGGCCCGGGAAAACACCCCTCGCGGCCCGCCGAAAAAAGGCTTTCCGGGCAATGCCGCTCCTGTATACTCGCCTAGATTGTTCAACAATTTTCCGGTTCTCCAGGCCATTGCAATCAAGGAGGCAGGCCATGTCGAATTACCCTGCGGCATACCAGGCAGGCAAAGGGTCGGTCCTGAACGTGGACCGCGATTTCTACCGCTCCCTCACCGCCGATCCGGCCCGGCGCCGGCTGGTCGAGTCCCACGTGGTTCCGATACGCAGCGGGTTCGCCTGGAAGGTGCCGGCCGGGCACGTCTTTCGCATCGTGACGCTCGAAGGCCCGCAGGTGGCGGACTTCAACATGTGGAACCTGCACAATCCGCGCGAACGCATGTGGGCCTCGCGCACCCGCCAGCTCCAGCGCGCGCACGTCAGCACCTACGACCGCCTCTGGTCCACCCTGCCCTACCTGCGCCCCATGGCCACCATCACCGACGACACGCTGGCCGGCTACGGCAAGGACGGCGACGGCGGCCGCGTGCACGACCTGCTGGGCACGCGCTGCGACCCCTACGTCAACAAGCTGTTGTCCGGCGAAGACTTCCACTTCCATTGCCATTCCAACCTGACCCGCGCAGTGGCGCCCTACGGCCTCACGGAATTCGACGTGCACGACGTGCTCAACGTGTTCCAGGTCACCGGCCTGAACGACGACGACAAATACTTCATGAAGGCCTGCCCGGCCCAGCCCGGCGACTACCTGGAGTTCTTCGCCGAGATCGACCTGCTGTGCGCGCTTTCCACCTGCCCGGGCGGCGATCTCTCCGTGCCCATGTGGGGGCCCGACGCGCGCGATCCCGTCGATGTCTGCCGCCCGCTGGGCGTGGAGGTCTATGCGCTGGACCCGGCCTTGCTGCAAGGCTGGACACCGCCGAAAGTTTCACCGTATAAGGGCGTCCACGGCCTGCATCCGGAACAGGTCGCCTGGAAATAAGAACCACGGGCGCCGCGGGCCGGCCGCCGCGCCCCCATCAGGAGCTCGCCCCCCATGCCTGCCGAACGCGACAGCGGCCTTTCGATCGCCGAACGCATCAGCCACCGGCTGCGCGACGACATCATGGGCGGGAAGCTGCCGCCGGGCACGCAGCTCGTGGAAGTGGACCTCGCCGCCGGCTACGGCGCGTCGCGCAACACCATCCGCGAAGTGCTGCACCAGCTCGGCCGCGAAGGCCTGGCCACGTTCATCCGCCACAAGGGCGTGGTGGTGCGCCGCATGGAACGCAAAGACCTGCGCGATATCTACGCGGCGCGGCGCGCCCTGGAAATGCAGGCCGTCAGCGGCGACCAGCCCCTGAAACCGGCCCTGCTCGACAAGATGCTGGCCGCCATCGACGCGGCCGAGCGCGCCCTGGCCAGGAAGAACTGGCGCAGCGTCGGCACGCTCAGCCTGCAGGTCCACCAGCACATCGTGGCCCAGCTCGGCAGCCGCCTGCTGGACGAGTTCTTCCTCACGCTGTGCGCGCAGCTGCGCCTCGTATTCGCCTCCGAACCCGACGAAAGCCGCATCCAGACCGCCGACTGGATCGAACGCGAGCGCCATATCCATGGCCTGCTGGTGCAGGACCGGCGCGGCGACGCCGCCCAGGCGCTGTCCGATTACCTCGAACACTCGGAACGCACGCTTACCGAGGTGCTCACGCGGCTGAAGGCCCAGCAGGGGCAGGCGCGCTAGGGCGCGTCAGCCCTGGTCCTCGTCCGCCGGCTCCGCGTAGCTGCCGTCCTCGCGGTGCGTTTCGCGTCCGCTGAGCGGCGGATTGAAGACGCATACCAGCCGCAGATCGCCCCGCGTGGCGCGCAGGATGTGCTCGTCATGACGGTCCAGCGCATACAGCGTGCCCGGCACGATGCGATGGACCTGGCCGGTCGCCACGTCCAGCACTTCGCCTTCGCCCTCCATGCAGTAATTGGCCTCGAAATGGTGCTTGTAATGCAGGCGCAGCTCGGCGCCTTCGAACACGCGGGTTTCGTGTACCGAATAGCCGATGCCGTCGCGCTTGACGATCATGCGCCGGCTCTCCCAGCCGGGGCCGCGGGCATGGCGTTCGGTATCGGTAAGGTCTTGGGCGTGGACAACTAGCATGAAACGACATCCTCAAGGACTGGAAAATCAGGAAACCGCATCGCCCAGCGCCGCCTGCACCGCCAGCGCGCCATGCAGCAGCGCGCGGTCGCGCAGGCGGCGGCCCGTCACCAGCAGACCTGCGGGCAGGCGCGCGCCGCCGGCGTCGGGCAGCGAAATGCTGGGCAGGTCGAGCCGGTTGGCGAATTCGGTGAGGCTGAACGCGCGGGCGTTCTCGCGCAGATAGGCGGCGTCGTCGTCCAGGTCGGCGAGCCTGGGCGGCAGCATGGGCACCGTGGGCGTGAGCACCGCCTCGGCGTCGTCCAGCTCCCGGTCGAACTGCGCGCGCAGCTCCCGCAGGCGCAGCCGGGCCGCCGCGTACCGGTGCGCGGACGCCTGCGCCCCCAGCAAGATGCGCGGGCCCACGCGCGGGTCGTAGCCGGCCGCTCCGGCCGCCAGCCGCCCGGCGTGCAACGCATAGGCCTCGGCGGCGATCATGCCGCCGTCGCGGGCGATTTCCCCGGCCAGCCGCACGCTGGGCAGCGCAGCGCGGCGCACCTGCGCGCCCGCCTCGCGCAGCCGGCGCAGCCACTGCTCGAAAGCCTCGCCCACCGCCGCGTCCAGCAGCGCCTCCACGTGCCGCGGCACCACGTAGCGCCGGCCCCGCACGCCGCCATGCGCGGCGCGGTCCGCGGCCTCACGAGGCGCCAGCGCCAGGTCCGCCAGCAGGCACCCCTGCGCGTCTGGCGCGATGACGCCGGGCACGTCAAAGCTCGGCGCAAGCCGCATCATGCCACGGCCGTCATAGCGGCCCTGCGACGGCTTGAAACCCGCCACGCCGCAGAACGCCGCCGGAATGCGCGCCGACCCGCTCGTATCCGACACCAGCGCCAAATCGGCCATGGCGCCGGCCACGGCGACCGCGCCGCCGCTGCTGGAGCCGCCCGCCACGCGCCGGGCGCCGGGATCCAGCGGCGTGAGCGGCGTGCCGTACCAGGGATTCAGGCCCAGCGCGCCATAGGCGAACTCCGTCATGTTGGTTTGCGCCAGCAGCACCGCGCCGGCCGCCCGCAGCGCGGCCACGGCCCCGCCATCCTCGCGCGCGGGCGGCGCGTCGGCCAGCACCCGCGAGCCCGCGTGCGTGACCCAGCCGCGCACGTCGAAGCATGCCTTCACGCACAGCACGCGGCCCGCCAGCGGCCCTTGTGCGCCGGTCAGCGCGGCCAGGGCGTCGCGCAGCAGCGCCTCGGCCATGGCGTCCTTGTCGCGCCGCGCCAGCAGCGCGACGCCCGCCATGTCCGGGCAGGCCGCGATGCGGTCCAGGCAGCGGCGCACCGCGCCGGCGTGCGGCCCCGCGGCCTCAGGAAACGTGGACATGGCTGAAGAAGTCCCTGATGCGCGGATCGGCGCTGGCGCTCACCTCGGCCGGCGGCGCGTCCAGCAGCACGCGGCCGCCCTCCATGAACACGATGCGGTCCGAAACCTTGAAGGCGAAGCCCATCTCGTGCGTCACGATGAGCATGGTCATGCCCTCGCACGCCAGCCTTTCCACCACCTTGAGCACTTCGGCCACCAGCTCGGGATCGAGCGCCGAAGTGGGCTCGTCGAACAGCATGATGGAGGGCTGCATGGCCAGGGCGCGCGCAATCGCCACGCGCTGCTGCTGCCCGCCGGACAACTGGTGCGGGTACTTGTGCGCGTGGTCCAGCATGCCTACCTTGTCCAGCATCGACAGCGCCTCGTCCCGCAGCGCCCGGGCATCGCCCCGCCGGTGGTATTTCGGCGCCAGCATGACGTTCTCCAGCACCGTCATGTGGGGAAACAGGTTGAAGCTCTGGAACACCATGCCGATGTCCAGGATGCGCGCGCCCGGAGCCGCGGGCGCGCCCGTGCCGGCGGCGCCCAGGAAGGGCTGGCCGTGCAGCAGCACGCGGCCGCCATCCAGCGTTTCCAGCCCGTTGAGCGTGCGGATGAGCGAGGTCTTGCCCGATCCGGACGGGCCGATGATGCTGATGACCTCGCCGGCGCGTACGTTCAGGTCGATGCCCTTGAGCACCTCGTGCTCGCCATAGCGCTTGCGCGCGCCCTGCACCTGCAAGGCGGCGCGCGCCTGTGCCGCGCCGCGTCCGCCTTGCGCCGACGGCTGCGCCAGCCGCCGCCGCGCCGCCTCGTCCAGCGCCAGCGGCCTCGGCGCGCGACGCAGGATGTTCATGTGCCGTTCCAGCCAGCCCAGCAGCTTGTCGAACACCGTGACGATCAGCACGTAGTAGAACGCCACCGCCAGCATGGTTTCGAACACCATGAAGTTCTGCGTATACAGGCGCTGGCCCACCAGCAAGATCTCCGCCAGCGAGATCACCGACACCAGCGAAGTCAGCTTGGCGATGGTGATGAACTCGTTGCTGAGCGCGGGCAGCGCGATGCGCAGCGCCTGCGGCACCACGATCATGCGCTGGATGCCGGCGTAGCGGATGCCCAGCGCGCGCCCCGCCTCGACCTGCCCGCGCGGCACGCCCAGGATGCCGCCGCGGTGGATTTCCGCGATGAACGCGGTTTCGCTCACCACCAGCGCGGTCAGGCCGGCATAGAAGGGATCGGAAAGCAGCGCGCCCGAGGCCGGGAAAACCTGCGGCAGGTTGTACACGAACACGAGCAGCACCAGCAGCGGCAGGCTGCGGAAGAACCAGATGTACAGCCCGGCCAGCCGATTCAGCACGGGGTTTTTCGCCTGTTTGGCGAGCGCCAGCACGAACCCCGCCGCCACGCCCACGACCCAGGTCGCGGTGCTGAGCTTCACCACCACCAGGCAGGCTTTCCAGAAATCGGTATCCCAAAGCAGGCTTGCGGCATAGTTCCAGTCGAAATGCATGGGTGCTCGTTCCCGGCGGACGTCAGCGGGACTGGCCGCCAAGGGCTTCCTCGATTTCGGCCGCGCTGGGCGCTTCCAGGCCGTAGCGCGCCAGCAGGGCCTGGTACTCGCCGCTGGCGCGCGCGGCGTCGAGCGCCGCCTGGAGGCTGCCGCGCAGCGCTGCGGCATTCTTGTTCAGCCCCAGCCCGATGACGATGGGATAGAGCAGCGACGTGGACGTGATCCGGATCGCCCCCCGCGACTGGACCGCCATGCCGTGCGCCACGGCCGCGTCCTCGATCATGGCGTCGGCGGCCTGCGAGCGCAGCGCCATCAGGGCCTCGGGCGAGGTCGGAAACTCCAGCACCTTGATCTCGCCGCGCCCCGCGGGCTGACAAGATTCGCGAGACACCTTCTGCAGCTTGGGCGTCCAGGACGCGCCCTTGATGGAAGCCACACGCTTGCCGCACAAGTCTTGCGGAACCGCCGGGACGTAGGCGCTGGAGGCCGTCACCACCAGCGATGCGCCCGTCTTCAGGTACGGAATGAAATCCACCAGGCGCGAGCGCTCCGGCGTGACGTAGAGAGCGGAAGCCACGGCATCGAAGCGATGCGCGCGCATGCCCAGGATGAGATCCGGGAAGCGCGTATCGACGAACACCGGCTTGAGGGAGAGCTTCGCGGCCAGCAGCCGCGAGAAATCGGCATCGAAGCCCGCCGGCGCGCCGTTGTCCAGGTATGCGTAGGGCGGGTAGGTGAGATCCGAGCCCACGGTCAGGCTGTCCGGCCTGATGGTCGGCGCAGCCGGGGCGGCGCCTGCCGCTCCCATCGCGCAAGCCGCGGCGACCCCTATGGCGAAGCGGCGTAGCGCCGGGATGGTACTGAGCATGGCAACCCCCACACAATGTCCTGGAAACCGCGGTGCAACGGTTTTTCTCCGGTTTCGGGAGATGTTTCCGCGCCAGGATTGTTGAACAATTTTCAGGAATTCTGCTGCATGGCGGCAAAGCGGGGATATGGGGACTTTCCCTAGCGCTCCGGCCCCGTCGCGCGCGGCGGCGCCCGCGCAGGCCAGGCCCGGCCTGGGTATGATCTCCTCGCGGGCGGCGCGCAACGCGGCCCCGGAGCCCTGAGGAATCAATGGACTGGAATCACTTCACAGGCATAGGCGCCCGCCTGAAGCACGCCTTGCAGGAACTCGGCGGCCGGATCTTCGACGGCCTGACGCTCGACCAGGTCATTCTTTCGGCGGCCATCCTGATCGCGGCGTTCGCGCTGCGCTGGATATTCACCCGGACCCGCATCCACCGCATCGGGCTCTGGCTCCTGCGCGCCCGCACGCCGGCCGCGCAGGCGCTGGTGAAAGACGTCGCGCCGGCCGTGCGGTTCGTGCCCTTCGTCGCGGCGGCCTTCGCCATCTCGGGCATTCTGTCGCTGACGCCGGCGGCGCGCGGCTTCGTGTTCGATTTCAACCGGGCGCTGGTCGTCTTCACGCTTTTCTGGGCGCTGCTGGGCGCCATCCCCAGCATCTTCGCGGGACTGGAGGCGCGCAGCACCAGCCTGGGCGACGGCATGACGGGATGGATCGTGCGGGTCGCCCGCATCGTGACTTTCCTGCTGGGCGCGGGCATCATCCTGGAAATCTGGAATATCCACGTCGGCCCGGTGCTCGCCGGCCTCGGGCTGGTCGGCGCGGCGGTGGCCCTGGGTGCGCAGGACCTTTTCAAGAACCTCATCGCCGGCGTCTTCATCATCGGCGAACAGCGCTTCGAAAGCGGCGACTGGATCCGCGTGGACGGCGTGGTCGAAGGCACGGTGGAAATCATCGGCCTGCGCGCCACCACCGTGCGCCGCTTCGACCTGGCGCCGGTCATGGTGCCCAACGCCAAGCTCGCCGACAATGCGCTCACCAACTTCTCCAAGATGACCTACCGGCGCATCTCGTGGACCATCGGCCTCGAATACCGCACCTCCGTGGACCAGCTCCGGCGGATCCGCGACGACATCGAGGCCTACATCAAGGGCAGCGACGCCTTTGTCAGCGCGCCCGCCGCCCCCACCTTCGTGCGCATCGACAGCTTCGGCGATTCGTCCATCGACCTCATGGTCTATTGCTTCACCCGCACCACGAACTGGGGCGAGTGGCTGCAGATCAAGGAAGCCTTTGCCTGCGCCATCAAGAACATCGTCGAGGGCGCGGGCTCGGGCTTCGCGTTTCCCAGCCGCTCGCTGTATGTCGAAACCATGCCGTCCGGCGCCGAGGTGTTTCCCCTGCAGGCGCGGGCGCCGCAAACGGAACAGGCCGGCGATGCCGGACCCGTGCCCCCGCCGCCGCGAGGGCTACGGCCAGCGCCGGATACTTGAGAATTCGCATGCCGTGCTCCTCGGTCCTGCGGGCCACGCCGTTCAGGCCCTCGTTGCGCGGCCGAGCCAACTGAAAAAGCGCCTCGGACCCCGACGCGCGCCGTCTCCGGCGATAAGCGAGTGATCATTCAGCTCTGTGCCGAAATAGCGGGCGTGAATGTCGACGATCACCTCTCGGGCGTCGTCCCGTTCCGCGAGATAGCGCCGCGCCAGCTCGTCCAGCGGAAAGCGGTCCGGCCCGCCGATTTCCATCGTGCCGTTCACGGGCGCGCCCACGGCCAGATCGGCCAGCGCCGCCGACACATCGTCGGCGGCGACCGGCTGGATCAGCGCCGGCGACAGGCGCACTCCGCCATCCTCCGCGCCCGACTCGACGATGCTGCCGATGAACTCGAAGAACTGCGTCGCGCGCAGGATGGTATAGGGAATCTTCAACGCCTTGATGAGGTTTTCCTGCGCGACCTTGGCGCGGAAGTGCTGGATGGCCGACCCGACGTGACCTGCCCCCAGACTTAGTACGGCACCGACATAGAGTCCAGGGTTAAAAACCGTTGTTGTCGATGCGCCTGAGCAAACTGCTCCGGCGTTAAGTATCCCAGCGCGCTATGCGGGCGTTCGGTGTTGTACTCGACGCGCCAGTCTTCGATCAAGGATTTGGCTTGGCGCAGCGACAGGAACCAATGCTCATTCAGGCATTCATCGCGGAATTTTCCGTTGAAGCTCTCGATGTATGCATTCTCCACGGGTTTGCCTGGTCTGATGAACGACAGCTTCACGCCGACCTGATAGGCCCAAGCGTCCAAGGCCCTGCCGGCAAACTCTGGGCCGTTGTCCACGGTGATGGATTTGGGCAGCCCATGCAGTTCCGCAAGCCGTTGCAGCACCTGCGCCACCCGCAATCCCGGCAGTGATGTATCGACCTCGATGGCAAGACACTCGCGCGTGTAGTCATCGACGATGTTCAAGCACCGGAACCTGCGGCCATAGGCCAGACCGTCGGACACGAAGTCCATCGACCAGCTCTGATTCGGCGCCGTCGCAACGGGACGAACTACCCGCTCTGCGGGAGCGATGCGCTTGCGGCGACGCTTACGAACGCTCAAGCCGGCTTGGCTGTAAAGCCGCCAGACCCGCTTGTGATTCATCTGCCAGCCTTCACGGCGCAGCAGAATATGGATGCGCCGATAACCGTAGCGTCGCTTGAGCGCTGCCATCTCCTTCATGCGCTCGATCAATGCCACATCGCCCGTACGCTTACTTTCATAAGCGAATAGCGACCGGGAAATGCCTACCAGCCCGCAGGCCCGGGTGATACCCATGCCGCGCTCGGTCATCAACGTTCTGACCGCTTCGCGTTTGGCCTGCGGGCTTGCTACTTTCGGCTCAAAAGGTCCTGAAGCGCAGCCTTGTCCAGCATCGATTCAGCCAACAGCTTCTTGAGCTTGTTGTTCTCTTGCTCCAGTTCCTTCAGGCGCTGGGCGTCCGAGACGGTCATACCGCCGAACTTCGCCTTCCAGTTGTAGTAGGTGGCCTCCGAGATCCCGTGCTTGCGGCACAGTTCGGCCACCTTGGCCCCTGCCTCGGCCTCCTTCAGCACCCCGATGATCTGTTCTTCCGTAAATCGTTTCTTCATTGCCGTTCCTTTGTGAACGGACTCTACATCGATTTCGTACTAACCACGGGGAGCAGGTCAGAGGTGGCCAAGCGCCACGGTGTGCGCGAGCAAAGTATCTATGGGGGGCGCAAGCGATTTGGGGAGATGGGTACCGACGAAGTAAAGAATCTCAAAGCCCTGGAGCAGGAAAACGCCAGGCTCAAGAAGCTGCTGGCTATGGCCACACTTGCGCACTTATCCCTGGAGGCAAGGTGAAGTGCTGGAGATATAACAACTCTGTCAGCTGGGTGAGAACAGCAAGACTAACCACTTAACCCCTGTGGATGTTGTGGGCCTAGTGTCCGGGGTAGCGAGCATTTCTGCGGGCCACAGCCACACCTCCGCGGTGATGACGTCCGGCGCGTGATGTACGGAGGCCTAAACAGCAGTGGCCAGCTTGGCAACAACAGCACGACCAGCCGCCTGGCACCCGTAGACGCACTCCCAGGCCAGTAAGCGCTTATCTATAGCACCCAAGCCCGCAGCTGCGAATGCACATCGAGGCATTTACGAATCGCAACCGCAGGCGGCAGTCCGGAGGCCAGCGCTCACGCCGCTTCGGGCTTTCCATTGTCTGCCCAAGTAACTACTCCTTCTACCGCAGATCCGTCCCAGTACGGGACCTAGAGTTTTTGGCAGGGCAACCAAGGGCGCTTCGCTAACCGCAGACTAACCCAAGTTGTCTGGTTTCTGCTCGATCACCCCGCAAAATTGGGCAAAAATGTCTGAAAAGTAGCGGATTACTGCCTAATATGTCTGAAAACTAGAGAATTGTCGCATGGAGATGTTCCGTGCTCACGGTAGGAATTGATTCGCAGTACGGAAAAATTGAACGGAAAATTTGACTGATGTATATCAAAGGCACCGGCTAAAAATAATGGATATCTAGAAATGCTGGATGTCTGTACAATAACGCAACTGCACAGACATTGTGAGACCCCCATGAGATTCACCGACACTAAGAGCCAAACCTTGAACCTCCGAGTCTCCCCTACCTTCAAGTTGGCGTTGAAGGAGGCGGCCGAATTCGAGCAACGCAGCATGGTAAATATGCTTGAGGTGCTGCTAAGCGAATACTGTGACCGTAAGGGCATCATAGCTACAGGCACCAAACCGCCCCTCACTTCCAAGCCGAAGCAGCCAGGTGCAGGCCGTAAGGAACACTTGGAAGCGACAGCATGACCTTCCGCTACATCGGCTCAAAGGCAAGACTCATTGGCCAGATTACTGCTTATATAGGAGATCCCAAGGAGGGTGCCTTCTTTGTGGATGCTTTCTGCGGCACGGGAGCTGTGGCCGAAGCTGCTGCTGAGCTCGGATGGAACGTTCGAATCAATGACAATCTACTTTCGGCTGTGATCTCTACTGGAGCTCGACTTGTTAGTAAAGAGCAAGCCACTTTCAAAAAGCTCGGTGGCTATGACAAGGCTATTTCCAGGCTCAATGCTGCAAAGCCTAAGCAAGGCTTCATGTGGCGTGAGTACAGCCCCGCCTCCTTAGATTCATGTGGTATTGAGCGGCGTTACTTTACAGTGGAGAACGCGGCCCGGATCGATGCTATGCGAGCGCTGATTGCTGAATGGGTTGCGGAAGGTAGCATCGATCAAATTGAAGAGCGGCTACTCATCGCAGATCTCTTTGGGGCGCTTAATCGTGTGGCGAACATTGCAGGCACTTTCGGGTGCTTCCTCTCCAAGTGGACTAACCAGTCCCAAGAAAAAATCGCCATGCGATGCAGAGAGTTAAAAGCTTCTAGTGTTCGGGTGGAAGCAGCTGTGGGAGACGTATTTGACGTGCCCAATACCGCGCATGACTTGGTGTATCTAGATCCCCCGTATACCAAGCGCCAGTACGCCAGTTACTACCATATCCTTGAAACAGTGGCTCTGGGTGACGAACCAAAAGTTGAGGGAGTTGCGGGCCTAAGGCCCTGGAAGGACCGTGCCTCGGATTTTTGCTATAAAACCCGTGCCCTCAAAACACTCTCCCGGCTCATGACCAGCTTGAAGGCTCAAACGGTTCTACTTTCATATAGCAGTGAAGGACACATTAGCGTGCAGGATTTGAAAGTTGAACTTTCGAAGATAGGCAAATCCACTATGCATCCGCTAGGTGTCATCGGACGCTATCGACCTAACAAGGTTGCTAGTAGCACGGCCTCTAACGTGAATGAATTTTTGGTGGTGTTGGAGCGCTTACAGTTGCAGCTTCGCGCCCCCGAAAGCAAGGCAGTCAAGGATGAGAAACTTGCCCGTGCGGAAAGCTATGTATGAGTGCCCCTACTCCCATTGAGTCAGAGTACCTGGCTCCAGCAGAAGCAGCCCTTACCAAAGCCGTTGGCGGTGGGCATGAGCCCGCCAGCTTTGAGCTTCGGCTCCAAATCCTGGAGGCGGTTTCTGCACGTTTTGGCGGGTTTGACCTGGAAGCTTTCCACCAAACTTTCGGAGTGCAAAGCATTAGGCCTGCTGCCGAGCTTTTGGAGTTTGCGGCTTCCGTGGCAAATTCCATCGAGCGCTCCCCCATCCACCCTGCACTAGCATTAAGTGCTCTCGCACGTGAAACGCTGCATGAGCAGGACCGAAAGAGCACGGGGGCTTATCACACGGACTTCCGCTTGGCTACGCGACTAGCGCAGCTTGCTGCGCCCAAACTTTCTTACAAGAGTAAGGTGATTGATCCAGCCAGTGGTGCGGGAATTTTGCTTGCGGCTTTGACTCATGCGGTATGTGGGATGGATCGGGCAAAGACGGCGCATTGGTTGGCCCATGGTGTGTGTGCAGCCGACCTCTCGGCCAATTCACTGCGTGCAGCTTTACTGAGTCTTGCTTCCTTTACGGACGATATAGCCGCGCTTAAAGCAATGCGGGCCCGCTGGTACTGTGGTGATAGCCTGATGGCGGATCGTAAGGTTTGGACGATCATGGCACCTGAAGGTTTTGATGCGGTAATCGGCAACCCGCCTTGGGAAAAGGTCAAGCTCTCAAGGCACGAGTTCTTGAAATCTTCGGGTACGCAGCGCCACTACGGGGCTCAAATTCATGGGCTCGATGAAGCACGTTTTGCTGCACAGCGTGATGAGGTGGCAAACTATTCGCGATGTCTCTTGGCTCGCTACCCCGACTTGGGTAGTGGTGAGCCTGATCTCTATGTCGCCTTTACGGACCTCTTCTTTGAGCTCTGTAAGGGGAACGGCGTGGTGGCTGCGTTGATTCCTGGTGGGCTCATTCGTTCGCAGGGTACGCACGCCATGCGCCAGAAAATTTTCGAGGCTAGCCAAAGCGTTTCCTTGTCGGTCATCGACAACCGAGCTCGTTTCTTCGCTATCGATACGCGCTTCAAATTCTTGGCCGTAGCGCTGATCAAAGCAGGCTCTGAAAAGAGTAAGCGTGAACCCATCCTACTCTTACACGAGCGGGGCACCCCCACGGGCTTGGAGACGACCGGTACGGCCACCATTGGCCGCGTAGCACTAGCGACTGCTCGAAACGACCTGAGTCTGCCTGAGGTCCGCAGCGTGGCCGAGTGGAAGCTCTTCTTGAAGATCACAGAGGCAGGCATATCATGGGAAGAGCCTGGCAGCGGTTGGACTCCGAAGTTCTGCCGTGAAGTCGACATGACCAAGGAGCGACCCAAGTTCCTTAATCGTCCCATTGCGGATGCTCTTCCGCTTGTGGAAGGGCGCATGGTGCAGAGCCATCGCTTTGGTGTGAAGGGGTACGTGTCTGGCACAGGACGCAGCGCTTTTTGGGAGACCTACCCCATCGGTCGCTCGCGTCTCTCACCCCAATTTTGGATTCGACCATCTGATATACCCCGTGCCAATCAGCACCGTGTGGATGTGTTGCGTGTGGGGTTTTGCGACATTGCAGGTCAGACCAATGAGCGCTCGCTTATGGCTGCCTTGATTCCTAGGGGTGTGGTCTGCGGCAACAAGGTGCCTACTATCCTCTTTCCAGAGGATCCCTCAGAAGAGCGGTTGCTGGTGTGGGTGTCCATCGCTAACAGCTTTGTCTTTGACTGGATGCTTCGGCGCGTGCTCACCACCACGGTGAACTACTTTTTACTGCAAAGCATCCCCATGCCCAAGCTGGCCAGAGACGGCTTGCCGTGGAAAAAACTGGTAAGTGCTGCGCGCAAATTGCGTTCGCTCGATAGTGCAGGAGCCACCCCCGAAACCTACGAGCGTATGGCGCAACTTCGTGGAGATATTGACGCCGAAGTGGCCGTGGCTTATGGGCTCGATTTAAAGGATATGGAGTTATTGCTCCAAGATTTTCCAATTTTGGATCGAGGGCAAATTGCATTGCCTGGTGAGGCCAAATCCACGATCACCCGTGACAGTGTTTTGGCGGCAATGGCAAAACGCACAGCAAGTCGAGTTACAGTTTGGTCGCGTCGTGCGGAGGAGGCGCGTGCACTGGGGGCCAAGGCTTATGTGCCTTCAGAGCTCGCCCTAGGGAGAGAAGAATTCGAAACAGAGGGAGTTCAAACTTATGGCTAATGGAGTGGGGCAAGTTGCTCGTATCCTTTACAAGGAAATCGTTGCCGGAGATCTTCGAAAGATTCACGCCGAATCTAATGATGCTGATACAGGAGGAGGTGCACGCGACTTTCGCTTCGGCTCATATCAGAGCATCGCTGCGATTGTCATGCAAATGTTTCCAAATCAGGTTGTAGAGAATCGACGTAGAAATGGTGTTTCAGTTCCCACTACGATCTACTCTGGCGTTTTCTATTGGAGAGATCAGCTTGGAAGTATTCAGAACGCTATTTCTTATTTTGAGCCGCCAACAGATGCTCGACCAGCTGAAGGAAGAATAACCCGCGTACATGAGCAACCTTGTCTTTCTACTGCTCATATGCCAATTCCCGCGCCAGCAAATCGCGTTTTTCTCCTCTTGATTCAATTGCTGGACGGTACTGTATGGCCATATTATGCGGAAGAACGAACTTTGCGTACTTCGGGATTATGGGACCCTCAGGTTGCGCAGAGAATGCTGCAATGTATTGACGCGCAGCGTAGAGCCGATCAAGCAGTGATTGGTTTTTTTGATTTTATGAGTGGAGGCAGCTATTGTAATGGTCGCTAGCTTTTCCTCCGATTGTCTCCGCATCTTGGGCCTTCTCGCTCGTTCCAGAAATGTTTTGCTTACAGGGGCGCCAGGTACAGGTAAATCTAAGTTATTGGCAGAAGTGGCATTGGCATTTGAGTCTTCTTTTGGTATCACACTTGCCGGTGGGCCGCCGAAACTTAATCCCATGCGGGGTATTCCTATTCCTCCCTCAGCAGGTAGTGTTATAAAGGATATTCCTGCTCCGGCAAAAATGGACCGTAAGGTCTTTCGGACAGTGTTTCACCAAAACTCCAAGTACCGCGACTTTGTGTCTGGCATTACGCCTGCGGTCAACAAGGTGGCTGGAGCCCCGGATTTCACCATCGTTAAAGGCACGCTCTACCGTGCCAGCGAGCACGCTAAAGCGGCCAATGGAGCTGCGCTCTTGATCATCGATGAAATCAACCGAGGCCCGGCGGTGCAGGTATTCGGGGGAGCCATCGTGGCCATTGAGTCCGACAAGCGCCTGGCTCCAAACGGTGCAAGGCGTGCGGAAACGCAGTTTTTTGAAATACTTGATCCTGCCACGGGCGATGTGACCGAATACGCGTTGCCACACGACCTCTACATCCTGGCGGCGATGAACCAAGCGGATGCGTCCGTGGAGCCATTGGATGTGGCCTTCCTACGCCGCTGGGAGCCGTTGCGGTTAGAGCCTGATGAGATGGCCCTGCGGACCTTCTACGGTCTAGCTCCCAAGGGTGCTAATCCCTTGCCTGATATGCCTGTCAACGTAAACGATGCCTTGGAGGCATCGGTGAGGGCGTGGGTTGCCGTGAATGAGCAAATCGCGCTCGGGCGTGGTCCTGAGTTCCAGATCGGGCATGGCGTGCTGATGTCGGATGTGAAACCTCAGACGCTAGGGCTGCCCGAGGCCTTGAGTATGCTGTGTGTGGGCTGGGCCAAGGTTCGGGCTCACGTGGAAGAGGTGTTCTTTGGGGATACTCGTGGCATCGCTGCTGCCCTTAATGCCATGGATGGGCCCGCCTTCAATCCGTTCAAACTCACCGAAACGACATTTGCGGATGACTTGCGATTCCGCCTGGAAGGCCCTACCAATTTTGCCGAAGACAATATCTACGCGGTCCTGAGGGCACTGGCCAATCCAAGGGGGTAGCGCATGACGCACACCCGAACACGGTTGTCTCTTATTGAGTATGGCGCACCTGTTGACCTGAGCAGTAAGATTGCTGCGGCTATTGGTATTGATTGCACGAAGGCGGACAGCCTTTTGATGGAGGCTGGAAACCGTGCTGCGTTCAGCCTCCGACTCAACTACAACCCCATCAGTGTTGATGCCAAGGGCACGCGAGCCATCGACTTTGCGGGCCTCATTAGGCTAGCACCTTCACTAGAACTGGAAGTCGCACCCAAGTTCCTGGGTCTTGATGACACTGATGCTGCCTGGCGTGAGGACTTCTTTTTCCTCTCCACGCTTTCACGGCATGGCCGACTACTGGCCTCTGAGCGCCTGTCGGCCTCAGGGGGCACGCCGCGTGACCTCTCTACGTTAGTGGCTCGCTCCATTACGAGCATGTACGAGGCCCGCAAGCGCCGGCCACTGCGCAGCTACCGCAGGGTGCGTGAGGCGGACTTCTTTATCGATGGAGACCCCGATCCTTTAAACCTCATCTTCCCGTCGCCCGATGGCTTTGAGCAGGAGCTCATTCGCTTTGATCGGCGCAATGGCTGGAATGCGGATATCGTGGCAGCGGCCAAAGAGCTACTGCCCGAAGTAAGTGACCCATCGGCTTTAAGCTCTCTGGTGCGTTTAATCGAGGATCTATCGCCCCAGAATTCCCCAGCCGATCGCCGCAAGGCCATCCCTGCAAGACACAGGGCGTGGAAGCCTTTGCACGAGCTGTCCATCGACGTGTTGGGAGGTTTGGGCCTCAACTACAAGCAGGGCCAGGCCTGTGCTCCTGGCTATCTGGTGGATACCTGGCGCGTTTGGGAAGACCTTTTGACCGTAGCGGCACGACTTGGTTTTGGGCGTTCTGCCGTAGTGCCACAAAAAGGCTACCCACTAGGTACCAAGACCAAGATCAGCACAGGGGCCGTGAGCAAGCTTTCCGTGTATCCCGACTGCGTGATTGAACCCGATGGCATGCGCCCCAGGATACTGTTGGATGCGAAGTACAAGGGCCATGTCGAGAAGGGGCAGCTTCGCATCAGTGAGTCCGATATTTACGAAGCTCTAGCTTTCTCGCGTGCCACAGGCTGCAACCGGGTGGCGCTAGCCTACCCTGCACAGCCAAGGGATACTCTACAGCCCGTGGGTACCTGTACAGTCTTTGAAAAGGCGGTGGTGGACACAGTGCAGATCGTGGGCATCCAGATTGAAAGCCGCCTGATTTCCAAGACGGGAGCCCTCAGGGTATTTGCCACTAACATGGCAAATGGGGTATGTACTGCCTTTACCCAATGAACGCAACGGAGCTTGCTTCAGGCCGAAAAAGTAATTCGCAAATTTATATTGGCTTTATTACAGCCCCTAGCCGTTCGCTAAAAAAAGAAGCTACCTCTCGGTAGCCTCTCTTAGGAAATCTAATTTTCCTGGGAAAAATCTAAACTCCAACGGGATCCTACAGGCCTACACGTCGATATTGCCCGCCGACAGCGCGTGCGTCTCGATGAAGTTGCGGCGCGGCTCGACGTCGTCGCCCATGAGCGTGGTGAAGACTTCGTCGGCCGCGATGGCGTCCTCGATCTGCACGCGCAGCAGGCGGCGCACCTTGGGATCCATGGTGGTTTCCCAGAGCTGCTCAGGGTTCATTTCGCCCAGGCCCTTGTAGCGCTGCTTGGAAATGCCGCGCTCGGCTTCGCTGCGCAGCCAGGCCATGGCTTCGCGGAAGTCGGCCACGGTCTGTTCCTTGCGCTTGTCGCCCTCGCCGCGCGCGACGATGGAGCCGGGCAACACCTTGCCCGAGAAGCTCTGGGCCGCCTTGGACAGCACGGCGTAGTCGGAGCCGCCGATGAAGTCCGCGTCGATGATGCTGACGCGCACGTTGCCGTGGTGCATGCGCCGCACCGAGAGGCGGTGCCTTTCGGTAACGGGGTCGAACTCGGGCACCACTTCCACGCCGTTGCCCGAGACCGGGTCGCGCATGGCGGCCTTCAGGCGTTCGGCGGATTCGGCCGTGGCCTGTTCGGAATCCAGGTTGATCTCCACGCCCTCGGCCATGGCCGACAGGGCCGCCACGTCGAACACGCGCGACAGGCGGCCGATGACGCCGTCGGCGGCCACGTACTGGCGCGCCAGCTCGGCCAGCTCCTCGCCGCGGATGATGTTGCCGCCCGAGATGATCTCGGCCTCCTTCAGCGAGAGCTGCAGCATGAACTGCGCTTCTTCCGCGTCGTCCTTCAGGTAGCGCTCCTCGCGGCCGACCTTCACCTTGTACAGCGGCGGCTGGGCGATATAGACGTAGCCGCGCTGCACCAGCTCGGGCATCTGGCGGTACAGCAGCGTGAGCAGCAGGGTGCGGATGTGCGCGCCGTCCACGTCCGCGTCGGTCATGATGATGAGGCGGTGATAGCGCAGCTTGTCGATGTTGAAGTCCGGGCCGATGCTGGTGCCCAGGGCCGTGATCAGCGTGGCGATCTGCTCGCTGGCGATGAGGCGGTCGAAGCGCGCCTTCTCCACGTTGAGCACCTTGCCGCGCAGCGGCAGCACGGCCTGGAACTTGCGGTCGCGGCCCTGCTTGGCCGAGCCGCCCGCCGAGTCGCCCTCCACGATGTACAGCTCGCACAGCGCGGGGTCTTTTTCCTGGCAATCGGCCAGCTTGCCGGGCAGGCCGGCGCCCTCCAGCACGCTCTTGCGGCGGGTCATTTCGCGCGCCTTGCGCGCCGCTTCGCGCGCGCGGGCGGCTTCGATAATCTTGCCGCACAGCGCCTTGGCGTCGTTCGGGTGCTCGAGCAGCCAGGTTTCCAGCGTGCGGGCCACGGCCTCTTCCACCGCGGGACGCACTTCGCTGGACACCAGCTTGTCCTTGGTCTGGCTGCTGAACTTGGGCTCGGGCACCTTCACCGACAGCACGCAGGCCAGGCCCTCGCGCATGTCGTCGCCGGACGTTTCGACCTTGGCCTTCTTGGCCAGCTCGTTGTCGACGATGTACTTGTTGATGATGCGCGTCATGGCCGCGCGCAGGCCCGTCAGGTGCGTGCCGCCGTCGCGCTGCGGAATGTTGTTGGTGAAACACAGCACGCTTTCGCTGTAGCTGTCGTTCCACTGCATGGCCACTTCCACGCCCACCGGCACGCCGCCGGCCGACGATTCGGTGGATACCGCGAACACGTTGGGGTGCAGCACGGTCTTGCTGCGGTTGATGTACTCCACGAAGCCCTTCACGCCGCCGGAGAAGGCGAAGTTCTCTTCCTTGCCCTGGCGCTGGTCGATCAGGCGGATCTTCACGCCATTGTTCAGGAACGACAGTTCCCGCAGGCGCTTGGACAATATCTCGTAGTGGTACTCGATATTGGTGAAGATGATGGGGTCGGCCAGGAAGCGCACCTCGGTGCCGCGCTTGTCGGTCGTGCCCGTGACCGTCAGGGGCGCCACGCGCTCGCCCTGGCGGAACTCCATCTGGTGCACCTTGCCGTCGCGGCGGATGGTCAGGCGCAGCCATTCCGACAGCGCGTTCACGCAGGACACGCCCACGCCGTGCAGGCCGCCGGACACCTTGTACGAGTTCTGGTCGAACTTGCCGCCCGCGTGCAGCTCCGTCATGACGATTTCGGCGGCGCTGCGGTGGAATTCGTCATCCTTGTGGATGTCGGTCGGAATGCCCCGGCCGTTGTCGCTCACCGAAATGGAGTTGTCGGTGTGGATGGTGACGACGATGTCGTCGCAGTAGCCGGCCAGCGCCTCGTCGATGGCGTTGTCCACCACCTCGAACACCATGTGGTGCAGACCCGTGCCGTCGGAGGTGTCGCCGATGTACATGCCGGGGCGCTTGCGTACTGCCTCCAGCCCCTTGAGCATCTTGATCGAATCGGCGCCGTAGCCGTTGTTCTCGGGAGTGGTGTTCTGCTGATCTGACATGTGGATATCGATAAGGCTTTAAAGAGCGGCCTGGCGGCCGGACCGCTCGCGGCCGGCAAAGGCCCGCGAGCGGCGCAAATCCGCGTTGCGGCGGATCAGATGCGCATGGGCATCACGACGTATTTGAATTCGTCGTCTTCGGGCAGGGTGATGAGCGCGGACGCGTTCGCATCGGGCATGACCGACCACTTCACGTTGTCCACCTTGACGTTGGCCAGCACGTCGAGCAGGTAGCCGACGTTGAAACCCACGTCCAGCGGCTCGTGGCCGTAGTCGATGTCGATCTCTTCCTGGGCCTCTTCCTGCTCGGCGTTGGAGGAGGAGATCTTCATCTGGTTCTGCGCCAGCTGCAGGCGCACGCCCTTGAACTTGTCGGTGGTCAGGATGGCGGCGCGCTGCAGGCTGCCCTGCAGGGCCTCGCGGCCCACCAGGAAATGGCGGGTGTACGTGGTGGGAATCACGCGCGTGAAATCGGGGAACTTGCCCTCGACCAGCTTGGACACGAGCTCCACGTCGCCGAAGCGGAAGCGGATCTGGCCCGGGGCCACGTCGATCGAAACCGGCTCGTCGGAGTCCTCCAGCAGGCGCTGCATCTCGAGCACCGTCTTGCGCGGCACGATGACTTCGTGGCGTTCGCTGATGCCGTCGGCCGCCGTGGAGCAATGCGCCAGGCGATGGCCGTCAGTGGCCACGGCGCGCACGCGGCCGGGTTCGAACACCAGCAGCATGCCGTTCAGGTAGTAGCGGATGTCCTGCTGGGCCATGGCGAAGTGCACCATGTTGAACAGGTGGCGCAGGGTGCGCTGCGGCATGGTCAGCGAGACGTCCCATTGCTCGGGCTGGGCCACGGTGGGAAACTCGCTGGCGGCCAGCGTCTGCAGCGCGAAGCGGCTCTTGGCCGACTGCACGGACAGCTTGTTGCTGGCCAGCGCCAGCTTCACGTCGCCGGTGTCGGGCAGCGCCTTCAGGATGTCGAGCAGCTTGCGCGCCGACACGGTGGTGGACTCGTTCTCCGCGCCCACGCCGAAATCTGCATGCGTGGTGATCTGCACCTCGAGGTCGGTTGCGATGAACGCGACCTTGTTGCCTTCCTTGCGCATCAGGATGTTCGCCAGGATGGGCAGGGTATGGCGTCTTTCGACGATGCCCGCCACAGTCGACAGCGGTTTCAGCAATGCATCGCGTGTGGTTTGTACGAGTTGCATGTTCATCCTTTTAGAGTTTGTTCCAACACGTGCAGGGTATGGTTCAGTTCCGCTTGCTTGGCGCGGGCATCGGAAATCTTGCGCACGGCGTGCAGCACCGTGGTGTGGTCCCGTCCGCCGAAGAGATCGCCGATTTCAGGCAGGCTTTTCTGGGTCAGCTCCTTCGCCAGGTACATGGCGACCTGGCGCGGCAATGCGATATTGGCGGGCCGGCGTTTCGAGTACATGTCGGCCACCTTGATCTTGTAGAAGTCGGCGACCGTCTTCTGGATGTTCTCTACCGTGATCTGGCCGTTGGACACGGACAGCAGGTCTTTCAGGGCCTCCTTGCAGACGTCCACCGTCAGCACGTCGCGGCCGTGGAAGCGCGCGTAGGCGAGCACCTTGCGCAGCGCGCCTTCCAGCTCGCGCACGTTGCTGCGCAGGTGCTTGGCGATGAAGAACGCCACCTCCTCGGGCATGGGCACGCCCTCGGATTCGGCCTTGCGCAACAGGATCGCCACCCGCATTTCGAGTTCGGGCGGCTCGATCGCCACGGTGAGCCCGGAATCGAAGCGCGAAATGAGCCGGCTGTCGATACCGGACAGCTCCTTGGGATAGGTGTCGCTGGTGATGATGATCTGCTTGCGCTGCGCCACCATCGCCTCGAAGGCGTAGAAGAACTCTTCCTGCGTGCGGTTCTTGCCCGAGAAGAACTGGATATCGTCGATGAGCAGCAGGTCGAGCGAGTGGTAATAGCGCTTGAAGTCGTCGAACGCCTTGCGCTGGTAGGCCTTCACCACGTCGGACACGTACTGGTCGGCGTGCACGTAGCGCACGCGCACGCCCGTGCCCGCCGCCACCATGGCGTTGCCGATGGCGTGGATGAGGTGGGTCTTGCCCAGGCCCACGCCGCCGTACAGGAACAGCGGGTTGTAGGACGTGCCGGGGTTTTCCGCCACCTGCAGGGCGGCCGCGCGCGCGAGCTGGTTGGCCTTGCCGGTAACGAAGTTCTCGAAGGTGAGATCGGTGTTCAGGCGCGAGCGCTCGTACACGATATTGGCCGCGTCGGCCGTCACCGCGGCGGCGGCCGACATGGCTGGGGCCGGGGCGGCAGGCTGCGGGGCGGGCGCCGGCGCAGCCGCGTGCGCGGAGGGTGCGGTTGCCGGCGGCGGCTCGGCCGGCGCGGCGGCCGGGCGCACGGGCGCCACCGGCATGCGCGGCGCGGCGCCGTGCGAGGGCAACTCGAACTGCACCTGCACCGGACGCTCGTACCACTCGGCGGCCAGGGCCTCGATCTGGTGGGAGAAGTTCTTGCGCACCCAGTCCAGCTTGAAGCGGTTGGGCGCGGCCACGCGCAGCACCGCCTGCGTTTCGTCATACGCAAGCGGGACCAGCGGTCTTATCCACGCGCTGATTTGTTGGGGGGGGAGTTCCTGCTCAAGACGACTGACGCAGGTCTGCCAGAATTCTTTCATGTCGCTCTTGTTCAAACCTCGATTCTACCTTGCCCGGGCAGGGGTTATCCACAGGGAGCGACATGGACGCCCCGGATCCAGGGGCATAACTGTTTGACAAGACAGGGAAAACTTGCTGAAATGGTGGGCTTTTCCGAATTCTGTCTGTCAGAAGGTTCACAGAAAGCCCGGATCCACTTTCGCCCGGCGCGGCGCGCGCCTGGTGCACATGCGCCAGGATGTCATGCCAAAATGCCTGCCGGCTGCCATGCCTGCAGCTCATTTGCCCGGGTGCATTTTCCACGGTTTCTGGCTGGGTGCCGCCCGCCAGGCCGGCTTGGCGAAAACGGTGGTTGCGAGGCTTTGCTGATATGGCCGCCCGGGATTTTCCCGGCAGAAAGCCCCGTCTGGATGTTTCGCGCCCTTGCCCCGTTTGCCGGGCGCGCCCGCTTCCAGATACCCGCTTTCGACGCGGCCTGGAACCCTCCGGGCAGGTCCTTCTGACTTTTGTTCTTTTTGTGGATCGTCCATGAAACGTACCTACCAGCCTTCCGTCACCCGCCGCAAGCGCACCCACGGCTTTCGCGTGCGCATGAAAACCCGCGCTGGCCGCGCCATCCTGAGCGCCCGCCGCGCCAAGGGCCGCAAGCGCCTGGCCGTCTGAGCCCGGCTTTCCGGTTTCCGGAAACCCGGCTTGCGCGCGGACCGGCAGGCTTGCCCGAGCACTCGCAATCCCGTCCAGGCGCCGCGCCGGCGCCCCGCGCACCGGCCGCAGCCGTCTTGCAGCCCATGTCGCGCCCCACGCTACCGCCGCAGGCGCGGCTGCATCGCCCCTCCGAGTTCGCTTCCGCGCTGAAAGGCCGGCGGCTGGCCCGAGGGGCTTTGTTCGTCGTAACCGCCGCGCCCCCGGCGCCGGCAGAGGGCGAAGCGCCCCACGCCCGGCTGGGCATGGTGATCGCCAAGCGCTATGCCGCCCGCGCCACCACGCGCAACGCCCTCAAGCGGGTCGTGCGCGAGGCGTTCCGCCACCAGCGGGCCCGCCTGCCGGCGCGGGATTACGTGGTGCGCCTGCATGGCAAAGTCGCCCCCGGCTCGCTCACCGCCCTGAAACAGGCGGCACGCGCCGAAGTGGACGCTCACTTTGAACGGATCGCGCGATGATCAGGGCTTTGCTCATCGCGCCGATCCGGTTCTACCGGTTCTTCCTCAGTCCCTGGGTCGGCCGGCAGTGCCGCTACACCCCGACCTGCTCGGCGTACGCGATCGAAGCCATCGAACGGCACGGCGCGCTGAAGGGGCTGTGGCTGGCCGTCCGGCGCATCGGACGCTGCCACCCCTGGTCGCCCGGCGGGCTGGACCCGGTTCCGCCCGCGCCGGGAACCAACGAGCCGCAGTGCTGTTCCCACCGCCACCGCACCCGGCATGAATGACGCTAAACTGGCGGGCTTTGCTGGCCCGTACTTACTTCAGTAGGCACCATGGATATCCGACGAACCGTCCTCTGGATGATCTTTTCCTTCTCGCTGTTGCTCCTCTGGAACAACTGGCAGATCCATAACGGCAAGCCGTCGCTGTTCGGCCCGACGCCGGCGGCCAGCACCAAAGCCGACACCGCCGCCGACCAGAACAACGGCGGCAGCGCCACGCCTTCGGTGCCCAGCGCGCCGGCTTCCGGCACGCCCTCCGCCCCGGCCTCGACGGTGCCCGGCGCCGCGACGGCAGCGTCCGCGCAGTCCGAGCAGGTGGTCGTCACGACCGACGTGCTGCGCCTGACCTTCGACACCCAGGGCGCCCAGCTGGTGCGCGCCGAGCTGCTGAAGTACCCGGCCACCGGCCATGCCGACCAGCCCACCGTGTTGCTGGACCGCTCCGGCGGCCTGACCTACGTGGCCCAGACGGGCGTGGTGGGCGCCCCCAACGGCCAGAGCTTCCCCACTCACATGACGCCCTTCCGCGTCGTGTCCACCGAGCGCGAACTCAAGGGCGACAGCCTGGCCGTGGCGTTCGAGGCCGAATCGGGTGGCGTCAAGGTCACCAAGACCTTCACCCTACACCGCGGCCGCTACGATATCGACGTGCGCCACGACCTGGCCAACCTGGGCGCCGCCCCCGTCACTCCCGCGGTGTACCTGCAGCTCGAACGCGACGGCAACGATCCGGCCGATACCTCCAGCTTCTATCACACCTTCACCGGCGTGGCCGTCTATTCGGAACAGGACAAGTTCCAGAAGATGACCTTCGCCGATATCGAAAAGAACAAGGCGCACTACATCAAGCAGGCCGACAACGGCTGGATTGCCGTGGTGCAGCACTACTTCGCCACCGCCTGGGTGCCGCCGGAAGGCAAGCAGCGCAACAACGAAGTGCTGCAGGTGCAGAAGAACCTGTACGCAGCCCGCACGGTGGAGGCCGTGGGCGAGATCGCTCCCGGCGCCTCGGCCAGCGTCGACGCCCACCTCTGGGTCGGCCCGCAAGACCAGAAGGCCATGGCCGCGCTCGCGCCCGGCCTCGAACTGGTGGTGGACTACGGCTGGCTCACCATCATCGCCAAGCCGCTGTTCGCGCTCATGACCTGGCTGCATTCCCTGCTGGGCAACTGGGGCTGGACCATCGTGGCCCTCACGGTGCTCATCAAGGCGCTGTTCTATCCGCTGGCCTCGGCCAGCTACCGCTCCATGGCCCGCATGAAGCAGGTGGCTCCGCGCCTGCAGGCCCTGAAGGAAAAGTACGGCGACGACAAGCAGAAGCTCAACGCCGCCATGATGGAGATGTACCGCACCGAGAAGATCAATCCGCTGGGCGGCTGCCTGCCCATGCTGGTGCAGATTCCGGTGTTCATCTCGCTGTACTGGGTGCTGCTGGCCAGCGTCGAAATGCGCGGCGCGCCCTGGATCCTGTGGGTGCACGACCTGTCCGTGCGCGACCCGTACTTCATTCTGCCGGCCGTCATGATGGCCACCATGTTCCTGCAGATCAAGCTGAACCCCACGCCGCCCGATCCCGTGCAGGCCAAGGTCATGATGATCATGCCGCTGGTTTTCGGGGGAATGATGTTCTTCTTCCCGGCGGGCCTGGTGCTCTACTGGTGCGTGAACAACACGCTGTCCATTCTGCAGCAGTGGTCCATTACCCGGTCCATCCAGCGCAAGACGGAAGCCGCGGCCAACCGCTGACCCACTTTCCCGCAAGCAAGAAGCCGGCCCGGTGCCGGCTTTTTTGCGTCCTTTGCGCGGCGCCGTGGCGCGATATCAATAGTTAATATTTATCAAACCTAGGGAATCAATCAACTTCACAACGCAACATCGCACTTCTACTATGGGTCCGTGCTCTTTTCCGCGCCCGCCGCGCCGGACGCGCATATGCCGTCTCCAGCCCCCGGCGAGATCTCTACCGCAACCGAGAAGGAAATCGCGATGACCGACAAGAAACCCCTGACCACCGCTTCCGGCGCCCCCGTGGCCGACAACAACAACACGCTCACCGCCGGTCCGCGCGGGCCCGCCCTGCTCCAGGACTTCTGGCTGATCGAGAAGCTGGCCCACTTCGACCGTGAACGCATCCCGGAGCGGGTGGTCCACGCCAAGGGTTCCGGCGCCTACGGCACCTTCACCGTCACCAACGACATTACGCGCTACACCCGCGCCAGTATCTTTTCCAAGGTCGGCAAGCAGACCCCGCTCTTCCTGCGCTTTTCCACCGTGGCGGGCGAACGCGGCGCGGCCGACGCCGAGCGCGACGTGCGCGGCTTCGCCATCAAGTTCTACACCGACGAAGGCAACTGGGATCTGGTCGGCAACAACACCCCGGTGTTCTTCATCCGCGACCCGATGAAATTCCCCGACTTTATCCACACCCAGAAGCGCGATCCGCGCACCAACCTGCGCAGCGCCACCGCCGCCTGGGATTTCTGGTCGCTCAGCCCCGAATCGCTGCATCAGGTCACCATCCTGATGAGCGACCGCGGCATTCCGGCCAACCTGCGCCAGCAACACGGTTTCGGCTCGCACACGTTCAGCTTCGTCAACAAGGACAACGAGCGCTTCTATGTCAAATTCCACTTCAAGTCACAGCAAGGCATCGCCTGTCTGACTGACGAAGAAGCCGCCCAGGTGGTGGCGCACGACCGCGAGAGCTCGCAGCGCGACCTGTACGAGAACATCGAGCGCGGCAATTTCCCGCGCTGGACGCTGAAAGTGCAGATCATGCCCGAGGCGCAGGCGGCCACCTACCGCATCAATCCCTTCGACCTCACCAAGGTCTGGCCGCATGCCGACTACCCGCTCATCGAGGTGGGCGTGCTCGAGCTCAACCGGAATCCCGAGAACTATTTCGCCGAAGTGGAACAGGCCGCCTTCACGCCGGCGAACGTGGTGCCGGGCATCGGATTTTCGCCGGACAAGATGCTGCAGGGCCGCCTTTTCTCCTATGGCGACACGCACCGCTACCGCCTGGGCATCAACCACCACCAGATTCCGGTCAACGCCCCGCGGTGTCCGTTCCACAGCTATCACCGCGACGGCGCCGGCCGCGTGGACGGCAACGGCGGCGGCACGCTCAACTACGAACCCAACAGCTTCGGCGAATGGCGCGAAACGCCCTCGGCGGCCGAGCCGCCGCTGGCGCTGGACGGCCAGGCCGCCGACCGCTGGAACCACCGGGAAGACGACGACTACTATTCCCAGCCCGGCGCCCTCTTCCGCCTGATGACGCCCGAGCAGCAGGAGCGGCTGTTCGGCAACATCGGCCGCCACATGGCCGGCGTGCCCGAGGAGATCCAGCGCCGCCAGCTCGAACACTTCCGCAAAGCCGATCCGGCCTATGCGGAAGGCGTGGCCCGTGCCCTGGGCCTGAAGCCGTAGGCGGCCCGGTTCAAGGGCAGCCGGCGCGCTCCGAGAGCACGCGGTCGATCAAGCCCCATTCTTTCGCCTCTTGCGGCGTCATGAAGCGGTCGCGGTCGAGCGCGCGCTCCACCTCCTCGTAGGTGCGCCCGCAGTGTTCCGCGTACAGGCGTGTGATGCGCTGCTTGGTCTGCAGGATTTCCTCGGCGTGGATGAGGATGTCCGAAGCCTGCCCCTGCACGCCGCCCAGCGGCTGGTGCACGTGGAGGCTGGCGTTGGGCAGCGCCACGCGCTCGCCGGGCGCGCCCGCCATCAGCAGGAACGACCCCATGGACCGCGCCGTGCCCATGCACAAGGTGTGCACCGGCGGCTTGATGTACTGCATGGTGTCGTACATGGCCAAGCCGCTGGTGATGACCCCGCCCGGCGAATTGATGTACAGGTGAATGGGCTTGTCCGGATTCTCGGCCTCCAGGAACAGCAGTTGCGCGCACACGCTGGCGGCCACCACATCGTTGACTTCGCCGGTCAGGAAAATGATGCGCTCCCTCAGGAGGCGCGAATAGATATCGTAGGAACGATCCCCGCGGCTCGATTGCTCGACCACCATGGGTATGTACTGCAACAGGCCGCTCATGCCATGCCTCGTTCGGGAAAGAAGTCTGGAGCGCGCAAGCCCTAGGCGGCGCGCATGAATGCGTAGGCGCCGTCGTTGGCCGCTTCCGGCCGCCCTGCCCCTTCCGCGGCCCGCGCCTGGTGAATGATCGTCAGCGCCGTGCCGCCCGCCTCGTTGCCGCGGATGCGCAGCGTGACCTCGCTTTCCAGATGGGGCGGCAATTCGTCGCGCAGGCGGTAGCGCACCTCTTCGCCGGGCACCGCCGACACCGATTCGGCCTGAGCCAGGGCCTTCGAAGGCAGCCATTGCTCGCGGAACTCGGCAATGCTGATGGCGCGCCACACCTTTTCCGGCGGCGCATCCAGCTCGTATTCCTGCACCAGCTCGACGGACAGCCCGCCGCTTTCGATATCGATGTCGCTCATTGGTCCATTTCCTTGAGTAGCGTCCTGAGGGCATCCACGCGCGCCGGCCAGTAGCTGCGGTACCGGTCCAGCCAGCGGATCAGCAGCGCCATGCCCTGCGGATCCACTTCGTAGTTCACGAAGCGGCCCTGGCGTTCCTCGCGCACGAGCCCCGCCTCCCGCAGCACCGACAGGTGCTGCGACATGGCCGGCTGGCTGATCTGCATGCCCGCGCGCAGCGCCGTGGCATTCATGCTGCCCGCCGCGAGCTTGTCGAAGATGGCGCGGCGGGTAGGGTCGGCAAGCGCCTTGAATATTGCGTTTTCCGTCATGCCAATACATTAGTCAATACTTATGTATTTGGCAAGCGCGTTCTGCCGCCAGTCAGGATGCCGCCGCTTGCTCGCCGACGTGGATGCCCAGGCCGGACCGCCCCGGCGCCAGGTCCGCCCGCAAGGCCAGCGACGGAATCTCGTAGGCGCCGCCGTTCTGCCTGCGGAAAGGAATGGGAGCCGTCGTCCACATCGAATCCAGCCGCTGCCCCAGCTCGGCGCGGACTCGGGCAAAGCGCGCCCCGTCCATGCGGCCGGCGCGATAGACCGCGAAGGGCGGCAGCACCTGGAAGCCCGGATAGAACAGCGTGCCGTGCTGGATCGGAAACAGCAGGTCGCCGATGGGGCCGTTGATGCCGCGCGGCGCATAGTGCGATTCCCAGCCCCCGGCCGTCACCACCAGCATGGCGCGCTTGCCCGCAAGCGTGCCCTCCCCGTAGCGGTCGCCCCAGTGGGTGTCCGAATGCTCGCCCACGCCGTAGGCAAAGCCGCAAGCGTAGACGCGCTCGACCCAGCCCTTCATGATGGCCGGCATCGAGAACCACCACAGCGGAAACTGCAGGATCAGGGCGTCCGCCCAAAGCAGCTTCTCCTGCTCGCGCGCGATGTCCGCGCGCTGCATGCCGGTTTCGTAGGCGCGGCGCGCATCCTCCGACGGGTCAAAGCGCGCCGAAGCGCGCGGGGCCAGGCTGTCGCCCGCATCCAGCACGGCCTTCCAGCCCATGGCGTACAGGTCGGAAACCTCCACCTCATGCCCGTTGCCGCGCAGGCGGGACACGGCAAAGTCCCTCAGCGCGCCGTTGAGAGAACGCGGCTCGGGGTGGGCATAGACCAGCAGGACTTTCATGATGTGCTCCAGAGAAGATCGAGAGACACACGATAGGTTTTCCACAGGTATAGTTGAAATAGATATCCACAATGCTTGATATTGCCATGGACAATATATTGAGGCGGCTCGACCTCAATCTGCTGGTCACCCTGGACGCCCTTCTGGCCGAACACAACGTGACGCGCGCCGCGCAGAAACTGCATCTGGCGCAGCCCACCGTCAGCCTGCAGCTCGCGCGGCTGCGCGATGTGTTCTCCGACCCCCTGCTGCTGCCCGGGCCGCGCGGCATGCGCCCCACCGCACGCGCCGACGCGCTGCGCGAACCCCTCAGGCTGGCGCTCGAATCGCTCGCGCACGCCGTCTCGCCCGCCCGGGCATTCGACCCCGCCACCGCCCGCCACACCTGGCGCGCCGCCGCGTCCGACTACGCCGAGTCCACTATCCTGCTTCCCGCCCTCGAAGCCCTGCGCCGGGCCGCGCCGCATGCGCGGCTGGCCATCGTGGAGCTCGCGCCCGCCCGGCTCGCGCGCCAGGCGGAAGAGGGCATCGTCGACCTGGCGTTTCACATCCGTCAGAGCGCGCCGCCGGGCCTGCGCCAGAAACTGCTGTTCGAAGAGCGCTACGTGCTTGCCGGCCGCGCCGGCCATCCGCGCCTGAAACGCAGGCCGACCCGCGCGCAGTTCTGCAAGCTGGATCACGTTGTGGTGTCGCCCGAGGGCGGCGGCTTCCAGGGCCCCACGGACGCGGCGCTCGCCCGGCTGGACCTGCAGCGCCCGCGTCGCCCTGTCGGTGCCGCACTTTCTGTTTCTCGCGGCCGTGCTGGCGCACACCGATCTGGTCGCCATGGCGCCGGAACGGCTGGTGCGCGGCAATCCCGCGCTATGCGTGGTGGACGCGCCGGTGGAGGTGCCCGGCTTTCAAATGCTCATGCTCTGGCCCGAGCGCGTGCACCGGGATCCGGCGCACCAGTGGCTGCGCGATCACATCGCGCAAGCCTGCGCGTCCCGTAAAGGGGAAAAGGGCAGGCGCGGAACCGCGCCGGATGCCTAACGGTGCGCCGCGGCGGCTCCCGCGGGGGGCGAGGCGATGGCGGGCGTGGGCGAAGCCAGCGCCAGCATCGCCAGCAGCAGGGCCACGCCGACGGCGGCAGCGGCCTTGAGCAGGCGGTCATGCAGGGCTGGAGGCAAGCGCATGGTATGTCCCGGAGTTGGCGGCGAGGCTTCATTATGGGAACGGCAGCCGCCCGCGCCAACGAAGTTGTGGAAGTTAGATCAGAGCTTCACGTCATAAGGCCGCGCCCAGCCCGGCGCCCGGTTATCCGCCTGTGCGAAGCTTCTTTCAGGGTTGGCGCGCCCTAGCGCTGCATCCCCCAGCGCCGGACGGTCAGGCGTTCCAGCGTATTGAAGCCCAGCCCCTCCACCAGCAGGCCGATGATAACCACCGCGGCCAGGCCGGCGAAAACCCGGTCTGTGTACAGCTCGTTGCGGTTCTGGAAGATGTACCAGCCCAGCCCGCCCTGGCCGCTGGACGCGCCGAACACCAGCTCGGCGGCGATCAGCGTGCGCCAGGCGAATGCCCAGCCGATCTTCAGTCCGGCCAGGATGGCGGGCAGGGCGGCGGGCACCAGGATGTGGATAACGTAGCGCAGGCCCGTCAGCCCGTAATTGCGCCCCGCCATGCGCAGGGTGTCCGACACGCCCAGAAAGCCCGCATAGGTATTGAGCGCCAGGGGCCACAGCACCGAATGCACCAGCACGAAGGCCAGGCTGCCCTGGCCCAGGCCGAACCACAGCAGGGCCAGGGGCAGCAGGGCAATCGCGGGCAGCGGATTGAACATGGCGGTCAGCGTGGCCAGCAGGTCGCGCCCCAGGCGCGTGGACACGGCCAGCGTCGTGAGCGCGAAGGCCAGCGCCACGCCTGACAGATAGCCTTGCGCCAGCACGCGCAGCGACTGGCCGGCCCGCGCCGCGAGCTCGCCGCTGGCCAGCCCTTGCGCGAAGGCCCGCGCCGTCTGCCAGGCGCCCGGCAGCAGGAGATCGTTGTCCGCCACGCGGGCCGCGATTTCCCAGGCCAGCGCAAGCGCGAGCAGAATGAGCAGCCGGCGCAGGCCCGCGTGGCCCCACAGCCGTTCATGCCAGGGCAGGGGGGCCGGCGCGGCCAGCTCGGGCAGCTCCGGCAATTCATATTCGATGTCCGGACGTCCCGACGCCGGTTGAGCCAGTGACGACATGGACGCCTCCTCAGGCGGCGCGCCGCGCCAGGGGTGCGGCAGCCGGCTCGAACAACAGATCATGCACGCGCCGGACCGCGGACTGGAACGCGGCCGATCCCTGGCTGTGCATGCCGTAGGCATGGGCGTTGAGTTCCGCGCGCACGCGCCCGGGATGCGGCGACAAGAGCAGCACGCGGCTGCCCACCACCAGCGCTTCTTCGATCGAATGCGTGACGAACAGCAGCGTGAATTTCACTTCGTCCCAAAGCGCCAGCAGCTCTTCCTGCATGCGCCGGCGCGTCAGCGCGTCCAGGGCCGCGAACGGCTCGTCCATGAGCAGAATGCGCGGCTGCATGGCCAGCGCCCGCGCGATCGCCACGCGCTGCTTCATTCCGCCCGACAGCGTATGGGGATAAGCCTGTGCAAAAGCCGACAAGCCCACTTTTTCCAGATAGTGCGTGGCGCGTTCCCGGGCCTCGCGCCGGCCCAACCTGCGCGACGCCACCAGCGGAAACGCAACGTTCTCCAGCACGGTCTTCCATGGCGGCAGCTGGTCGAACTCCTGGAACACCACGATGCGGTCGGGCCCCGGGCCGCGCACCGCCTTGCCGTCCAGCTCGATGGCACCCAGCGCCGGCTTGATGAAGCCCGCGACGGCCTTGAGCAGCGTCGACTTTCCGCAGCCCGAAGGCCCCAGGAGTATGTAGCGTTCCGCGTCCAGCACGTCGAAACTCACCTCGTGCGTGGCGCGCACGCGCCGCTGCGGCGTCTTGTAATCGATCGACACCTTATCCACACGCAGCAGCGGCGCGGGATTTCCACCGTTATCCACAGCCCGGGCGTTCGCTTCGCGCATATCAGCTTCCTTGCGCCGTCAACGCATCATCGAAGAAATAGTCGCGCCAGCTCGACGGCGCATTGCGGATCGCGCCCACCTTGTGCATGAACTCGGCCAGCAGAAAAGTGTTCTGCGGCTCCAGCTTGAACTGCACGTCCGGATTGCGGATGACCTTGACCAGGAAATCCCGCTCGAGCTTGGCACCCGTCACCCGCAGATAGATATCGGCCGCCTGCTCGGGATGCGACGAGGCGAACTCGGCCGCTTCCTTGAGCGCCGACTGGAAAGCCCGGTATGTCTTGGGATTCTCGCTGCGGAACTTCTCGGTGGCGAAAAGCACCGTAGAGCTGCTGGGGCCGCCCAGCACGTCATAGGAACTCAGTACGATGTGCGCCTGGGGGTTGGCGGCCAGCTCCTGTTCCTGGAACGGCGGATTGCCGAAATGGCCCGTTATCTCGGTGCCGCCCGAAATAATGGCGGCCGCTGCGTCCGGATGCGGCAGCGCCACCGATATCCGGTCCAGCTTGTTGTAGTGCTCGTTGCCCCAGAGCCTGGCCGACGCCAACTGCAGTACGCGCGACTGCACCGACACGCCCACCGCCGGCACGGCGATGCGGTCCTTGTCGGTAAAGTCCGCGATCGTCTTGACCTTGGGATTGTTGCTCACCAGGTAGTACGGAAAATTGCCCAGCGAGGCCACGCCCTTCACGTTCTGCTTGCCGCGCGTGCGGTCCCAGATCGTCAGCAGCGGACCCACGCCCGCGCCCGCGATATCCACTGCGCCGGAGAGCAGCGCCTCGTTGACGGCGGCGCCTCCCGACAGCTTGGCCCACTCCACCGAGATATCCACACCCTCGGCCTTGCCGTGCTTCTCGATCAGCTTCTGGTCGCGCGCCACATTGAGCAGCAGATACACGATGCCGTACTGTTCGGCAATGCGGATGCGGCCTTCGGCCAGGGCAGGCGAGGGCGCCGCCAATGCCAGCGCCAGCAGGGCCAGCGCCGCGCGCACGGCGCGATTACGAAGGGAGAAATGAATACGCATGGGTTTCCTTGAAAGTCAGCGGATCGGCGCGGCGCAAAAAAACGCGCTCAGAAAGGCTTGTCGCCTTCGATGGTGGTGCGGTACAGCTTGCGGCGCAGATGATCCGGCGTGCCCGCCGCCAGGTGGATCAGCGAGCGGTTGTCCCAAAACACCAGGTCGTGCGGCTGCCAGCGGTGGCGGTAGATGTGCTCCGGCCGCACGCTGTGCGCGAACAGCGCCTCCAGGATCTGGCGGCTCTCGTCTTCCGGCAGGCCCTCTATGCGCGTCGTAAAGCCTTCGCTCACAAACAGGGCCCGTTTGCCGTTCTCCGGATGCGTACGCACCACCGGGTGCGACACCTCCTGCACCTGCGCCAACTGCCGTGCGCTCAGGTTCGGGCGCCAATTCCCCTGCTTCTGGAGCTGACCGTACTTCGCCAGATAGGAATGCACGGCCGTGCGGCCTTCGATCGCGCTGCGCAATGCGGGCGGCAGCGTGTCATAGGCCAGGTGCATGTTGGCGAACAGCGTATCGCCGCCTTCGGCCGGCAGCTCCTGCGCGTGCAGCAGCGAACCCAGGCTGGGCAGCGGCTTGTACGAGATGTCGGAATGCCAGTACTTTCCCGCGTCGCCCAGCCCGATGGGTTTTCCATCCTCGACGATGTTCGACACCACCAGGATCTCCGGATGGCCCGGCAGGTGAAACTGGTGCAGCACGTGGATCATCAGCCTGCCGAACCGGCGGCTGAAATCGATGTGCTGCTGCGGAGTAATGCGCTGGTCGCGAAAGACCAGCAGATGATGATCCAGGTGCGCCTTGCGCACCCGCGCGAAATCTTCCGGGCTCAGCTCGCGGCCCAGGTCCAGGCCTATGATCTCCGCGCCCAGCGGTCCAGGCAGGGCGCGGATCTCGAACGACTGCGCGGGCGCCGCGAGGGGTTCCTCGTCTCGGCGCAGTACATTGCTTTGGGGCATCGGTCGCTCCTTTTGCGCTCGCGGCATGCGCGTGCGAATGTCGGGAAAGAACCGATTATGAAAAGCGCCACCCCCAATCTCAAACGAAGTTATCGGCTTGTCGACCAAGCTTCGTGTCATATAAGAAAGAATAAGGCCGCGGCGCCTTGCCGCGGCCTTATTCGCCCTGCATATAAGCAAAGACTCGCAAACGGCGGTTTCCCGGATCAGACCGCCGGCAGGTAGGCTTCCACCAGCTTCACCCAGTAGGTCGCGCCCACCGGCAGCAGCGCGTCGTTGAAATCGTAGTTCGGATTGTGTAGCTGGCACGGTCCCATGCCGTGATAGGTTTCGAGCCGGTGATCGCCGTCGCCATTGCCCAGGAACAGATACGCCCCCGGCACCTTTTCGAGATAAAAGGAGAAGTCTTCCGCGCCCATGAAGGGCGGCATGTCGCGCAGCACGTGCTGCGCGCCGAACGTCTGCTCGGCCACCCTGGCCGCGAACTCGGTTTCTTTTTCCCAGTTCACCAGCGGCGGATACGCGCGCACGAAATCCAGCTCGCCCGTGCCGCCGTATACCTGCGGCAGCGTCGTGGCTATGCGGCGCATGTCAGCCTCGATCTTGTCCAGCGTTTCCACGGTATACGTGCGCACCGTGCCGCGCAGCACCGCCTCGCCCGGAATCACGTTGTACGCATCGCCTGCGTGGATCTGCGTGATGGACAGCACGGCCTGCTCCAGCGGATTCTTGCTGCGGGAAATCACCGTCTGCAACGCATGCACCATATCGGCCGCCACGATGATCGGATCCACCGACGCATGCGGCTGCGCCGCGTGCCCGCCCACGCCGCGGATCACGATGTCCCAGCGGTTGCTCGAGGCCATGGTCGGCCCCGCCCGAAAGCCGAACTGGTTCACCGGCATGCCCGGCATATTGTGGATGCCGAACACCGCATCGCACGGAAAGCGCTCGAACAGGCCGTCCTCCATCATGGCGCGCGCGCCCGCGTTGCCGCCTTCCTCGGCCGGCTGGAAGATGAACACCGCCGTGCCGTCGAAATTGCGATGCGTGGCCAGATACTGCGCCGCGCCCAGCAGCATGGTGGTGTGCCCGTCATGTCCACAGCCGTGCATGCGGCCGCTGACGGTGGACTTGTGCGCGAACCGGTTGTGCTCCGGCATCGGCAGCGCATCCATGTCCGCGCGCAAGCCTATCGTCTTCTTGCCGCTGCCCGCGCGCAGAACGCCCACCACCCCGGTTTTCCCCAGGCCCGTGTGGACTTCCAGCCCCCATTTGCGCAGCCGCTCGGCCACCAGCGCGGAAGTGCGGGTTTCGTTGAACGCCAGCTCGGGATGGGCATGGATGTCGCGGCGCAATTCGGTGAGCTCGCCGTGCGCGCGCTCGATTTCGGCAATAGTCTTCATGGCTGTGGATAAGTTGGGTGCGAGATGGTTCGTTTTAGCACGCGTGCCGGCGGCTGAACATCGTCCTGTTCAGCCGCCCCGGGCCAGTATCTTGTACAGATGCGAGCGCGCGATACCCAGTTTCTCGGCCGCCTTTTTCTTGTTGCCTCCCGTTTCCGCGACGGCGCGCAACACCGCGTGGTAGGCGAGCTCGTCGAGCCGGCCCGTCCGGACCGGCGCCGGTGGAATTTCCGCTTCTCCCGCGGCATTGCGCTCGAAGTCCTGCACGCGCAGTTCTTCCATGTCGCAGAACACCAGCGCTTCCTCCACGCGCTGGCGGAGCTGGCGGACGTTGCCGGGCCAATCGCGGTTGGCCAGGTAGCGGATGACGTCGCCGCTGATGCGCGGCACCGGCATGCCATTGCGGCGGCAGAAACCGTGCACGAAGTGCTGCAGGAGCTCGGGAATGTCCTCGCGCCGATGGCGCAGGGCAGGGATGCGCAGCACGACGCCGCTCAGGCGGTAATACAGATCCAGTCGGAATCGCTCGGCGTCGATCAGCCCTTGCATGTGGCGGTTGGTTGCGGTGATGAGGCGGAAGTTCACCTGCCGCGATTCGCCGCCGCCCAGCGGCTCGATGCGGCGGTCTTCCAGAACACGCAGCAGCTTGACCTGCATCTCCAGGGGAATATCGCCCACCTCGTCCAAAAACAGCGTGCCGCCGCCGGCCTGTTCGATGCGTCCGCGCTGGCCGCGCCGGTTGCCTCCCGTGAAGGCCCCGGCTTCGTATCCGAACAGCTCCGCCTCGATGAGCGTCGCCGGCAGCGCGGCCAGGTTCAGGCTCACCAGCGGCGCCCCGCCATCGCCGTGGGCCGTGCGGTGAATGGCCTGCGCCACGAGTTCCTTGCCGGTTCCGCTTTCGCCCAGGACCAGCACCGGCACGTCCAGGTGCGCCACCGTCTCTATCTCGCGCCGCAGGCGCTGCATGGGCGCGCTGCGCCCGATCAGCAGGCCCGCCGCGCCATGGTCTGGCGTGTCGCTTTCCTGCTCGGCGCGGCGTTGGATCACCGTGCGCTGCATGCGGAACACGGCCTCGGGCTCTTTGAACAGAACCTGGCCGATGGCCCCCACGACTTCGTCCCCGCGACGGATGGGCAGCCGGTTCACCACCCGCGTCACCCCCAGCATGTGCTGCAGTTGCGCGATCTCCGCCTTGCCGGACCGCGCCACCTCCGGCAGGCGCGAGTTCGGGATCACCTTCGCGGCGGGCTGCCCAATCGCCTCGCCGCGTTTCAGTCCCAGGAAGCGCTCGTGGACTTCGCTGATGTAGCACATGCGTCCCTGGACATCCGCCACGGTCACCGCTTGATAGGGGTTGCTGATCATGAAGCCGAATATCTCGGTGGCGAAAGGCACCGCCGCGATGAAATCGAATAGAGGGCCCGCGCGCTCCGCGCGGCGCAGCAGCACGGCGCAACCGTCGCCCTGCGGACAGCCCAGCGCCAGGAACCGGCCCTGCTGGCCCGCGTCCACCTCGAAAAGGCGTTCGGCGCCGTCCCTGCCGACCGCGTTCCGCGCAGCCCCGGCGCAGGCATCCCGCACGGCCGCCTGGTCCGCGGCGCCCCGGCTCCAGACCACGCGCCAATCGCCGTCGAACACGACGATGCTCAGCTCCGCCCGTGTACTCAATGAGGACAACAGTGTCTCCTTTCTGTCCACACCTGTCTTTATTGAGAACAGTCTAATGTCATACGCCGGGAACCTCCAAGGGAAAACCGGGTTGGCACGTTCATTGCTTCAGGAGTGTACGCAATAAATACACATCTAGGAGTCTGCCATGTCCTGGCAACCGGAAGTCGACGAACTGCAATACCGCAAGAAACTGGCTATGAAGATGGGCGGGCCGGACAAGGTCCAACGCCACAAGGACGCAGGCAAGCTGACCGTGCGCGAACGCGTGGAGGCGGTGGCCGATGCGGACAGCTTCAACGAAATAGGCGTGCTGGCGGGCAGCGGCCAGTACGACGCCTCGGGCAAGTTGCTGGACTTCACGCCGTCGAATCTCGTCATCGGCCATGCCCGGATCCAGGGCAGGCCCGTCGTGCTCATGGGAGACGACTTCACGGTGCGGGGCGGCGCCAACGATGGCGCGGTCGGCGAGAAGCTCATCTATGCGGAACGCATGGCCGCAGACCTGCGGCTTCCCATCATCCGCCTGGTGGACGGCACGGGCGGCGGCGGTTCGGTGCGCAATATCGAGACCAAGGGCCACACGCTCATCCCCACCATGAAAGTCTGGCGGCACGTGGTGGAAAACATGACGCGGGTGCCGGTGGTGTCCCTGGCGCTGGGCTCGGTGGCGGGCATGGGCGCGGCGCGCGTCGCGGCCAGCCACTACTCGGTCATGGTCAAGGACACGTCCCAGCTCTTCAACGCCGGCCCGCCCGTCGTGGCGCGCACGGGCCAGATCGTCTCCAAGAACGAGCTGGGCGGCAGCCAGATCCATACGCGCAATGGCGTGGTGGACGACGAGGCCGACAGCGAGGAGGAGGCCTTCGAGCGCGCGCGGCGCTTTCTCTCGTATCTGCCGTCCTCGGTTTTCGAACTGCCTCCGCGCGGGCCCGCGCCCGCCGAGGCGGCCAACCAGGAATGGCTGCTTTCGGCCATCCCGCGCGACTCCCGCTCGGTCTACAAGATCCGCCCCATCGTCGAAGCGCTGGCCGACCCCGGCAGCTTCATGGAGATGGGCCGCAAATGGGGCAAGGCCCTGGTTACGGGATTGGCCCGCATAGACGGATGGCCCGTCGCCGTGCTTGCCAGCGACCCTTATCACTATGGCGGCGGCTGGGACCGCGCGACGGCCGAGAAACTGACGCGCTTCGTCGATCTTGCGCAGGCGTTTCACCTGCCCGTGGTGAATCTGGTGGACATTGCCGGATTCCAGATCGGCGTGGACGCCGAAAAATCGGGCGTGATGCGCTACGGCGTGCGCGCGCTGGCCGCCGTGTACCAGGCCACGGTTCCCTGGTGCTCCATCATCATCCGGCGCGCCTATGGCGTGGCCGCCGCGGCCCACCAGCACATGGGCCGCCACAACTTCCGCTATGCCTGGCCATCGGCGAACTGGGGCTCTCTTCCCATCGAGGGCGGCCTGGAAGTGGCCTACAAGGCCGAAATCGAAGGCGCCGACGATCCCGAACGCAAGCGCGCCGAAATCGAGCAGCGCGTGCGCAGCCTGACTTCGCCGTTCCGCAGCGCGGAAGCGTTCGTAATCGAAGACATCATCGATCCCCGCCAGACCCGAAACAAACTGGTGGATTTCGTCAACCTGACCGCCCGCCTGCGCGAGCCCGGCCAGGTCAGCTTCGGCATCCGTCCTTGAAGGCCAGACGCCGCACACCACGACAACGGGCCGTTTCGCCCGGCATATGGAGACTTCACATGTTTTCTCGCAGACACTGCGTCAGGTCGCTGGGCCTCGCCCTGCTCGCTGCCATGACAGGCGTCTTGCCGCCTGCGGCCGGCGCGGCCGACGCCAAGTGGCCTTCCAAGCCCATCACCATCATCGTGCCGTTTCCCGCGGGCGGCATGACCGACGTGCTGGCCCGCCGCATGGCCAAAGACATGAGCGACGCGCTGCATCAATCGGTGGTCGTGGAAAACCGCGCCGGCGCGAGCGGCCAGATCGGCACGCAATTCGTCGCGCGCGCCGAGCCCGACGGCTACACCCTGCTGGTCTCGGCCACGCATCACGTCATCAACCCCGCCGTGCGCGCCAATCTTCCCTATGACGCGCGCAAGGACTTCACCCCCCTGGCCTTGCTGGCCACCACGCCGAACCTGCTCGTCGTCAACAACAACGTCCCCGTCAATGACGTGCAGGGTTTCGTTGCGTACGCCAAACAGCGTCCAGGCGGCGTAATGTTCGGCTCTTCCAGCATCGGCGGAGCCACCCATCTGTCCGGCGAACTGTTCAAGCTCGAAACCGGCGCGCCGATGACGCACGTGCCGTACAAGGGGGCCTCGCCCGCGCTTACCGACCTGCTGGGCGGCCAGATCCCCGCGCTGTTCCATGACGTGATGACCATGGCGCCCTATGTGCGCGACGGCCGGGTCAAGGCGCTGGGCGTTACCTCGTCCAGGCGCAGCGCGGCCTTGCCCCAGGTGCCCACTATCGCGGAGCAGGGCGTTCCGGGTTACGAGGCCATCACCTGGATCGGCTTCTACGGGCCGGCCGGCCTTGCTCCGGCCATCGCCGCACGGCTCAATGAGCTCGCCCGCGCCAGCATGAACAGCAGCCAGGCCAGGCCCTGGTTCGCGGAGAACGGCACGGAACCGGGAGACATGGATCTCGCCCGGTTCGCCGGGTTCGTCAACAGCGAGCTCGACAAGTGGAAGAACGTCGTCGCGCGAGCGGGAGTGAAAATTGAATAAGCCGTCCTGCGCCAGCGCCATGCTGGATCTGTTGAATCCGCGCCGGGTTGCCGTACTGGGCGCGTCCGAGAACCCGATCAAGGCGGGCGGGCGTCCGATCGCCTACATGCAAAGACATGGCTTTGCCGGAGAGGTCTACCCCATCAACCCCAATCGTGCCGAGGTCCAGGGGTTGCACAGCTACAAAACGCTGGCCGACCTTCCTCAATCACCCGACCTCGTCGTGATCAGCGTGGCCGGCAAGGATGTGGAAGCCGCCGTGGAGCAGTGCGTGAGCGTGGGCGCCAGGGGCGCGGTGATCTATTCTTCCGGCTTTGCCGAGCTGGGCCCGGAAGGAGAGCGCGCCCAGCAACGCCTGGTGGCGCGCGCCCGGCAAGCCGGGCTGCGGCTGTTCGGCCCCAATACGCAGGGCATCGCCAATTTCCGCTCCAACGCCATCCTGAGTTTTTCCACGATGATCAACGAGTGCCCGCCCCAGGACGGCGGCATCGCCATCGTGAGCCAGAGCGGCGCCGGCGCCGCCATCGTCTACGGCGGCCTGCGGCGCCAGGGCCTGGGCGTGCGCTACCTGGTCGCCACCGGGAACGAAGCCGATCTCGACACCGGTGAGACGGTGCTCGGCGTGCTCGAGGACCCGGACCTGCGGCTGGTGCTGATGTACGCGGAATCGCTGCGCGACCCCGGCACGCTTGTCCGGGCCGCGAGGCTGGCCGCGCAACGGGATGTCCCCATCCTGGCCGTCAAGGCCGGCCGCACGCAGGCTGGCCAGCAGACCGCCAGCTCGCATACGGGAGCGCTTGCCAGCGAGGATGCCCTGGCCGACGCATTCCTGCGGCAGAACAACATCGTCCGCCTGCGCGATTTTCAGGAGCTGATCGAATACGCGCCGCTTTTCGAGCGGCGCGCCCGGCCGCGCGGCAATCGCATCGTCGCCATCAGCAACTCGGGAGCGACCTGCGTGCTGGCGGCCGACGCCGCCGAGCAGAACGGCATGGCGCTGGGACGCTTCTCCCCGGCGGAAACCGAGACGCTGCGCGGGGTGCTTCCTCCGTTCGTCGCGCCACGCAACCCCATCGACATGACGACGGCGCTGCTGGGGCAGCCGGACATCTACGGACGCGCGCTGCAGGCCGTCGCGCAAAGCGGCGCCGCGGACAGCTTCTTCGTCGGGTTTCCCATCGGCGGCGAAGGCTACGACATGGCGTATTTTGCCCGGCAGACCTCGGACTTCGTGGCGCAGACCGGCCTGCCGGTCACGGTGTGCGCCGTGCAGGACTGGGTGGCGCGCGAGTTCCGCGAACGCGGCGTTCCGGTCTTCGAAAGCGAGTTCCGCGCCATACGCGGACTGGCCATGCTCAGGGCGTATACGCAGAACCGGACGCTGGCGTCCCAAAGCGCCGAACGCCTTCCCGCCGTTCCCGCATCGCCTCAGGGCCGCGCCCTCAACGAGCCGGACAGCCTTGCGCTGGTCGCCGAAGCGGGCCTGCCTGTCGCGCGCCGCCAGTGGTGCCGCCAGCGGGACGAGGTTGCGCGGGCCTTCGCCTCGCTGCCCGCGCCCCTGGCCGCAAAAGGCGTTTGCGCGGCCATCACCCACAAGTCGGATCATGGCCTGGTGCGGCTGGGCATTGCCGGCGTCGACCAGGCCCTTCGGGCATGGGACGATTATGCGGAAATCGTGCGCGGCCTGAAGGCGCCCTTCGACGGCCTGCTGCTGGCCGAGCAGTGCCGCGGCGACTTCGAACTGGCGGTCGGCGCGCATTGGGATCCGGTGTTCGGGCCCGTGGTCATGGTGGGGCAGGGCGGCGTACTCGTGGAGGCGCTGCGGGACACGCAATTCCTGGTCTGGCCGTTTGACGCCGCGCAGGCGCAGGCCGCCATCGAACGCCTGGACGTCGCGCGCGGATTCGTCGCCACCCGCAACCTGGCTGCCGTGGACACGCGCGAACTGGCGGCGTTGCTCGTGCGGCTTGGCGCGTGGTTCGCGGCAGGGCAGGGGAAGTACCTATCGGTGGACGCCAACCCCGTCATGGTGCGGCGAGGCGCTGCGCCGATGGTGGTCGATGCCGTCGTCATCCAGGGAGAAAACACATGAGCCGCGCCCATCCTGCTTCCTCCTCCCGGCCGTTGCGACGGGTGCTCATCGCCAATCGCGGCGCGGTGGCCGCGCGCGTGCTGCGGGCGCTGGAGACGCTGGGCCTGGAGTCCGTCGTCATTCACTCGCCCATCGATACCGGGCTGCCCTACGTGGCCCGCGCGACGCAGGCTTACGCGCTGCCCGACGACGCCCCCGCGGCCAGCTATTTGAACCAGGAGGCGATCCTGGACATCGCGCGGCGCAGCGGCGCCGATGCCGTCCATCCAGGCTACGGATTCCTGTCGGAGAACGCGGATTTCGCGCGCAAGGTGCAACAGGCGGGCCTGTGCTTCATCGGCCCGTCTCCGGACTGGATCGAGCGCCTGGGCGAAAAGACCGGCGCGCGACGCTACATGGGCGAGCGCGGCATCGCGCAAACGGCAAGCTCTCCGGTGCTTCCCGACGATGCCGGGCGGGTGGCTGCCGCCGCCGCCGCGATCGGCTATCCGGTGCTGATCAAACCGGCCGGCGGAGGCGGGGGAATCGGCATGGTGCCGGTGCATGGCGAAGCTGATCTGGCGCCGGCCTGGGCCAGCGCGCGCGCCATGGCCGCGCGCAGTTTCGGCGAGCCCGCCCTCTATCTGGAAAAACTGCTCGAACGGCCGCGCCATATCGAGTTCCAGTTCCTGGCCGACCGCTACGGAAGCGTGCGGGCGCTGCATGAACGCGATTGCAGCGTACAGCGCCGTCACCAGAAAGTCATCGAAGAAGCGCGCGCCCCCGGCCTGGATATCCGCGAGGTCGAGGCCATGTCCGCCCAGCTCGAAACACTGCTGGCCAAAGTGGGCTATGACGTTATCGGCACGGTGGAGATGCTCTACACGCCACAAGAAGGTTTCAGCTTCCTGGAGGTCAATACCCGCCTGCAGGTCGAGCATGCGGTAACCGAAGAGATCACCGGCGTGGACATCGTGTCCGCACAGATCCGGCTGGCGGCCGGCGAACCGCTGGATGCCGTGCTGGGCGCGCCTGCCCCCCCCGCGGGGCACGCGATCCAGGCACGCATTTACGCGGAAGATCCCAAGCGCTTCTTCCCATCCCCGGGCCGCCTGTCGGCGTTTTCATTGCCGGGCGGGGCAGGCATCCGCATCGAAACGGGTTATGCGGAAGGCTGCGACGTGCCTCGCCACTACGACCCTCTGGTCGCCAAGGTGATTGCGCACGGCGCGGACAGGCGGCAGGCCATCCAGCGTCTGGGCCAGGCGCTGTCGGCCTGCCGGATCGAGGGCATCAAGACCAATGTTCCTTTCCTGCTGCACGCGCTGGCGCACCCGGAGTACCTGGACGGGACATTGGATATCCGCATTACCGAACGCGTGCTGGCCGCTCCCGAAACCGTTCCTGCCTGAGTCAATTACGAGCAAAACATCATGAACACCATCAAATCCATCGTCTCCGGATCCGTCATCAAGATTCACGTCGGACCCGGCCAGAACGTCCAGCCGGGCGACGTCATCGTCACCGTCGAGTCCATGAAAATGGAAATTCCCGTAGAAGCCGAAGAGGCGGGCACCATCGGCGAAATACTGGTTTCCGAAGGGCAGCCCGTCAGCGAGGAAGACGATGTCGCAACCTATGCCTGAGTCCGATTCTCCGCCCCCGGATGCGCAGTACCGGCGCTTTCTCGCGGAAGGACGGTTTTGCCTGCAGCGCTGCACAGCCTCCGGAAATTTCGTGTTCTACCCGCGCGTCATCTCGCCCTGGAGCGGCCGCTCCACCTTGCAATGGCAGGATGTCAGCGGGCGCGGCGAAGTCTATTCCACAACCGTCGTAAGGCGCCGCCAGGAGAAGGGCGGAGACTACAACGTGGCGCTGATCCAGCTCGAAGAAGGCCCGCGCATGCTGAGCCGTGTGGAGGGCATCGCGCCGGAACGCGTGCGCATCGGCATGGCCGTGCGCGCGCGCATCGCCACCGTGGGCGGACGCCTCAATGTGGTCTTCGATCCGCAGGGGGAAATCCATGGCGCATGAATTGAGAGGCCGGGCCGCGATCATCGGCATTGGCACGACGCCGGGCTGGGAAAACCCGGGCATGAATTCGCTGGACCAGCTCGCCGTGGCAGTGTCGGCCGCGTGCGACGACGCCGGAATCGCCGTCAGCGACATCGACGGGCTTTTCGCCGCCACGCTCTCGGAATTCTTTCCCACGCTTTCGGTCGCCGAATATCTGGGCTTGCGTCCGGCCTACATGGACGGCACCAACATAGGAGGTTCTTCTTTTGTCGGACATCTGCTGCCCGCGCTCATGGCGCTGGATGCCGGCCTGTGCAAGGTGGCCTGCATCTGCTATGGATCGGATCAGCGGTCACAAGGCGCCCGGCTCAAGTCGCTCTCCGAGCGCATGAACTGGGAAGCGGACTTCGAACCCCGCAGCCCGATCTCCGGCTATGCGTTGGCCACGGCTCGCCACATGCACGAATTCGGCACCACGCGCGAACAGCTCGCCGAAGTCGCCGTGGCGGCGCGGGCCTGGGCGCGGCTCAATCCCCAGGCTTACGTGCGCGACGCGCTGTACATCGAGGACGTGCTTGCGTCGCGCATGGTGTCCGATCCTCTTTCGTTGCTGGACTGCTGCCTGGTGACCGACGGCGGCGGCGCGCTCATTCTCGTGCGGGCCGATCGCGCGCGCGACAGCCGCAAGCCTGCCGTCTACGTGCTGGGCGCTGCCAGCGCCACCACCCACAGGCAGATCTCCAGCATGCCGGACCTGACCCGCACCGCCGCGGCGGCGTCCGGCGCGCGCGCTTTCTCCATGTCGGGCCTGCGTCCGGAAGATGTGGACCTGTTGCAGCTCTACGACGCCTTCACCATCAACCCCATCCTGTTTCTGGAAGATCTCGGCTTTTGCGCCAAGGGGGAAGGCGGACCCTTTGTTTCGGGAGGCCGCATCGCGCCCGGCGGAGCGCTGCCCGTCAACACGAACGGCGGCGGGCTGTCGTGCTGCCATCCCGGCATGTACGGCATCTTTGCGCTCATCGAAGCGGTAACGCAACTCCGGGGCGATGCCGGAGACCGGCAGGTCGCCGAACCCTCCATCGCGCTCGCGCACGGCAACGGCGGACAACTCTCCAGCCAGGTGACCGCTCTGCTGGGCACCGTCCAGACGCTATAGGAAGCTTCATGACTCATACGCATGCTCTCATCGATACGGAAGATGCCGCGCGTTATCTTGCCGAGGCGGAAATCCTGGCGTCCGCGCCGCCCGGGTTGCCGGCGCCCCGGCGGGATGTCCGCCGTGCCGGCGTGATCGGCGCGGGAACCATGGGCCGAGGCATTGCCATGGCCTTCGCCAACGCCGGTATTGCGGTGCAGCTTGTCGATCCCGATGCCGAGGCGCGCCAGCGCGCCGCCCAGGCCATGGACGACGCATATGCGGGCGCTGCGGCCAAAGCAAGAATGAGCCCGGAGCAGGCCCGGACCGCGCGCGGCCGCATTGCGCTCACGGATTCGCTATCGGCCCTGGCGGATGCCGACGCCGTGATCGAAGCCGTTTTCGAGGATCTGGCGCTCAAGCAACGGCTGTATGCCGAGGTTTGCGCCATCATCGACGCGGATTGCCTGCTGGCCACCAATACGTCTTTCCTGGATCTGAATGCCATCGGCAGCGCCGCCAGCCACGCGGAGCGAACCGTGGGCATGCATTTCTTCAGTCCGGCCAACATCATGCCGCTGGTGGAGGTGGTGCAAGGCCGCGACACGGCGCCGCAAACCCTGGCCGACGCGCTCGCCCTGGCCTTGAAACTGGGCAAGAAGCCGGTCGCCATGCGCGCCTGCGATGGATTCGTCGGCAACCGCATGCTCTCGCGGCGCACGATCGAGGCGGAAAGCCTGCTGCTGCACGGCGCTCTGCCTCATGAGGTCGATGGCGTCCTGACGCGGTTCGGCTTTCCAATGGGGCCGTTCGCCATGACCGACATGGCGGGCGTCGATGTGAACTGGCGCACCCGCAAGGCGCGCGGACTGCCGCTTGCCATCGCCGACGCGATCTGCGAAGCGGGACGCCTGGGCCAGAAGACCGGCAAAGGCTACTACCGCTACGCGCCAGGAAGCCGCGCGCCCATTCCCGATCCGCAAGTGCAGGCTCTCATCGAGGGCATCGCTCAGACCGCGGGCATCGAGCGGGAGTCTTTTTCCGATACCGAGATACGGGAACGGCTGCTGTACCCCATGATCAACGAAGGCGTGCGCATCCTCTCCGAAGGCGTCATCCGCCGCGCCAGCGACATCGATGTGGTATGGCGGTACGGGTACGGCTGGCCCGCGGCCAGCGTGGGGCCCATGCGCTACGCGGACGAGGCAGGGCTGGTCGCGGTCTGCGACGCACTGGATCGCATGGCGCGCAAGACAGGGCGAGAGTCGCTGGTGCCGCATCCCTTGCTGCGCGAACTGGCCGCAACAGGCCGCAGCCTGGCCGCGCAGCCGGTTCCGGAAAAAACGCCGATACCCTCCTGACGCCTCAAGCCCGTCCGCTCGCCGCTATGCCCCCATATCATTCAAATGACATGCACTCATATGCCCCGGCGCGATCTGCCTCAGCAGCGGCCGCTCCGCCTTGCAGCGCGGCATGGCATGCGGGCATCGCGGATGGAAGGCGCAGCCGGAGGGCGGATCCAGGGGCGAGGGCAGTTCGCCCTGGATGGGCTGATAGGCGCGGCGGCCCGTCGCGAGCGTGGGCAATTCCTTGAGCAGGGCCTGGGTATAGGGGTGGTTGGCGCGCAGGAATACGTCGTCCGTGGTCGCCAGCTCCACGATGCGGCCGAGGTACATGATGGCCACCCGGTCGGACACGTGGCTCACCACGCCCAGGTTGTGGCTGATGAACAGGTACGTCAGGTTCAGTTCTTCGCGCAGCCGGGCGAACAGGTTCAGCACCTGCGCCTGGATGGATACGTCCAATGCCGCCACGGCCTCGTCGCACACGATGACGGAGGGCTTGAGCGCCAGCGCCCGTGCGATGCCGATGCGCTGGCGCTGGCCGCCCGAGAACTGGTGCGGATAGCGCTGCGCGAAAGCGGGGTCCAGCCCCACCTGCCGCATCAGCGCGGCCACGTAATCGGCCTGCTCGCGCCGGGACACCAGCCTGTGCGCCACGGGCGCTTCGCCGACGATGTCGCGCACGCGCATGCGCGGATTGAGCGAGGCCTGGGGATCCTGGAAGATCATCTGCACGCCCAGTTCGTAGGCCCGCCGCTCGGGTCCGTGCATTTCCGCGACGGATACGCCGCGATAGCGCAGTTCGCCGGCCGTAGGCGGCAGAATGCCCGACACCACACGGCCCAGGGTGGACTTGCCGCAGCCGGACTCGCCCACGATGCCCAGCACTTCGCCGGGCCGGACTTCCAGGTCCACGCCGGCCACGGCATGCACCACCTGCGTGCGCAGCCCTGCCCCCAGCAGATTGGCGATGCGCGCCGCGAGGTCCAGCGGCTGCACGAAGCGCAGCTCGATGCCGGAAAGCGCCAGGATGGGCATGTCGGATGTGCGTTCGGCGCTCATGGATTCCGCGGTCCTCCGGCATGCCAGCAGCGCACCCATTGCCCGGGCCGCACCTGTTCGGGCTGCGGCTCGGCCAGACAGGCGTCGGTCGCCCGCGGACATCGCCCGCGGAATGCACAGCCCCGGGGTAGATTCAGCAGGGAAGGCGTCATGCCGGGTATCTGCATGAGCGGCCGGCCCCGCGATTCCGGGGTGGGAATAGAGGCGATGAGTCCATGCGTATAAGGGTGCATGGGATGCCCGATGACGTCCGCGGTACTGCCCGTCTCGACCACGCGGCCGGCATACATCACGGCCACGCGGTCGGCCAGGCCGGCCACCACCGCCAGGTCGTGGGTGATCCAGATGAGCGCGGTGCCCGTCTCGCGGCAGAGTTTCTGCACCTCGAACAGAATCTGGCCCTGGATGGTCACGTCCAGCGCCGTCGTCGGCTCGTCAGCGATGATCAGGCGCGGCGAATTCAGCAGAGCGATGGCGATCGCCACGCGCTGGCGCATGCCGCCCGAGAGCTGGTGCGGGTAGGCGCGCAGGCGTTCCTCGGGCGCCGGAATGCCCACCATGGAAAGCGTCTGCAACGCCCGCTGGCGCGCCTGTTCGCGCGAGACGCGGGCATGGGCGCGCACGGCCTCGATCATCTGCGTGTCCACGCGCAGCACCGGATTGAGCGTCATCATCGGATCCTGGAAGATCATCGCGATGTCGCGTCCGCGCAAGGCGCGCCATTGCTCGGCCGACGCATGGCGCAGATCCTCGCCGTTGAAGCGGATCTCGCCGTCCACCACGCGGCCCGGCTCGTCGAGCAGCCCGATCAGCGAAAACCCCGTGATGCTCTTGCCGGAGCCCGACTCGCCCACCAACCCCAGGATCTCGCCGGGCGCGAGCGTGAGATCCACGCCATCCACCGCCTTGACCACGCCCGCACGGGTGAAGAAATGCGTCCTCAGCCCGCGCACTTCGAGAATGGGCGCGGCGCCAGACGGGTTTTCCACGGCATGCGCGTTCATCTTCCTCCCCCTCAGTTCACATTGCGCGGATTGAGCACGTCGCGCAGGTGATCGCCCACCAGGTTGATGGCGATAATGGCCAGCGCCAGCGCGATGCCCGGGAAGAAGGAAATCCAGTACTGTCCGGAAAGCAGGTACTCGAAGCCGTTGTAGATCAGCATGCCCAGCGAGGGCTCCGTCACCGGCACCCCCACGCCCAGAAAGGAGAGGGTGGCTTCCAGCGCGATGGCATGCGCCAGGTCGATAGTGGCGATGACGATGAGCGGCGGCATGCAATTGGGCAGCACGTGCCTGAACAGCACCCGCCCCCAGGACAGGGACATGCAGCGCGCCGCCTCCACGTATTCCTTGCCCCGCTCCACCAGCGCGGCGCCGCGGGCCGCCCGCGCGAAATACGCCCATTGCACGACAATGAGCGCGATGATCACCTTGTCCACACCCTTGCCCAGGATGGCCAGCAGCATCAGCGCCACCAGGATGGCCGGAAAGGAAAGCTGGATATCCACAATGCGCATCAGCAGCGCGTCGATGCGGCCGCCGAAATAAGCCGCGATCAGACCCACCGTCGCGCCGATGCCGAAGGCGGCCAGCACCGACACGCTGGCCACCAGCAGGCTGGTGCGCATGCCGTAGAGAATCGCCGAGAACAGATCGCGCGCCAGGCCGTCGGTGCCCAGCCAGTAGCGCATGGCGCCGTCGCCGCTCTCGCTGCCCGGCGGCAGCTTGGAGTCCAGGATGTCCAGCGAGGCGAGGTCGTAGGGATTCTGCGGCGCGATCCAGGGCGCCAGCAGCGCGGCGCCCACGACGACGACCAGCATCGCCAGCCCCAGCACCGCAAGCTTGCTGGCGAAGAAATCGCCGGCAACGCGGCGCCACGGCGGAACCTCGGGCGCGGCCGGCGCTTCGGCGGCGGGAACGGCGGGTTGGTTCATCGTCGGCTATCCAGGCGAACGCGGGGATCCAGCACCGTGTAGATGATGTCCACCACGAGATTCAGCATGACCAGGAAAAACACGATCAGCAGCAGATACGCCACCACCACCGGACGGTCCAGCGTGATGATGGAATCGATGAGCAGCTTGCCCATGCCGGGCCAGCGGAACACCGTTTCCGTCACCACCGCGAAGGCCATCACCTGACCGAATTCCAGCCCGGCCACGGTCACCACCGGAATCAGGATGTTCTTCAGCAGGTGCACGCCCAGCACCCGGCCTTCGGACAGGCCCTTGGCGCGCGCGAACTTGATGTAATCCATGGGCAGCGACTCCCGCGTGGCGGCGCGCGTCACGCGGATGATGACCGCGCTCTTGGCGAACGCAAGCGTGGCCGCGGGCAGCGCCAGGCTCTTCCAGCCGTCCAGCGTCAGCACACTGAGCTGCAGTCCGCCGATGTCCACCGTATCGCCCCGGCCGCCGGCCGGCACCCAGCCCAGCATCACCGCGAAAATCATGATGACCATGAGGCCGACCCAGAAATTGGGCAGGGAAAACCCCAGCACCGAGCCGGTCATGATGAGACGCGACGCCGGCGCCTTGGGCTTGAGCCCTGCCCGTATGCCCAGCGGCACCCCGATCAGCACCGACAGCAGCATGGCCACCGTGGCCAGTTCCACCGTGGCCGGCATGCGCTCCAGGATGAGCCGCATGGCCGGCTCGCCCGTGAGGAAACTATTGCCGAAATCGCCGCGCACCGCCTGGCTCATGAAAATCAGGTACTGCCGCCAGAGCGGCAGGTCCAGGCCCAGCGAGGCGCGGATGGCGGCGCGCTGCGCTTCCGTGGCTTCCGGGCTGGCCAGCATCGACACCGGATCGCCCACCATGTAGATGCCGACGAAGACCAGCGCCGACATGACGAGCATGACGACGATGGTCTGCAGCAGCCTTCTTACGATCGTCGCAAGCACGAATAAACGTCCGTCCCGCCTATTTCTTCAGCGTGGCATTGGCCGCCAGCGTGACCTGGTCGGGACGGCCCTCGTAGCGGATGTCGTTCTTCATTGCCCAGACCGACAGCTCGAAGTGGATGGGCAGCATGGCGTAATCGTCCATCGCCATATTGCTGGCCGTGGCCAGCATCTGCGCGCGCTTGGCGTCGTCCATGGTGGCCGAGGCTTCGCGCACCAGATCGTCCATCTTCGGATTCGAATAGCGGCTGCGGTTGGTCGTGCCTTCTCCCGCGTCGGGGTTGCGCGTCATGAGCAGCGAACGCAGCGGATTCGACATTTCGCCGCTGGTCGCCGACCAGCCGGCCAGGTAGGCAGAGAACTGGTAGCTGTCGCGGTTCTTGAAAAAGACCGGAGGCGCCATCGCGTCCACCGTGGTCTTCACCCCGACCCGCGTCCACATGGAGGCGATCGCCTGCGCCACCTTGGAATCGTTCACGTAGCGTCCCGACGGCGCCCCCAGCGTAATCGAGAAGCCATTCGGATAGCCGGCCTCCTTGAGCAGCGCCTTGGCCTTTTCCACGTCGGGCTTGGGCGCCTTGGAATGTTCCTTGGACGTGCCGAACATGGGATAGGGCAGCAGATTGCCGGCCGGCAGCGCCACGCCGCCCATCACACGGTCCACCAGCGCCTGGCGGTTGATCGCCATCGACAGCGCCTCGCGCACGCGCTTGTCCTTCAGCGGGTTCTTTTCCGTACCCTGGATGCCCGGCGACGGCTCGGCATATTGGTCCAGCGCCACATACACCACGCGCACCGAAGGCGTTTCCTCCACGTGCAGCTTCTTGTCGGCCTTCAGCTTGGGCAGGTCGTCGGTGGGCGGATCCTCGATCAGGTCCACATCGCCCGCCAGCAGCGCCGCCACGCGCGCCGCCGCATTGGTAATGGGACGATAGATCACCTTGTCCCACACCGGCTTCTTGCCCCAGTAATTGTCATTGCGCGCCAGCACGAACTCCGCGCCGCGCTTCCACGACACGAACTTGTACGGCCCGGTGCCGACCAGGCCGTCGCCGCTGTTGAGCTCGGTGGTCGTCTTGCCTTCCGGCGCGGGCCCCGAGGCCGCCTTCTTCGACAGGATCGGAAGCTGCGCCAGGTTCACCAGCAGATTGGGCGCGAGCTGCTTGGTGGTAATGCGCACCGTCGTCGGGTCCACCGCCTCGGTCTTGGCCACGTCCGCGAGATACAGCGTGAAAGGCGAGGGGCTGTTGGGCACCTTCGGCACGCGGTCGTACGTGAACACCACGTCTTCCGCGGTAAACGGCGTGCCGTCGGAGAACTTCACATTGGGCCGCAGCTTGAACGTCCAGACCTTGCCGTCCACCGTCCAGGACTCCGCCAGCGCCGGCACGGGCTTGAGCTGGGAATCCGTGGCCACCAGCGTATCGAAAATCGTCTGGGAGATCTGCGTGTTCGGCGTGAGGGCGTGATACTGCGGATCCATCGAAGACGGCTCCGTCTTCAATCCGATCACCAGATCGCGGGCCGCGGCCGGACCCGCCGCGCCCCAGGCCATAGCCACTGCGGCTGCGCCACAGGCCACCACACGCGAAAACCGAGATGCCATTGTGATCTCCCTGGATGGTTTCGAATTGTGAAGCTGGGCCCACATTAACCACCAAACAAGGCACGGCGCAACCCGTTATATTCCCTTATTGTTATCACCCCTGATTCTGATCCGCCCCCTATGTCCGCCCAAGCCCCCATCGCCGCCATCGCCACTGCACCAGGCCGGGGAGGAATCGGCGTCGTGCGCGTCTCCGGGGCGGACCTCACCGGGCTGGTTCGGCGCCTCTTCCAGCGCGACCTCGCCCCGCGCCACGCCTACTACCTGCCGTTCAGGAACGACGCGGGAGAACTGCTGGACGAAGGCATCGCGCTCTATTTCCGCGCCCCGCATTCCTACACGGGCGAAGACGTGCTCGAACTCCAGGGCCACGGCGGCCCCGCCGTGTTGCGCCGCGTGCTTGAACACTGCCTGGCCGCCGGCCGCGACCTCGGCATCCGGCTCGCCGAGCCCGGCGAATTCACCCGCCGGGCATTCCTCAACGACCGCATGGACCTCGCCCAGGCCGAGGCCGTCGCCGACCTCATCGACGCCTCCTCCGCCGCCGCGGCCCGCGGCGCCGTGGCCTCGCTCTCCGGCGAATTCTCCCGCCGCGTCAATGCGCTTTCCGAGCGCATCATCCACCTGCGCATGCTGGTCGAGGCCACCCTGGACTTCCCCGAGGAAGAAATCGACTTCCTCGAAAAATACCAGGCCCGCCCCACGCTGGACGCGCTCGCCGCCGACCTCGGCCACCTCATCGCCCAGGCCCGCCAGGGCGTCATCCTGCGCGAGGGCCTGCACGTCGTCCTGGCCGGGCAGCCCAACGTCGGCAAATCCAGCCTGCTCAACGCGCTGGCCGGCGACGACATCGCCATCGTCACCCCCATCGCCGGCACCACCCGCGACAAGGTCGTCCAGGAAATCCACATCGACGGCGTGCCGCTGCACATCGTCGACACCGCCGGCCTGCGCGACACCGACGACACCGTCGAAAGCATCGGCATCGCCCGCACCTGGCAGGAAATCGAACGCGCCGACCTCATCCTGCACCTGCAGGACGCCACCCAGCCCGGCGGCGAGCTCGACGCCCAGATCACCGCCCGCCTGCCGGCTCACACCCCCGTGCTCAAGGTCTATAACAAGATCGACCTCTTATCCACATCATTATCCACACCCTTTTCCCCAGGGCCGGGCGAGCTCGGCATCTCCGCCAAGAGCGGCCAGGGCCTGGACGCCCTGCGCGCCGAACTCCTCAAAATCGCCGGCTGGAACCCCGGCGCCGAATCCCCCTGGCTCGCCCGCGAACGCCACCTCCTCGCCCTGCGCCAGGCCGCCGAGCACCTGGACATCGCCGCCGAACACGCCAGTCAGGACGACCGCGTGCTCGACCTCTTCGCCGAAGAGCTTCGGCTCGCCCATGAAAGCCTGTCGGCGATCACGGGGAAATTCACCAGCGATGATTTGCTGGGGGAGATTTTTTCGAGTTTCTGCATCGGGAAGTAATGCCCAACCCATGCCCGCCCGCATCCGCCCCGCCGCCGCCGACGTTCCCGCCATCGAGGGGCTCGTGGCCGAAGCCTATGGCCCCTGCGTCGCCAGCCTCGGCGTGGAACCGGGGCCCCTGCACGACGACTATGCAGCGCGGGTGAAAGCCGGGCAGGCTCATGTGCTGGAAATGGAACCGGGCACGATCTCCGGACTGCGTTCGATGCACAGACGCGCAGGATAAAAAGCGATTATTTACTCATACCAAGCGTTTGCTCGCAATTTATCAGCCCTGCGGCTCCGCGCGTAGAACCGGCTTTTCGGCTTACCACGCCCCCCGCGAGAACTGCCGCGCGCCGAACTTTTCCCGCGCGCGGCGGTTGCTGGCCAGGGATTTCTCATATACCGACGCGGGGCGGATCTGGCGCGCGATGACGTAGCCGGTGATGCAGGCCAGCATCAGCGGCAGCATGACTTCGTAGCTCAGCGTCATTTCGAAGATCATGAGTATGGACATGAGAGGCGCATAGGTGGTGGCGGCGAGCAGCGCCCCCATGCCAACCACGGCGTAGCTGGACACGGCCGACAGGTCGCCGGTGGGAAGCAGGGCGTGCAGGCCCATGGCGTACAACGCGCCCAGCGCCGCGCCTACGAACAGGGTGGGGGTGAACACACCGCCGACCGCGCCGGAGCCGGCGCTGGCGCCGGTGGCGATGATTTTCAGCACCAGGATGGCGGCCACGGCCTGCCAGGCCCAGTCGGTGTGCAGCATGCTGTTGACCACGCTGTAGCCATTGCCCCAGACCTCGGGGTTGTAGACCGAGATGGCTCCCACGATCAGGCCGCCCAGCGCCATGCGCGCCCACAACGGAAAGGGCAATCTGTGGAAGAGGGCGCGGGCGAAGTCCAGGAACCGCAGGAATTGCGGGGCGACCAGGCCGGCGATGAGGCCCAGGCCCAGGTAGTTCACCACTTCCCAGCCCGAGACGAAATCGAAGGGCGGCATGTGGAAGACGGCGTCGTAATGCAGGATCTGGCGTGTGACGATGTTGGCGACCACGGAAGAAACGATCAACGGGACCAAGGTCACGGACGAGATCGCGCCATAGACGATTTCCGAGATGAAGATCGCGCCGGCGATGGGCGCGTTGTAGGCGGAGGTGATGCCGGCGGTGGCGCCGCAGGCGACCAGCAGGCGCAGGTGGCGGGGCGGCAGGATGAGGAACCTGCCGCAGAGCGAGGAAAACATGGCGGCCAGCTGCACCATGGGGCCTTCGCGGCCGATGGATGCGCCCGACCCGATCGAGAAGAGCGAGGAGAGGCTGCGCGCCACGGTCTGCCGGAACCCGATGACGCCGCGGCCCACGGAAATGGCTTCCATATAGTCGGCCGCGCCGCGCCGCGGCAGCCACCGGGCGGCGGATTGCAGGATCAGGCCCGCGATCACGCCCCCGATGGCGGGCAGCAGCAGGCGCTCCCAGGGCCCGAAGTTGCGGGCCAGCTGCACCATGCCATGCGCCTCTCCGCTGCCGCCCAGCAGGATCTGCCCCCAGGCCAGCATTTCGCGGAATACCACGGTGGCCAGGGCGCCCAACAAGCCCATCACGGCGGCGGCGCACAGCGTGACCGGCAGGTTGTCGGCCAGGAGGCGGGTGCGCAGCCACAGCACCCAGAGCGGTTTTCGGATTCGGATTTGTGTAGGCATGGCCGGAATTCTAAGGCCAGACCCTGCCGCGCATGCGCCGGTTTTCACCCGGGCGGCAACCCCCGCCGCCCGCGCCGGCAAGCCGCAACATGGCGCCGGAAAGCGGCTAAACCCATGGCGCGCCCTGTGGATAACTACTAGGGCGGCCAGTTGTGCACAGCTTGTGGAGGCAAGTTGAACAAGCAGGCATTTTGACCCGGGTCCAAAATCTTGTTCAACTTCGGCCTTTTCCCCACACAGAGTTCTTGCACAGCGAATTTCGGCCGCAAGCTTATGAAAAAAAACGGGTTTTCAGGGTTAAGGTAGTTATCCACAGCCCTTATTAATCATTAGTCTTTATATACAGAGAAATAAAGGGAAAAGACAAACATGCTCTCCCATCCCAGCCATCCACACCCCGGGGAACCCCGCCCATGCGTATCCTGCTGATCGAAGACGAAGCCGAACTTGCCCGCTGGCTTTCGCGCAGCCTGGCCCGGCACGCGGGCTTCGTTGTGGAATGGGCAGATGACGGGCTGCTGGCCGAAAGAAGATTGGCCATGGAAGAATTCGATGCCGTCATCCTGGATCTGGGACTGCCCGGCATGGATGGCCATTCTTTGCTGGCGAAGATTCGCGCGCGGGACGACCGTACGCCGGTGCTGGTCCTGACCGCGCGCGATTCGCTGGCCGAACGGATCGGAACCCTTCATGAAGGCGCGGACGACTTCCTGCCCAAACCTTTTGTCCTGGAAGAATTGGAGGCGCGGCTGATCGCCCTTATCCGGCGCAGCCGCGGCAGGGAGCACCCGCGGCTCACCCTGGGCAACCTCGTTTTCGATACGGCCGGGCAAAAATTCACGGTGCGCGGCGTGCCCTTGCAGTTGTCGCCACGCGAGCATTCGGTACTGCGCGTGCTCATCCAGAAGAGCGGCGAACCCATCAATAAACAGCAGATTCTCGACCGCATCGTGACGGACGACGCCGACATCAACCTGGAGGCCATCGAAGTGGCAGTCCACCGTCTGCGCAAGAAGCTGGCCGATACCGGGGTACAAATCGTGACGATGCGAGGCATGGGTTACAGCCTGGAGAACGCTGTTGAAAACCCGTAGTCCGGAAAAAAAGCGCGCGCGCACCCTCAAGACCCAGCTTCTGTGGTGGCTGATTCCCACCCTGGTGCTGCTCATGGCTGCGGCGCTCTGGCTGTCGAACCAGCAACTGCGCAACCAGGTCGACATGGCCTACGACCGCTCACTTGCCGGAGCGCTGCGCGCCATCGACCACAACATATCCACAGCCAGCGGCGGCCTGGCCATGGAGCAGCCCTACCTGATGCTGGAATTTTTCGAGCTCACGGCCAACGGCAACGTGTATTACCGGGTAGCGACCGAGGACGGGCTGGCCGAGATCGGCAGCCCGGGCCTGCCGCTGCCCAGCCGCCCGCTGGTGTCGGGCGAACCCCAGTTCTTCGATTCCACTTACCTGGGCACGCCGGTGCGGGTGGCGGCGCTGGCGCGGCCGATGGATCCGCCGCTCTACGCCAATAAAGGGGGCCGGGTAATAGTGCAGGTGGCGGAGGGGCTGGAAACCCGGGACGCGTTCATCAACCGGGCGTTGTGGCGCTCGGTGGAGCGCGACGTAGCCATGATCGTCATCAGCGTGCTCGCGGTGATTTTGGGCGTCTTCATGGCCTTGCGCCCCCTGGAGCGGCTGCGCGAGGAGGTGGAAGGGCGCTCCTCGGACGATTTAAGCCCTGTCAGCGCGTTTGACATGCCGGGTGAGGTCCTGCCCCTCATCTCGGCCATCAATCGCCACATGGACCGTTTTGCGGCCCAGGCGAGGGTCCAGCGGCAGTTCCTGGACGACGCCTCGCACCAATTGCGCACGCCTTTATCGGTTTTGCGGACCCAGACCGCCTACGCCCTGCGCGAAACCGACCCCCAGGAGGTCCGTACGGCCCTCCTGGCGATGCAGGAGGGCCTGGACAGGGCCGTGCGCACCACCAACCAGATGCTGGCCCTGGCGCGCGCCAAAGACGTTTCCATGACCGAAGGCGGCTTTACCCCCGAACCGGTGGACCTGTCCGAGCTGGCGGACGCGGTGATCCGTACCCATTTGCCATCCATCCGGGCCAGGCAGGTGGATCTGGGGCTGGAAGGCGCGGACAGCCCCGTGATCGTGAGCGGGGCGGAATGGCTGTTGCGGGAAGCGGTCAGCAATCTGGTGGACAACGCCATCCGCTATACCCCGGAAGGCGGCGAGGTGACGGTGCGGGTCGAGTCCGGGCCGGGCCGGGCGGCGCTGGTGGTCGAAGACGCCGGGCCGGGCATGTCGGCCCAGGATATCGCCCAGGCCTGCGTCCGCTTCCGCCGGGGCGCCTCGGGCAAGAACAAGTCCGGCGCCGGCCTGGGCCTGGCCATCGTGGGAACGATATGCCAGATACTCGGCGCCGAACTGATGCTGGAAAACCGCCAGCCCGGTCCCGGGCTGCGCGCGGCCTTGGTGTTTACCCTAGGATCGGAACCGGATATTGCAACGCATCAACAAATCGGCATGGCTTGAAAGGGTTTGGAAAGCTTCGATTCGGTACGGTTGCGTCCGCCGGGCATGGGCGCGCAATGCGCCTCCCGTTCAGAAAACCGATAATTGGAGACCGCAGGAATGCAGACCAGCCTGAAGTTTCGCCTTGCCGCCATCGCGGCGCTGGGCGCCCTCTCCCTGTCCGTGGGAGCCGCCAGGGCCGCGGACGAGCCCCGCCGTCCCGAATGTATCGCCCCGGCGCAGCCGGGCGGCGGCTTCGACCTCACCTGCCGCCTGGCCACGGAGGGCCTCAAGCATAGCGGCGCCCTCAAGAGCGCCATGCGCATCGTCTACATGCCTGGCGGCATCGGGGCGGTGGCCTACAACAACATCGTGGCCCAGCACCCCAACGAGCCGGGCACCATCGTGGCGTTCTCGGGCGGCTCGCTGCTGAACCTCGCTCAGGGCAAATTCGGCAAGTACAACGTCAATGACGTGCGCTGGCTGGCGGGCATCGGCAGCGACTACGGCGTGGCCGTGGTGCGCAACGATTCGCCCTATACCGACCTGAAGAGCCTCATGGAAGCCTTCAAGCAGGATCCCACCAAGATCGTGCTGGGCGCCGGGGGCACCGTGGGCAGCCAGGACTGGATGAAGGCCGCGCTGACCGCCAAGGCGGCCGGGGTGGATTTCAAGAAAATGCGTTTTGTTGCCTTCGAGGGCGGCGGCGAGGCCGTCACCGCGCTGCGCGGCGGACACATCCAGGCTTACATGGGCGATGCGGCCGAGGCTTTCACCATGCTCGAAGGCGGCGCGCCGATCCGCGTGCTGGCGGTGTTCAACAACGAGCGCCTGCCGGGCAAGCTGGCCTCGGTGCCCACGGCCAAGGAACAGGGCTACGACATCGTCTGGCCTATCATCCGCGGCTTCTACGTGGGGCCGCAGGTGTCCGATGCCGACTACAAGTTCTGGGTCGATGCGTTCAACAAGGCCCTGGCGTCGCCCGAATTCGCCAAGCTGCGCGAACAGCAGGGCCTGTTCCCCTTTGACAAGACCGGCCCCGAGCTCGACGCCTACGTGAAAGACCAGGTCAAGCAGTACACCGAGCTGGCCGAATCCTTCGGGCTGGTCCGCAAGTAAGCGCCTGCGGGCGTATCTACCGCAACGATCGCGTCCCGGGAGGACGCCCCGCCCGCCGGCCCAGCGCCGGCGGAGGGCGGCGGCCAGGTCGCGGTCCTGCAATCACGGAAGAAAGACCATGAACGATCGGATACTGGGCATCGCCGCGCTCGCGCTGGCTGCCTTCATGACCTGGGCCGGCTGGGACATCGAGGCGCCCTTTGCCTACGAACCCGTGGGGCCGCGCGCCTTTCCGCTGCTCATCGCATTGATTATCGGCCTGTGCGGCCTGCGGCTCGCCTACAAGGGCGGCAATGCGGTCGAGCCCAATCCGGCCGGGGCGAACAGCCGCATCGCCATGATGGTGCTGTACGCGGTGGCCTATGCATTCCTGTTCCAGTGGCTGGGCTTCGTTATTGCGACGCTGGTGATGACGATCTTCGTGGGCCGCCTGTTCGGCGGCGGCTGGATCAAGTGCGCCGTGGGCGGCGCCATCATGAGCGTGTTCTTTTTCCTGCTGTTCGACAAAGTGCTGGACGTGGTCCTGCCGGGCGGTCTTCTGGAGAACCTGATATGAGCGGCATTTTCGATCATCTGTCTGTTGGGTTCGGGGTCGCGTTCACCTGGACCAACCTGCTGGTGGCCGCCGTCGGGTCGTTCTTCGGCACCATGGTCGGCGTGCTGCCGGGCCTGGGGCCGATCAATGGCGTGGCCATGCTGATTCCCATCGCGTTCGCCATGAACCTGCCGCCTGAGACGGCGCTCATCCTGCTGGCGGCGGTGTATGTCGGGGCCGAATACGGCGGCCGCATCACGTCGATCCTGCTCAACGTGCCGGGCGAAGCCAGCGCCATCATGACCACGCTGGATGGCTATCCGCTGGCGCGCCAGGGGCTGGCCAGCGTGGCGCTGTCGCTGTCGGCCTGGTCGGCATTCTTCGGCGCCATCGTGTCGGTAGTGGGCATCATTGTGCTGGCTCCGCTGCTGGCGCGCTGGGCGCTGGCGTTCGGCCCGGCCGAGTACTTCGTGCTGATGGTCTTCGCCTTCTGCTGCCTGACCAGCCTGCTCGGCAAGCAGCCCGTCAAGGGCGTGCTGGCCGCCATGATCGGACTGGGCATTTCGGTGGTGGGCGTGGACGCCAACTCCGGTGTGTACCGCTACACCTTCGACTCCGTGCACCTGGCCGACGGCATCGACTTCGTGGTGGTGGTCATCGGCCTGTTCGCGGTGGCCGAAATGCTGGAAATGCTGGAGAAGGTCATGGCCGGCCACAGCGTCGAGGTCAAGCCCAGCGGCCGCAAGATCTTCAACCTGAAGGAATTGGCGCTCACCTGGTGGAGCGTGGTGCGCAGCGCCTTCGTAGGCTTTGGCGTCGGCGTGCTGCCGGGGGCGGGGGCCAGCGTGGCCGCCGCGGTGGCGTATTCGCAGGAAAAGCGCATCATCGAGGCCAAGGATCCGGAAGCCAAGTTCGGCAAGGGCGACATGCGCGGCCTGGTCGCGCCGGAAGCCGCGGCTACCGCTTCGGCCATCGGTTCCTTCGTGCCCATGCTGACGCTGGGCGTGCCGGGCTCCGGCACCACCGCGGTGATGATGGGGGCGCTGACGCTCTACAACATCACTCCCGGGCCGGTCCTGTTCGACGCCAAGCCCGAGCTGGTGTGGGGCCTCATCGCATCGCTCTTCGTGGCCAACGTGCTGCTCTTCATCATGAACGTGCCCATGGTGCGCGTATTCGCCAAGGTGCTGTCGGTGCCGGGCTGGCTCATGGTGCCGGGCATTCTGTGCATCAGCTACATCGGGGTGTACGCCATCAATGCCGGCTCGTTCGACCTGCTGCTGGTGGCGGGCATCGGCACACTGGGGTACTTCCTGCGCAAGTTGGGCGTGCCCATGGCGCCCATGGTGCTCGGCGTGGTGCTGGGCGACATGATGGAGCAGAACCTGCGCCGGGCGTTGTCCATGACGGACGGCAATGTTTCCGTGCTGTTCGGCAGTCCGGTGGCCGTGGGCCTGTGGATCGCCGCCGCGCTGGTCGTGCTGGTGCCGCAACTGATGCGGCGCCTGCGCCGGCAGAAGGTGGTTGCCGCCGCCTGACCGCGGCGTGCGCAAAACGCAAGGGGCGCAGGCTCGGGCCGCGCCCCTTTTTCTTTGCCGGCCGATGGCGCGCCGCTACACTGGGCTTTTTCTCCGAGTCGTGCGAGGTCTTCATGCAGATCCTGCGCATCGTCGCTAACCTTCCCGTCGCGGACCCGGCTTCGGTCGAAGCGTTCTACGGAAAACTCCTGGGACTGGATGTCGTCATGGACCACGGATGGCTACGTACCTATGCGGCAGCGGCATCCATGCGGGTGCAGTTGAGTTTCGCCAGCGAAGGCGGTTCCGGCACGCCGGTTCCGGACCTTTCCATCGAAGTCGACGACTTGCAGGCGGCGCTGGACCGGGCGCGCAAGGCGGGCATTGCGGTCGAATACGGTCCCGTCTCGGAACCCTGGGGCGTGCGGCGCTTCTACGTCCGCGACCCGGCTGGAAATCTGGTCAACATCCTCCAGCACGCGCAACGGGAGTAAGTGTCGGGCTAAAAATATGAGCCAATACTCATATGAGTATTGGCTCATATCTAGCCAGGCGGCGACTGTCGTATGGCCATGTGGATGCGGCTTGGCCGGGCCTGGACAGGCGTCAAACCCGAGCCAGATTCTCCAGCGCGGCGTCCAGCGTTTCGTCTTTCTTGGCGAAGCAGAATCGCACCAGGCCGTGGTTGGATTCCGCCGCATCGGGCTGCCGGTAGAACGCGGACACCGGAATCACCGTCACGCCATGGTTGATGGTGAGGTCGCGCGCGAAGTCGGCTTCGTTCTGGCGCGAAATATCGCTGTAATCGGCCAGCAGAAAGAAGGTGCCCGGGCTGGGCAGCGGGCGAAAACGCGTGCGCGCCAGGCCCTGGGCGAGACGGTCGCGCTTGGCCTGGTAGAAGGCGGGCAGGTCGAGGTACGGCTGCGGATCTTCCATGTATTGCGCGAGCGCATGCTGCATGGGAGAGGGCACGGTGAACACCATGAACTGGTGCACTTTACGCAGCTCCGCGCTGAGCTGGCGCGCAGCGCAGCAATAGCCGATTTTCCAGCCCGTGGTGTGATACGTCTTGCCGAAGGACGAGATGACGAAGGCATGCTCGGCCAGCAGCGGGCGGCGGGAGACGCTGGCGTGCGGCTTGCCGTCGAACACGATGTGCTCGTAGACCTCGTCGGACACCAGCAGCACGCCGGTGTCGCGCACGATGGTTTCCAGCGCGTCCAGGTCGGATTCGTCGAGCACGGCGCCGGTGGGATTGTGGGGGAAGTTCAGCATCAGCAGGCGGGTGCGCGAGGTGATGGCGTCGCGCACGCGCTGCCAGTCGATGCGGTAATAGGGATCGTCGCGCGTGGGCGCGCGCAGCGGCACCGGCACGGCGGTGCCGCCCGCCAGGCGGATGGCGGGCAGGTAGGAGTCGTAGCAGGGCTCGATGACGACGACTTCATCGCCGCTGTTCACCGCGGCCAGCACGGTGGCCATCAGGGCCTCGGTAGCGCCGCTGGTCACGGTGATTTCCGTTTCGGGATCGTAGGCATGGCCGTACAGATTGCGCACCTTGGCGGCAATGGCTTCGCGCAGCGGCGCGACGCCGGGCATGTAGGGATACTGGTTGTGGCCCTGGGCCATGGCCTGGGTCACCAGGGCGCACAACGCCGGATCGGGATCGAAATCGGGAAAGCCCTGGCCCAGGTTGATGGCCTTGTGCTCGATGGCCAGGCGGCTCATGACGGTGAAGATAGTGGTGCCTACGTCGGGAAGTTTGGATCGGATCATGGTCGGCGCTTATGGAAACGCGGGATGCAGCTGAAGTTTCCGTAAGTATCCCACTAACTCATAATTCGTTTTTTCATGAGCTTATCGGCTCGCGTGGAAGTCAACGTGGCGCAACGGCGGATGTACGAGAGAGTAGGGGGCGGGTTCCTGATTGCGCTTGCGGGCGCGCTGGCGGCGGTGTGGATCCACATGCCTTTGCCCTGGATGCTGGGCGCGCTGCTGGCCACGGCGGCCACCCGGATCTCCGGCGTGGGCACGGCGTGTCCGCGGGTGGCGCGCAACGCGGGGCAATGGGTCATCGGCACCTCGCTCGGGCTTTACTTCACGCCGCAGGTCGTGGGCCACATCGGCGTCAATGCCGGCTCCATCGCGGTGGGCATGCTGTTCGCGCTGGGGTTGGCTTTCCTGGGGACGGCGCTGCTGCTGCGCTTCACCGACGCGGACTTCAAGACGGCATGGTTCGCCTCGGCCATCGGCGGCGCAAGCGAGATGGCCAATCTGGCGGAGCGGCATGGCGCGCGCATTGACCGGGTCGCCACCGCGCACAGCGTGCGCGTGCTGCTGGTGGTGGTGGCGGTGCCGTTCGTTTTCCAGTGGTGGGGCGTGACAGGCATCGATCCCACCATTCCCGGACCACGCGCCGTCGACGCAGCGGGCCTGTCTTTGCTGGTGGCGCTTACCAGCGTTGCCGGCATGCTGTTCATGCGATGGAATCTTCCCAATCCCTGGGTGCTCGGGCCCATGTTCGCGGCCATGGCCCTGACGGCCAACGACGTGGAATTGTCCGCCTTGCCCGAGTATGTGCCCAAGGCCGGCCAGCTTCTCATCGGCTGGTCTTTGGGAGATAGGTACCGTCCCGATTTCTTTCGCGCCGCTCCCCGTTTTATTGCTGTGGTGGCGGCCTACACCGTGCTCGCCCTGGCGCTGGCTTTCGGGCTGGGCGCATTGCTGTCGCTCTGGTCCGCGGCTCCCGCGCCCACGCTGATCCTGGGCACCACGCCCGGCGGCATCGCCGAAATGGCCATCACGGCTAAAGTGCTGCAGCTTGGCGTGCCCATCGTGACGGCTTTTCACGTGACGCGCATGGTGTTCGTGGTGCTGGTGACGGGGCCGGTCTACGCCCTGCTGCAGAAGCGCAGGATTGCGGCCCGCGAGTGAAAAAAAACGACATTGGGGAAAACAACTATATGACTCGGTAATGCGGCGTGAGTATGCTGGTCGCGCAGTTGATTCAAGCAGCGCGCGGACTGGCTCTGCTGCCGAGCGGTTCTGCCAGGACGCAGTAGCAACGCAGGTAACCCTACCCGTCGTTCAGTTCTCCCGGCGTCCTTGATTCATTGCATTTCGTGTTATTTACAGGACGCTAGAGAAAATGGCTCAGAAGGGCAAAGTTAAGTGGTTCAACGCTGACAAGGGCTACGGCTTCATTACGCCGGATGCGGGCGGAACCGATGTTTTCGCACACTTTTCCGCTATCCAGGGCCGCGGCTACCGCAGCCTGAACGAGGGTCAGGAAGTCGAATTCGAAGTCAAGGATGGTCCGAAAGGACCTCAAGCGGCCGACATTCGCCCGCTCTAAATCGGGAAATCCCAATTTCCCGTCAGCCAGGCCTGGTCCTGGCCACAACGCCCCAAGATCGGCAACGGTCTGGGGCGTTGTTTCATTCCGGCCTCTTTATCACTGTCCGGTGGCCGCGTCCGACCTGTCCATGCGCGGCATAGGAGGCTGCAGCGCGTGAGGCATGGGGTGCATCAGGCGCACCATTTCCTGGCGGTTTTTTCAAGGCCGGTAACCAGGCTTCAACAGGCTCACCTGGCCGAGCGTAAGCACGCACTAACGCCGATCCTGTGCAGCGGCAAAAACCGGCCCAACCTCTGGATAACTTTGTGGATAATTTTCGCTGAACTTCGCTTCGCCCCAGGGGAGAGGACGAGATTCCGGGCGGGGCCGGTGGCTGCGGGAGGGGAGTTTTGCACAATTTTGGCGAGCAACGTTACGGCAGCGCAGAGCCGCCGGCGGGCTTGTTGCGCGTTGCGGCCAGATCGCCCGAATCGGCCCGCCAGAGCCGAGTTTTCATAGGGAAAATCGGCTTTTTCAGGCTTCGGCACAGGCATCCTGAAGGACCGGCAACGGCCGGGCGCAGGAGCGCCGTGAGCGGCGCGTAGGGGTCTTGACGGGGGTATTGTTCACAAAGATATCCCCAAGCGTTTTCTGCACAGAATTAAGCCCTGGATGGCTCGAACAGGATGGTTCAGCCTGTGGATAGAAATGGGGATACGTCTAGCCTTGCCTGGGGTGTCTCGGGCGTGGATGGGGGTTCCCCATGAAATGCAGCGATACAGCCTGCGGCTTAATGAGATCCGCAGGGACGAATTTGCGTCGCTCGCTGGCATGCGCCGGAAAGGCAGGGTGAAACCGGGAAGTCGGCTTATCCACAATGACTGGTGGAAAAGTCATGCGGCGGCTCAGCCATATGGATGATGGCGCGGCCAGGTTGGCGGGCGCACCATATTGAACGGTTTTGGAACGCGTATAGCGGAGGGAATGAGGATTCGTCATTCGACTCGCTATCCTGCCGATAGTTCCGGTCGATTATGACGATAGCGAGACACGTAGCGTGTTCGCCTTCCCGCCCAGCAGCGGCTCGCACCGCTTCATAGTGACACCAATTTATTTCATGAGGCGAGTGGGGTCGGGCTCATGTTTCACGTGAAACCGTCAAAGAATTGGCGACGGATAGCGAACGATGAATCGCTATCGATTCGGGGTTAGTCGCTGATGCAGCTTGCGGCCTCCCGTACTCGTTGGAGGGGAGTGGAAGGCGGAAAAGCGGGCACAGATACATCGCGTTCTTGCAAATTGGTATTGCCAGACCCGAACCCGTGGATCGGGGAATAGATAACCGCACTCCACCACAAAGGCACGTTGGTATACACAAGCCGCAACCGGCGATGTTCCACGTGAAACAGTTCGCGGTGAAATGCAGACGAGGCCGGCGGCGATGTTTCACGTGAAACATCACAATCTCATCGAGAGCGTCTGAAATATTGCGGCTTCCTTTTCTGGCTTGAAACCATCTTGCACGAACGGACGGCCGAGTCATGCCCCAATCGTTCCACCTGATGTTTCACGTGAAACATCGGCAGCGTAGAGAAAAATGCTCGAAAGCGACATAAACAACAGATAAAGCTTGCTTCGGCGTTGTCTTTGATGTTTCACGTGAAACATCCCACCCCTGCCTCTATAATGAGCACCGAACGCTCTCTTTTTCCTCCCCGCATCATGGATTATCCCCGCGAATTCGATGTGATCGTCGTCGGCGGCGGTCACGCCGGCACCGAAGCGGCACTTGCGTCTGCGCGCGCTGGCGCCCAGACTTTGCTGCTCACGCATAACATCGAAACCCTAGGCCAAATGTCGTGCAATCCCTCTATCGGGGGGATCGGCAAGGGTCATCTCGTCAAAGAGGTGGACGCACTGGGTGGCGCCATGGCGCTGGCCACGGACGAGGCGGGCATCCAGTTTCGCATCCTCAACGGGTCCAAGGGACCTGCGGTCCGTGCGACACGTGCCCAGGCAGACCGCGTGCTGTACCGCAAGGCAATACGGAGCCGCCTGGAAAATCAGCAGAACCTTTGGCTGTTCCAGCAGGCCGTGGACGATCTGATGGTCGAAGGCGATCGGGTTGTAGGCGCCGTGACCCAGCTCGGGCTGAAGTTCCGCGCACGCACCGTCGTGCTCACCGCGGGCACGTTCCTCAATGGGCTGATCCACGTGGGGCTGCAAAACTACTCGGGCGGTCGGGCAGGGGATCCGCCCGCGATTTCTCTGGGGCAACGGCTGAAGGAACTCAAGCTGCCCCAGGGCCGGCTCAAGACTGGAACCCCGCCGCGCATCGACGGCCGCACCATCGATTACAGCGTACTCGAGGAGCAGCCGGGCGACCTGGATCCGATCCCGGTGTTCTCTTTCATGGGGAACGCAGAGATGCATCCCCGCCAGCTTCCGTGCTGGATTACGCATACCAATGCCCGCACCCACGACATCATTCGTGGCGGGCTCGACCGCTCGCCCATGTACAGCGGCGTGATCGAAGGCGTGGGGCCGCGCTATTGCCCGTCGATCGAAGACAAGATCCATCGCTTTGCCGACAAGTCATCGCACCAGGTCTTTCTCGAACCCGAAGGGCTGGATACCCACGAGGTCTACCCGAATGGCGTCTCCACCAGCCTGCCGTTCGACGTGCAGCTCGAACTCATTCACTCGCTGCCCGGACTGGAACATGCCCACATTCTGCGACCCGGCTACGCCATCGAATATGACTACTTCGATCCACGTGGATTGAAGAGCACGCTGGAAACCAAGGCGATCTCGGGGTTGTACTTCGCGGGCCAGATCAACGGCACTACGGGCTATGAAGAGGCCGCCGCGCAGGGCCTGCTCGCCGGCGTCAATGCCGCTCTGCGCGCGCTCGGAAAAGAACAGTGGACGCCTCGCCGCGACGAAGCCTATCTCGGCGTGCTGGTCGACGACCTCGTCACGAGAGGCGTTACCGAGCCGTATCGCATGTTCACGTCGCGCGCCGAGTATCGGCTCAGTCTGCGCGAAGACAATGCCGATCTGCGTCTCACGGAAATCGGCCGCAGGCTCGGCATCGTCGACGATGCGCGCTGGACCGCGTTCAATCGCAAACGCGATGCCGTCGCGGCGGAAGTGGAACGCCTGCGTTCCACGTGGGTGAACCCTCGCATTCTGCCTGCCGAAGTGGCGGAACCGCTGCTGGGCAAGGCTATTGAGCGTGAGTACTCACTAGCAGACCTGCTGAAACGGCCGAACGTTTCCTACGAGGCGCTCATGCACGCCCGCAACGCGGATGGCTCCCTGCTGGCCGGTCCTGGCGTGGTGGACCAGGACGTACTCGCCGAGCAGGTCGAAATCCAGGTCAAGTACGCCGGCTACATCGCCCGCCAGCAGGACGAGGTGCAAAAGCATCTCAGCCACGAGCAACAGCCCATTCCGGCCGACATCGACTACGACGCCGTTACCAGCCTGTCGTTCGAAGTGCGCCAGAAGCTCAAGACGCACCGCCCTGAAACCATAGGACAGGCTGCCCGCATCTCGGGCGTCACCCCTGCGGCAATCTCTCTGCTGCTCATCCACCTCAAGCGCCTGCACTACGGCACGCGCAAGTACGCGGCATGAGCGGCGCCCGGCCGCCCGTAGGCGCTCATGCCGGAGCCCGCAAGGGCGAAGGCTCCACGGTGAGCGGCGCCCGGCCGCCCGCAGGCGCTCATGGCGACGCCGATCTCGCCGGCCGCCTGGAGCGCGCTTGCGCCCAGCTCGGCCTGGCCGCGAGCGACGAGGCGCGCGCGCGCCTGCTCGACTATCTGGCGCAGATGCAGCGCTGGAATCGCACCTACAACCTCACCGCCATCCGCGACCCGGGCCAGATGCTGGTACAGCATCTTTTCGACAGCCTGGCTGTCGTGGGCCCTTTCAGCGAGGCATTGGAAGAGGGCGCTTCCGCCCGCCTGTACGATGTTGGATCGGGCGGCGGGCTGCCCGGCGTGGTGCTGGCCATCATGCGGCCGCAATGGTCGGTAACGTGCATCGACGCCGTGGAAAAGAAAACCGCTTTCGTGCGGCAGATGAGCGGCGCGCTGTCGTTGCCGAATCTGCGTGCGCTGCATGCCCGCGTCGAAACCCTGGAGCCCGCCGGCTGCGATATCGTCACTTCGCGCGCTTTCGCGTCGCTCGACGACTTTGCCCGGCTCGCGGGCAAGCACGTGCGCGACAGTGGTACCCTCGTCGCCATGAAGGGCAAGCTGCCCGAGGATGAGATCGAGGTGCTCGAAGCGGGCGGACAGTGGAAAGTAGACCGTATACAGCCGCTCCAAGTACCCGAATTGCAGGCTGAACGTTGCCTGATCTGGATGCGCCGCAGTCAAGGAACCCTATGAACAGCATACCCCCCAGCAAAACCGCCCGTGTCTTCTGCATCGCCAACCAGAAAGGCGGCGTGGGCAAGACGACGACAGCCATCAACCTGGCGGCGGGCCTGGCCACGCATCGACAGCGTGTCTTGCTGGTGGATCTGGATCCCCAGGGCAATGCGACCATGGGCAGCGGCATCGACAAGAACACGCTGCAATCCAACCTGTACCAGGTGCTGATCGGCGACGCCACTATCGACGAGGCGCGCGTGCGCTCGGAGTCGGGCGGCTACGACGTGCTGCCCGCCAACCGTGAGCTGTCCGGCGCCGAGATCGACCTCGTGCAGATGGAACAGCGCGAGCGCCAGCTCAAGGCCGCCATCGACGCGGTGCGGGACCAGTACGACTTCGTCCTGATCGATTGCCCGCCCACGCTGTCGCTGCTCACCCTCAACGGGCTAGCGGCGGCACATGGCGTCATCATTCCGATGCAGTGCGAATACTTCGCGCTCGAAGGCCTGTCCGACCTGGTCAACACCATCAAGCGGGTGCATCGCAACATCAATGACGATCTGCGGGTCATCGGCCTGCTGCGCGTCATGTTCGACCCCCGCATGACGCTGCAGCAGCAGGTGTCCGCGCAGCTCGAAGCGCACTTCGGCGACAAGGTGTTCAAGACCGTCGTTCCGCGCAACGTGCGCCTGGCGGAAGCACCCAGTTACGGCGTGCCGGGCGTCATCTATGACAAGTCGTCGCGCGGGGCGCAGGCCTACATCTCGTTCGGCGCCGAAATGATCGAGCGCGTCAAGCAGTTGTCCTGAGGTCCGCCATGTCCGCCGATGCAATGGTTTGCGCCTCCTCGTCACCGTCGGTCACGCATGTGCCGCAAGCAGGCCTGCGCGATGCATTGCGCGTGCGTCTTGAGGAAGCCGCGCTCAATGCCACGGCCGTGCAGGCGCAGTTGCTCTATGATGGCTGGCTGGTGCGTTTCGCGCCTTCCGCGGCCAAGCGGGCGCGCAGCGTCAATGTGCTGGGGTTATCCACACGTCCGCTCGATGAGCGGCTGGCGTATTGTTCATCGTTGTACGCGCGCCATGGCCTGCCCCTGGTGCTGCGCCTGACCAGCCTGGGCCCGGATTTCGGCCTCGATGCCGAGCTGCAGGCCCGGCAGTTCATTCATACCGGCGAGACCCGAGTCATGTGCATGCCGCTCGCCTCCGCGGATGGAGACTCTCCTCGCGGACTGCGCTTTGAAACCGTCGATGCCGCGCGCTTTGCCGCCGTCGCCGGCGAGATGCGCGCGCATTCGCCCGCGCATGTGCGCGAGCACAGGCAACGGCTGCAGGGCCTGGCTCTCGATGTCCAGCCGGTGCTTGCCACGGACGCCGCGGGGCGCTGCGTCGCCGCCGGCCTGGGCGTTCTCGATGGGGACGCGCTGGGCCTGTTCGACATCGTTACCCATCCCGACGAGCGGCGCAAAGGCCATGCCGATGCGCTGTTGCGGCATCTCCTGGCTTGCGGCGCCGCCGGCGGCGCCCGCCATGCCTATTTGCAGGTGGAGCCGGAAAACACCGCGGCGCGTGCGCTGTACGACCGTCACGGATTCAAAGACTGTTATGCGTATTGGTATCGGGTGCCCGCCGAGCATCCGGTCGCCTGAGCCGGGCTCAGGATACAAAAGCAGAAAGAAAGAGGATTTACATTATGGCCACCAAGAAACCCAAGGGTTTGGGTCGCGGACTGGACGCTTTGCTGGGTGCCGACGCGCCCGCCATTGACAATATCGGCAAAGCTGCCGCCAAGCCCGAGGGTCCGCCGTCCACCTTGCCCGTCTCGAAAATGCGCGCCGGCAAATACCAGCCGCGCACGCGCATGGACGAAGGCGCCCTGGGCGAGCTGGCCGAATCCATACGCACGCAGGGTGTCATGCAGCCCATCCTGGTGCGCGCGCTCAATGACGATCCTGGCCACTATGAAATCATCGCGGGAGAGCGGCGCTTCCGCGCCGCGCAGCTCGCCGGCCTGAAGGAAGTCCCGGTCCTGGTGCGCGAGGTGGCCGACGAGAACGCGGCCATCATGGCCCTCATCGAAAACATCCAGCGCGAAGATCTGAATCCGCTGGAAGAGGCGCATGGCGTGCGGCGGTTGCTGGACGAATTCGGGCTCACGCACGAGCAGGCCGCCCAGGCCATCGGCCGCTCGCGCTCGGCCACCAGCAATCTGCTGCGCCTGCTCAACCTGGCCTCGCCGGTGCAGACCATGCTGCTGGCCGGCGATATCGACATGGGCCATGCGCGCGCGCTGCTGGCGGTCGATGCCGCCACCCAGATCCAGCTTGCCAACCAGATCATCGCGCGGCGCCTGTCGGTGCGCGAGGCGGAGAAGCTGGTGGCCAAGACCGCGCGCGAAGTCGAGGCCGGCAGCGCGCCGCGCAAAAAGGCCAACGGCGTTTCGCGCGACCTCACCCGCCTGGAAGAGGCGCTGTCCGACCACCTGGGCACGCGCGTGGCGCTCAAGGTCGGCGCCAAGGAAAAAGGCCAGATCGTCATCGACTTCCACGGATGGGAGCACCTGAATTCCCTGCTCGAGCGCCAGGGCCTGTCCGGGGTGGTGGATGCCTGAGGGGCGGCGGCCGGTCGTCGCCGTCCTGGCCACGGGCGGCACCATTGCCGGCGCACAGGCCAGCGCCACCGACGCGGGCTACCGCGCGGGCTCGTTTTCCGTGCACCAACTGCTTGAAGCCGTGCCGCAGTTGTCGGACGTCGCCGACATATGCGCAGAGCAGGTCGCCAACGTGGGCAGCCAGAACATGACGCACGGCGTCTGGCGCGCCCTGGCCGGGCGCGTCGATGCGCATTGCCGCGACGCGTCGGTAGACGGCATCGTCATCACGCACGGCACGGATACCCTGGAAGAAACCGCCTACTTCCTGAGCCTGGTCATCGCCAGCGACAAGCCCATCGTGCTGGTGGGCGCCATGCGCCCGGCCACCGCCCTGGGCGCAGAAGGGCCGGCCAACCTGTATAACGCCGTGGCCCTGGCCGCGAGCGGCCAGGCGCGCGGCCGTGGGCCGCTGGTCGTCATGAACGAAGACATCCATTACGCGCGCGACGTGCAGAAAATCGCCTGCGCCGGCATTTCGGCTTTCGCGTCGCCCAACCGGGGCAGGGCGGGTGTCATGCACGGCGGCGCGCCGGTCTTCTATTCGCGCAACGACATCGTCCACACCACGCAAAGCGAATTCGCGCCGGCGCCGCCGGAAGAGGCCGCGTGGCCGCGGGTGGACATCGTGTATGCGCATGCGGACATGCAGTCGGACACGATCGATTTTCTGGCCTCGCGCGCTGACGGCATCGTGCTGGCCGGCGTGGGCGACGGCAACGCCACCGATCTGGCCATGCAGGCATTGCGCCGCGCCGCGGCTTCGGGCGTGGTCGTGGTGCGGTCGAGCCGTTGCGGCAGCGGCCTGGTCGGACGCGACGTCGAGATCGACGATGCCGCCTGGGGTTTCGCCGCCGCCCGCGATCTCAACCCGCAAAAGGCCCGCGTGCTGCTCATGCTGGCGCTGACCCGGACGCGAGATGTCGCCGCCGTGCAGCGGTATTTCGAGCGCTATTGAAGCGCGCCCGGAACAAAGCCCCGCATTTCGGACGCGAAAGATTCGATGTATTGCTCGTATTTAGATATTGAGCATTTGCTCGGATTCATGCGAGCTTCCCATCGCATTTAATGCGAGCACTTTTTCGTTTCTTGTTGAGTCCTGGCTCGTGTTCACGAGGATCTGGTGCGGTCCTGGGACGGTCTTGCCGGCGCCGCGCGGCGCCGGGGGGGCATGCGCGGCCCGAGCGCACCTTCGGTTACATGGTCGGGGCGGTGGAACCGGAACCGGAATAGGGCCGCAAAAGCCGGCCGCCGCATCCCGCCCGGTCCTGCCGCGGTCTGCAAGTCCAGGCGTCCGCGAGGAAGGCGGGCGGACAAAAAAAGGGACGATTCTTTTTGGCCTGGCCCGCGCCATGCCGCCGCGGTGGCGCAAGCCCGCCCGATGCGGTAAGCTTTGCGCCCTCTGGAGAGCCGCCACGGCGACGACGGCAGGAAATTCGCTGTTTTCGCGCAAAGCGTTTGACACGGATTATGAAAGTGTTCATAATCTCAAGTTCTCCGCTGGAGGGGTGCCCGAGTGGTTAAAGGGGGCAGACTGTAAATCTGTTGGCCTTGCGCCTACGTTGGTTCGAATCCAACCTCCTCCACCAGAGACCCATACCCGAATCCAGGCGCAGTTGGCCTGGATTTCAAATGTCAGGCCTAGGGATCTGCAGCGCCTTCGGCAAGAAGGCCGTATGTTTCCCTGGCCTTGGTTTTTAAGGGTTGGGTATAGAGAAGGTGAAAGGGTAGCCGCGGGTGTAGCTCAATGGTAGAGCAGAAGCCTTCCAAGCTTACGACGAGGGTTCGATTCCCTTCACCCGCTCCAAAAGGTTTACATGCCCATGTGGCTCAGTGGTAGAGCACTCCCTTGGTAAGGGAGAGGTCACGCGTTCGATCCGCGTCATGGGCACCACTAATTCTCACTTCTTTTCTTCAGTCAGAAGCGCAATCCAGGTCAGGAGTCAGCCATGGCAAAAGGCAAGTTTGAACGTACCAAGCCGCACGTGAACGTGGGTACGATTGGTCACGTTGACCACGGCAAAACGACGTTGACGGCGGCCATCACGACGGTGCTGTCGAGCAAGTTCGG
>Ga0180217_1000115_pt1 | contig 171915 bp, 78 predicted proteins | sample eDN3rd37CBELigOP_FD_128521 | JGI IMG/M metagenome (GOLD analysis project Ga0180217, IMG submission 128521) | Enriched Organic Plus compost microbial communities from Emeryville, California, USA - eDNA 3rd pass 37_C BE-Lig OP (version 2) (version 2) ... | reverse complement strand
CCCCCTGCCCCCTGCCCCCCTGCCCCCTGCCCCCCTGCCCCACGCCCAATTCCGTCCCGTAGAAACACCGGGACGATTTTTCGGCTTGAATAGAAATCCACCGCGGGAGCATTGACTCCGGCACCTCTGAGGGCCTTCGGGCCCGGTTCAGCTTTTGACTCTTTCTATGTTTCATAGAATTGGCAGCTCGCCTTTTTCTAGCTGTCACCTGGGTCAAAGCTCGGGCTATACGGATGGGGTGCGAGGTATTTTTGGACTCGACACATTCCGTATGTGTCGATTAGAATTTGATATAAACAGAGCTAAACAATCCAAAGCACGCGAGTGTTGTATATACATAACTTTGTCTACACCTGCACTTTCGCTATATCATGCATATATCCTGCATTAGGTACACACCGGATCGATTATATGCCCTTTTATCGCTGGTTATTACCTTTACCTGCGTGCACTATGCGAGTATTCCGTATGGCACCTGGAACGAGCTCTAGTACTGGATGTGACCCAAACTGCATGCCCGCACTCTCGAATGACGTGAAGTATAAACAGAGCCCCGTGGTGGGCTCATTCAATGAATCAATCTTGGATTGTGACGTGTATGTATTTACAACAACGCTGGAATGCCCGGCTTGGCACGTTCCGTTTCGTTTCGTTTCGTTTCGTGTCGGATGCGAGTTCTGATTGACCGGACTCAAAGAATAAACTGGACAAGAAGGTACGAGAACGCAACACGCACCGTCCCATCGCAGTCATACCCGAGCCCAGCGGGGACTTACTCGCCTCACTGCGCTAAACAATCTCGACTTCCTCCAATCTACTCCTGATCCTCTTCGAGTGAGTCGTACGTGTTCGGATCGAAAGTGGTCTGTGTTCCAAACACCCTGTCGCGATACTGCTGCTCCTTAAACTGCACTGACTCGTTCTTCCACTGCTCGGTCTCAAGCCACGCCTTGGTCTCGAAGAAGCTCTTCATAATGTCCGGATTGCCGTACGAACGGTCCAACTCCCTCCTCAGTCGGATGAAGTAGTCGCTGAGTTTGTCCTCAGGGATCTCCGAGGTGTACTCCGTCTTCAATTCCGACTGGGTAATATACCGCATCAACAACTGGTCGTAGTAAAACCGCACTGTGGACTCGTCCATCACCTGGCTCTGGGCCTCATTCACCACACGCTTCTTCTTCTTGCTTGCCTTCTCGGGCTTGTCCGACTTGTCTGTGGCGCCATCGGCCTTTTCGTTCTTGCCTGTTGCGCCGCCAGCGCTTCCGCGTGCACTAGGCTTGGAGTTAGACGACATCCTTTTTCACCAGCCCGTGAACAGGGTCGCGCACGGGTGTGTCTCTCACTGGGTTTCTGAGGTCCTCCGAGTTGTGTGTGATAGGGGGTGGCTTTTTCGAGCCTCAAGGTCGTTTCACGGAGTCTATATAGATTAGATCGATGGATAGCGAGGCGTCATAACGTGTGATGAGCACGGCTTCACTTGCCACTCAGTCCAACTGCGTATACCACACCTGCTTCTAGTCTGGGAAAATAACGGCCGAAGGCGAAATCCGGGCCAGGACGGATGGGGCCGTGGATCAAAGTTGGGAGAGCATACTCCAGTAGTGACATGTGGCAGCGCGGGCCATATCAGCTTTGTAGGAGCTTCAATTCATTGCCCTAGCCTAAATCCATGGCGATTTTATGCTTATGGTTTATGCCATGTCACTGCATCCGTCTACCAGCGCCTTATACTCCAATTTCCAGCCAAGTTCCAGTTTGGTGAGTATTACGAACCTAGAGGTTGCGCGGTGTGAGGCGGGCAACCAATGAGATGTCACATATTGCCACGTGCACTTACGTCTTTTGCGCTCCACTGGTCCCGTCTTCCCCGACGGAATGTCCTTCAACACAACGAATATCGTAAACGCCACTTTTCAAGTCAGCAAGAGCGTGTATAGATGACATGTACCTGGAGGACGTGCGCATCCACTCATTGCAATTTGATGATTATGGTCTGTTGAATCCCGCAATGTACTATAGACTGCGAGTCTCCCACATACCTCCCGTAGCATAGCATAGATTCACCGCATGTGGAGACTCGGACTTTCGACCTGGAGCAGGAAACTCATGGGGCTCACAGCGGCCACCACAGGAGCGGCCGCCGCAACTAGCACATTCCACAGCAAGCGTCTGCTCTTCGGGCACGCAGACGGAGACGGCGACGAGACGCAGGACTCACAGACTAAGACTTCCAAACACAAAAGGAAGTGCAGGGTGTGTGCAGACACCCCCAGCACGCTCTCGATCCTGGAGACCATCTACAGCACTAAGGAGGGTGAAATGCGAAGCTTCCGCGCGGTACAAGCTAGCACAACTCCAACAGCGGGGCATGCGAAGCTGGGCGTCGACTCCTCCTCGACGACAAAGCCACCCACCTCCCCCCAGAGTGGAGGACGGAGATGTCCCCCCACCTACCAAGAACTGGGCAATAGCACCTGGCTGTATTTGCACACAATGGCAGCCTACTATCCTGAGCGTCCACCACTTGATTTGGAGCGCTCCATGCCCTCCTTTTTCCGAACATTTGCTGCAGTATTCCCCTGTGAGCACTGTCGGGAACACATGCTGGAGTACATCTCCGAGCACCCAGTCGACGCCTCATCGAATGAGGCCCTGTCCATGTGGGTATGCCGGTTCCACAATGCCGTCAATGCCAACCTGGGTAAGCCACAGTGGTCGTGTGACGCGAACGAGCTTATAATGAGGTACCGTGACGGGCCTGAAGATGGGTCTTGCGACTGATTTAATAGAACCTAGTTAGTATAGCAATACAACCTCAGTGTATATATTACCTAAACCCTACGTCCGCCTTATGTGCAGAGCATTTGATGTCACATCCCCCCGGCTCCAGTGGACGGCCAGAGAAAAGACCAACTAGAACAAGTCTCAACGCACATTTTCAATATGATGAAAATGCGGAATGCCACACGCGCACTGGCCATTCTGCATATAGCATTCGTCGTATTGCAGCTAGCAAGCGCGCACAACACGAATCTCCAGACCGGTGACGTCGTGCTACTGCCGGGAAATTGCTATCTTTGCAAACTGATTCAAGACCAGGAGGGGTGCCACTACTCACATGTCGGAATCATTATTGTGGACGAGAACGAGCAACTCCAGGTGGCTGAGGCTGCTGATACGGTTCAGCTAACCCCATTTGAACAGTTCGTTGCACGCGCTGACCCCTCGTATCCAGTCTCCATTCGAAGGTACCGAGAGATGAACGAGACAATCTCACTCGCGATCCCTCTGGCGTTCCGTATCTTCTACGATGGACTCAGCTACGACCCCAAGTTCCTCTGGAACAACTTCAACACTAAGGGTGAGATGCTGTATTGCAGCGAATTCGTCGCCAAGTTCTGGAACCGCCTCATTCCTGGACTCTTCCAGACCAAGCCCATGCGATACGATGTTCACCCTGCGGAGTGGAAAGCCTACTTCGCCCCTGACGAGCCGCCGTCAGGTCTGCCAGGTGTATCACCTTGCGACGTTTGGCGCCACCCAGCTTTCCAAGACATTGAGTTGAAGTACGTGTAAAGATTTGTACATAAAGTGAACCCTGTAATTTGTTAAACCACTCGAGTTGATTATCTAAATTGCATTCGCTCCGGAATGCGCATCCTCCAACTGAAGAATACGACCCTGTGACAATTAATGCTGACTAGCGAGTGTATGTATAGACGTGCAAGTAGGTTGCGCAGTGGTAACGTTCCGTAGTCATGGATTGGATTCTGATTGAGACAGTGTTACACTTACAGTTTGATTTGGTTGTTGACACGTGGCTACAAAAACAATTCACCCTGTTGTGGCGTGTGTGTGGTTGGAGCAATTGTAACATGGATTGGTTGGTTGATTATGCATTGCGGACGACGTCATCAATAGCCTTGGCGATGTACTCAACATTCTTGGTGGTGACACCTGCCATTGAGATACGACCGGACTTGAGGAGGTAGATGTGGTGCTTGTTGATCATCAACTCGCACTGCTTGGGAGTCAAACCGGTGAACGAGAACATACCGATCTGGGAGGTGATGTGGTCCCAGTTTCCGGGAGTACCCAAGCGGACGAGGGTGTCCTTAAGCATAGCGCGCATCTTCTTGATGCGGCTGGACATTTCAATCATCTCGTCGTACCAGAGCTTGGTGAGCTCAGGGGACTCAAGAACCTTCTGAACAATACGAGCTCCGTGGAGAGGAGGGTTGGAGTAGTGGGTGCGGATGATCACATCGAGTTGAGAGAGGATCATAGGAACCTTAGCAGGATCGTTCGAGATGAAGGAGACGGTACCGACACGCTCACCATAGAGACCGAAGTTCTTGGCGAATGACTGGCAGATAGCCATCTCGAAGCCCTGCTCAACGAAGTAGCGGATAGCCCAAGCATCCTCCTCGAGCGAGCCCGAAGCGAAGCCCTGGTATGCGGAGTCGAACCAGGGGAGGTGGCCGCACTCGCGGATGACTTGAGCGATCTGCTTCCACTGCTCCTTGGTGGGGTCAACGCCAGTGGGATTGTGGGCGCAAGCGTGGAGAAGAACAACGCTACCCTTGGGTGCCTTGCGGAGGTCCTCGAGCATGCCCTGGAGGTCAAGGCATCGGCCCTTGGCATCCCAGTAGCGGTAGGCCTGGGACTTGATGTTAGCAGCCTTTGCGATCGAGATGTGGTTACCCCAGGTAGGGTTGGAGTAGAGGATGGTGGGGCTCTCGAGGAACTGGTGAAGGAAGTCAGCGCAGACGCGAAGGGCACCAGTACCGGACAAGGACTGAACGACGGCGACGCGGTTCTCCTTGATAGCCTTCGAGTCGTTGCCCAAGAGGACCTTGATGGCGAGGTTGGCCATGGTGGTGTTACCACGCTGAGGGAGGTACTCCTTGTCCAAGCTCTTGTCAGCAAGGATGAGCTCCTCAGCCTTGCGTACGCACTTCAAAACGACGGGCTTGCCGTTGTCGTCACGGTAAGCACCAATGGAAACGTTCACCTTGCGAGGGTCGGTGTCGTTCTTGAAGAGGACGTTCATACCCAAGATAGGGTCAAGAGGTGCCTGGGTGACATTCTTCCAGAAGGTGGAAGCTGTGTCGATCGACGAAGAGAAAGCGAGGGAGGGAGAACAGGCGAATGAGTATGTGAGTGAGTGAGTGAGTGAGTGAGTGAGTGAGTATGAATAACAGTCACCACCTGAACCACTGGGACGGTTTGTTCGGGTGTACGGTTCAAAGTCCGACAACGCAGCCTGAAACGCTTTGAATAAGTAGCCATTCCGAACGAACCAGCTCACGAACTCGCGTGGACGGCTCACAATATGCATGACAATACATGAATCGATAGATCGACATACCTCCAGCAGCACCGGTGAACTGTGCACTGAGACGTTGGACGCGCTCCTGAGCCTTGGACTCCATCTTGTTGCAGGGTAGGATATCTACGGTGTAACCTAAAGCAGCGTTGAGTGGCACGATCCGACGCATGTCATGAGTAAAACATCGTCTGATGCATCTAATTCCAGACGATCTCAGTCAGCTGATGGTCGGGTAGGCCGTTCCAGACCGAAATCCACCCTAAACTCTGCATCATTCTGACGAAATGCACGTAAAATACTCGACCTTGTGGACGTTGTGGCGGACGTGTTGAAGATCCGCCCAAGTATATAAGAACTCCATCGTGAACACAAGCGATATAATATCACCACATGTTGGGGCACTGGGGGCAACCCCGCGTTTCAGCCCTTCCGAACCCCCGATTCCGAGCCTGATTTGGCGGTGGAGGTCAGAGCGACTCATGGAAAGGGGGGTGAAACTGGGTAAGAAGGCGGTATATGATGTATTATAAGGGTCTTAATTGGGGTGTAAAGTGTAAGTACACTTCATTTCTATCGATCTTCACCTTTTTTAAGTCCATCTAATCCAGGTCATAGGAGATATTCCAGTAAATTCCTCAGCTTCCAAGCTTCGTCTCATAGACGTCATTGTGTGGCAGCGACTTGAAAATGTCCAAGACCGGGTGGATGAATTCATGTTAATTGCGAATATACCACGCGTGGTGCGATATGCATGCAAATAATCGGGATGAATATGTTGATCGCATACTGCGCTAGCAGCCACTAGGATTTAGGGAGAAAATGACTCACATTCGCTCGCGCTACGGACAGAAGATTCAGTTGGTCGAGGACTGCGTTTGGGTGTGTATTTTGGGTCCTATTCCGGGGTTTGCACGAGAGTTGTGTGATAATTTCCCCCTTTCAGGCAGTATTCTGCATACCTGCAGCATAGGAGTAATGCGCTCGGCACGCATCCCGATCTACTACTCGTGTGGGATTCAAGGCGGAGTGAAGGCAGATTTTTGAATCGTCTCAGCAAAATGGAAAGTATGCGAAATCTCGGGGTTGTGCGTGTAATTGTAGGATGAAAATGTGTGGCTACGTCAGATACTACTCTGAAGCGATGTATACTTGCGTGCAGACACTGTATTACCCCTGATCCCCGTAGCTTTTCGACCCATTCTGAAACCTCTCGGAGGAGCTGAATCATTCAGCACCCGGATACGCGCATCTGAACTCAAGGCCTCCGTCTTACCTCACTATAATCTCGGGAAATTGTAGATTCACCTCGATAACCCCACTCTGGAGTCACTGTGAGATCGACCCAACGTGATATCATCTACAAAAATAGCCTGAGTCAAGCCGAACTCTTTCCCCGCGCAAACCAGGAACAGGGCACGAATCCGCCTGCACCGGCCATTTCCTGCGAGGCCAGAAGTCCGTTTCCGTGTCCGCACCAAATCGATCCCTGAGAAGCCTGTTTCTTGGCCCTTCATCCCAGTAGTTAGCCGGCAGAGAGGATAAACGCAACTCCCTTCTCGTGCTGAAAGTGAGGAGTGACACTCAGACAAAGCTGTGGTGCCCACTGCACCCAACTAGAACCAACTACACACACTCAAAACGACCTCAACGGGGTCGAGTCACAGACTACTACCGTGTGACTCGATGCTGGGACTCCCAGGAGGATGGGTCTCCCTAATCCCCTTTGCTATTCCCCTCTTCGTGTATGCTAAAGCGATTGCCTACTATGGGCCAGACGTGCCCAGGTCGCGATTCGCGGCCATGATTAACCGGATAGCGTATGTGATCTGGACACAGAGTTTGCCACTTGTGTTCCTCACGAGCGTGTTGCTTCAGCTCATTGGCTATCCCTTCCCTACAACGCTTTTCCTAGTCTGGTGCGCCGCGACCTTCGGTGGTATTGTGTCAGCCATCATTCGATTTCGAAGCAAGATTGCGGCGCAGTCCCGACCTGTTGTGGGTTTTTTCCACCCTCACTGTGATCAGCGCGCAGGTGGCGAGCGTGTCATGTGGCAGCTTGTCGAAACCTTGCTAGCAACACGTGCTCTGGAGAACCTCTCAATTTGCATCTACACCAACGCACTTCCGCTTTCATTCGTAACCGAAGTTGCGCGTGTGCCTCAGGCGCTGTTGGATCAGCTCCCTCCCAACGCAACTCCGCATGCCAAGCTGTCCCTCGCAATTTTGTATTCAGCAGCACAAGTCTTCGGCTTGCCCCAGCTAGTTGAACCTCAGACGCGTGCCCGAATCGAGTTCGTATTCCTGAGTCATACCTGCTTCGGTGATGCCCAACACTACCCCTTCGCCACTCTTATCGCGCAAGGACTGGGTGCGACACTCCCTGCTACTGAAGCTCTACTCGCTTCAGCCACTCCCGCGCCTTTCTTCCTCGCGGACCGACTTGGTGGACCCAGACCGCCAGCACCACTTGCATTCATCGACACTGCAGGTTATCCACTAGCACTGCCGTGCTTCAGTCTCTCGGGTTCTGCTGTTGGCTGTTACGTTCACTATCCAGTCATCACCGAGATCATGCTGGAAGTGGTCAAATCTCGTAGCTCGTCGGTTAACAACTCGAGTCACGTAGCAAGATCAACCGCCCTCACCAACTTCAAAGTCATGTATTATAGGCTATTTGCGGCCCTCTACCGCGCTGTCGCACCCATGGTTGGCATCGCTGCCACGAATTCCTCCTGGACTCAGCGGGAGCTCGCTCGTGTTTGGAAGGTTTCGCGCGAATCCTTACCCATCGTGTATCCTCCATGTGCTGTCAAGTCGCAGCCCAAGCATATGATAACGCAGCAGAGCGATGGGACCGTGCCAGCAACGGTCAGCGCATCCACAGCGCCAAGTGAGCCACATTCTCAACGAGTGCGCTGTCCTCGTATTCTTTCTCTCGGCCAGTTCCGGCCCGAGAAGCAGCATCGGTTGCAGGTTGAAGCATTTGCGCGGGCGCTAGAGAAGCTTGGGCGTGACACCGTCTATGGAGCTTTGAAGAAACCCGCGAAAATTGAGTTCCACATGATTGGTACATTCAGACCCGCGGATGCCGACCGAGTGAATGAACTGAAGGAACTGATTAAGGAGAAGGGTATGGAAGATAAGATCAAGCTGCGGTTGGACGTTCCTAAGGATGAATTGGACAGCACACTCCAAAGTTCATTAATTGGCCTCCACTGTATGCGTGATGAGCACTTTGGAATTGCTGTGGTCGAATTTCTCGACGCTGGTCTAATTACTGTGGCACACAATAGCGCTGGCCCACAGATGGACATCATCGTCCCGGCCATGCCTCAACCTAACGCTGTGGGCTATCTTGCCGACTCAGTCGAGTCGTATGCTGATGCGATTGTGTCGATCCTGCAACGATTCGAGCTAGAGAACAAGGATCCGGCAGTAGCCAGTGAGGAAGATCCGAACTCTCTCGAGTCCATGCGTTTGCGTGCTCAATCCAGGGCGAGGTCACTGTTTTCGGAGGCTTGCTTTAAACAACGAGTTGAAGAAACATTTGTCAAGTGGCTCACGGATGGTGCGGTGCCACCGTTGCCAGTTGAGTCACCGAGTGATCGAGGATCCATGGCTAAGTCACCTATGTCGCCACCGGTGATCCCAAAGCAGGACTAACGCAGAAAGCGCAGTCAATGTTTTTGTTGATTATGATCATGAGATTAAATCCAATGCGTAGAGTTGGATCTACTCGCCCCCTACACTCCACCCCACTTTGCTTCTTCACTCGAATGTTTCCTCATCTCATGTGTGGGATTCGGTTGTACACATTGACTGCGCAACAAAGTCCAACTCCGTCATATTCCATGCATGACTGTATACTGTAGTGCATATGTAGGCTACTCGTCGAACTAAAGCAGTCATATTATTCTATCGATTGTCTCCACTCACCAGCCTATGGCCTACTCGCACCATTCCCCCTCGGAAATCACTACACTAACCAACTTGTCTGCAAGTGGCGTTCGCACTCTATTGTATCTTCCGCACTCCTAGGACGGCATCTGAGTGGCAACTCCCAGCATTCAATATAAGACTTGTAAATTGTATATGCGTTTGTTATTTAAAACACAGCTCTTGGTGAAGAAGAGGAACTCATATTTGTTGAAACATTGGATGGTTGAGAAGAGTCGATTTAGAGCGCTCAGAGCGGTGTATCAACCTGTCCACAAACCTTGCAGGTTCTCAGGCTCACGTTATCCTCACTGTAGTAGTTCAGCAAGGCATCGCGAATTTGGACTCCGAGATTATCACAGCGGAAGGCGTATTCTGTAACGACTACGCCCTTACCCGCACACGTTGCGCTTCGACAGTAGAACCTGACCTTATCCAAGGCATCCTTGGGACGTGCCGTCTCGATCACGAGACCACGGGTGTTTTCAAATCGTTGTGGGGAGTGGGGAGTGTTCGCAGGTAGCAGTAGCGTTTCGCCCTCCTTGATTGGAATGTCAATGAATCTGGGCGTGCCATCGGGAGTGAGCGGCGGAGCGACGACCTTCAGAACCATGTCGCCCTGGAGTTGATAGAACCACTCTTCGGTGGGGTTGATATGATAGTCAGTTCGCTGGTTGGGTCCGCCCACTACCATTACCTTCCACTGAGTGTTGTCCTGATGGAGCATGTAGTTGCCAACGGGGGGTGCAAACTTGTCTGCATTATCTCGAATCCACTGCCAAAGGTCCAGAGGAGGCTTGTGCGTCGGTGGCACGTGTGGATTCGCAGTGTCCTGGGACGCCACGGCGTCGCATGGTGCTGACACGCTCGCCTTCTTGTCGTCTGCAGATGCAGATTGATCCTGTGACTTTGCCTCTGCTGCAGCCACCTGTGCTCGCTCCTCAAGTAGAGCAAAGGCTTCCTTGGGTCGTTCGTCGATATGACCGCACTTGGGACATGTCCGCTTTGCCTCCGAACTGTAGTAGTCTAAGATCTTCTCCTTCAACTGAGTACCCAGGTCCTCACACTTGAAGAACTCTTCATAAATCACAGCTCGGCAGTCGCCATTCCTGCAGTACCACCTCAGTCCATCGAGGGCATCTTCGGGTCGTTCCATCTCCAAGACGAGGCCGATCGAGTTGGGTCCGCGCTGGGGCGAGTGCGGAATGTGTGGTGCAAGCAAGTACTGCGAACCCTCGGGAATGAAAACGTCCTTGAACTCGCCACCATCCACGATCTTGAGCACCATGTTGCCCTTGAGTTGATAAAACCATTCTTCCGTCGTATTGATGTGATAATCGGTGCGGACGTTGGGCCCGCCAACAACCATGATTTTGAACTGACAACCCTTACCATGGATCAGTGCGTTGCTCACAGGAGGCTTCAAACTGTCCTCATGCGCGTTGATCCATCCCCAGAGATGGGTAGGCTTGATCGGATGGTACAGGTCGAAGTAGTCTTCCGGGTTAGAGACCATCGTGTTTAGGTGTGGAGACTATAGTGATGCAATATGCACGTAATTTCAAGTGGAATATGGACGTGAGCGAATGGAAAGGCTTCAAAAAGTCGCTTTCGCACATTAGTGACACGTGAGTTTTGTTTTTTCCCAAGATACCACACACAGGAACTAGTTGTGTACTGAATCTGACGCTGCTGCGTAATGTATTCGTGTTGGTTGTTTTGATCTACATTCGATACGGCATGAACCGTGTCCCCAATTCCCTAGATCTCCACGCACTGCAAATCTAGATTCGACCCAAAATTTTGGCTCCAAAGTGTAGATCTTGAACTAGGACGGGAAAGTGTCATTGCACGTGCTGTGACCACTATGACTTCTTACCACCACGCACGCGGAGACCGACTTCAAGCACACTGCCACGCTTGACATTATAATAAGCGAGTGTGAAGTTGTCCTTATTGAGGAAGACGCCCTCGACACTCGCCTTCATCTTGTTCGTGGGCATGTTGTTCAATTGCGCACAGACACGAGTCTTGAGCTCGCCCACAGTTTCCCGAAGCGTCGTGATGGGGACTTCAAAGGTGCGACCATCGAAGAAGAATTCGGTCGCTTCTTTGCTGTCACCCATATTAGGAACCTTGACGGTGATCGTCGCACCACCCGAAGCCACTTCGGGCTCATGCGTACTCAGCCACTTTGCCTCAGGAACAAGATTGGATGCAGCGGCGGCTGCAGCGGTCTCTGTAGTACTTGCTGTAGCCGCCGAGACCGTAGGTGGAATGATCGCCGCAGTGGCCGCTGGAATTGCGTCTGCCAGCTTGCTCTTCTTGGCCGCGTCGCCGCCGTCGTCAACCGTGCCGAAGCGAGGACCACCGGCATGTGGCTGGCCCAGACCTAGACCGGATGCGCCTGCTGCTGGGGCAGACGGCTTGCTAGGCTCTATGCTGGAGCCCGCAGGTCGAATAGAAAGTGGGGCAGCACCCTGCGTGCTTGACACGACTGATGCCACCGATGGTCCTGTAATGGTTGGTCCAGTCTTGGATGCGGTGCTGACTGGTACTGCGGCCTTAGCTGCACTCGGTTGCTGTTGCTGTTGCTGGATACCATAATCCGCCATGGAATCCTCTTGCCGCATGCTCGCAATGAACTCGCTCCAAGATGTACCTGTACGCGAGGTACTTGATTCACCCGAGCCAGCCTCACTACGTTTTTGGATGATGCGCGCAAGGTTTGTAGCGACACTGGTTGCACCTCCCTGCGCAAGTACTGTTGCTGCCGCGGCCTGCTTTTGCTCAGTCTGCAGCTGGTGGATCTTCTTCCACTCAGGATTGGCGAGCTCGATAGTAATGTGCTCTTGGAGTTGATTGACAGGAACCATAGTATTGCAGAGCGGGCATGCTGTTAACATCTCTCCCGATGCAGAGGTAGTAATACCCGCTTGGCTCGAGGCCGCTGTCTCACCTGTCTTCTTCACAATGAGAGGTTCATCACCCTCCACGGCAACAACACCGCCCGTATACGAAGTTACTGCCCCAGCGCCTGACGCCACAGTTGGCTGAGTTGGTGGCTGCGCGGAGGGAGGGGGCAGAATCTTGCCGAGGCCAGCTTCCTCGCGTGCTCGCTGCTCAGCTGCTTCTTGTTCGGCCTGCTTCTTCAGGTGATCTTCCATTGCCAGAGCAACCTCGATTTCCTCAATGGTGAACTTGGGTTCGGCGAGGTATGGATCCTCTTCGGGGGAGAAAGTAATCGTCTCGCAGACAACAAAGTTGTGCCAGTCGATAGTTTGAATGACCTCCGATTCGTCTTCGAGTCCTGCCTTCTCGCGCTGTTCTCTGCGGAGTGACTCGGCGAGACTGTACTTGCCGCGAAGCCTGAGATCCTCGATCACGATAGAGAAGTCTCGCAGCCCCTGGTTGATTTCCTCAATGAGGGCGTGAGGCTTGTTAAGAATTTGGGTATATGACTCTACGTACTGAAGGAACGTGCTGAAATGAGGATGGGTCACCTTGAGGAAGTCGAATTGGGGATTGTTCATCTCACGATTCTTCAGGTTGTTTAAGAATTGGCGCCCATTGCTCGCTGCATAGAGTGCCACAAGCTTGAGCAAATCGAGATCGTATGCGTAGAACACGGGAGGAAGCTTGACCGAGTGCAACGTCTTGAAATCTGGAGGTGGTGGTTGTGGGAGGTTTTCGACATCCTCTGGATTTGGTACGGGTAGAATAGACGTCCGTACGAATGCGCTCATGCGTTCATACAGACTGGGCTTCTTTGGTTCAGGTGCGGCAGCGACAGTGGCACCGGCACCGGCACCTGCGGATAATGAAGGGGTAGCAGCAGCAACGGCAGGAGAACCCTCTCCAGACTCTTGCTTGGCGGGTACTCCGGGCTGTGTCTCTCCACCTGTCATCTGGTTGGAATTTGCATCGCCAGATGAGACCTGTGCGGCTGCTGAGGGCGATGACGCAGCCTGGTCAATGAGATGCTCAGGAATGCCTTGCGGGTACTTCAACCGCATACGATAGTAGCTATAGTACATATTGCTTTTCTGTAGAAACTGGAACTTGGGGTCGTCTGCGCGGCGTTTAAGCAGCATGGCCTCCAGCGCGGGCTTGGATAGGATTGAATCTGCAGTATGGTCGATGATCTTCCGCACCTCGCTGGGCGGGATGACCACCGTCATGTCCTCGTCTAACGGAATCGTTGGCGCGGACATGGTTCTTTGTGGCTTCGCCGCGTGCGTCGGCGTGTGGTAATGAACTAGATAAGCGGTCCTCGAGTCTTGCGTAAAGTTTATCCGACGCTTTCAGGGCTGAGGTGCGCGGAGCCCGGCCTAGATCGTGTGGAGAAGGGGTGATGCAGGGTATTTCGAGTGAGCCCAAAGCGGAGGTTCAGTTTGGGAGGCGGATTCAGGCTACCCTTCAGGGAAGTTAGGAATATAATGCTCCAGAGGAGATACACACACATTTTCTATCCACTAGTCAAAGTGGATTTTACACAAAACCCTCGCAAGTCCTCTATTTCGTCCGCATATCAATTCGAAATAGAGAATAATTTCATCCACCTGGATGCGTCCGGCCTGGTCTAGAGTGGAAGGCGCGGTCCCCTTCATGCACTTCAGTGGATAGTACATGGCTGCATCGATTGACAGGGCGGGGGTGGGGTCCTATAGATGTGGGCTGCCACCTGCAGTGATCCCCAGAAAGTCTCAGAGCGCCCACCTCCTCGACAGCCAATTCTATTCTCCTCGAGGCAGCGAATGGTTCAATCCCGATCAACACGCGGCGAAGTAGAAACCTAATCGTTGAGTAAAATTGTTAGGCAGCAACAGCACGAGCTGGAAGGGTGTGTCCGGGTTTGTATATACACCGCACAGCATTGCTAGGTGTGAAGTGATGTATGTACATCCCGGGAGTGGGAGGCCGGCTGTTTGAGGCTGAGTTTAAGTAGGGGGTGAAGGGATACTTTCGTTCCGACTCCCCCCTCCGCTTTCCGGAACAGTCCCCGCCCCGGGAGATCGACCGAAACTGGAACTGGACTGCGGAAAAGAGTGAGATTTGATCGAGAAAAACACCGAGTTTGGGTGGGAATATCTCGCTATCAAGGCAATATGGCTGACGAAGAAGTCAAAACAATTAAAGTCCTTACCCCTAAGGTATGTATGCAATAGCTTATAATAACATTTTCTTATGATCTTCTTTACATTTTATACATTTTATTATCTCGGTACTGTTCCAGTACCATTGTCTCGCACTTGGTTGGAGGGGGAATATCCAAGGCTTTAACCCAGTTAGAGGAAGATCCATGCGATCTCAACCGCATCGATCAATACTTCATGACCTGCACTACCATCCTATCCTGCGTACATCCCAGCCTGGCATCTCACTCAGTCCCAAACCAACCCGTGTTTACCCTGGTATAGGAACTTAAAAAGCTCGCCAAGCCCGAGTTTGCGGCGAATCCTGACAAGTTCTACCCCACCAAGACGCTCCGTGCGCTTGGTTTTTCGCGCAACCAGTGCCCCGAGTGCGGAAACTACTACTGGCGTCATACCGAGTCGCGCACCACCTGCGGTGACTCACAGTGCGACAAGAAGTACGACTTCATTGGCGCTGGCCGCGGTATTGGCGCAGGTGCGAACGCACGCAAGCTGACCTATGCTGAGGCTTGGAAGACCTTCGAGCGCTCTTTGACCTCTGCTCGCATCCCATGCACTGCCATCAAGCGATACCCTGTCGTTGCCCGCTGGCGAGACGATGTCGACTTCGTCCAAGCCGGTATCTACTGCTTCCAGCCTTACTGCGTTACGGGTGAGCTCGAGCCTCCGGCCAATCCTCTTATCTGCCCTCAGTTCTGCCTGCGTTTCAACGATCTTGATAACATCGGCATCACGGGTCGTCACTACTCCGGCTTCATCATGCTCGGTATTCAGGTCTTCAACAAGCCCAATGACTACAAGTTCTGGGCCGACGAGTGTGTTGAGTTCAACTTCCGATGGCTCACCGAGGAGCTCGGCATCCACCCCGATGAAATCACTTTCATTGAGGACGTCTGGGCTGGTGGAGGTAACTTGGGTCCCTCCATCGAGTACTTCGTCTCCGGTCTCGAGGTCGGTAACATGGTCTTCATGCAGTTCAAGACTTTCCCCGATGGCTCGCGCGAGCCCCTCCAGGTCCAGGTCATCGATGTCGGTATCGGTCTCGAGCGTATTCCTTGGCTCATCAACGGTTCCGCTACTTCCTACCAGGACGTCTTCCCCACGGCTCTGAACTACTTCCTTGAGAAGACTAAGCTCGATATCCGAAGCGACATCTGGGAGAAGTTCGGTCCTCTTTCCTGCCTCCTCAACGTCGATGAAGTCGAAGATCTCTCCAAGACCTGGCAGTGGATTGCTGACAAGATCGGTATGGACGTCGCTACCGTCCGTGCTGCAGTCGAGCCCATCCGTGATGCCTACGTCGTCCTTGACCACACTCGTACTCTCATGATGGCTATTCAGGATGGTGCTCTTCCCGCCAACACTGGTGGTGGTTCCAACATCCGCAACGTCTTGCGTCGCACGTTCGCGATCATGCACAAGAACAAGTGGTGGGACCACTTCGGTCTTGAGGGCTTCTTGGAGCTCTTCAAGTGCCACCAGAAGGATCTCGCCAACATCTACGGTGAGTTCCCTCCCTATTCCTCCTTCCCTGCTATCATCGAGCGTGAGTACTCCCTCTACAAGCACCACGATGTCGAGCAGCGCAAGGTCCTCGAGCGCTTCATTCAGAAGAAGAAGGGTGCTCCTCTCACCCTTGACGACTGGATCCTCTGCATTACCTCGTACGGTATCCCTGCAGATCTCATCCAGAACTCTACCGGCCAGGAGCCTCCTTTGGACCTCTGGTACCAGATCGACTACCGCTCGCAGCAAGTTATGCGTGCAGCTGCTCCCATTCTTTACTCCACTGCGCACCTGCCCCCTACTGTCTCACTCTACGACGATGAGCACGATCACCGCCAGATGACCTTCGAGAATGCGACTGTCGTTGACATTATGCATCTCGACTCCGACGAGAACAAGCCGCTTTCCGTTCTCGTCTTGAACGAGTCGCCATTCTACCCCACTTCTGGTGGTCAGGACCACGATACCGGCTTCGTTGTCATCGACGGCGTTCGTCGCGAGGTTGTGGATGTCATCCGTGTTGGCCCTTGCGTCCTTCACATCGTCGAGCCTCCCTTCGCAGACAAGAGCTGTGTCGGCAAGTCGTGCTCGGGTGAGGTTGACAAGGCACGCCGTGACCAGCTCCGTGCTCACCACACCGCCACCCACCTTGTCTACGCTACCTGCCGCGAGGTCCTTGGTCCTCACGTCTGGCAGCATGGTGCTCGCAAGAAGGTCGAGGAGGCTCGTCTTGATATCACCCACTACGCTGCACTCAGCCATGAGCAGCTTCAGGAGATCGAATGGCGCGTCAACCAGAAGATCCGCGAGGGCCGCAAGATCACCAAGAACACACAGCCCAAGGAGGTTGCTGAGCTCAAGTACGGTTTCACCCTTTACCAGGGTGGTGTTGTTCCCGGCAACACTCTTCGTATTGTCGACATTGAGGGCACTGATACTGAAGCTTGCTGCGGTACCCACTGCGACAACACCGGTGAGGTCGGTCTCGTCAAATTCCTCAGTGCTCAGCGCTATGGTGATGGTATCTTGCGTTTGACCTACGTCGCTGGTGACCGTGCTCTCCGTGAGATCAACCACCAGACCAACATGCTCAACCAGATCTGCACCAACCTCGACACTCAGATGGGTCACGTCGTTCACGCCGCAACTGACTTCTTCAAGCGTGCTCTCAAGGCTGAGAAGCGCTGCGAGAAGCAGGCTGAGCGCATCCTCGAGCTTCAGATGAAGCTTGTTGCTGCTGATAGCCACAACAAGGTGTTCATCATCCCCACTGATGAGAGCACTGCTACCCTCTACATTGGTGTGGCCCCTGCTTACACTGAGATGCTCCAGAAGGATGGCAAGGCTGTTATTTTCGTTGGTCAGAACTACGTCTACGGTCTCGCTGGTGCAAAGGACCTCGTGAATGTCGACGGCATCAAGGCTGCTCTCAAGGCCGCCGAGGAGGCCGAGTACAAGCGCCAGGTCGAGAAGGCTCAGGCTGCTGCTGATCCTGAGACCAAGGTTGATGTCCCTGCTCTCCGCCCTGCACAGCTTATCGTTAAGGACAAGGTCCAGGCCGAGTTCACCGTTGCTGGCAAGAAGCAGAAGAAGCAGTTCACTGACGTTGTTCAGTTCCAGTCCTTCCAGGTTTACGATTCTGACGGCTTGATCAAGTACTTCGCTGAGAACTGCCCCAGCGCTGTTCGATTCTAAATGCCACCCGTACGATCTTGTAATCGAGTGTATTGTTGTGACTGCTCTCCTCACTCCTAGCCTTGATGGATTCCTCCGCACGCTACGTTAACGTAATGCGTACGTACACAGTTGCGTAGTCGTAGGTTTGTATCTACAACAACCCTATTCTTGCTTGAGTTAGGCACACTCTTCGCCTTACTCATCTTTGTGTCGCCGTTGTTGATTGTTCGCCGGTACCGGCCCCTCCTTCATCGGATGAATGAGCGTTCGGTATGGAGGTACATATGGGCCAGTCAGTTAGCTAGTCAGCAGCAGTGTAATTATATCGGTAAATAGTCGAATCTTCTCGTAAGGTGTTTTGTCTTGACTGTAATGAAGAGAGAATACAATCGAATAACCCAAACTTGAATTTAAGCCAGGAGACGCGAATACACACGAACGAAAGAATCAACGCATGAATGAACAATCCAGACAAGTAGAGTGGTTGCTGTATGTTGTTATTGTACATGAGGTGGAGTTAGTTGGTTTGTGTGTGAGTAAATCGAGTGTTTCATACAATGAAGGTCACTGCACGCTCCTCACGATACAGAGAGGATGCATTGCTATGCGACTGCTCGCCTACTCACCTGCTCACGTTGAAACCGCAAAGACTGTGACGACAACATGCATCAAGGGATGGTTTGACCAGCGTAGTGAGCAGGCCTGGTCGCCATCGCTCCAGTGGCATGCCCTTGAGATGTGCATCTCGGCGCCGTTGCGTTGCATGATTGCACATGTGACGACATATTTGTTGTTCTGTTTCATCGCGAGGTCCTTCAGGATCGTCTCAATGATCGTGTTGCTCCAGTCATGCACTTGCTTCGGATCGTATGCGGTGACATGGTCAGTTACGGTTTTGATGCCCTACAAGGTTCGATGTGGTTCAGCAAGCCGAAATAGCAATGGAGCGTTAGGTTGGATACGGGATCGTACAGAGTCATGATGGGAAACGCGGCATCACCCCGTCAAACAAGACCAAACGTGAAATCAAACGGTCATGCGGCGTACCTTCTCGATGGTAGAAATGAGCTCCTTTTGGTGCAGGACGAGCTATACATGACAGGAATCGAGTGTAGAACAGTTAGTAATGAGGGTCTATATCGAATAATGCATTTCGCAGCACAGAATCATCATCGCACGCCCCTGTTTACGTACTCTCTGGTCGTCTTTCTCGGTATCGGCGCTCATGCGGCGACTTTGGGAGGGATTTTCTCTACATATGATGGATGCGTTGAGGTGTTATATGGTGTGTTTGATTAGTCTAAACATACCGTACTGAATACAATAATTTACTTCCACACAAAATATGCACTACCGGCCCTTTCACATAGTTTATCAAGGTATCAGTTACTCTTCATTTTGAACATGTATGTGGGCTTTCTCGGCCATACGCGTGCGGCTAGCCTCAACCGCCCCGCGCAAATGCACAGACACAGGTCAAAACGCAATATACCCATACATACCCACAACCGCCGGTACCCGCCCCACATGCAACCTACACTTGTGGGGCGTTTTGCTCTTTGACTCGTGACTCTTTGAGAGGGTGTATCTCGCAGTCGGGTAGATTTTGTGTCGGGATTATAGTGTCAATCGACGCATAATGCGTGCTGGACCCGGTGTTTGTGCCCTTAACTCACGCCTGGCACGGTCGGTCAAGGAAACGAGTCAACTACAAGTTGAAACGCACTCGAAACATCGACGAAAATGTCGTCTTTGTCGTGTTTGGACGGTATCCAGTGCGATGTTTATCGGTGTCGTGACGTATTCTGGCGTATTCCGAGTTGGTTTATGTGATATACCACTCCATACTACACACTCTGCGCTAGTCGCGCCGTAAATCGAGTCGAAACTGTGGAGAGATACATCACATGGAGCAGAGATATTTCTCGATTACTGCTGCCTTTCACATACTAGACGATGCGTGGTAAGGTGAATTGCAGACTCAAACGGTGCATTACCACACCCTGTATCCCCCATCCGGTATAGAATGTCCCAAGTCGAGACGAAGGGCGAGGCAAAGCTGCCCGAGTACCTCGTCGTACCCGCCGACATCGAGAGCTGGGGACTGGAGGAGCTCGCAGACCGGTTCCTGGAGACAGAGTATATGTATGTAGAGCAGTCCCTTCGTGTTCTCGCAGAGGCTGAGCGCAGGCTGCGTGCGCATAACGAACTGGACGTAAACCGAGTTCTCAAGGAGGACGACATCCAGAAGACCTTCATTTCGATTGAAGCCGTGTACAAGTTCAACAAGGATATGTTGGATGCGATCATGAAGCTACGATGGAAGGGCATCGAGACGTTCCTCTTGGAGCTAGGTAACACCCTCTTTAAGTTCGTACCCTTCATTGGTCTCTATCAGGAGTATCTCGTCAAGACACATGATGCTATCGCTCGCTGTCTCAAACTCGCCGAGGAGAACAAAGCATTCAGGACCTTCCTCGCGCTGCATGAGCAGGCCACCAAGACAAGCCTCCCCACGCTCCTTAGGGCGCCTCTCGAGCGTTATCCTCAGTATCTTCAGTACTTGCAGTCCATCGCAAACGCGATCCCTGTCGAGCACCCGGCTCACACCTCGCTCGAAAGCACTGTGCAGAAGTTCCAGGCCAACATGGATGGTGTCATTAACCGCATCCGTGGTGCCCGTGAGCGTAATGCCGTTACCACTGCGCAGATGGTATTCTTCCAGAACAAGGTCGATCTCGTTGACCCTTCGCGTCGTCTCCTCACAGAGAACGACCTTGAGTTGATTGAGACGAAGGGTGGAAAGAAATTCCGATTCTTCCTCTTTAACGACATCATCGTACAGGGCTCTGAAGGTGGTATCATGTCCTCTCCCACAGTCAGAGACCTAATCCCCGTTGCAGGTCTGCGTGTGACAGACGTCCTGCCCGGAGAGGGTCCCGAACACGCCTTCCGCTTGTCATCTGTCATCACCAGCACATCGTGGCTCTTGAAGGCCGACGACGCAAAGACTAAGCGTAACTGGGCGCGCTTCTTGGATGAAGTGATTCGTGAGGCTGGTGCGCTCAGGACCCAGATCATGGACCCTGAAGAACTCAAGCGCAAGATTAACCGCAAGACCTACAACGAGAAGTATATCCCACGACCGGCAGAAGCCATCCCAGTTCCCATTACAATGCTTAAGGGCAAGGGTCCCGCACCTCCACCTCCGCCTACTGCACACCCACCCAGTCGTCCAGCAAGCCACCCTCCTGCTGCGCCTCCTGGCCCGCCACCGGCAGCTCCCAAGCGTCCAGCACCCGCTCCTCCAACCTTGGCGAGGCCAGCGCCCTCGCCTCCTACCTTGGCACCCCGCCCAACCGGCCCAGGTGGAGCAGCTGCACAGCCGCCCCCGCCACCCCCTCCTCCTTCGGTAGGTGGTACATCTCAAGCGACGTCCACTGTCACGATTTTGCCAAAGCAGCCCGCTCAAGCAACTGCGGCGCCTGCCTCCACTGCGGCTGTAGCATCCGCAGCTCCAGCTTCGACCGCATCCGCGCCTGCTACAGCAGCTGGTCAGCTCGGTCCAGGCGGTGTTAGCCTTGGATCTGGAGTTATTCCAGAAGGCCTGCAGATGTACCCCTCCCCCGACGAGCCCAACCTCGTCGCACGCGTTGGTGGCTGGGATTGCTTGTACGATGCTGACTCCAATGATTACTATTACGAGAACCTGACCCTTGGTGAAACAACTTGGGACCAGCCTGCACCATTCGCAGGATGGGTCCCTCCTGCGTACGATCCCCAAGGTGCAGCCAAAGTGGCAGCTGCCGGCGCAAGTGCGTCCAGCGTGGTTCAGTCTGATGATAGCGATGTCGCTGCTGCCTCTGCACCACGCCCAGCTGCGACAAGCGTACCACCTCCCCCACCATCCGCAAGCTCGCTACCTCCCCCGCCGCCCTCTGCTTCATCTCTGCCACCTCCTCCGCCTTCGGCTTCGTCGCTGCCGCCACCACCCCCGTCCGGCTCTACGACATCGCTGCCTCCTCCGCCTCCCAGCGGCTCGGCCTTGCCCCCTCCACCTCCACCATCCTCGGGATCTGGTGGTGGACTCCCTCCACCGCCTCCAAGCGTTACACTTCGACCTGCATCGGCTTCTGTCGTGGCAGACTCATCACCCACCGGCCACGATGCACTCATGGCTTCCATTCGCGCTGGCGCTGCTCTTAAGAAGGCCGAGACGACTCCTGAACCATCACCCACGTCATCGAACGATCCACGTGACGGCCTCTTGGCCGCAATTCGTGCCGGTGCTCAGCTTCGCAAGGCGAGCCCAACCAATGCTGAGCCACCTGAGCCTGCTCCTATGTCGGCGCATGACCAACTTCTTGCCGCAATTCGAAAAGGTACTACGCTCAGGAAGGCTGAAAAAGTCAACGACGCGCCTGCGCCTGCAACCTCGATGCCTACTGCCCTTCAGCAATCCCTGAAGAACTACCGCCGATTCGTGCAGATGGACGACGACGATGAGGATTGGGAGTAAGCGGACGGATTGACAGTCACCCTCATGTGTGATCTTCAAGGAACTTCTATGTTTAATCGGCAGTTTAGTTACGCTTTCACACAGACCCCCTCCATTTTCTGTATCAATTCCTAAGAGGTATCACAAAATATAGTCCAAAAAAGCATATGGTTGAACATGATGACACATTCTTCATGGCGTTTATGCTCGTTTACCTGCTGAAACAGAGTGGTGCCTAGGAAATGCAAATGTACAGAGGAACCTCAAGTCATCGATGAAAATGAAAAGTTGCTATAACGCAATAACCGGTCATGGAGGTGGCATTCGAGTCAAAATGATACCGCTACTGTTACTACTGGTGCTGCTGCTGTGCAGATAGCTTCGCTATTGTTGAGTCTTTAACATGCGATTCCAATACGCGCTTGATAAAGAGGTCAGGGGATCCAACATTGTCAGGATCGATCAACATTTGTTTGCACAATAAAGGAACAACGTGTTCGGGAGATGCCGCAAGAATTTTCTTCTTGTAGTGGCGAATCAATGAGAATGGAACGGAAAGAATTACGGATTCTGTGGATGGACCAAACCTTGCCGCACAGAACAGGAGATCCCATATGCGCGCAGCAATGGGAAGTGGGAAGTTATACGTGAAGAGGCAGATAAACCACTGGGGACAAAGCATTAAGAACATAAAGTTGCTCTGTCGAAGCTTCTCTAATATCTTGGGTTCATACTTATGCAGAAGACCTTCAAGGAGTGAAATAAACCGCTGTACAAGTGGGAACCTTGGTAAGAATAAACCGCGGAGGTTGAACTTGGGGGAACGCATGAGAGTTTCCAGCAACCAAAAGGCTTCTTCCTCTGTAAGATAGAGTAAACATGTTGCCGCGATGAAGGAGATACCCTGGCAGTAACCTACTTCCGGATCAAGATTGGCATACGCGCGTACCACTCGCATGAGGGCTTCGCGACCTCGACTCGAACCGAGTGTGTTGATTCCACTGGCCGGTGTACCAGCAGCCACTTGGGAATTAGAGCCAGTCATTGGAGTGGCGGGCACTTCGTTGCTATTAGAGTCGCGGCAACCTCGTGGAGTCTCTGTTGCTGCGTCAGGATCCACAGTGATCGATGTTGTTGACTTACGAGGATTGGAGTTGACAACGAGAGCACTACCTCCCTTGTCATCAGAGACGGCCTCAGCTTGGGGTTGTCCAGACCCCGTCTCCACTTCTGACTCCGTCGCCATGGACAGAACCGTGTCTTTGGCCTCGGGTTCTTGTGATTGCAGCTGTTCTACGGAGGATGCTGCTGAATCATTTGAGTCGCATTCTTGTGCAAGTTTTTGATCTGGGGTATCTTGCCTCTCTTGAGTTGTACTCGTCACAGGCACCTCTTTCTCCTCACGCTCCATCGATGCTTCATTACTGTTGTTTGTAACGGGTCCGGTGTTGCTCTGCAGACTAGAATTTGTGTCGCTCGAATCATCTTCCGTGAGGGTGGACCTCGAAGGCGATGGTGGAGACATAGCGGCCAGAGCTGTAGATCGTCGTTGTGCTGTGTTACTGCTTCCATAGTTCGTATCAACATTCCAATCACGTCGACAGAACAGCACGTGGTTAGGCAATGTACGCGTGATATCCAGCATGATCGTATGCTCGTCCGCACAGGGCGTCCGCCAAAGCTGATCGTAAAGGCCAGGATTTTCCTCCTGTCGCTGCTTGGATCCGGATAGAAGCGGCCAAATCACGCCTCGGAAGCTCTCTGGGATGCCCTTCTTGATACGGGAGATGAGATGGTCCTTCTCTTTGGTTGTCCACTTCTCCCAGTCTCGGTGCATCTCTCGCCACTTGTGCTCACGGCGGCGCTCCGTTTGACGTTGTTCCTCACTTACGGTGTTGAGTTTCCTATACAACTCCACCTCCTTGCGCTCCATAATCTCAGCCGAGATAATCTCGCCCCATCTCGAGATGGAAAACTCCACCTGCTGTTGTTGCTGCTGGGCGCTGGGCGTCGCGGCACTGATGCCGGTGGGGTCAGAAGCGTCCGAGGGACCTATCCCCGTAGGAACACCTGACTCTGGAAACATGCCTGCATTCACATCAGTACATCCCAGTGAAGAGAAGTCGCCGCGCTCGCTGTTGCGTCTTTGCGAGCTCATGCTGTGGCCAGAGTCGTTGCTGTTGTTCTTACTCTGTGGCTGGCCCATAGGCAATGCGGTTCACTGCTGGAAGCCGGATTTCAATTGCCACACCGGTGCCTACCTCCCTGCAAGAATAGCCAAAACGCGTGGTACGTGCTTGAAACGACTTTGATCGAGTGCTGTAAGGCGTTATTTCGAGTTCTTCTCCGGCTTCTTTCGGCAGTTACACGTGCTTTCCGGTGGTTAACTACAGTGGGTGTTGTGGGGCATGTGAAAAATACGGTGAGACTTGCCGCGCGTGTGTAGAAGTGAGTGTTCCATGGGTCAACCAGGGTTTCATGTCCATGAAAGTGTGGTTTTTGTGGTATTTGAGTTGATTGAAATACTATATCACTTCATAATGACATGAAATTGGTGTAGAGGCTGAAGCTCTATCAGAATCATAGATTGTATCATGAGCCACACTTGAATTATACCACGCAATTCATCCTTTCTCTAAAGTGTTTTTGTCCTGCTTCGACCAAATCCGGGCCAGGACGGGTGGACCCCGACCTGCCACTTTTCGAATTTCTCACTTTGGGTCAGGACTGGGAAAGGGCAGGGGGGTATGTGGGGTGTGAGATGCAGTCTAGTTGGAGTCCCACGGAAATGACATCATCAGTTGCTGCAGAGTATACCCACAGAGTCCGGGATCAGTATCATGCCGCGTATATGAATACCCGCTCACAAACTCCCAGTCACAAGGTTGCCTCCTATACAAACTTATACACTATCACCAACCCAACTTCAATGAATTATTGCTGGTTTGCGGGTACACGCTGGCAGAATTCGGGCCTGGCGTGGACTGTTGGCCTGCACTACTCGATGAGGTGACTAGGTGCGCCACTGTACCACACCTGGGAGAAGACCGGTCCGGTAATTTCATCCACCCGCATGGGGCGAATTTTGGGTCGAAGGCACACAACTCCAGAGTGTGTGTATCTCGAGGATCACAACTGGATCCAATATGGATACATCATCCCTGACTACACACCAGGGTGGGACACTACATGCCACACTGGCGAAACTTAAAACGCTCTGGTCCGCACGAAAACTCACCGACTCTATTACCGCAGAATTCGTGACTCAGGCAAAGTACGTTGAACAGGCCTTGCAGCGGCGCGCTCCACTTGTGCTGTGCTGAGATCTATGATATGTTCGAGAGATACGGCGGCATACAATCGAATGGACATCAACCTGAGCCAATGCGCACGCGTCCCTACCTCGAAATCCCCTCTAGAGAGCAAATCTCGACCTTGCGAGAAGAGGAAATATGTCTCATCTTGCTTTCGTTCTTGAGTCTACGCCGTGTGGGCAGGCTGGAAATGCAGCGCGAGATGCAAGACTTCATCGATGCCGCTAAGGAATATGTCTTGCCTGGTCAGGGCAAGCACAACGTACGTGGTTGCTTGATTGTTGGACCATGCCCCAATGATTGATTTTGACTGACGATGTTCTGTGTGATACACTGCATGAGCTACTGAGCCACGCACCTCGGCTAATATCTCCGACCTAATGTTGTGTCCTGGTGCACCACTCTTCTCTATGTCGATCTAGTGGGTATCATATCTAGGCAAGATCCTGACAAACTTCCCCAAGACCGGCTTGTTGACGGAGCCTTATGCGTATGAAGACGATGAGCCAACACGTAAGCTTGCTGAAAGGATTATAAAGGCGACTCGGGACCGAGCCAGTCAAATTGCTGACTCCCTTATGGCGCACGACAGCGACCCATCAGATTCGACCTTTGCCAACGCAATCCAGCAGCTTCTACTGCCACAAGAAGCATTGTACATGACTCCTTCGGCATACTTCTCGGAGACGAAATCGCCGGATCGATTGCTGAAGTGGTTGAGCGAAACGCCCGAAGAATGCATTGCACGCGAGTTTCTTGAGACCGGACCCGAACCTGAAGCGGAGACTGAGATTAACTTGGCGCAATTGCGATTGGCACGCCAACAGGACGACGGTGGTAGCTCTAGCATTAGCGAAGCGATCAAGCTGCCCTTCCCGAGAGGAAACCTCAAGGCCCTCGAAGGAAAACCACCGATTACTATGCTGTTACCTCCCTCCGCAGCTGCGTTGGTGACCAAGCCGCAGAGTGCTGCTCAGAGTGGAAGACTTGGTATGACCGAGACATTAATGGCAGAGGCCCGAGCGGCACAATGGTCATTGCTTCCTCCTAGTGCGCGCCAGCGGTCGCTGGTGCAAGCACCGGCAGCGGATCAGCCGCCCAAGCCAACTCAGCGCGAGTCCTCCACGCCAGCGACAACAACTGCTGTCAAATTTGGAGCGTCCAGCCCATCGAGTGGAACACTGTCATCTTCAACAGCATTCCTTCCTGCCTCTACACAGCCCACCCCATTGCGGCCTTCCGCTCCAATGTTTGTGCAACCTCCGTCTGCTCCAACCCTCATGATCACCTCACAGATCTTTGTTCCCCTGACGAAGCAGCAAATCCAAGAGGAAGAACGTAAGGAGCGAGAACGCCTAAAACTGGAAAAGAAGCGCCGAGAGGAAGAGAAGAAGGCTGAGCTCAGAGCAGAAAAGGAACGCGCAAAACTCGCGGAAAAAGAGGAAAAGGAAAGGCTGAAACTAGAGAAGGAGGCACAACGTGCTCAAAAGCGTGCAACACAGGCAAGCAAGAAGCCAAAGGCTGAAGCCGATGCAGAAAGCAGTAGTAGCATGAGCTCGTCGGATGCACTCTTTGGCAAGCGAACAGCAGATGAACTTTCCAAGCTTGAGCCTAGCGCCCCAGGCGGAGCACCGGCCGCTGGACCAGATCACGAGTCTCACAAACGAGTGATGCTCGAACCCGGAGTGGACACACCAGTGGAGGCCGAGCCAAGCTCTGCGCCATCAGCTACGGCGGAACCAGTGAGGACCAAGTCGACCATTCTGGATGATCCGATGTTTGATCATTTAGATAGCGACATACGATCGTTTGTTATCGACTTCTCTGGGGGCGTGGCTGTGAGCACACTAACGCCGCCAGCTGCGGCCAAACAAATCGCCGAAGGTGTTTATTCCATTGTCCTTGCGCATCAACGTGAGATTGATCCGGCAGATGGTCGGGTGATTGAGAGAAAGATAGTGTTTGAAGCCGATTACAACCAAGGCCTATGGAAGAAGAAAGTACTGAAGAAAAAAGGCCCTGTTCCAGCTGCCACCGCTGAACTAGCACCGTCGCCGCCGGCCGAACCTGCGTCAAGTGCGGGTCAAGGCGAAGTTCTGTAGCATAGTCCATACACCCAAATAACATTGTTGCTGCACAGTTTATTCATCGACTTAAAACATATCTGCCGCGCTAGCCGCAAGGCTCTTAGCATCATCTACATCCCTGCCGCTTTTCCTAGCGCTTTGCTTGTCTTCAGTCATGGACGTACTCAGCGGAGGGTTGCCAGTTGTAGCGGCATTTCCTGCTCGTGTGTGTTCCGCGCCGAGAGCCAGGCGCTGTAATCGGAGTGGCCGGGATGACGCAAGATTACGCTTGAATAGCATATGAGGAGTTTCTGGGAGATTGTACGCCGGTACGAGTGATTTCGGCCTTCCAAACTTGACAATTGTCACGAAGCCATCGAAGTCACCAAAGGCAGTGATAGTTCCTCTCTGCTTCCAGACATCATCGCCAAACGACTGTACTGAGATCACTGTACCAGCTAGGTTACACACCAAGCTCCGAACGGACTGGCTAATAGTGAGTTCTGAGGGCTTGGGGGCAACGATACATACGACTGCCCGCGTTTTTCTGGCGAGCATTTGAAGTCCATGAAGCAGCTTGACCATGTGAGGATATGCCGAGGTTTGGAGCGAGTCCGTGGGATCAGCAAATACTGACAGTAGGTGCTCACAGGAAACGATGATACGAGCGAAACCTCCAGATTTTGCTACGGAGCTGACACCTGCTGGAGTGATACATTGCTCTTGCTTTAAAATCTTAAACGTGTCTGCAAGGATTCGATTCACCAGTGAGTCAGCAGGAATCACGTTAGTGGTGGTGGTTGGGACATCTAGGCAGGCGAAATTGGGCAGGAAACCAGGCGGCTTTACTGCAGGCTTAGCAGCTGAGGTCATACCACTCGTGAGTACATTGTCCGTTGAGACTGTTGTCGAAGACGCTGGGATAATAAATATAGGTCTGCGATAGGATCTCCCTTCAGGTCCTGCAATTTGTTCACTTGCTGGCTTTGATCGTGTAGAGCCCTGAATCGGGGCCAAGTTCGAGCCAGCATCGAGTGGTCGAACGTACTTGTTGTACTGCCAAGCAATCTTGAGCGGCCCAGTGCTCTCTTCAGCGTTCAGGGCCTCATCGAGAGCACCAATTGTGGACACCTTGGTCGAGGTCTGTTTTGCCCCACTCTCGTCTCCGTCTTGCTCATCGTCCTCTCGAGTCTCATCTTCCTCTGAGATAACTGACGTTGACACATGCTTCCGTACGATTGCCTTGGCCTTTGCTTTGACAGCGTTAATGTCTTCTCCGTCAACATCGTCGCCGGCTTCTTCATCGTCTTCCTCTGCGTCTTCAGCTATCGCAAGCATACTTAGCTTGCTCCGCAGTGTTGATTGCGTGGTTAACACAGTTTTCGATGATGAGATTGATGATCCTGATGATCCTGTGGCTCCTGGTTTGGCTTGTGAGCCTGTTGATGGCTGCGGGTTCATGGCTCCTGGAGCAGCATCTTTGGGACCTTCGCCGGCGAACCACTCGTGGAATTTCAACTGCCGTTTGAGAAGCCGAATGGCATCGCACAGGGAATCATACGTACGAGGCGCCTTGCGACTTGCTATTACTACGTGGGGGTTCTGCAAACTTGTTGATGCTGCATTGCCATCTTCGGTAGTCACTGTCTGTTCCTCGGGTCCCAGCTCGTAGCGAACCATGTCTTCAAGTGTGAATGCGAGTGGTCGCACACTTTGGCCACCGCCACCCATCCGTAGTGCCGGGTCTAGGAATATCATGGAGTGCCCATGCAACACACCCTCTGCAATGAATGACTGGACGAATGCGTCTTGGGCGTAAGAAGTGTTGCGATCTGGTAGCCATCCGATCATTTCACCCATGACCAGTCCTCCACCCATGACAGAATCGAGGTCTGGCACACCTGATGAAGTCTGTGTCATTCCATTGACCCAGTTCCGCAGCCCTGTGACCTGACGAGTCACTTCCCCTGCGACTCCTCTGACGCCAGAGGGCCCTTCCTGTGTGTTCTGGAGTGGGGACGCATCCGATTCTGGGACTGCGGCTGAGGCAGTTGATAGCGGCGTGGGAGATGCATCTGCAGGCGGCTGGCCTACCGCGGGCTCAGGCTGCCCGGGCGCGGAAGACGACGAAGTCGAGGTCGGGTTGGGGGCCCCGGGTCGAATGATCCTTTTGCCCATGCGAACGAACGACATGGTGTGTTACGTTAGGATAGGCACGGGCTCGTTGGATTTAGCTTGGCGATCTCTATCGACTGGTGTTGTTTTTAATTAAAGCCTATAACGTGATCCCCCACTTTCAGGTTCATGAATAGTGTGAAATTTTGCTGTTTTCCTGAACCGATTATGCGCTCTATAGGGGGATATATGGAAAACCTCGGCGAGATATTGTGCACGAAGGCATTCCAGCCGAGGATAGATATTATAGACAATTTATTCCTATGTGAATACTTCGATAACCCTGCGACGGCGCTAGGGCGTCTGCCATAAAGTAGGGTTTTTACTAAAGATCGAGGGGATATAGTCAGTTTCTATATGTCTGTGCAATAATAGTAATGTATCCCGAGCTGTCACATCTACCCGAGCAGTGTCAACGCGTGTAACCGGCTATACACAGAGAGAAGTACTCTAAAACACTCGGAAACAAAAGTTGTTTCAACTTGCTATACCATGTCGAAAAAGAGCAAATTCACAGGTGACAAGTTGTTGAAGACTGTGGAACCCGATGCGGTCGAAGATTCCGCATCGAACGGTGCGTCTGCCTCCCGCAAGCAGAGCTCTATCAGCCAGAAAAGCGCCAAAAACAAAAATGCCGCAGAGGGCGATTCCGGACCGACCCGAGGGATGAACCCTTCGAGTGATTCGAGTGACAGCGAGCTCGACTTCGAGTTGCCATCGCGCTCGGCTCCGGCCGTACAGTCAAAGGGTAGCCGTGCATCAGGCGCCCGAGCGCAAGCAACCCAAATTCCGGTCGCAAAAACACTCCGCGGCATCAACTATGACGAGTCCGACAGTGATAGTAGTGATGCCGGCGCAGGTGGAGCTGCCAGTGGCAGCGAAAATGATACCGAGAGTGACGACGTCAACACTGGCAACATTGTTGGTACCATTGCAAAGGGTCTGAGCGATATTAAGCACTCACGCAATGCCAAGAAACTCTCGTTCGGATCCTCTTCTGAGGAGGAGGATGATGAGCCTATTACCAAGCTAACGGTGAACAAGGAGTTCCAGAAGCAGTTCGAGAAGACCAAACAGATGCACTCTCTCAGCAAGGAGCACCAGCGTGCCATGGAGTCGCTTCAGGAGCAACTGCGTGAACAAGCCAAACGCGAGAAGCGTGCTGCTAAGCGAGCTCGTCAGCTAGCTGCGGTAAAGGCCGGCGAGGAGTATGTTGACTCAGACAGCGAGGAAGACTCCGAGAGCGATTACTCAACTGAAGATGAGGATGGTAAGCTCTTATCCACCAAGCGTGATATCGAAATCATGGAGACGCTCAAGAAGCTCCGCAAGCGTGACCCCTCCGTCTACGACAAGAGTGCAAAGTTCTACGAGTCCTCCTCCTCCACTGAGGACGAGGACGAAGCAGACTCTTCGGGCGATGAGAAAGTTCACAAGGAGCGTCGCATGACCCTCGGCCGCCTGCTTGCCGAGCGCTTTAAGGAGGGCAAGCTTATCTCCGACTCCGAGGATGACGAGGAGAACCGCCCTCTAACTCACGAGGAAGAGCAGCAGGCGCTGCGCAAGGCGCTCATCGAATCTGCGCGTATGGACGACGACGACGATGATGACGCCGGTGACAGCTTCTTCGGTACAGCCAAGCAGATTTACAATCCCGAAGAGGACACTACTCTGGATGCAACATCAGACAAAGGCAAGCTAACATCTGGGCCGAACGGAAATCTTGAGGACGGAGCCGAGAACGACAAGTCTCGCCGAGCACGTGGTCTCGAAAAGCTCAAGAAGCGCTCCCAGGCGCTGTCTGAAGAGGAAAGGAAGAAAATCATGGAGGAGAAGGCTAACCGCTTCTTGGAGGCCTATGTCATGGGTGGCCTTTGGAAGAGCGACGCGGATCGAAAGCTCTTGCCTTCCGCCTCGACTGTGCTAGGTAAGGAGCGTGGCAAACTGCTCAAGGCTCAGCTCAAGGCTCAACGCCGCGCTCGCCGTCGTAAGAGTAATATCATCGACGGTACCGAGGAAACGGATGAGGAAGACGGCGAGTCGGGAGATGAGGTCCATGATGATGACGACACTCAGGGCACCAGCTCTGGTCCGGAGTACTTCAGTTTTGATGAAGATGACGAGTTCCTGGACAAGAGCGATGAGTTCGAAGCAAACTACAACTTCCGCTTCGAAGAACCAGGTGCAGACCAAATTGTCTCCTACCCACGTCCCCACATGATCGAGGGTTCTGTACGTAAGAAATCATCGAGATCCGAGGCTCGTCGAGCTCAGCGCCAACGTAAGAAGCAGCGACTCCAAGAAGAGAAGCAACGCAAGCTCGAAGAGCTTCGTCGACTCAAGAACATTCAGCGTAAGGCTGTTGCCGACCGACTTGCTGTTATTGCAAAGGTCGCCGGTCTGCGTGTCAATACCAAGACAGGGTCAGTTGAGGACGATGAATCTGCAATGAAGGATGCTACTGAGGCAGAAGAGGACATGGAGTACCCCAACTTCGACGATGAGGACGACGAGGCCGCCATTGCTAAACTTAAAGAAAAGATGTTTGGCCGTGCTTCGGGCGGTATTGCTGGACTAACCATGAAGGATCTGACAACTCCATTTGACCCCGAAGAACATGATCGCCGCATGAATGAAATCTTCAACGAAGAGTTCTACAATGAGCTCGATGAGAGCGAGCTCGATGAAGAAGAGCGCCGCCTCAAGCAAGACACACAGGAGATTATGGAGGAGTACTCGCGTGAGCTGAACAAGCCAGACTCGACTGAGTCATCTGAGGAAGAAGAGTCTGAAGATGAAGAAGACTCTGAGGCGGATGAAAAGGAGCGTGAGGAACTCAAGCTCCTCAAGGAGTCCAGAAAGAAGACTTCTGAAATCGTCAAGCAGAAGGAGCGCGCTGCGAACGCATTCATTGTTAAAACTCTCACGCAAGTCACAAAGGCTGAGGACGCAGAAGAAGAGGCGGAGTTCTGGCTCAAGCAGGAGACTGAGCGTCTTCTCAGAGTCCACGGCCACAAGCTTCCCCCTGATTACCGCAAGTGGCATCGTCGTGAACTCCTTCGCAAGTTGATGGAGCTCGAGCTCCAAGAGGCGGATGCTGAGGCTGAGCAAAAGGTCTCCACGTCCGGCAACCGAGTTAATCTCAAGTTCGAGTACGAGCACGTCCCTGCTAGCACCTTCGGCATGACCATCGAGGAAATCCTTAGCCTGCCTGACCGTGAGCTGAATATGCGAGTCGGTATGAAGAGGCTTGCGCCGTATCGTGAGGATGCCGAGGAACTCGCACGCAAGTCGTGGCAGGATCTCAAGTGGCGACCTAAGCTCGGTGTCAAGCGTGGTAAGTCGCGCGATGGTGACGACGAGGAAGAGGAAGGTCACAGGCCTCGATGGGAGGATCGTGGCCGCAATGCAGGCAAGCACGGCTATCGTCCAGATCCCTATGCGTTCCAGAAGAAGAAGGGCTCGTTGGCACCGACTAAGCAACATACCACCACAAAGTCTGAGGCCAAAGCTGAACAGCCTATACGTAAGAAAGTCAAGTTTGACTAAGAAATTGCTCCACGACTGCAGCGTCTTGTCAGCAAGCAGTCCCCTCTCATGTTGTATATATTTCCACTCGTGTTACAGTAGTGTTGCGATCTTGACCGGTCCCATCTCGACGTTGTTGGATGTATGAGACTTGTGCCCCCCGCTTAGCTAACGCACGCACATCTTGTGCATCTCTAAGACCCTCATTGGATTCACAACATTGCCACTGTTGGCGTCCCCAATCATAAACCTCGCTAAACATTGAATGGTGGGTGGTGTGACTGGATAAAAGCTGGAGTGTATTTCAATCTACATGCACAATGGATGCTTTAAAGAAGTGGTGGGACGGGGCTACGGGATTAATACGGGTTATATACAGCTAAGCCCATTGCGGCAAGTTCATCCGTAAACTGCTTGGATTCTGCAACAATAAGTGCGCGTAGTCGCGCCCTTCGTTCCTGCAAACGGGTTTGATCTTTGGAGTCCATCATGGACAGTTGCCTGTAGCGGAGGGAAGTTAGGATTCGACATCAACGGTTTGAGCCAAGGTGGGAACGCATCGGCGTACGCCGAACTCGTGCAGTGAACAGAAATACAACAAGCTCTCCTAGAACTATGGGCTCACGTACAGTGCGGCTTGTCGCTGCGCTTGTCGCCACGCGAGCGTCTCGTCAGAGCGCTCGAGCCATCGCATGCGGTGAAGGATGGCGCTTTGTCTGTGGGATGGATGGAAGGACATAGCGGAAACACGCAATATGAGCGGCAAACCTCGATGAATACACTACATACGCATCGCAAACACGTGGATCAGACAGCTGATATGCTCTACAATATGCTTCCACGCGAAAGCGGGAGCATAACGGATACCTTGAACCCCGAACCCCTTACTAGTCAAAGACCAGCCAGGTCCGGAGTTTTGGGCGCGGTTACGTACTGTTTTTGCATTTCAGCTTGCTGCGCTGCGGCTTCATCTGCAATGGCGCGTCGAATGACGTTCTCGCCGCCTGGCTTCAGACCTCTTCGCACGCCCTCAGGAACAGGAGGATAGTATCGGCTAGATTTTCCGCAAAAGGGTGGAGGGTGTGAGATCAGTGAGGGCACCAGCACTATGGATGGCAACTGTTTCACGAGATCCAGCTGGGATACGTACGTGACATCGGCCTCGTCCTCAAAGTAGACGGGTTTTTGTGTCTGCTGAGGAACGGAGTCGTCCCATAGGAACGCCATTGTCGCTAGAATCTGTGATGGGTCGGATGTTTTTCGTGGTTTAGTCAATATAATACAGGTCTAAAAGAGGTTATCTATCATAACATGCAATTTATTTGCACACACACTCGCTCAATCACGAAATACTAGACTCTTTCCATTGTGTTCTACATCAGTTACTGACCTACTTTATCCACCCACCCCTGGCCGACTTTTGAATTTTCGAAACCACTGTACTGAGTGAATACAGATTGACTCGACAACTCACTGCGGGAGCGGTTGTGACGCCTCGTGTGCGGGTTGGAGGGAGAGCATACCATCTACTTTTCACTTGGGATGTGCCTTTAGCTGCTGGTCGGGTGGCAGGTGGATGTCGTAACCAAGCTTGGTGACTTTGGTCTGTGAGAGATCCAACACACCTGCAGACAGATCACGCATGCGCTGAACTAGTCGAGGCGTAAGTTCCTCGGTCATCTGCTTCACAAGAGCAATTGCCCTGGCCTTGGAAATAATACTAGCGGGTCTGGGGTGCTCGGGAGTATCGATGTTTGAAATGGATTTGCTCATAGCTTCAACCCCTTCAGCATTTGGCAAACCTTCATTCGCGAGTGATTGCAGCAGGCCTCCAGACGACAAGTTCCTCATCGCGCTGGCATTGAACTTGAATGGAGAAGCTTCGACACCCCAGAACTGAGCCAGATTGTCGCTATCGGCAGCCGCATCCCGGGGTTCAACAGGCTCACTGTTCGCAGACGATGTCTGGCTAAGCTGAACGGATTTAGGGGACTTGGCTTGGACCTGAGCTTCACGGTATACATCCGCAATCGCTCGCAATGCCATAAGATCGCTCACAAACACGGAGTCGAATCCAAGGGCAAGCGTGACAGCCATAACCTTGCCTTCAAGAGTTGGAATGGAACGCAGCTCGGGGCACTTCTCATCCAGCCACTGGCTGATGTCCTCGTTGATCTTCAGCGTGGATAAATAGACGAAACGTTCAAAGGCGTTGCAGAGTGTGGTGATGGCAGAGCGATACTCTCTCGCCCAGTGATCAAGCGCTGGAACAACGACAAGCTTTCCGAGTGCCCTGTAGAGCGTGGGGGCAAGCTGTCGGTGATAGAAGGTTTCCCATCGGATCGGGTTGTACAACTTATCCGCGTTGGTTGCGATGAATTGACCCCAGCACAAGTCGATCGGTGGTGGCAAGCCACTGAGACCTGTGCTACGGGCCAGATCGAAGTACATGCTTTCGAGTCGATAGCACTCATTGGTCGCCGCTTGAAGGGACTTCTCCATAGATTCGATGTACTCCTTGGATAGGGGCTCGATGGTCTGGAGACGAATCTCCGCATCATCCGCCGGCACTGCGTCCAACGGTTCATCGCAGTAGACAAGCATACCGAGCTTGCGTGCTAGGGCATAGGTGGAAACCGCCTTGCACGCACTCGCATCCCAGCAAGTGAGTTCCGTCACAAAACCAGGCGAGGCGATGGAGAAGCTACCCACAACCGCGCGAAGATGACAGGGAATGCGTGGGTCGGGCTTGTACTGGCTCAATGGCTGCTCTGGATCGATGCCTGGGAGCCGCTTAAGTGCTGGTCTACCATGTGCAACATTGTAGGCCGCGGTCTGCGCGAGGAACATTATGGCGTTCAGATTTAGCATGTCGGCGAATTCAGGACGACCGAAAGTGGAGCTGGATACACCGTAGAATCTCAGCTTACCATCTCGCACAGCTTCTTCAAGCGCGACAAAGACGAGCATAAGGTCTTTCATAAGCGCAACAGGAGTTTCCTCCTCCGTCTGACCATTGAAGATCGCTTCGATATCGCGCAAAATAACAATGTCTACACCACCAGCCTCGAGGTTGCGGCAGATTTCGTTCAGCTTGAAGTGAGTGCGCTCCCGTGCGTCTGCACCGATTGCGACGGATATGGGAATCTGCTCAACACGTCCGCCTTCAATGATTGGGATGGGTGGAACACTGACTTTGATTTCATGCTCGACACGCTTAGTTTCTGCCTCTGCATTTGAGGCGTCCGATGAAGATACATCTTGCGACGAGATGACTTCGCTTGTCTCTGCTTTCGTGCCGGCTGATACACATGGAGGTGCTGATGAATCTGTGCCACTATTTCTGGGCGGAAGGCCTCCAAGTTGTCTAAGGATGTCATTCACATGGCTCTGGTTGCTACTGTCGCTCGTAGGCTGAGGAGCTAAAGATGGCTCTTCTACTTCATCAACCGCTCGGCTGAGCTCAGAATCTGCAGCGCGTGCTGAGTTACGACGATTTTCTTCCTCAAGTGATAACGCCAATCCCGCAAGTCTTCCCCTGGGTTTGTACTCATAGCCTGTCATTGAATCTGCGTCCTGCTCGTCAGCCGCCTCGGGTTGTGGGCTTGTGTTGACATTGTCATGGGACCTCGTCAAAGAAGCCGTTAGTCGATCAAATGCACTGTCGCGGTTACTGTTTGTAGCTTGTGGGAGAGCCTCGGGGTCGACTGAAGTGAACTGATGCCGGAAGAGTGGCTGACCACTGGGTGTGGACTGTGAACGAGGAGGAATAAAAGGCATACCCGTTGCCGATGCCTCATGCTCTGCAGCATCCAGGGCCTGCAAACCGCCCAAGGGAGCAGCTTTCTGCTTGCTTTCTCCTTGTGAAACTTGAGCAGCGTGGGCATCATCTGCTGCGGCCTGGGCTGCAACAGCCCTTCTCTTTTTGTGTGCAAATGGGTGATAAGGTGAGAGAGTCAGATCTTCTTCTGCTACTGCTTTGCTTGCAGGGTTCCTTGCAAACTTGTCATAATATGTTCTCCGAGCCAAGGCACTTGCGGCTGCGGCTGCTGTGGGATCCGACGGCTTCTTGAATACAGCATATGGTTCGGGAGGAGCTGATGCGTCCTTCCGCGCCGGATCGACACTGGCACTTTGCTGCTGCTGCTCCTTGGCTCCGTCGGTACGAGGACCCGTCTGAGCCGAGCTCACAACGACTGAGTTTGTCGGAAGCGAGTTATATACCTGTCCAGTTCTCAGCTCGATGAACGATAGTGGACACATGATAGTGACTTCATCCGGATTGAGGTCGTTAAAGAAGGTCTGATGCAAGACCTCTTCCAGGACATCCACTTCGTAGCCAGTGCTAAGATCGATGGATCGCCCTCCGCGCTGAAGGAACTCAGTGGCAACTTGCTGTAGCACAAATTTATCGGTTCCCGGACGGATCTTACCGCCTAGCGAGATAGTATTCATGGGTTTCACCATCAACGGCAGCTTGTTGGAGGAATTAGATCCTCCTGCACCAGGCAGTGAGAGAAGACGGTATGGAATGACATTCTCGACGATGTTCTCGTAGTCGATGGGCTCCTGGGCAATCTGAGAAACGGTGCGAGATGACTGTGTGGTAGACACAGGTGACTTGAGCAGCTGCGTTACATTGCGAGGAAGGTTCCATCGCGTAGAGTAAAGCCTCTCTGAAGTTCGCACAGTCTTGTGGGTAGACCTAATTTTGATATTTAGCGTGGCGTTGAGCGAGCAGACGCTAGCTGTGGCGAGGCGGGTATGTACAGCGCGGGACGGCACAGCACGCGCGGCCCGTGCCAGGGCTTGGCGGACACTGTGCATGTACCACGAGGGGGTGTCCCAACAGAGTCAGATCGAGGAGCCCTCGTTCAAGAGGATGATTTACCAGCTGCAGGCGTCACAACAGGAGGGACGACAGGATATATCGGTGTGCGGGTGCTATATATGCGGGAAGACATTCATGTTCAGGTGAGGTCCTCAGTCTTTGCAGCGATTATACAACACGTCCGAGTCGCACTTTCGGTCTCGAGTCAGCTGTTTGCTCCGTTGCGTACCAAGCCCACGAGTTATGCGATTTATAATGCGTCAAATGAATAAAGACAACGCATATAGATAATATGATGCGGTCAGATTAAGTCTGCAGTGGGTTACACCCGAGTAAGTAGGACAAAACGGGAACGGAAACCAGGCCGGATTTCACAATCACTTTCGTGGTAAAACACAGGTGTAGGATATATACGCGGTGGATTTAAGCTTGCAATATTGCGTTTGGTATCAGTCCAAACTGATCTATCCTCGCAGCTGCGTCCCCGGGCCATCCCGCACCGGCCAAATCGAACATCCTCACACTCGAAATGGACACGCCCAAGCGAGTACGCGTGGACCGAGTTGATCAAACCGAGGACTCGGTCCGGGTGGACGAATTTGCCTCGCTTCTGGGTAGACTCCGACCTGAGGACCTCACATTGCCCCGCGAATATCTCCTCGCGGAACTCGCAAGACTGCGAGCAGAACTGGAGTTGGCCCAGTCGGAGCGAAGGCGCAAGGGAGAACTATCCGCAGCCACAGAGGCCAGTTCTGAGCAACCCACGTCATCGGCACAGTTGCAGCCAGAGCAGACACCAGTTCCTGTAACGGAACCTCAGAAGAAGCGTCGCGCCCCCGCTCGTAAGAGAGATGCCAAGACTGGAGGAGAGGGAGGGGAGACGGTGACCGTGGCAGCGCCGACAGACGTCTCACAGGCTGAGAAGAAGGAGTCTTCGAAAAAACCTCGATCCAAAGCAGCTGCTAGGATGCGGAGGGTGGATATTGAGGAAGATGAGGCGACCACTGCTGTGACGCCGAACTTGGAGGCAGCGACAGCAGCCCCATCGACTTCGACATCGAGCACGATACCTACGCCAACCACAACATTGGCATCAACATCAACATCCACATCCACATCCACTGCCGCCACCACCACTACTACTACTACTACTACTACTACTACTACTACTACCACTACGCCAACTACCGCTTCTATATTGACACCGGCATTGCCATCAGTCCATGTTATCGCACCGATCACTACAACTTTTACCAAGTTCACGACATCGCCGAGTGCAGATGATGTAGCGTTAGATGCGGTCAGAGTTGGTCAAGGAGCATCAGCTGTGAGCGCTAAGGACTATGTCTACGACTCTGACGCGGAGTCAGAGGTTTCAGAGGATTCTGATGACGAATCCTCTGAGCCAGAGGAGCAGTACTTCCGCAACACAAGCAAGAAAGATAAGAAGGATAGGAGAGATACGGAAGATAAGAAGTCGAAGAAGGACAAGAGATCGAAAAAGGACAAGAAGTCCAGGAAGGATAAGAAATCCAAGAAAGACAACTCGAAGAAGGACAAGAAGGACAAGAAGGATAAGAAGGACAAGAAGGACAAGAAGGATAAGAAGGACGAGAAGGACAAGAAGGACAAGAAAGACAAGACGGACAAGACAGACAGGAAGGACAAAGTAGAGAAACAGGATAGAACCGATAAGGCTTTTTCCTCTCTTTTCTCCATGCTGTCGGGTAAGTCGGAGAAACAGGGCAAACCTTCTGAGGCGGCACTCAGGGCTGACGAGGAGAAGAAGCTGACAAACAGACGAATAATCGGCGGTGTCATAGACTCGTCAAGTAGCAGTGACTCTGAGAACTCATCCGATTCAATGGCAGACTCAAGACCAGTCCATTTCCTGTCACCAGACCCTGAAGTCCCCAAGATTGCTTCGTTGTCGAGGGTCGGAGCAGATGTCAAGTCGCTCTTTACGCCGCTTGCAAAACCGACTGTACAAAAGCAAGAGATTGAAGTGATTGAGCTCCATACGACTCGCAGTAGAGAGGCTATGCCTGGTAATCGCCCGAACGCTTCCTCGGCAGTGACTTCTGCACAGAGCAACGAGCACTTCGGAGCGCAAGTATCCAGCGGATACTTTGGGGCGCGAGTGCACAGCGGCTATCTTGGAGTGCGAATGCACAGCGAATACCCTTCAACGGGGAAGTCCAACGAGTCCTTCGCAGCAAGAACACTCAACGAATACTTTGGAGTACGGTCGCCTCACGAGCACCTCGGAATGCGAACACCCAAGAACATAACGCTGGAGTTGAGAGGGGTGCAAGCGTCCCGCCATGCTCGGTCGCAACTTGAATTGCTGCCTGGTCAACGTACACTCAAGATGGATCCAACTCGTCTGCGATTTTCAATTGGTCGAGTGGGCGTTCCATTTACTGTAGTGTCTAACCTGCTTCCCCTTAGTGTCGGTGAACCAGAGATTAACGCCGCAATGCGTATTCGGTCACGACTTGAGGCACACTCATCCCAAAGCTCAGGCAATCCAGCGAAATGCATTAACATCTACTCCGTCACATTTACTCCCCACATCGCTCTCGTGGAGGAGAGACGAAGGATTTTGGAGGAGGGTGCACGTCAACATCCCGAGCATGCTAACATCTTCTCAAGTCTTGTGTACGATGGAATCGATCGCATCTTCTCACTGATTCCCTTGGACAAGCTCCCCCTACGACTCAATGTAAGCGTCCCTACCCTCGAGCCAGATGTAGTTTCAGGTGCACGAGAGCATGAAGAAGCAGATGTGGATGAGAGCAACGTCGTACCGCTCGATGGACATGAAGTGGAAAAAAGCAAACGTCGAGATAAGGACGAGTTCAACGTCAGAGTTGAGATTTCCGAGTGCTATCAATTACGCGCAACGTCGCTTGAGGAAATCCGTGCGTACTTGTCAGGTAAGGTTCCGATGCCAGAGGCACTGCTTGGGACACTCGACGCATATATGCGCGCCGCCCTGACAACTCAAATCAGTGTATCATCACCTTCAGGCAATCCACAAGAACGATTGGCGATAGGATATAATCCCGAGTGCTTTGAGATCGCAAACGCTGTTGTCACTATTGATACGCCAGCAATGCTCCTACAGACCGGTGAGGTGGTCACTCATGGCATACGCTTGATGTCACAAATCACAGCCTCTGGGCTTTCTCTGCAGATGTTTCCGCAGGTCTGTATGATTAGGTGTGATGCCTCGGTCCTTGAACTTTTTCAAAACGCAGGTGGGAGACGAGAAGCGTTTGAATCTCTTGTCGTTGGCGCGAGAGCGATTGCTACGCACCTCAAAGATCGAGAGTTTACTATTGCGCGTGTTGTCTACGTGTCCTGTAACCAGCGGATGATTTCGTACACGCCACGCAACCAGCCTCGAAAGGCCCAGAAGACCAAGGAGTTAATTTCTCTGAGGGAGTTTTACCTGCGCCGACATAACATCCAGCTGAGATATCCAGACCTTGCAGCGTTGCTTGTGGCTGAGGATGGATCCGAGTTTCCTCTGGAACTTTGTCATCTTCTCACAAGCAAGCGTTCTGGTCAGGTTCGAGTTCCCCGAGAGCTTTTGAAGATGTTTGGTAGGATACCTGTCCCACAGCTCCGTACCATGCTGGAGGCGACGGCTGCGACCATCGCGCGCAGTCCACTAGTCAAGCAACTCGGTTTATCAGCGCCTTCGACGCTTCCACGCTGGCCCGCACGTTGGCTGCCGCCATTTCCTGTCTTCACTGCCGGTGTCAAGGAGCCGCTCCAACACCGAATTCCCGGCTCTTGGTCATTCACAGAAGGCCGACAACTTCTTCGACCTAAGCACATTAGGTCCGCGTTGCTGCTGCTTCCATCTGCTCTGTTTGGGTATGCTGGCTCCTCGCGAAGATTTTCGCCAAGCGGAGTGCATGAGTTCTTCACTGCTCTTGCGCAGCGTGCCCGTAGCCTAGGCGCCCTTTGGCCATACCCTCCAAAACCTGAGGCCATGGATCGTGCCCTGCAGAACTTTGGGTTAGCAACTGAAGTCACTGAGGCAGATGATTTCCCCAGAAGCTGCATGGTACTTTGGTATGATAAGTTAAGTCGAATCACAGAGATCCTCGATGAGGTCGCACGGTCCACGGAGGATGCCCGTCCAGATGTCCTGTTCTTCGTTGGTCTTCACAAACGATCTGACCGAGCCTACTCGCTGATCAAGCACTATTGCTACACGTCTTTGGGCATTGTGTCACAATGTATTAATGCCGCGTCGATAGCGTACGAACCAGCGCAGCGTCCACCAGCATTAGTTGACAACCTCATTCTAAAGGTGAACTACAAGCTCGGTGGAGTCAATTATCAATGCAGCCCGCCTTCCGCGCTCTCTCGGCCGACTCTTATCTTGGGTTACGATGCCGACCACCCAATCAAGCTTCCTACCGAAGCCATTGAAGGTATACCTGCACCCATTCCTTCACACGGCGTTTTGGTGGGGTCGCGAGATCTGGATGGGTTGGTGTATTGCGGTATTGGTCAGCAGATCGAAAGCGGATCGGACGTTCTTCCCGCGAAGCTCATGGAGCGAGCTGTCCGTCGGCATCTCCTCAAATTCAAGGAAAGCACTGGGCACATTCCAGAGCAGATTGTCTTAGTGAGAGATGGCACCAGTGAGGAATGGCTGCCAACCGTGATTAATAATGAGGTTTATGGCATTCGAGCAGCATGCAACACAATCTCCCAGAACTACAATCCCGGAATACTTGTGGTCGTATGCCACAAGCGAGTCCATGCACGCTTCTGGCCATCTCAGGAATCAGCTGAATTCGCCACTCCAGATGGCAATGTCTTTGCTGGAACCGTCATCGACACTCCGCGATTAACGCGACCCAATATTCCTGAGTTCTATCTATACGGGCACACTGCCGAAAACCGAGTGACTGCAGTACCAATCATCTACCAGCCTATTCTCAATGAGACGACCTTGACCTCAGACCAAATTCAGGAGTTGATGTTTTATCTCTGCCACAATACGCAGCGTGCTGCACGTACAAGTAATGTTCCAGTTCCCCTACTACATTCGCATACGATGGGCCACCAGCTGCAGTATCTTCATCGACGTTATTCCGTAGGATTCGCTGGAAGCGAAGAGCGAGCCTTATCTTTACCGAGCAAGACCAACATTGACTTTCATATTTGGCCCTTTGAACTCCATGATTCCCTTTGGGAGATCCCCTTCTATATGTAAACGAGGTAGCCGCGTACCCGGATGAGATCTATCGGGTGCAGTGGAGGGTTGATGGTTATATTGGGTCATCTTCAGATCATCTTCAGATCGGGTTGGACCAAGAGCCACTCATGAGAGCGGAGAAAGGAAATAAATTCGACACAGGAGAGTCAGTGAGCTGACTCTTAACTACATGCTCGCTGTTTTGACGCATTAGTGGAACCGATGCTTGCACTGGACAATGAACTTCAGGAACTCCATCGTGCGTGCCGAGCTGGCGTACCACTCCTCCTCCACAACCATCTACCGGTGTCAAGTTAACCTCCTGACCACCGGATGCTGAACGCAAATAGCCTGAGGCCAGCACACAGACGTGACGGTCCATTCAAATCCCTCTAAGGGGTCTGGTAATCTAAGCTGTTGCCAGTTTCAGATTAGCTGGTTGGATCAACCTGGCCCATTTTAAGGACTCGCACCTGATGAAACGAAGTTAAGGCTTCGCATTAGAAGGGGACGCAGTGGGCCTTGGCACCGCACCATGCGCCCCTGGGGGTAGGAACTGAGAAGGGATATTTGTCGGCGGTCTTGGCTCCGACACCAGTGGCGAGGGCTTCACAGCTGTTCCGAGAGTAGAAGCCGGGGTAGGAGAAGGCGGCCATGGCCGAGGTTGAGGCACAGGCTCGGTTCCCGCCACTTTGCCTGACACTGCGGATGGTGGAAGATACTTAGCGATGCCTGCGGAAGGTGTGCGAGGCATTGAGACTAGGCTAGACCCTGCACCAGTTGCGGTGGGATGCTGAGTCATCTGAACAGGCTGAGCAGCCAACACTCTTGGGAGCTGTGCGCTTGCCGTACCCGCAGGAGGATTTACGCTGGTTGATGCTAAGGTCGATTCTGGGACTTTGGGCTCAGATGCGCTGACTTGTTGGCCCGGGCGCTCGTCCTTCGTCTCTTGTGACTCCTTGGGAGTTCGTTGTTTGTCTTGTGAAGGCGCGCTGCTGCTGTTGGTGGGTGAGGGAATCGCACCCATCTGAAGTATCTTCCGTGGCCCACTGGCTTCATAGTGCTCTGGAGGCAGTTGAGTCTGACCTTGCGCCGAGAGCGGGCTTGATGGACTGCCGGGGCTGAAAGAGCTCCGTCCGCTCTTGGATGACAAAATGGGTGCCACGGGCTTGGGTGACGACTGCGATGGTGGTTCTTCGTTGGGCGAGAGAGGCAGACGGCCAAAGTCACTCTCATCTGCTTGTCTCAACGCCGCCGCTGTTGCAGCTACGAGCTTATGGAGCGCGGTAATGGTGCGAAGTATTAGCTTCTCATGATCGCGCAGGGTCAACGTTGAGTTTGATTGCTCGTACTCTGCCATGAGCCGTGCATTCAGCTGATCAACAAGCGATTTGATACGCTGCTCGATGATGATGCGCAAGGCCTTACGCTCCTGAAGTTGGACATCGAGTCGACTAGTCAACTCTTTCGTATGCGATTCTAGAGTTTGAATCTGCACCTCGTAGACAGCGATGGCTTCATCCAAGGCTTCTTGACGTTCTCGGAGGGAGGCGAGTTCTGCAACTCGCATCTCATCACTCTTTGCGATCGCTCGCGCAACCTCGTCCTCGCGCCGGCTAACTTCAGTAAGCCTCTCCCTTAACAGCCTTTCCCTGCGGTCCAGCTCTGCCATTGCCGCGGCTACGGATGCCATAGCTGAGGCAGACGAGGTGACAGTTCTTGATAGGGCGGATACAGCTGTCTCATTCGTGCTGACCGCACTCGAGGCAGAGGCCGAAGGGGTAGGCGGTTGTGATGACAGCGTGCCATTACGAGACTGAAGCTCGGCTTCAAGCTTGCGTTGTTGCAGTTTTAATGTTAAAACAACAGCATCGCGAGATCGAATCTCCTCTTCCAGTTCTTCGCGCATGTGCTCCTGGCTACGCAGCAAGGTAGAAACCCGGCGCTCAAGTTGCTGGACTCTTGCAATTGCACCTGCTGCAGCTGCTGCCATAGATGCTGCTGCCTCTTCACCAAGGACATTCGTGCTGTCGTCAGACTCAGAGTCCATCTCATCATCCTCCCCATCAATTGGCTTTCGTGTTGGCCTATCTGAGCGCTTCGGCACAACGGTTCCATCTTCTTCGACATCGTACTTAGTCCTTGAATCTTCCCTCTCTTCATCTTCGTCCTCCTCTGGAATGGTAATCACTGCGATGGGCAGTTTGCTTGCCACGGCTTGCGAAACAGGATCGTCCGCAACACTGGGAATAGCCGCGCGGAGCTGACGTTTCGAGCGCTTCTCTGCTTGATCTGCAACCATGCGTCGCCTCTGATTGACTGCGGCCATGACATCGACAGAAGCCGTCTGTGCATCTTTGAGTACTTCCGCAAGCTCGTCTCTGAGGATTGCAGCTTCCTCCTCAGCTATCGCACATCGCCGCAGTTGTCGACGGACGATTGAGCGAAGTAGCGAGGATGCGCTGCCACAATGCTGTAGTAGATTCAGAACAGAGCGAAGGAAATCGGAGTCAATTTGGATTGGTACATTAGGAAGATTCAAGGATGCCGCGTTTTGAGGTGAAGGGCCAGAACCAGATTCTGAGGTATGCTCCGTTCCACCAGCCTGTGCGAGGATAGATGCATTAATCTGGGCGAGCGCCTGCTCGACGAAGAGTGTAATTAACTCTTCTTCCTCAGTCGATCCACCGTCTGCAGGTGACCCGACATGTGGGTTCACAACACGCAGCGCTGAAAGATCTTCTGTCTCATCGCCTTCGTTCGCCGAGAGTGCAATCACGATATCCTTACCCGCACGCAGTGCCCTTTCGGCGTCTTGGATGGAGGGCAGCTTGGTTGGAGTTGGAGGCACCGCAAGCTTGGATAATGCAATCATGCCATTTGACACAGACTGCGAGCCCGCGGAACTGGTATCGGACGCACTAAAGAATCCAGCACTTGCGCTGGCAGCAGTGGGCGATGGTGCCGCATGCTGTTCTTGCGACTGTTGAGTGGGTGTAGGCTGCTGGTGTGATTGCTGTTGCTGCTGGCTCTGAATGTACTTCTGCATCTTTGCTTCAACAGCCGCTCGGACTCTGTTCTCGAATTCAACCTTGAGCTTCGATTCTAGTCTCTGGCGCGCGGCGAGAAGCTGTTCTTTCTGGCTCTGTAGAGTCGTGATGACCTCCTTGGCCTTCGTCATGTCGTTCTGGAATTTAGCCTTCTCCTCATGCCAGCGGTTTGCCTCAATCACCCAGCGTTGTTCACGTTCGAGTGCAGCCTCCAGATCATTCTCAAACCGGCGACGCTCTGCCTCAATGTCCACTTTTTCAGTGCGCAGATCGTTGAGTTCTTTGCGGCAAGACTCAAGTTCGCGTTGTAGCGACGCAACAAGCTCTTGATACTTGCGGTCTTGCACAACTGCTGCGCCATCAACTGGATGCGACGCGCGTGATGCACTATTGGAGTAAGATGGTTCCGCCGGTTGATCCTGGGAAAGCTGAATAGATGCGTCAAGACTATCAAGTTGACTTGGCTTTTCAGGTGCGATGGGCCCACTTGCTGGTGAAGCCAAAGCAGAGCTCTCAGGCAGTAGCTGAAGTGGAGGAGCTTGAACACCGAAGCGAGCTAATTCCGCTTCCAAGATCTTGCGGTGCTGTTCATATGCTGCCAAGTCTTCCTGGAGGCGAGCAATATACTGATCTCGCTCGCGTAGGCGATTCGTTAGCTGCATCAAGATCTGCCTCTGTTTCACGAGGAGCTGCTTATACTGCTGAGCTACACGCTTGTCATCGGCAATGCCTTCTCGCTCCTTCTCAAGTTCAACGATTTTGCGTCTGTAGAGCTCGGTCACTCGTCCCTGTTCGGCTTTCATGGCTTCTTGCAGAGCCAGCGCGGCGTGTAAGTGCAGTTGAGGGCCGCCTCCGATGAGCATCCTTGAGTTCATGTCCCGAATCTTTTGCTCCAACTCCTCCTTAGCGCTCTTCTCTCGAGCTAACTCCTCAGCTATTGCAGCTAAGTCCCGCAGGACAGCTTCGCGATCGGCTTCTGCCTTGTTGCGTTCAAGTTCCAGCTTCAGCTCAAGGCTGCGATCTCGAACACCCTGAACAAAGCTTGTTTTCTCTGCGAGTTCGGCACGTAACCTCCGCAGCTCCAATTCATACTTGCGCAGGAGCGCAGTTTGATCGAGGTCCTCATTAACTCGAGCGTCGTTCTTGATCTGTTTCGCACGCGCAGCGAATTTCACGGTTGAAAGTGATTCGAGGAAGGCAGCGCGTGCGGGGGAGATGGTGGCCATCATAGTTGTCTTGCAGTTACCACCAAGTGAGTCTTCGAGGATACGAGTCAGCTTAGAATCACGATACGGCACATGCGCACGGCGTCCCTTTTCCGAGGTCAGTGCTGCAATAACATTACCCAATGCTGATAATGATTGGTTAATACGCTTACTTTCCTCGAGTCGTTGTCCAGATGCACCGGTCATTGAGACACGCTCTGACCCCGCGAGATCCACAAGATTCAACTTGCCGACTCGGAAACGACTCCGACCTGTAAGCTGGGTCTTACCGTCATTGACGGAGGATATGGAAGGACGACGCTGCTTATTCGCAGAAGAAAGACCAGACGCAGGAGTTGCTTGGGCACCGGCGGCACTACCAGCAGAAATCGAATGCTGCTCGACGACGATGATGAAGAGAGCGTGGGAGCGCGAGGACACCTCGTTCATTTTCGTTGCACTCGTCGCTCGCATGGAAGAGCCTCGTTTGATGAGCGCTTTGATTTCCTTGGCGGAGCGAACCATCCACTCGGACAAACCCTCAACAAAGACACCCTTGGTTTTGTCTTCTCGGATTTGCAAGTTGCCGCGCTCTGGAGAGAGAAGGTCCATGATTTGCTCGTTGTAGATTTGAAGGTAGCTCGCGCGCACTAGGAATTTAGTTTCAGCATTGGCTTGATTCATTATAAAGTCGAAGATGTCTGTCACAGCTCGAGGGATTATACCTTGGTGCTGCGGCGTATCGATACCTTCCATTGTGTACGTTTTACCTGTGCCTGTCTGACCGTATGCGAAGACAGTTGAGTTGTATCCCTGGAGCGTCGAAGCTACGAGCTCCTTCGCAGTGTTCTCGTACACCTGCTCTTGGTTGCTATCCTCGCCGTAGACGTAGTCAAACGAGTACCTATGGAACGGGTAGGGGGAAGAGGCTTCAATGGAGGGTGGGATCATCGTTGTGGGTCCACCTAGTTGTTCAGGGAAGTTCTCGCAGAGGACGATCTGCCGGTTGTCAGGCGAGACCGCCACCGTGGATTGAAAGCCCGTATGTTGTGCTGCTTCGAGTTCTGACAGAAGTGGAGGACGCACACGGATACAGACTTTGAAATTAGACGAAGACGGATTCGCCGTGCTGGTCGATGCTGCAGGTATCAATGAGGAGCTCCCAGCTGTTCCTGAGGAGGCCGCTGATGCACCAGTTCCGCCAGGTCCATCAAATCTACTCTCAGCAGGCAACGATCCGTGCGTAAACATCGTCGACAACGAGGGTCTCCCACCAGCATTCAGGCTAGCCATTGGCGGAGGCATGTACGAACTCATCGATTCAGCTGTTGACGCCGTGTCATTCCAGTCCATTCCTGTACCAGTCATATTAGGTGTTGAGGGTATTCGGTTCTGAAGATGAGGGAGCGTTGACATGCCACCTAAGCTGGGTCTTCCTATGCTGGGAGCGAGAGCGATTCCGGGCATGGGAGGGTGCGGCTCATTAGGGATTGGGATCGGTAAGTCAGCCGAGACGGATTCTTCCGCAAGAACGTCATTTTCTGAAATTGCCAGTGGCTGAAGATAACTGGCACCCCCATGCTGAGACGAAAGCCGTGGTGTACCTGTTGAGTATGAGTTCGTCAGGCTCAACGAAGGGTGCAGCGGAGATGGTGAGGGTGATGGGGAAGGAGAGGGTGGACGAGCTGCTAGGGATCCAGCAGAGAGTCCATTTACAACCGTGTTTAGGGAGCGCGAATGAGCCAACGCACCAGAAGCGGAAGCGTGACGTTGGTGTCCCACGCCACCGGTATGCCCTCCTCCGTGCTCTCGATTGGAAAGACTGGAGTTGTTGGGGTTACTGGAGTGACCATTCGAGCTGCTATTACTTGAAGGTCCCGCAGCTGCGCCTGGCTTGGGAGTGCCAGATGCATTGCCGGAGGCTGATGAAAGCGATGCCGCAGATGCAGCCGCTGCAGCTGCTTGCTGGCGCATCCGGGCGGACTGCTCTTGGATTTGTAACATGATCTGTGCTCGTTGGTCTGCACTCGTTCGCGGGTGCGACACCTCAGAGGCTCTGCCACTCATCGTTAGGGGCTGGAATCGAGCTAGGGGCTGTCACCAGCTGCTGACGTAGCCCTCCTCGGGTGTGCAATCTCACTGTAAGGCGGGATAACAGAGCAGAACGCACCTAACTGACAGATGGATCTTTTCCAAGTTGACAGTTTGGATATGGGTTTTATCACTGTGAGGGAGTGAGCAGGACCGAGGTGGCGTGCGTTTGCAGTGGTATCAAATTGCAAACGTGATGCAAGAGTTGTCTTGGTCACTGCACTACGTTGCACTGCCAATTTCAACTCCCACTCGTGAGCCTCGACACTTGGAAAAAGGCGGAAAAACGGCTCCTTGCTGAAAAGCCCTAAGTCCCCGGATGGCTATAGGACATCCAGCCGAACAGACATGACAGATGGCACAGCAGTGCATTATCCAGACATGACCCAGCGATGCGATTGGCTCTGTGTGATACTAGCCACTAACAAACTCATTTTGCTCATACTACTTAGTGCAAACGAGCGCCTTCTTCCTGGGGAGGTGCTGGAGTTTACACGTAAATCGATGGATACATGTATGATGGGAATGTGTAATAATTCTAGTAAATCGCAGGTATAATAAGCGTACTTATAGGCATCTATTTCCATTTTCGAATCGTGCTTTAATCCTCTCTCTCAGCACACAATGCAGCAAAACGCACATAGAGCCCGGACTGTTCCAGAATTGAGCTCAAAACTGAGTCTCATGATGCAACCCTTTGAATTGGATCTGCGCAGGATCCCGCGGGCACCTCGGGGTGTTACCAAGCACGCGGCCTTCTCGAACCACGATGCACCCAGTGTACATGCTATAGCTGTCTTGACGCTCTGATGTATGGAGTGTGAGAGGGAGGCGCCTTGCAACTTGTGGATCGGGCTCTGAGACATACTGCGGATTCGCATCAACTGCGTGGCTGAATGAGGACATCAAGTGTCCGTTCGTTCTGCAAGCGTGAGAATGCTGTATTCCGTCGTCTTGCATCCTCCTATACTCGGAACAGGTGTGCCTGCGGAGCACGCACCGCGGTCGATTGGTGACTGGCTCGCGAAGTCTCTCACTGAATATGTGGCATCATCCCAACTATGCAACGCTCTGGTCCCTGTAGAGACTCTATCTGGCCGAGGCATCTTCCCGGTATAGACCTGCTGTTGTTGTGTCTTCCCCAATCGCGCCTCAGCTCAACACGCCGAGTATACCCATCATATCACTCCTGCTTGAGAAGTTATGTCGAGCGATTCCGCCTCCACCCACCCTGGCGCTGGGTTGCCTCGTTGCGATGCAAGCCTAACCCCCGAGCAAATCGAACAGATGAAGAAGGCTGAGGCAGATTGTGCTGGATGCGCTACCCCTTGTGCTGACTTCGGATTGACTGAGGAGCAACTCGCAGACGTAAACCAAGTCCGATCGAGCATCACCACGGATGAGCCTCTGTACGGTTCTGCAACTCCACACCTTTTGCACATTCTGCTCTGCTCAGGAAAGAGCTGGACAAAGTGGCCCAGTAAGGTTGAGTCGGTTCCTGGAAGCTACTGCGAGCGAGCGAATGAGATAATCTCCCGACTCGAGGAGGAACTCGATGTCGATATGCGATTGGGTGTAATTACCAGACCAAGCGAGGGTGGCGTTGATCCAGAGTACGAATGTGATGTCATTGTCTACCCAATCAACAAGCGATATAAGGCCGTGCAGTCAGACTATCTTGAGGCTCTGCTGCGCAAAGAGATCCAGGAGTACCTCCAAACCTCTGGCTTACGACCTGCTGCCGAGGGAGAGAGCGATGCGAAGGAAAGCAACAGCACGAGCAAAGAAGCAGAACAGGAGGCCCAGCAGCTCGTTGAGAATGCGGACAATCTCGAGGGTACTGTGCGCATTCTCATTTGCGGTCACAAACTGCGCGATCGTCGCTGCGGTTTGATCGCTCCAATCCTGGAGGAGACCTTCGAGAAGGAGATCCGCGCCCGCGGCTTGACTGGGCGTGCGTTCATCGACATCACATCGCATGTTGGTGGCCATAAGTATGCTGGTAATGTTATTATTCATACCTCTAACAAATCGTTGGGAAGTGTCTGGTACGGTCGAGTCTTTCCTGAGCACGTCCCAGCGATTGTTGAAGAGACTGTCCTCAACGGTCGCGTAATTAAGCCATTGTACAGAGGCTCTACGTTTGATTGGTAGACAAGGAGCTATTATACTATTCATCAGCAGGGCGTGGAGCGGCCAGTTCATTTTCCTAAACTTTACTGCGCAGCAAGAGACTTACATGCACACCCTTTCTGTTACAATCGTCCCGACAACCGAACGTTTTAATTCGCTGGCCCACTGACTCTTACATCTTTCAATACTTAATCCGTTCCCCTAGTCTGACTCCTCGATGTGAGAAGCCCCCGTCGAGTATTCTAGTCTGCATTGTGCCTTTGTGAGCGCTACACACCCGTTTAATGTGCATCTGATTGCAACTCTGAACATTCTGTATGAAACATTGGAGGTTCGAGACGTAGCGATACTGATGATACTGGTGAATAAACTGTACATGCTGTCTTGTGTTGTGTTGTGTTATGTTATGCTATGGCTTTGCCTTCCATTTTGACTCGAAGAGCTGTCGTTCTGGCATGTACTCTTCCTCACCGACTGTCGGACTGGCCTGGCAATGCGGCTGTTGACGATAACGACGCTGATGCGCGTCGCGCCGTGTGCAATGCAGATACGGTAGGGTTGGTGTGTGGAGCCGGTCCGACACTCGAGGTACTGCTACTACTACTACCACTGCTTGTACTACTCCTATTCCCGCCACTAGGGTGGGGATTAGCCATACCAATGGAGGCGGTACTCTCTGCCTCCTGAGTTGCAACCTGGGCAAGCGCAAAGGCCCTGGCCTCTACGCCCATTTCCTTGACAACCTGTGCAAGTGCCTCCGGATTGACGCCGGCCTCGCACAGGTTCACGAGCACACCCAAGGTGGTCCTGTCAAGCCCGGTGTTCAGCAGCTGACTCAGCTCGTGCAAAGCTAGATGAAGCAAGAGCGTCGGGAGGAAGATATGTCTCGGTGAGAAGGGTCTACCCACGCATTAATTAACTGAGTTGGCGAGTCACAGCCTGCGATACATGTAAGTCCAGGTCAATACGTACTCTCCAGTAGGTCCTGCCGTGGGGTTGCACTAGCCATGATGCAAGAAGAGTCAGCGAATCAAGATATTCGTAGTGTCAGGTAGTATTCCAAGTTGTTAGATTGTGCTTCCACTCGCTAACAGGCGCGTGCTAGAAGTGTGATATATCCGTACTCAACCTTCAAAATTCGAATTCAGAGCTCAATCTGCACGCGCTGAAACTCGGAGGACAAACCAAACCACGTGCGGTTGCGACGGTTCACTTGGCATCTCCCTCTACGCACACGAGCGAACACCCAACGCGGAAGAGGTGCAGGAGTGAGGAGATCTTCTGTTTACACGCAGACACATTTGTAAGATTCATATACCTGCTCGGTAAGGAGAGCTACTTGCGACCTCGTTACATATCCCGTATCTCCTTGAGTTCCGCACACTCCGGTATAAGCAACGTTACTCATTCGAGCAGTGGACCACTCCGAATAAGCTGCAATTCACTCAGGATAACGAACACGCTTAGTTTTGCCTAATCCTGTCCCATGCAGCGCTACTACGCCCGTGCCGCGGCGAGCCCGCATCTCGGGGACAAAGTTTGGTTGACCAGACTCGCCGCGACTCCGATCCCTAAGGTGCTGGCCGATGCACATAGTGAGTTGGCTCAGGCTAGGATGGCTTCGCGCAACTCTGAAATTGTAGCTGTCGTGGCAACACCCGAAAACGCCATCATTTTGTATATCCATGATGCGGCGAAACACACGTTGAAACCTTGGAACTCTCTCGTGGGACACACTGCGACGATCGTGGACATCTCATTTGGCGTGGGTGACGAATATGGACATTTCCTAATATCCGCTAGTGCCGATGGACATGCTGTTGGGTGGAATCTCTGCACAGGAGAGCCCGTGCTTCAGTTTAGTGTGCCCTCTCGGAAGCCGTTCACGAGTTGTGCCATCAATGGACAGTTCTTTGCCGGTGTGGGCGAATTCGGTGTCGCGCTCTGGAGTCTCAAGACCCAGCGGCTCGTGGCATTGGATGAAGAGATTCATACCGAACTCGCCACTTACTGCCGGTTCCATCCGGTTCAGACGGGCATGCTGTTTACAGGTTCTGACGACTGTATGGTAAATGTCTTCAATCTGGACTCGCTGAACCAGGGAGGCTGTACGGAGCTCGAGGATTGTCTTGAACTGGTATTCTCTGTTGAGCAACCGGTTTCTAGATTCTATTTCGGTGGCGACAACTGCGACACACTCGTCGTACTTTCCGTCAACGAGGAGTTCAGTGCTTGGAGCATCTCAAGTGGTGACCTACTTGTGAAGCCCAGCTGTGCTCGTGATCTATTCAACAAGCTCGTCATTCAGCAGGTCGGCATTGCCGAGGAAAGCCTCGTCCACGGGCCGGATGACCAACAAGAACAGAACCAAGACGAGCCTATCGAGGATGACGCAGCATTCGCGGATATGATTAACCGCGAACTCAGAGAGGTTGAAGAGCGCGAACGGCAGCAACGGCGACTCGTCCAAGGTGAGGCAGGGGACCGTTCTGACGAAAAAGGTGAGACAAAGACGATCGAGGACGGGCCTACTTTCGAGGAACTAGTTGAAGTTGAACAAGACGAGTATGGCAATTCACTCTACTCGTTCCCAGTCGAAGGGAAAACAAACTCAGACACCGTCATTCCAACGAAGATTCCTGCCGAAGGATGGCGTATTGTGGGTCTTATCGGATCCCGAGTGGATCCAGCAACGGGCGTCATCCAAATTGCTGCAAGTACCCTCATGGGTGGCATCGTGATTGCGTCTTTCTCGGGCGAGGATGTCTCGCTCACTACTGTCATCCCTCCAGCCTCAGGGCATGTCGATATTGTTCGTGACTTCATGTGGAGCGATGGCAAGGGCATCAACGCCTTGTCTTGCGGTCAAGACTCCCGTGTTGTCCTGCATCGCCGCAGCGACGATGAGAAGTCATGGGATGCCGGCGATCGAGCTGCCGAGGCAAGAACTCTTCAGAGGATTCGCAAGTTGAAGCAGAGGATAACCAGTCGACAATTTAGCGACGACTTGGATCTCCGTCCCAGTCAAGATCCCTCGAGAGGCCGACCCAGGTTGCGTTAATCTACTAGTCTACCGTACCAAACATGCGCGAATTAAGATTCAAGCCACATTGCTGTCAGTTAAGGTCGCTCAGTTGCGGCAGTATAATAGAGATCTCCAAACTTTGTAACCATTCCCCACCTAACGACGCGGTTGGGGATGCGATTGTTTATGGGTTCTAACAATATTACTTGAATCTGTACATTATTCGCGATGCGTCCACTACTTGTCAGAGGACGCGGTGGCGGTTGCAGGACCTGCGTTGCTCGCCGACGCCGATGATGAGGCCTGTCCCTGCTGTGCCGACGATTGTGGCTGCTGCTGCTGCTGCTGTTGTTGCTGCTGCAGCTGCTGTTGTTGTTGTTGCTGCTGCTGCGCAATGTGGTGTTTGTTTGCTTCCTCAAGTAGGGCATTGTACTCGAGCAGGAGTTTCGCCTGCTCAATGAGAGCTGGAATAGGTTTGCCCTCCTCGAATGCTTGACGCAGCTCTTTCAGTTGCTGTCGGACTGTACGCGCATGCTGTACAAGCTTCGTTCGCTCAGCACGAACTTGCTTAATCTGGGCTGCAAGATCATCGAGTACGCTTGGCCGCTGCAGTGCAATAACCTCGAGATCGGCTCTGGCACGCTGTAGCTCCTCACTAACAGCCTGCTTTTCTGCTACGCTCTGATCCAGCTTCCGTCGTAATTCATTGAGCTTCTCGTTGTACTTCTGTTCCACATCGCTGATATTTTGCTTGCATTGGGCAATATGCTTCTCTGTGTCTTCGATCGATTTCGTCTCGATTTCAATTTGCTGCCGAAGCTCCTTTCGCTTCTGTTCCTGCTGACGCAAGAATTCTGCACGCTCACGCTCAATTTTGGCTATCCTGGCCTCAGCGTCCGCAATGGTCGTTTGATAGTTCGCAAGAAGGGTTTCAGCGCGGCGTAACCTGACCTGTTCCTCACGGAGGCGCTGAATCTCACGTCGTAGTCTTCGGGGCTCGGCCTCCCTTCGCTCGGTCAGATTGCGTTGGCAGGCTGCCCGGCATCTTGCCAATCTTACTTGGTCGATCTGGCTTCCACGCAAGTCTACATTCGTCAATGTCTGATTCCTCTGCAGGGCATCGACGATGGCCTCGCCGGCGTTTGCCGAAATGAAATTGTCCTTGAGGATGAGTGTCCTAAGGGATGTAGCTACATTCGCAGCAACCGACCCAAGCAGGCGGACAACACCCTCATCGCCAATTCGGCAGCCCGCCAGGTTAAGATGGAGAAGCGATGAGTTCGTGGACATCACTTTCGCTAGGGCTACTGCACCTTCTGTCTTGATAGGGTTCTCCTGCAGCTCCAGGGTAGATAACACAGCATCACCGTGGAGTGCCTGAGCTAGCAGCTGCGCACCGACTTCTGTGATACTATTTTGACCCAAGGCGAGCGTAGTCAAAGTTTTGTTGTGTGCCAGCGCAGCGGCCAGTGCTTCCGCTCCTTCATCACCGAGACCACAGTTGGTCAAGTCAAGCACAACTAGGGACGTGTTCAACGCCAGAGCCTCTGCGAAGTACGTGACACCCTGACCGATGGGATTGTTTGGCAGCTTCAGCCCAACTAGCGTGGTGTTGGCATGCAGCATTGCTCCAATTGTCTGGCATGCTGCGGCAGAGGTGATGTTGTTGTTTGCCATGGAAAGGTAGCGCAGCACTTCGCTTTGCCCCACAGCTGCGCAGATGACTGAAGCTGCCTTAGGACCCAGTCCACAGTCGTCGAGATTGAGTGCAGTGATCGTACCATTGTACTTGCAGAGCAGCAGGGCCAGCATCTCAATTGCCCGCTGTCCGTCTTCATCGTTGAAGGTTGCACCTCGAAGCGATAGCATAGTGAGTTGCGATGTCCTGGGCCCGTCGAAGCTAGCGGCAAGTGCAGTAGACGTCAAAGTGTTGTCATTACCAGAGATACCTGTGGTTCTTAGCGCTCTGCATAGTGTAAGAATCGCAGTGCCATTCATGTAGTTCTGACCAGTGAAGCCAGCTGCGGTTGATTTGGATCCCGCCAGGACGCCTGACTTTGATGGAGACGAACCCAGGTCAAGCGAGAGCAGCCGTGAGAGTCCGTTCTTGGTGAGCGCAGCCACACCCTGTGACGTGATGCCACATCCTGCCAACACAAGGTGCTGCAAGGTAGGGATATGAGGCAAGGCTGCTGCAATTGCGCTAGCACCCTTGTCACCAAAATTGTTAGATGAGAGATCAATCTTTGTGATCTGCATATTAGACTGCTGGATAACCCGCAGCAGCGCAGCTACACCGTGCTGGCCCATACGCACCCCCCGCAACACGATAGTAGTGGGTGTGCATGACTCAAAGACCTTGTCTCGGAAAGCCTGGACGCCCTTGGGTGTGGGCTTTTCCTCAATATCCTTGCAAATGGCTTCGTATACCTCATCAGCAAGCCGCTGTGGTTGATCCTCGCGCTCGGGAATGAGACCAAACGCATTGCGTCGCATCTCCTGCATCACCAAATCGCCGTAGGCATCTCTTTGGATGCCACCCTTTTCCTCGGTGGCCTCCGGCGCGTCCGCGAACCGACTGGTCATGCTTTCCCGCGTCTTTAGATAGTTGCAGTAGTGAATATACAAACCATACCAGCATTAGCGGGAGTTAATTGGGGACAGTGCCACGCTTAGTACCAAAAAGTATATCGTCCAGCCGTTTTTCCCTGATTGGCTATAAAAATCTCAGTTTTCACCCAAAATATAGGATATTTAGGGGATTAAACTCGGAATCCACGTTGTAGACATAAGTTCCAACTGTGTCATATCATTTGGATGCTCGCCACACAGCTCCATCCCGCGCATTTGAGCTCCAAACTTTCCTGCATTTTGACAGTTTCTCGCCTGTCTCTCGCTCGGCCCAGTTCAAAATTTGAACTCGTTGGGCTGGACTCGCGGCGCGCCTGCCGTGGACACATCCCGGGTTCGGCTGTTGGACTCACGCTGTAAGAAGTTTAGATGCAAATACTACATAAGCCAGTACTATCAAAAAAACCATGGCTTGTGCGTTGTATTTTACTGTACTTTATTCCACCTGCTGGTCTCACTTTTTAGTAATTCTGCAGTCTCGTCACGATGACAACCTTTACCGTCTGATCAAGTGCGCACATGCAGGCAAGACCCATTTTGTCCTGATTCCAGTCGAAGCCCACAATAGGCTGATCTGCGAGCTTCTTGCTGTTAAGCAGTTCAACAGTGCCAGGCACACCCACTGGCCGACCCTTTTCGTCTACATGAGGGAATAGGTAGAGGTGAAGGGTTTGTAAGCGGACAGGCTTCATACACTGCCTTATAGGAAGCTAAACCATACAAAATATCCCGCAGCGGATCAGCAACGCGCTATTAAGCTTGGACACATGTACTTACCCTTTCGTGTGCGCGATCGTGGATAGTTGTATCGGTAGACATTGAATGTACCGTTTCCACCAGTGGTGCAGAACAAGTCGCGGTTCTGGGGAAGGTGTCGGCCGACCCACACCGTGCTCTTGTGAGCCTTCTGAGTCAGGTAAGCGAAGCCATCTTCAGGATGTTGTGTGCGCATGTCAAAGATCGAGAATTTGTTCTCAAGTGTGGTGACCAGCTAGAGGATCCAGAAGGAGAGACGATCGCGTTGATTAGTTGGAGCATCACTTTCGTAGGCACAGCTCTCTTGGTCACGGGTTCACTGGCATTAGCAATCATTGGAACACGTACAAGTTTGTTCATAACAATATCCTTTCTATCAAACTCCAGGCCAACGACACCATTGGCAATGTTAGTCTCCCACAGCAGGCAGTTATTCCTCAGATCGAGGATTTTAATGTCACCGTTATCGTAGCCGGCTGCAACCATCCGCTCATCAGCATTGAAAGCATGTCCGAAGCACACTGCCCAGCAGTCACGCGCGGGCTGACCCTCCATGGGTTCAAGAGAAGCCTAGAAAGTTGGGACAAGATTGCCAAACAAGTGAGTTGATGATCACGCGCGACACCACTACACTGATATCCATCAATACTCAAAGATGCTCAGCCATACGTACCACCTGCTCGGATTGGCGAGGGTCCCAGATGCGCACCTTGCCGTCGTGGCCACCGGTGACGATCTCCGGCGCGCCCTCACCAATGTTGAGTCCTCCAACACCATCGATGCAGTTAATCATGCTTTCATGCGCCTTGACCTCATACACGGGTGTGTCGAGCCTGTTCAAGTCCCAAATCTGAAGTTGGCCGTTGTAGTTACCTGTGGCGAGCTGACGTTGTTCAAATAGCGATGCACCAAATGTACCGCACTTGACCCCACTCTCTATCTCGGCCTCGTTCACAACCTTGAGTTCTGTGCGATCGATCTCGTAGGTGTTGAGCACACCCTTGCCACGGGAGTTGATACCCATGGCAACGAATTTAGCACTGCATGGGATCCATTTCGTATCATACGGCGTGAAGTTCACGGACAGGCTCAGATGTTCGATGATCTGTGGTGCGTCCTTCGAGTCCATCCTGTTCTAGCTATCCGTTCAGCGCGTGTTTCCTTCTCTGACGCGGGATCTCTCGGTATGGGACTTGGTCAGGCAATCGCACGAGTCGTCTCGTCAGGGCAGGTCTGGGCCTTTTGTGCACGAGCGTTCTGAATTGTGTGCAATATGCAGGGAAGGCATTTGAATGTTCACTGAGGTGAGTGCTAGTTCTCAAGATCCGGGATATACGAAGCCAACTATCAAAATCAAAGAGAACATATCATAGCTACAATGCTGCTCCGATGTTTGCACACATCTGCTGCAACCATCCACCGCAATATACACCATTTTCACAACCTCGATTATCTGTTCTTTTCGAATTCCAATTCAAATGTCACCTTGTTTCATACTCGATGCCTGGGCGCCGCCTCCCCATGGAGGCAGTTTGGTATAATTGGGACTGTGACAACTTACTTATTCGTCTGTATATATGTGTGTTATACGCAATGCAGCTCCATCTATCGACTCCCGGGAATCTAGTTTGTCTTGTTCAAACATACCCTGTGTCTGGATCCGAGGATGCCCGGGGGTTTCTTCACCAATGATTGAGCCAACATTATCACCCCACTTGTATCCCCATGTTGGTGCGAGGTTGTACAAGGGAATCGTCCCTAACCTGCGCTAGACCCGTTTCGTCAAATCACCGAAGCGGATTGATTTTCATGATCGACTCGGTTCTGCGCTGGGGCGGGACCCGGATGCCCGCATCAGGAATTTATTGCAGCTTAGGTTCATACTACCCTAGCTCCATCGTAGTGTATCCACCCTTGCTCAATCTGCCCTCATTTGCCCTCGGAACCTGTGCGCCCTTCACATTCTTCTAGTTAACTAGGTCACCATGAGTCAGCACCTCGAAGCGCTGCTGAACGAGTCTTTGCGGCGGATAGAAACGCGAGGCACTAATGCATCTGGTAGTGCCTCGCCCGCAAGTGCGGGTTCCCAAGATGCCAGTGGTTTCACGCTGATGCCCGAGGTAGGTTGTCTTCAGACTGTATGCAACGTGAATACCGCCAAGAGTACCTCTGGCGCCTTCTCGTTACGGTATGGAACTGACGACCCCAGATCCACTTCATCTCACTTCCTGACAAACTTGACTGCTAACATCTCCGCTACACATCGTATAGGAAGTGAAACAACTCCAAAAGTCTTTCCGTGATCCCCAGTTTCAGAAGTACTTCCAGGAGTACCTTCAGGAAATCTCGGATCCCAAGGCCCGAGCCGAACAAGACCAGTACCTTCGCGAGCTTGAGCGAAAAGGACAACTTGAGGAAGTGGCGCCACCGAACACGCGTTTGATTCGTGGCAAGCCCGCGTTTTGCGTGCGTGCTGCAACAAGCAAGAAAAACCACAAGTTGTTTGTGAACTTCTGCACCCACGACGATGTGAAGCCGGCCACGCCAACAAAGGCGGCAAATGGAGGGACCTATTGGTCTGTGCCATTTCTGAGCTCGTCCATTCGGCAGGAAGCTGAGGGGGTACTTGCTGTTGATGTTATCTTTGCAACGTCCAGTCTCGTCTGGGCCGCGAAGAACCCATCGGCCAAACTCATGATGATTGCTACCGCCCTGGATAGTCTGAATGCTAGACTCGGCGGCGGCGATTCTAAAGCTGCCGAGTCAGGTTATGCAGAGTTTGGTGGTCTGCGCAAGGGCACTGTTACCACAGGCGCGTCGGATGACGAAAACGTGGACACGAGCCTCGACCAAGTCGTCCCTCAGAGCAATTTGGGTTTCAAGCTACTCACGAAGCGTGTGTTTTACGGGCCGCGCTCAGAGCCGGATGCCCTGAGTCATCGGATGCAGCCAAACGATCCGGCAGTGATTGATCGACCCACTACTGATTCGACTCCGACCAGCCCAGCTTCTTCCATTTTCGGTCCTGCTCCACCGCCTAACAAGTCTGCACGAGCCCCCAAAGCTACCAAACCATCTACCACTGCTCCTACAGACACCAAAGATGCTCCCGGAACTAACAAGGCCCCAGCTTCTCCATCTCCCCAAAAGAAGCCCGAGACTCCTCAGAAGCCAAAACCGACCGAATTAAAATCCGAATCCAAGACACCCGCCCCATCACCCAAGGCAAAGGATACAACTTCTAACGAAATCGAGCCCAAATGCATCATTACTCACGTTGAGGTCACAAATGACGTTCTGAACCCTGCGACGGCTATATCCTCGAGGGATGCATTTGGAGCGGCTCTGGCCGATCTGCTTCAACGGTACCCTGGTGTCAACCCCACCACGTTGCCGCAACCCCCCAAGCGCCCTGCACGACTTCAGATTTCCATCGAGCTTCCCCGGCTTAAGAATGCAAGCCAAGTTGAGCTTGATCTGGGTAAGGACATGATTGCTATGAAGGCTCCGATTCCTGATTCCACAGAGCACTATGTCCTGAAACGCCCACTACCATACCCTGTAGACGTCTCGACCAGCGAAGCGAAGTGGCGCAAAGAGAAGAAGACTTTAGTTGTGAGCGCTGCCACTCTACCGCCAGAGCCAGCAGAGGTGAATGCTTACATCACACGCATTCACCAGCAATTGCATGAGCAGCAGAAACGGCAACAATCGGCAAATGAAGCTAGTGGATTAACACCGCAGCAACAACGTGAGCGAGAGATGGAGTTAAAGCAACAGGCACGCAAAGCTGCTCAATGGAAGAGTAAGTCGAGTTCGGACTCCACTGAGAGCCCCGAGAGCCAGACTGTCAGCCCCACGCCATCCACCCCGGCGACGACACCCAGTCAGAACCAACCAGAGCTGAAGGAAACAGCCAAGCCGAAGGAAGCAGCCAAGCCGGAGCCATCTGCGACTGAATCAAGTCACGTAAAGCCCAAGGATGATGCCAAGCATCATGACTTAAAGAAGGACTCAACTCCCGCCAACCTCCCTAAGGAAACTGGTGCAACTGATCCTCACCCAGAGCAGCGACAGAAGCAGCCCCCTCGAAACTCCAACAATAACAACAACCGCAACACTAACAGAAAGGCCCGTGGAAAAAAGGGGAGCGCTGAGGACGATCTGGATGAACTAGAAGCCGAGGTTTTGCGCATCGCTGCCGGTGAGGGTCCATCGAAGGAAAAGACCAAGAGGCGCCAGCAACCTCCGCCGCCGCCCAAGCAAAAATTGCCAGAACAACCGCCATTAGAACTTCCACCTCGAGTTCCAAGCATCCGCGACAAACTCAAACCTGCGCTCCGTTTGGATGAACCTCTACTCTATCAAGACGAAATTGATGAGGCGATGGCTCAGCTCCCTAAGCCAGAGGAGATCCATATTGAGGGGGCAGAGCTCATGTCCAAGAATCGTGTTGCACAACTCCAACAGAAACGCCGCGAAGAGTTGGAGCGCATGATGGTGGAGCGCTTGATGGAAGAAGCAAGGGCTCGAAGGAAGCTGATGCGTCGTTCCTCCACCTCGTCATCGGAATCTTCCGGTTCTGATACACCATCTGCTGATTCACCATCCTCTGCAGAGGATTCCCTCAGTCCAGAACCGAATGATGCCAAACGGAAGAGCAACGTTGCTGAAGAGTCGTCCGATGAGGAATGCGGGGAAGACTACAGTCCATCGAGGATCCGCTTCGCTAATGTGACTCAGGTTCAATGCGTCGACGGTACACTTGTAGAGGAGCCCTTGAGCGAGAAGGAAAGTCTCCTTCGCCAAAGCATGTCTCGCCCGAAAATGGCGTTCACGTCGGCATTCGAAACCATGTTCGGTGCGCTAAGCGGTAAAAAAGATATTGATAAGTCTGTCGCTGAGGCAAAACCTGAGGATGCCGCGAACCCGTCCAGGGGAGCACATCCACCCAAGCGTCACATCACGGTGAAGCCTACCAAAACATCACCTGCATATCGATATCTCGATGCGCTTGACCATATCACGATCACTGTCCCTCTCAAGAATTTAATTGAGTCGAAGTGCAAAGTTGAAATCCAGCCCAATTGTGTAGTTCTAGATTTAGTATCCCCTCCCCCTCGACCAGAGTTCAAGTGGACCATTCAGCTCTTGCACGAGGTGAATCCAACCAAGTCTCACGTAACATTTAGTAACGCGAATGTTGTGGTCTTCCTGACCAAATGCGTGGCGGAACCCTGGGAAGCCCTATTCTCAGGCGGCCAAAAGGGTTCTGGAGAGGCTGGTTCGCATCCTGGCTCCGGTCATCCTGAGGAACAGACCCATGATACAGACAATAGCGAAGGCATGGGTACATCCCCTCAGTTCAATGCAAAGGGACGACAATTTCTTGATTTTGATCAGGGTGCAACTGAACCCCACGAGCCACTTTTGCTGCCAGGTCAGTCCAAGCCTCGCGTAGCGGATGTCGAGTCCAAGCCCGATGTATCTACCTGTGAATCCAAGAGGTCGCTGATCGAGGTGGTTGACGACGAACTTCCACCTTCATCCGCTGCTGTTCCTTCCTCCACTTCTTCGGGTTCTACACAAGCAAACAACGCGGTGGGTGAAGGCCAAGCGAACCAAGCAATGACCGACAAAGCTGTTGAGTGCGCTTCCAAGGATCCACAAACCCAGCTGCTACTTAATGTGCTTAAGCTCCCAGTCCCAGGCATATTTGCACGTACTCCAGTAGCGAACGCCACAGCCCCAATGCCACTTCCTTCACAGGCGGTAACAAGTAATCTCGTACCTTCCGCTGCATTGCAGTTCGATTAAGGTGCTGTTCTGACGTCAAACCATCTTTGGACCGTTCCGCAACACAAAGCGATGGTGCAGCACGAGCCTTCGCACCTACAACCACACCCCTCTCCACACAAGGGGTAGGGCAGCGTGCTCCTGTTTGCGGAGCATTCTGTCTGCTTCTCTTCCTTGTTATTATGTCCGAAAACACACACCACTTCACCAACCTCTTCTGTATACATTTAGTAGTTAAATCTCTGCATTGACTCCTGATTTGTTTTACACTTTTCCTATCATCAAATTCCCTTAATCTTGCTAGTTACGGTCAGCGGTGGTCCTCGCAAGCACGAACAACGAGTCGTCTGTTTGTTTCCATGTTGATATTTATTCTCCTTTTAGTCTCATGCACACCCTCGTTGGCGGTCCATGCTCGCTGGCAACAACAGCATTCACCCATGAAACGTTTCCTGTGCCTTGGCTGTCTCTGGTTTCCTTGTCACGAACTTGCATAAACATCTTTAGGACGTTTTCGCTTACGATGCATAGTGTGCTCATTTTATCGAAGGAGAGAGTCGCCTATCATTATCTCTAGCGTATTTCGTGCAATTTTTGTCAGCTGCCAGGTTAATGAGCGAGTTCTCAACTCATTGCGTTTGCGAGCCCTTGACTGCCAAGCCTCGGGTGGATGGGATCTCGGTTTTGGCCCAGTTTTTCGGAGTAATAGTGACCATGCAGCAGCTTGTCAAGTAAGTAATTTCAGTCTAGAAACTGCATAATTTCATATAATACCGCGCTTTATCATGTATTATTGTATTGTTTGCCCGACAACTCGCTGATTTGTAACCAATTTTCATGCAATTGCCCTTCGCTCTAGGTTTTTGATGAAGCTGAAGGGTGAGCAAGTCACCATCGGTACGTTTTCTGCCCGTTTGTGTATGATATAATGTAGATGTCTTGGTGGTATGAACATATACCCAATTGAATCCTCATCACTCCTCGTATTCTCCTTGACTTCCCTTCCTCAAACAGAGCTCAAAAATGGAACGACGATCACGGGCACCATTTGGGGCGTCGATAACAGCATGAACACCCACATTCTCGACGCGAAGTGTGTTATGAAGAACCGAAATCCAGTTATGCTCAAATCTATGTCCGTGCGTGGTAGCACCATTCGATACATCATTCTCCCGGAAACCCTCAACCTCGACTCTTTGCTACAGGAGGCTCCCAAGAAGACTCCCAAGCCCCAAGTTGCAGCTGCAAGCGCTGGCAGGGGCGGCGCTCGTGGTGGCCGAGGCCGCCGAGGTCGAGGCGGCGGTGGTCGGGGTGGCCGAGGAGGCCCCGCTGGCCGAGGACGCAGATAAGCACGGCCGATTTGGAGTCAGTACAAGATTCGAACGCGGTGTTGTTGATCTAGGACAGAAGCCGGCAACCCGCCTACGAGCCATCAACCGACGAGGCATTATAACTCGCACAGTCGACTGTACTAGCGATCGGTTGCGTAGCTACCTACACGGCGAGCACAATGATGGTGTGGATCTTGCTGCGAGGATGTTCTTCATGGTGACTCCACTAGCAGCTGGGTCTCAGAGCAACAGACGAGAGGCTACGACGGAGAGATTGATGCCCAAGCAGCAGGACGCAATGTTCCACGTAAGAACATATCCCTCTCTGTTGGTGCATGCTCATCGTCGTGGACCGCAGTCTTGCTCGATTCAGGATGCCAAATCTGCAGGTTACTGCCAAGCTATATACATGCCCGTTTGTTGCCACACAAACAAGAGAATATGCAAGGTTTGTCTTGCACAACTGTACACTTATAACGGATCATACCGGATGCCAAGTGGACTCGCATAAATCGCATGAAATGAAATCTTGTTCGAAATGGTTTGGGTTTATCTTGTGTATTAAGCGGCACTACAATACTACGTGCTCCTTCTGACGGCTTCCGGCCATGGTATTCTCGATCATTTGGTAGCGGATTTCCTCATCGGTATACTCAGGGAACTTCTTCATGGCGAATCCAGCGACAAATGGGACCAGGGACATCGTCAGTGGGTCCGCCTCCCGCTCGATGATTTCAAAGTCCTGAGCGCTGTACGTATCCATGACATCCACATAGTATGGCCTTAGTTTTACGATGGGTGGCTGCACAACGACTTTAACGCCCACGCGGTTATCCTTCGCCCTAGTCCAGTCTTCCATGTAAACGGCAGACCCAAAGGTTGAGGTGATGGCCTGCTTCACCGGTCGATCAATGCCTCGACCGAACAGGATGTTCGGGATGAAGCTTATGACTTGCTGAATCACTCCGATAGGTGCAGAACTGTGCAGTACAAGCATGAGGGGAAGGGAGGGATGATGGGGGACGATGGGGGACGTGTAGAGAGAGAGTGTGTGTGTGTGAGGGAGAGTGAGAGAAGACAACAAGTAAGGGAACTGAGTTATTTGATTACATCGCAGGCGTCCCAGGCAAACATGCAAAGCAAATGTGGCAAGCACATTCTATACATTATTAATCACTTACTCATGCTTTGTGCGATCCATGAAGAACAGATAGCCGCCCGGCCGCAGAACTCGATAGATCTCCTTTACCAGACTTTCCACGTCGCTGTCGCGCGACAACATACGGTCCGTGATAATACACGGCACAGAATTATCAGGGAGCGTCGCGAGATATTCTCGCGGCTTTTGTGCGTGGACCGTCGTGTCAGGGAAGCCATTCGCCCCCGCGGTCTCTCTAATCAAAGGTGCGAGTTCATGCCGCTCTTCCGTGGCAGTATAGCTCTGAGCTTTGACAAGCCACTTCGTGTTAGCTCCTATTTTCGCCCCAAGTTCAAGTACATCGCCTTCGGCCTGACTTAGCAGCGGCGGCTTGTGCAGCTTTCGGTTGCGATCCGACCAAGTTTCGATGAATGGGAAACATTGGATATACTTCTCGTGTGCGAGGTCTGGTCTTGCAGCAAGGCCAACACCCGCGGTGAACAGTGTGGCAAACGCTGCCTTGCGCAGCCATGAGCTACCGCCCCTACGTGCGACTCCCGCTGCTGCGGACGTCGCCATCTCCTATCCTTTTCGTGTCGGACTAACTGAACGAATGAGACGACAAGGGAATTCCGCTTCGTATCGCCAAACTTGTGCAATTTCGCCTCAGCTAGGTGAATCTTAAGGGTATTCCACGTTAGAGCGTCTGAGATTTCGCAGAGATCCGGCGCCTACGCAGAGATACGGATATACGGAAGTGTGTAGCTTGTCGGTCTTTCTCCACCCTGGGAGGATATCTCGACGTTGAACATCGGTCACTACGCGTAGAAAATGCTGAAAATTATGAAACGCGACAAACTTAATGATGACGTTATGTAGAGAGGTTTGCAAGCTGTATCATCTCCAAAGACCCCGCACACGCCTGGAACGCGGAATATCCTACAAAAAACCCAGGAACTTGAAATCGCTGGTTGGCTTATTCGAGTCGCGAAATCTGTGCTCAGTGAAGGATATGAGCGAAGAAAGCGTAAGTATAATGTAGCATGTTCTTGTTTAGTGGATGATTATGCTTTATGGTATCTCTCAATGTGCTCGGATTGCCTCAAATCCATTGTCCCACCTGACCTGGTTTTGGATCGAGGCGCATGTGAGGTAAACAAGGGGACATGGAGCGGATGTCGGCCAGTGCCTCTCTTAATCTGCTTTGTGTGCTACTATACCTTGGTATGGTCGATCTCTGTGCGGTGGTTTCGGCTGTATATGTACACACACACCGTCTCAACACGCCACGATTATGTTCACCAACTCTAACTAAACTACCTGGTGATGCGCATCACGATCTGGATCGCGATGAAAATGATGTCCCCTCACACTATCATTCGACTACACTGATGCTCCAACTACACAGTGCAAGCACGAGGTGCTCCAGACGAACATCTGTGTACGGTGCGGAGCATACGTCGACCCTGTCGAGGAGGAGTCCGCAAGGCTGAATGGTACAGGCCTGGTACGCACGAGAGTGTTCACTGGTTCGGGTCCCACTGGTGTGGTGCTCATGTCTGCCTCAGCCTTCGAGGAACACCTTGTGCAAACCTCCAATGCATTATTACTAAGGCGAAAGCTTATGCTTGTGTTGGACTTAGACCACACTATTGTGCATGCGACTAAGGCGCCCCGGTTCATGCTCAACTCTGCGGGACACGTTGACGAGGCAGCGCTGAACTATTTCTACCCTCCTGTATCTCCCACGGGAGTGAGAGGACCTGACGACGTTCAGGTAGTCAATCTTACTCTTACGATTTCTATCGGAATGAACGATCCCGTACCATTCGGAGGTGTCGTCACAACCGAGAGCAACAGTATGACCACACCTGGCGCTGCAACCACAAAGCAGGTCAGACTGCCGGATCCTCACTTAATCAAGCTTCGGCCTGGCGTGCGTGCGTTCCTGAAGGCTCTGTCTGAGTACTACGATATTTATGTCTACACGATGGGCACGAGAAGCTACGCAGATGCAGTGGTCAATCTGATTGACCCCCATTGCACCATGGTACGGAGACCTGTAGTCTCTGGTGTCGAGCTTGGAGAACGCGTTGTGAAGCGATTGGACGCTCTCTTGCCCTGTGATCGAAGGCTGACGGTTGTTCTCGATGACCGAGTCGACGTGTGGCGAGGTTTCGAGTCGCACGTTCTGCAGATCCACGATTACGCGTTCTTTCCCGATAACCTGGGCTTTGAGGAACTATACAACCGTACAGCGAGCGGCTCGGCTGCGATTCGAACGACGAATATAGCCGCAAGGAACGGCACCGACAATGGTGACTCGACTGGAAGTCCACAGCCCCAGCAGTCGCAGCCTCAGACCCAACCTACACGACCAGCACTCACTCCAACCAACGCGAAGGACGTTGATCGCGACCGCGTTCTGCCATCTGTACTTATGACACTAAAGGCGATTCATCATATGTTCTACGAGAAGATCGACGAAGAGGTCCACCGACGAGAACTTAGTGGGGAGTTGCCACCTCTTGAGCTGCCGACGCAGCCTCCTCAGGACGCCACGCCCGCAAAGCCTGCCGCAGCCCCGAAGCGCAAACTTCCTTCTCATGTCGTTGCGAAGCTAGCCAAAGACGCACTAAAAGCACAGGAAGCCTTGGAGCAGAAACTGCGGGAGGAGAGAATGAATGCAGAAAGGCAACGACGCGCGCTACAAATCACACAGCTCCCCGATTTGGCATCCGCTCCAATTATCCTGCGTGCCTTGAAGGTCTCAATCTTTTGTAGCAAAGTTTTCGCGCTCTCAGGTGTAGTTCCACGCCGTTCTGACGCTGGTACAAGCGAACGCGAGGAGGAACTGAAGGTTCCTTTGATTCGCCGTGTTCTCGAGTGCGGTGGTGAAGCGTCCAATTCGAAATATATTCTCTGCCCCAACATTGAGAGCCTCCCCGTTGGTGTGGAACCTGCAACAGCGATGATTGCGACCTCGCCTTTCACAGAAAAAGTTCACACTGCTCGCCAACAGTTTATGCAGTCAGAGAATCGTCGTATGCCACCAGTTCTCCATGCAAGTTATGTCGTGGCCTGCTGTGCGCATTGGGGCGATGCTTGTGAGCAGCTTTTTTCCATCTTTGATGCGGCCGTTTGGATTGCAAAGGGTGTAAACAAGGCTCTGCCAGAGCAGGTTCATCAGGCAGTTGCAGCACTAAGAACAGCAAGTGCATCGAGCATTCAGCAGCCTGAATCCCTATATTCAGCACTGAATGTGGCATCCATGAGCGAATGGTGGGGTAACCTACAATCAGAGCGCCTCCATCATGCCATCGACAGTATAGGAGTACAACGTGCCAACTTCAGCGTCATTCTGAGGCTTCTGCAGCACTCAGGCAATGTTCAAAGACTACAACAGCTCGCCACAGATAATCTGCCAGTGCTTAACCTCAATTCGTTGAGTGCTCCAAAAGACGAAACTTCAGAGACATCAGATGCTGCTGATGTCAAGCTTTCGCAAATGCGAGTAGAGGCGAAGAAGCTCCCTATGGATGAGTTTGATTGGAATCGGCTCACATGCATTACTCCTGATGGCGCGGTTCCTGCTCATACCTTGCTTTCATTTACACAGGCGTATGCCGCACTTGCGGATGCTGACGCCCTGTGTGACGCAGATCTCCAGACTGACGAGGTGAAACGTATGTGTAAGCAGGCGTGGGAGGCCCTGGACATCGAGAAGGGAAAAATCATGTTGCGTGAGGAGGAGGCTCGGATCCGAGCAATGGAAGCTCGTAAAGTGGCTGAGTCAGATGCAATCGACGAAGAACAACTTGAGCGTCTGAAAGAGTCGTTGAACTTTACGGCGGAAGAAATAGCTGACCTTGGACTGGACGAAGACTTCGGCGAGGATGACGAGGAAGAGGACTTTGAAGGTGGAAAAGACGGGGAGATGTATGAGGGTCTCACTCATGCTGACCACGGAGCAATCTCCCGCGCACTCCGCCGTGTCGAAGATGAAGATAAGCAACTGAGTGAGGTAAACCCTTACATGGACGAGGAGGAAGAAGAGGAGAGGGTGGACAAGCCAGATTCACATCTCGACGACGAAACCAACACCATTGGAGTCAAGCGTGGTGCCACCACGAGTGAGTCAGTAGCACAGGATTCCAAACGAGTTCAAACTGAATCACCCCAGGAAGTTTGGGACGACATTGAGTTCTAGGAACGACTGTTGAAAGGCTTCGCAGGTAATAGACATCATCTGCTCGCAAGCATTGGGTTTATGATCATAGTGATTCACACTACTTGGGATGCGGTATAACGGACAGATAAAGCAGGAAATTAATTATCACTGTACAGCTAACGTATCATAAACACTGGCTCTTTGACCTTTTCGAAGTGCCTAGCTTACGTTCTGAAACGAAGGGCACAAGGGAAAAGGAACAAAAGAATCAACGCAAATTGTAATTGAGCAACACCAACTGAGGTGAGCTGGGACATCAGTTGAAGCAACAAAGAGAGCATATCGATCAGTCCATCACCAAAAGGCTTCACTCGTCAGTGGTATTCGAGGCTGAGTCTGATACAGTCTGCGAGGAATGCCCCCCTTGTCGCTCTAAATGCATCTGGATGAATGGCATTTCTAGAACCTCCTGCATCGTAGGTCTAAAGCGCGCCTTCTTTGCCAAGAGTCTGGCGAGAAGTGCGTTGAGCTCTTTGCTGAAGTGCTCAGGCAAGGGTGGGTATTGTGACGTCAAAATACGCTTTCGTAGAGCGTGGAACTGGTGGGTTTCGTCCACACCCATTTTCCCAGGGATAGGACCAGCTTTAGCAGTGAGATCACCAAATGGTGGAACAAGCGTACAGAGAATATAGAGAATAACGCCAACTGCCCACACATCAGTTTTCTGGTCAGGCGGTTGACCCTGCATTTGTTCAGGAGAGGCGTAAGCAGGAGTACCGGCAAAGGTGTCCTTGATATGTATCCTCTTGGAGTTTGTAAACACTGAGAGGCCGAAATCACATAGCCGGATTGACCAATCGTTTGCTAGCAACATGTTTGCCGGTTTGATATCCAAATGAACAATGTTTAACGAGTGAATATGGGCGACGGCTTGGATGAGTTGGACAAGCCACCACATAACCTGATCTTCAGTCCAATATCCTAGAGTCGCGAAGTTCGATCTTCGATTTGCGATCAGATCCCACAGGGAGCCACGTGGACAATATTCCATAACAACATATACGAAATTTGGAGTAACAAAGGTCTTCTCATGTTTGACAATATACGGATCGTTCAACATTGAATGGAGCTGACCCTCTTGCTTTGCAATTCGCTTCTGCTCATGGTCAGCACGCGTAAGGTCCATTTCTTTCATCACAAATTCTTTACCATCTGATATCCTGCGTACGCGCCAAACCGTTCCGAATGCACCTCGATCCAGCTTCGCCTCTTTCTGGTAAAAGTTCTCAAAGCTTGCATGGACTACAGAGCCAGTATTTGCCGTTGCCGAGAGTGATGGGCGAGGCGCTAAAGCTCCAGCTGAGACCGCTGCAGCAGAAGACGATACACCTGCAGCTAAACCACGCTGAGGCGATACGGAGTTTGTGGCAGCCGCTGCACCACGCGAAGGAACCAATCGTCGTCCTGTGCTCGTAGCCCCAACGGCTGCCGATGTTGCTGTCGGACGAGAATAACTAGATCTCACAGCGGGGTCTCGCTCATTCGTAGATGGTCGTGGGTAAACCGGAGATCGCTCTTGGCTCTTTGCATCGACTGGGCTCGTCACAGCCTTAAACTCTCCCATTTGACCATATGGGTCGACGAGTCTTTCTGGGTCAGTCTTCCGCTCAACGCCTCGTACTGAAGGTTGTATCATGTCTTCGTCCTCCTCAGGAGACGGCTCCAATAAGGACTTGTGCCCAGCTGCCCCACCAACGTTGAACAAATCAGAAACCAATGGGTTGTGAGGCTCAGGAGTGATCGCAGGTGTACTGGGCTCTTCAATGACTGGGGCGAAGAAGTTGTACGACTGCATCTGGGCAGTTCCTGCTTCGAGATTAGTTACTAGCTCTCGCAGCTCTGCGATTGTTCGCGGAACCGTTAGCGCCAGCGCGGCTGAAGTATGGACTATACTAAGGAGTGCATCAGGAGCGTTGTTCACAGACCGGAGCTGGACCGGTGTGGCTGTCAGGATGGTTGGTAACGACGAAGTGGGTGTGTCTTGATCCTCGCTTAGTCGATCAGGGCTGCTCAAAACAAGATTCAAATCATCAATCATCAGATTGACATCTGTCACAAGGCGTGGGTTGCGAATGGTCTTCAGGACGATGGACGTTCCAGCGAGGCCTGCGGACTGCACGAGATAGTAGTAAACCAAGGGCTCATTGCTAGACGCATTGGACTCAGGGAGCTTGAGTTGAATATTGGCGCACGATGCAGTCCAACCTACGGGTAGTGGATCTCGAGCATCGTGCCACAGAGGCTGCTTGGTTGTGGCGTTTACAAGCAAGACATACGGGAATGTTGGATCCTGTTCATGGACCTGCGTGGTTTGGAGCAGGTAGGGGGAGTCAATTGGGATACGCACGCGAGGATCAATGAACGTGCTGAAATGCTTTCGGTTCTTGTTCTGGAAGAACGAGATATAAACGTGAGGCCGAGGATTGGCTTCACTTGAGGTGGTGGTATCCGACGATGAAGCTGTGAGAAGTGTACGACCACCTAGAATGCTAAGCGCACGAGAAGCCTTAATACGTTTCTGCACCCATCCCGACGGAAGGGGACATCGTGGGTCAGTCCACATAGTTGTCTGCGTCGCGGCGTCTGCGAAGAAGATATACCCCTTGTCATCCACACGTACGGTCACGGTTTTAGGCAGAGGCAGCGATGTGTGCATCAAAAGCTGACGTGTCAGAGGACCACGGGGATCTGTGTACGTAGGATGATCATCTGCTGCGGCGAAACCCGGCGCGCGGACGAAGTAGCTCACGCCCTTGGGGTCGCGTTTCTCAAGCCAACCTTGGGGTAAAGGCCACCTTGGATCGGTCCATGTGGTTGTGCGGGTTGGATCATGCACGAAGTACACAAGGTACGTCTCATTGCACCGCATGGCACGCCAGCCTTCGGGAAGCGGCCCGTCTAGCCTGTGCAACGCGGCCTGGAGCTCATCGCGCTTGAGGATCTCAGCGAATTCCTCGAGTGTGGTCATGTGTCTTTGGAGGTTCAGGTTGGAAAGTCGCGGCAGTACCGACTTATACAAGTATTGTAAGTTAGGACAAAGCTATATATACGGGTTTCACGCGTGGTGGGGCGCGGGAAATGGCCCAGAGCGCGTCACAGTAGGTATGGGAAAAACGACTGAAGCGTGGGGGTAGTTTTGGAGGAGGATTCTACACTAGCTTTGGGGATTAGGTGGGTTGAAATGGAGTCATAAGTGATTTTACATGCATCTTCATCGAAAAAAGTACATGCACCTCGCACGCACTACCCCAATACCACCTTTTCGAGTGGCATATCTTGTGTGAAACTGCACTTGTTTAACATTAAAAAAACGGCTCTTTGGGGAGGTTTGAATCTGTGAGCTGGGTGAATGACTGGGAGATAGTCGGTTTGGACGCGATATGGATGATAGTCGTTAGAGCATAACCAACTGGCACAGTGTATGAAACAATGACACTTTCAGAGTACATTCGCGGGTCAAATGGACCTACAGGACCTCGAATATAACTTAGGATTAGTGTTCCGCCTACTCTTCTTCCTCTTCTTCGTCATCCGCGGGACCGCTCGCCTTGGACCTGGTATCCTTCACGGAGCGCTTACCAGGTTTGACTGCGTCCTGGACCTTACCCTTGGACTTGGAGGATTCTGACTTGGAGCACATCATATACTTGAACATCTCGTAGATGCCAAAACCAGCGATGGCGAGACCTCCAGCCGTGCTGGCATACTTGTAAAACCACAGATACACTCGCTGCAACTGCTCGAGTCGCTCCTGCTCGGAACGCTTGTCAACCATGAAGAGATACACGAACAAAGCCCAAAATGCAAGAGTGAAGCCCCTATACCAAGAAACGAGGGAGAGTCGGCGGTTTGTTGAGTACACACCTAAAACAAAGCACGGCATACATTCTAGATCAATAGCATACACGAACTAATGAGTTAAACGTACCACTTGAACACTGGATGCCAGTCCTGATCCTCCAGGTCATTGTAATCGTCAGGAATTTCTTGCTCTTCTTTGCTATCGTTTGCTCCAGTCTCTTCCTGACCATGGCTGTCCCTGGCCAGTACGGAGCTTGCAGTTCCATCATTTTCCAGACCCTTGTCCTGGCCCTTGGCTTTGGCCTTCTGCTGTTGCTTGTTATTGTCTTGCTGCTTCTCACGCTGCTCCAGAATGTGCGCCCGAATGATCAACTCCTGCACATTAGTGATCTTGTCCTGCTGAACGAGGTCGACCTTGCGTCGCGTCATGATGACGGTCTCGCCATCAGAAGCATACACTTCGCTGTCTTCTTCTTCTGCCTCTGACGAACTCGTTTCGTCCGAGGACGATGGGTCCCACTCGACTGCCTTCCCAACTCCTTTGAGCTTAGTTCCTTGACTCTTCCCAGAGTTCTTGTTGCCAGCCTTTGTGCGCGAGTAAGCACTGCTTGTGCTGGTTCCTCCCGCAGAAGTGTGTGGAGCGGGCTCCTCGTCCAGCATGGCGGTGTCGTCGGGCAACAGGCTCTCGCGTTCCACCGAACGACGATTGCCTCTGGTGTTCCGGCCTTTGGGCATGTTGGTCTGAGTCCAGATTTAGCGTACTAACTGGTATGTACTGCGGATATAAGGGCGGAATATCAATGCGCAGAAGTCTTTGTGCACAAACCACAGATAATATTCGGACCGTAGGAGGTTGCTGCCGGGGATCAATGTTACAAGTCCGAAATTAACTTGAGATTCCGAGTGATTAATGGATGAGAAAACTGGGTATATACGGCATGGTGAGTTGTTAAATAGTATTATTTCAACTTAAATTCTTTTCACAAATCCAATTTTATATTTTAGACTGTGCATTATAATGCAGAAGGTTGCTCAATCCTTGGTCACTCGCAACAACACCTTGACCTCTCTCGCCCTGCGTGCGTTCTCGACGTCGGCAGCAAGCAAGATCAAGACCGTGGGCGTCGTAGGTGCGGGCCAGATGGGTACCGGCATTGCCCTCGTCGCTGCCAACAACGCCAAGCTCAACGTCGTCGTTGTTGATGGCAAGCAGACCCAGCTCGATAAGTTCAAAGACTTCACTGCGAAGCTTTTGAAGAAGGATGTGGAGAAGGGCAAGATTAGTCAGGATGATATGGACGCTACTCTCTCCCGCATGACTGTGGGTACCTCTCTTGATGCTCTCAATGTCGCTGATTTCGTCGTTGAGGCGGCAAGTGAGGACATCCAGCTTAAGCAGAAGATCTTCTCCCAGCTCGACCAGATCGCTCCCAAGGAGTCGATCCTCGCTTCGAACACCTCGTCTATCTCCATCACGAAGATTGCTGCTTCGACCAATCGCCCCGAGAAGGTCATCGGTATGCACTTCATGAACCCTGTTCCAGTTATGCAGCTCGTCGAGGTCATCACCGGTCTCGCCACGAGCAAGGAGACTCTTGATACCACTCTCGATCTCGCTGGAAAGATGGGCAAGATCACTACCCAGTCCAAGGACTTCCCCGGCTTCATTGCGAATCGCATTCTTATGCCTTACATCAACGAGGCCGTTTACGTCCTGCAGGAGGGTATCGCCACTCGTGAGGACATTGACACCACCATGAAGTTGGGCACTCGTGTACCCATGGGTCCCCTGACTCTTGCTGACTTCATTGGTCTTGACACTTGCCTCGCTATCATGAAGGTCCTCCACGCCGGCACTGGCGGTGACTCCAAGTACCGCCCAGCACCCCTCCTCCAGCAGTACGTCGATGCTGGTTGGTTGGGCCGCAAGACTGGTAAGGGCTTCTACGACTACACCAACGAGGGCAAGTAAGAAGACGTTTCTTGCTTGAGTTCTGCGCCAAAGCATTCGGCACTTCAGGGAAATCCGCGTGCATTCTGACGATGCTGATTGGATCTTTGCCGCATCAAGCTGTGCTTCATGCTCGCTTCTAATTTATTCACGGGTATATTTTTAGATAAGGAATACAGCTCCTTTTGCATTCTTGAATTATCATGAGCTTGAGTGACATAACTTGTATGGGTGAGATTTTTACACGTTTCGTAGACGTGCAGGCGGAAAGTTTGAAATGAATGTACAGTGATTAAGAAAGGAACTAGGGTCAGTCAAAGTAGGTATGAAGGTTAGAGATCACCTAAGTAGACAAAAAGGAAATGAAACACATCGTAGGGTTGTACAGGTCTTCCAAAAGAATCCTGACAGGAAAGTGCACCGATGCACAGTGCCATCCTCCGCCTCACTTGTGGTGATTAAATGTCGAGTTGTGAGGTTGAGTCTATCATACCCGATTTCTCGAGCACCGATCGCAACTGTTCATCCCGGTCCAAATCGGCGAGACATTTACGGTGGTAAATGGATGACTTGAATCGTGGGAAACACGAATTCATCACAGCATAGCATTCACCTTGAACACGGTCAAACGTGTGATGATTAGTCAATCCGAGGTTGAGATCGGAAACAAGCCTCTGCCGCGTTGCTTCTGTAATGAGTTTCAACTCCTTTTCGCACCCTGGAGCAATGTACCGGTTGAAAATACGCATGGCATGAAGGCGCAATTGCGGGAAATACCTCGCCTTCTTGTCAATGTCTTCATTCGTCAGTCCTTCCTCTTCGATCTCGGCCTTGGCAAGTGAGAGCGCCAGCTCATTGTAGAGCTCAATTTCCATCCAACATGAAAGGTAGTCCGCGCTCATCTGTTCGTTCAGCAGGAAGGCATGGAAATAGTTAAGACACACCATATCGTAGAGGAGCGCATCAAGCGAGTGAAGGGAACTGTAGTCGGACCACAGGGATACGAACTGGGTCGTGTAGGTCTGGTATAAAGGCCAGATACCACAGGTGCCAAGGATGAACAGAGCACGCAGCAAGTGGCAAATACCATGGACGACTCCGTAGGTACGGGCGTTCATGTCGGCCCAGTCGGTGGGAAGGGAAGCGGTGGCAATCATTAAGGCAATAATTTCAATGACAGTTGCTGCCACCCACATGCCTGAAATGAGGGTCACCTCTCGTGCGGCGCCATAGTCGTCTTTGATGTGACGGAATACGAAGAGAAGGAATGCACCGAGCGCCAGCTGGATAATGTTGAAGATCAAAGGAATGATAGCAACAATTGAGCCCTTGCATCCGAATCCAAGACCCTCCTCTAAATTGAACGCTTGGAGCATTGCTTTCAGGGCGATGGCTCCCACCAGTGTGACTGCCAACCACTTCAGCATTGTCCTTTCGGTCAGCACCTGCTTCTCAACGAATTGTGCTTTCTTGCTCTGGGCACTCATGAGGAGAGGATTGTTGAAGCTTGTAGAGGACGGAGTTCCTCCCATTAGCGGGCTTGAGGAGAACTCTCCAGCGGCTAGTCGTGAGCGAGGGGAGTCATTGGGTTTGACAGGGATGCGGGCATATCCAGTAGCGACGGGGGAACCAGTCGAATCATATTGGGGCGCTACAGGAGTGCTTTGGTGCGGAGAAAACGTAAAACTTCCTCCGAAGGCGGACGATGCGCCAATACCAGTTGAAGTAGTCGGAGTTTGAACAGTCGACGGGATACCCGAGCTAGCGATTGCCGCTGCCGTCATGGAACTCGTTGCTGCAGCAGTGGCATTGATGAGGTAGTCCGACGACTCATCGTTTTGCGTGCTCAATTCGTTGTAGCGGTCCTCAGTCGCACGGAAGACGCGCCATAGTCGATATGCCCGAACCGAAAAGGACACAACAACGGTGGGGTAGGCAATCCAGGTAATCCAAGAGAAAGATGGACATAGGAAGCTTTCTGGTACTACGGTTGGATTGTAGACCGCAAGGAGCTTGATGTAAATCCACGTAAAGTAAGTTGCAGCCGAGACTGAGATGATTAGCGTGAGAATGGGTGCTCGGAACATTAGCGGCTGGAGTTTCCTTCGTTTCCACATGAGCACGAACGCGGCGAGGAATACCAGATTGAGACAGATTAGGATAATCACGAGGGTCACAAGCAGCACACTGTGATTCCACGGCACGTAATCATGTGGCTGGTGTGGGTCGTCTCTCAACTTGAGCGTCTCCATGGCTCGAGCGAGCAGCTCGGCTTGGTCGAAGTCCCTGGCTGTGTAGCCTCCATGAGTGGTCATCTTGCGAAGGGAGTTGCCTGGCGAGGAAGAGGGGACCGTTCTCTCGCCTAAGGCTCGCTACCGCGTGTCTTCTGTTGTGTCCGTGGTGCGTGCAATAGAGGTAAAAGGGGAGTTCGGAGCCGTGTCCCTGTGTTTCCCCTTCTCCTAGAGATTGTTTCTGTGCTGATTTGGATTTGATTCCACTGCGTGGTGGGGTCGTCTCACGGTTTCAATAGATTCTACACCGCGTCTTCTATCGAATACTAATACTTGCACAAGTGTGCACGCACCTCAATACCTCCAAATTCCACTTCAGAATTGTGAACAGCAGTGTTGGATTTCGCTCCTCTCCTCGACGTCCCGTAACGAGAGTGGTCAAGTCGCAAAATGTTGCAAGTTGGAACAGAATGAGCCTCGTGGTTTTGGGCTCCATGACGCGGTTAGGGGTGACGGAATAGCTGGTCTGAACATTCTGCAGTCTAGTTCCTGTGTTGAAAATGTCGACTAGGGTAAGCCGTGCAGCGATTCAGACCGCATTGCAGAATACGATTCCAGTACGTAGACCGGTTTATTATGGGCTTTGTCCAAGATCGTGCCCGTTTTATGGTGATTTGTCTCCGAAACTAGAAAAGACCGCGCATTCCAACCTGCAAGATGTGCTTTTTGGCGCCAATTGATGTGATTTGCATTGAAACTGTATATATAATCTTGCATTTGTGTCTCTTGACTCATTCGCTATCCTTATACACCTCTGGATCCGCAATTTCTAGGCTCTCGACCAGCCGATCGTGGACTATATCACCTGCCTCGTGAAGGATCATCCCATGTTCGACGCGGAGGACCTCGCGTCACGGCTGGGTGACACGCTGGTTTGGTACGACATTGCGCGAGATGAAGCCGGTGTGATCGCGCTCTGTGAAAAGCTTGTCCTTGAGCTCCAGAAAGCTGGTGCTTATGAATCCATGACCCCCGAAGACATCGCTGCTCGTGATGCGATGCGAGAACGACGCAAGGAGTTTGGCTGGAACCCGCTGCGCAGTGACGAGGTTAAGTCACTTCAGGTTGGCATGACAGTCAAGGCTAAACATTTCACTGGTAAATGGTATAAATGCGTCTTGAATAAGATTAACCAGGCAACCAAGACCGTTGTCGTGTCTTACCCAGACGGTACGACAGACCTTGTGGCCTACCGCCGCATCAAGGTTCCTGGACCCAAAACAAAGATTGACGAAGAGGACGAATGGGAAGAGGAAGCTAACGGAGACGAAGAGGAGAGTGGACTTGAACAGGGCGCGGATGCCGCGGGCAATCCCGAAGATCCAGAGAGTGCGACAGCAACTGAGGCCACCGAATTATTGCCTCAGCCTGTCCGCATCTCCAACTTCGGCATTGAGGTGCAGGACGATAGCAACGATGTCATGTCAGAAAAGGCCGTTCGCGAAAAGGTCGCAGCAAGTGCCCGTGAGGCCATGTCCAAGCGCGAGATCCGCGAACAACAAAAGGAGAAGCGACGCATCGAGCTCGCTCGTCAGCGCGAGGTCAAGCGCCGCGAACGTGAACAACAGCTTCGCGAGGAGGCGCTCAAGACGTATCTGTCGAATACCAACTCCGGCAAGTCGCGCGCAATCGACATTCACATCAACAACTTCAGTCTGAACAGCCCCGATGGCTCCAAGGAGCTGCTTCACAACGTCACCGTCTCCCTCAACCAAGGCCGAGTCTATGGTTTGATTGGTGCCAACGGTGTGGGTAAGACCACCTTCTTGCGAGCTATTGCTAACTACGAAGTCCCTGGTTTCCCAACGCACATCCGTGTCCTGCATGTTGAGCAAGAAGCCCGGGGTGATCACCGTACAGCGCTCGAGACCGTGTTGCAAGCGGACATTGAGCGTGAGGTGCTGATCCAGGAAGAGAAGCGACTCAAGAAGTTGATCGCGCAGAAGGAAGGGACGGTTGAGCCTGATGATACCAAGACAGACCTGACACCAGAAGAAGCCGAAGCGCAAGCACGTGAAGAGCAACGCTGGAAGGAATTGCACGAGGCTCTCAGCAAGCAGCGAGGAGCTATCGATCCCGAAGTTGCACTTGAGCAGATTCACGCACGAATGGAACAAATCGACGCTTGGGGTGCAGTCGCGCGTGCTGCGAGCGTCCTGCATGGTCTTCAGTTTTCTACAGAGCGCATGAACATGCCTACCAAGTCGCTTTCTGGTGGTTGGCGCATGCGTGTAGCACTCGCTTGTGCGCTCTTTGCTGCACCTGACTTGCTGCTTCTGGATGAGCCCACGAACCACTTGGACTTCCCAGCGGTACTCTGGCTCGAGAACTATCTCCACAGCTACAACAAAACTGTCGTCGTCATTTCCCACGATCGTGTCTTCCTTAACAATGTTATCTCCGATGTGCTCCACCTTCATCACAAGACCATTACCACCTACCGTGGTGACTATACCACCTTCGAAAAGGTGCGCGCTCAGCAGCTGCTCGAGCAGAAGCGCCAGTTCGAGGCGCTACAGGCTCAGAAGGCGCATATGCAGGAATTCATCGACAAGTTCCGATGTTCAACTCGTGCGTCGATGGTTCAATCGCGCATCAAGGCGCTAAAGCGTCTTGAGGAGAAGGAAGTTGAGCTTGAAGAAGATGACAGCTCTAGCTTCTCCATGGAGTTCCCTCATCCTGGTGATGATTTCCCACAATCGGTCATCGAAACTCGTGAGGTGTCGTTTAGCTACAACGGTAAGCCCCCGTACATCATTACGAAGATTACGTGTTCGGTCGATATGCGCTCTCGCATTGGTATTCTCGGTGCCAACGGTGCCGGCAAGTCGACGCTGCTGAGTTTGCTGCTCCAAAGGCTTGAACCCACTGAGGGTATTGTACATACCAACACGAGCGCTCGTATCGCCAGCTTCGCCCAGCACCACATGGACAAGCTTAAGGAGAACCTCTCCCCACTTGAGATGATGCTCGAGCTGTTCCCTTCGACTCACCCACAGATTGTTCGTCGTCAACTCGGCAAGTTCGGTATCACTGGACAGTTGCAGACTCAGCTTATTTCCTCACTTTCCGGTGGTCAAAAGAGCCGTGTGGCTTTCGCCATTATGACATGGACCCGCCCTCACACCGTACTTATGGATGAGCCTACCAACCACCTAGACCTTGAGACCGTTGATGCACTGATTGATGCGATCAAGAACTACAAGGGTGGTGTAGTGGTCGTCTCCCACGACCAGCACTTCTTGCAATCCGTCTGCACTGAATTCTGGTGCGTAGCTGATGGCCAAGTCCAGCGCTTCATTGAGTTCGCAGATGCTAAGAAGTTCGCATACGCTAAGGTTGCCAAGGTCTGAGCAATGCTGTGGGCGAATTATGCAAACACTACACTTACTCGTACTCTACACTTACTTACTCGTAACCACAATACAATTGTCGACAATTATCCCCGAGTGGAGGGCAATGCCGTATGCGGAGTAACTCCTGCAGTCCGACTCAACAGGCATTATCGAGGAATTGCACAGGGATTTTGTACTTTGTTGATCAGACGAGATCGTGTGCATCCTGCGAATAAGCTTGCGTGATCAGCTGATATTCTTAATGACATATTAGCTTGGAACGAAGTATCATGTCAAATTCAATGTGTGCTTTGGTGCTAACGATGATATTGCGTCTGGAAAAAGCGCGCCAATAATCCCACCTCCGACCCTGACATTATTCACTGCGGGTATGCGATGTGGACGAAATCTGAGGCGTTCCCGATTTTGCTTTAATAGGCCATCCTTTCTGGTCTACTAGAAGCCGCAGTGTTCCTTAGTAAACAAGCGCTGGATGTCGCAAACGGCCAGCCCCATCATCAGCTCCACACTCAAGTACGAAAGACCGAGAATAGGACGGGGGCCCAGTTGACGCAGCTCTCACTTCACTTCGTCGACTGTCATGTAGTACGTCTAGATCTCCGCTGCTCGTTCAGGTGATCTCTCACCTGCGCATATTAACCCTGTCCGCCCTCACGACTTTGATCTTTCGAAAAGTTGCTCAGTTCGGCAACTCAGTCACTGCTAGACCTCGCGCCACTTCATTGCCCCATCTTCATCGCTGGTTCAGCATGTCATCTGTGACTCCACGCGGTGCTCTGATTGTTTTGGAGGGACCTGATCGGAGCGGGAAGTCCACCAATGCTGCGACTCTCGTAAAACGTCTCAAGGACGCTGGCGTGAATGCCTGCTATAAGCGCTTTCCTGAGCGAAGTACGGGCATTGGCAAGGTGATCGATGAGTATCTGCGGGACACACCAAAGGGTGCTCTGAAGGATCAGGTCATTCACCTTCTCTTTGCCGCAAACCGATGGGAAACGGCGGATGAGCTCAAGTCTCTGGTAGAAGGTGGCACTACTGTAGTCATTGATCGATACTCACACTCCGGTGTATGCTATTCAGTCGCAAAGGGCATGGATGAAACCTGGTGCTTCTCGCCTGAGGTCGGTTTACCAAAGCCAGACATTATTTTCTTCCTATCAATCACCCCTGAGGAAGCCTCTAAACGCGGTGACTTTGGCGCCGAACGCTACGAGAAACTTGACTTCCAGCGTAAGGTGTTCGATAAGTTCAAGGAATATGCCCAACTGTCTCAGGCCGAAGCAGAAGAATCCAAGTCTACCGGAGTGGATAGCTGCGCCCATGAGCGCTGTAATTGGTATGTAGTCGATGCTTCCCAGGAGCTCGACAAGATTCAGGAGTCCTTGTACGCGAAAGCACTAGAAGTAATTGAGTCAGCCAAGACGAAACCGTTGGGTGTATTAACGAAGCCATAATCAATATATACAGTCATAGTGTAACGTTCATGCTTATAATATGTCCATACTGAGGCAGTAGTACAGGAATAGATGAATTTAGTTTTGCGATTACCCTAGGGTTGCAGACGTGAGTGTCGTAAATGCGACAGCCTCTTCAACGAATAACCCTAGTAACAGCTCGTACAGCCAGAGAATGTCTCGAATTCTGGGGAAAGTCCTTGCCTTCGTCATAATGCCTCGGTCTAGTATACTTAACGCCGTTCCCAAGAGCGGCCAAAGATATGCAATATCATCCAGCTCTGTCTCCAAATCGATGTTGCTGGTCGATGGTGTTTCGCCTACAGCCTTCAACGTGGCTTCAGTTAGTGCGGTCTCTGCGATCATATGAAGCCATTGCTCGAGCGGCTCTTCTGGTGCAAACCGTAAGAGTAAGTCACTATCAAGGCAGAATCGTAGAACGCAAGCTAAGAGTTTAAGCGGAGGGAAGCCAAACGACCACCACTCATTTGATGCTAACATCGCCTCGTTAACTGTCTTGATATTAGCATAAACGCTGGCCTTCACTGGTGCAGGTGGTTGCTCAGAAACGGTTAGCTTTGCAACGGACTCCGCCAAAGTAGCGAGCAAGAGATTTGTTTCCGGTGTTCGATACATGGTCTTAGGCCAGTAACCAGGCGGCACTGAAGCGTTGAGAGCATGGTGAATTCCAGATGCCAGGGTATGACCACGTTCCAGCAAGGTGGATACGTCCGATTGTACAAGCCTGCTTAGCTGTAAGACTCCTTGTGGAAGCCAGGTACCATGGAGCTGAGGCCAGTGCTTAATCATATTGAGAAACTGAGCTGCTCGCTCGTGCCCAACCAGTTGCCCCAACGCAGCAGATGGAGGCGTAAACAAATTAAATCGCAGTTGGGATGCGAATCGGTTATCTGCCATAGAATCTGCTGTCATAGCAAGCAGCTTCTGACGAAGCTTGAGTGAGGATGTGCGCTCGGGCTGAACGAGCATATCCACGGAGAGAATAGGTGCTGGAGCTGGACCGGAATTGGGATTCGATGACGATTCAAAGGATGGATGGAAGGTCCTATAGAGCAACGACGCAACCTGCACGCCGGTCGGAGGCGCAAGCGAAAGACGGCATAATGCTTTGAGCTCACGAACAAGCACTTCGTAACTGGCAGTACCTCCCGCCGCTGCACCACCATCATTAAACAGACTGGGGGATAGCACTGAGGTAGAAGGATATCTGCGTCCACGGTTCAAATGCAGTGTGTCCACAGCGGTTTGCAAAAGCTTTCCGAGCTTCGTAAACGAGATCTTACGCATGTGCCTCGACTCCCCCTGATGGACCTGGTAGAGCCGCGACCTCCAAGGCCACATGTCGAGCGGCTGCGACAAGATTGCGGCAAAGAGCGCTTCTAGATACTTTGCATAATTCGCACCGCTTAGATACAGTCGTGAGAGTGAGTCAGTGCTCTCATTGTATGCGAGAGGGATCAAGTCAAAGAGCACTTGATAATCTTCTGTCGTTAGGCTCGGCTGCTTCGGTCGGCTAGCAGCAGCTGCTACCTGTTTACCCATCAGGTGGTTCAGATACTCTGCTTGCGAGTCATCAATGCAATCAGGCTCGTCGTCCGATGTTGTGTCTCCTTCGGAGTCACTCCAGATGGAAGGATCCTCATCGCTATCCTCTGCTGAACGCGGTAGAACGTGTTCTAAAGTCATATGAACCTTGCGTCTTGGAACCGGATGAGGAGTTTGTGACGCGCTTTGCTGCGGCTCAATGCGATACGATTCATGCACATCTGAAATCGCATCTCGCATGCTGGGATATGGATGCATTCTATCTGAGGTCGTCAGTTTCGAGAGCTCAGTCTGTAGACGCGTGGCATGCATGACGAGCACCCTGCTCTGGGAGACGCGTAGACTCCGAAACTTCGCCAGGCCTGGGTTGTCCTCTCGGATATCCGGAGAGACCAGGTCGATGACTGAGTCATTGTTCACACATCGATTGAGAGAACGGGCTTCATACGAACGGACAAGTGACGAACACAGGAGGAGTAAATCATCACCATGAATTGGCAACAACTGGTCGCTTTTCAGGTCGCTGACAGGCGAAAGTTGAATCCCTGTATCTTCGAGCAGAGACACAACAATTTCCACCAGGAGGACGAGGGTGTTGTGCCCCTTCTGCCTGCGCCCCTCTGAAATGTTGACAAGGTGTGTGTGTGATCGGCCTCGAAGCGGAGCAGTGGGCTCCACGGCATCAGCTAAAGAGCTTGTGGAGTTCTTTCGGACGGGAAGGAGAACAATTGGATTGTGTGGCTCAAAAGTTCGGTCATCTGCTGAGCTCGCAGCGAACGATGATGCTGAACGAGGGCTAGGACAGGGAAGGGACGTGGGATATGGATCCAAATGTTCAACAGCATGAGTGCCTAGCGGCTGCCCGACTTGTCGCGCGTGGGGAACAAACGTTGACACTGCTGCTTCAAGCGAGCGGAGTACCGAGATCAACCCAGATAGGGGCGTGGACCCAGACAGTAGCATCGGTGCCATCTCTGCAACGAGCAACAATCGGGAATAGGAAGAGGCCGAATCGTTTGGAGGAGCGCCGTCTTCGGTCCTGCCTCGCTGCGAGGGGCAGAGGGCATTCAAGATGTGAATGAGATGGAATAGCAGCTTTTGTGGACGCTTCACATACCCGAAGTCTCCAGATCTCTGTGAGCGCTCCTCGAGTGCTTTCTTAAAGATTGCAACCTGGCCCTGAAGCCGGGCTGATGCAGAGCACACACTACCAGGATGTGACGCATGGGTGTCTATCTGACAGAGCATATCAACAATATTACGTGTTGTAGCATGCAAGAACTCTTCAGTGATCTTGATATATCGGCGGATCCGCTGTTTGTTGATCTCTTCCTCAGCTTCATCCGATACAGCAAAGGCATCATCGCGCGAAATTGTATCAAAGACGGAACGGTCCTCGGACATGATGGCTAAATGAGCCAGAGGATGAGGTTCCTTCTCCTCAGAATGTGAGAGTGTCTGCTGGTAGACAAAGGATGCCATTGTTTGCAAAGTGATGACACAGCTCAGCATATGCGGTTGAGATATGGGTTCGCACGCTTCACGGAAGAGCTCTGTCGTATGGAATGCGGCCAGACTATTTTGTCTAAACCAGAATAGCGTGCCTACTGTTGCGAGGGATTGACGAGCTTGCGCGGCTTGGCAAGATGAGATGACCGCTGTCCACGCCTCCCAAAGTGTCTGATTCTGCGAAAGCTGAGAATAGGCCCGAGCATAACGCCCTAAAACAAATGAGATCCAGGAATAACACAGGTCCATGGTCACTGGGATGAATGCAGGATCGTCGCTCTCGAGGTCTTCGGTCGAAGGTACCTGGAGTTCCAGCGCGCAACGAAGAGTACGCAGTGCCAACCATAGTGCATCTAGAGGCTTAGGAATTATCAGCCGATGGAAATGCTGAGGCACCACCAGCAAAATAGCAAGACAACGCAAGCACTCTCGAAGCAAAGTCCAGAAGATCTGATGAAGTGGCATTCCTGGGTCAAGCTCACTCGTATCACTGATTGCGCTTGACGCTATTAGAGAGGAAAAATGACTAGTTGAGGGCGAAACCCGGGCCTCCATTAATGCTTGCATGAATGATGCAAGCGTTACCGTGAGTGGAGAAGGTAGCACGCGAGGACTCAGGCCATGAGCAATTGCGGGAGGAGGTAAGACGGCTAAGGCGCCTACAGCTGTGACCAAAGGTAAAATCGATCGCAAACGAGGATCTATGCTCCACACATGCTGCTGAGACTGCGCATCCCGCTCATGTTGAGGTTCTTCCGTCAACGCAAAGAAGTTCTGCGACGCTGAGGACGACGCAAAAGTGCATTCGGGTGGTAGTGCCATTGCCTTGCTCCAGAGGGCCGAAAGACGAATATTCTTGTGCGTCGGCTGATTTGAGACAGGACCTCCTGCATCTGCAAGTATGCCCTCGACCACGCAAAATAATGCTCGGGTCAGCTCTGGAGACAGAGACGCTTCGATCGGCATCTCGAGCGCTTTCCACATGGCATCGTGGCTTTCCGATGATAGACTGTGTGGACTTTCTGTTAGAGTGATCAGCAAAGCAGCGAGCGCATCATGATTCCTCCCAAGCCGCGACCACACATCGCGGGTCGCTCGTGAAGACTCAATTGCTTCATCAGCAACAAGATAGTGGGCTGAGGTAAGCGTACGGGTTGGGAAAAGTGATCCTAGCGCGAGCATAGCATTACTTTGGTTCGAAACAAAGGCTCGTGCGAGCAAAGCATCGCTGCCATACTTGAGGCTGAAAGCCCATATTTGGGGGGGAGAAAGGTATTCGTCGTTAATGGGCTGCCAGTCCTTGACATCATGCTCTTCGTCAAGTTCGGCCAACGCCACAACTTGGGTCAAAAACGACGGATTGGTTGTCAGTGCAAGGCTGGGATCAACATTAACTTCCTCTTGCCCAGGCCGCTCTGCGAACAAGCCAGTCAGAAGCCCTAACCGGACAGCAACTATTAGTAAGCGTTTCACGGAGATCCACTGCCAACCTTCGTCAGAAGGTCCGCCTACACTTGCTTGCGCGTCCGTCACTCGGAAAAGCAAGCGAGCCATTGAAACAAGCCCGCTCACAAACGAAAGAACACTTGTGTTTTGATTGAACAGAGTTCTCGCCCCAACTTGACATTTGAGCAGGCTACTAAAGTAGCCCCTTAGTTCTGAATGTCTCCAAAAGTGTTGTAGCCAAATAATGGCCAGAGTGATTGAAGGACCACTTTTGGAGGAAGAATGCGACTCAAGCTGACGACATAGGTCATTCTCCAATGATGACCTAGATTCAGAGACAGAGCGTTTCACAAAGTAAGAGAAGGCAAGTCCAACTTGATCAACGTCATCGGAATGCACAAGAATCTCCTGCGACTTGAGTAGTCTGCGCACGAAATATTCACAGCGAAAAGACTTCCATCGAGGTTGTTGCTTCCACGGATCGAGATCAACTAACAAGCCTAATGAGAGGCCAGAAAAGTAAGAAACACGCTCTGCCACAACGCGCGCAACAGTGTAGACGAGGGCGTGAGGTTGGTGCGTTCCCAGCAATATCGAGGAAGCCATGTGCAGTAGAGCTAAGACCACTCTTGTGAAGGAAATGCTTGGAGAGGCCTGAGCAATAAGATGTGCTGGACGGGTTAGAGCGAGGAACACTGGCTGGAGCCAAGCTGCAACAGCGGGAGTACCGATAGCAGCGTTGGAATCATCTCGAATCAGGTACGTTACATGACGGAGGAGGTCATCAATATCGTTGGAAATGAGGGCAGTCACAGCTCGCATCAAAGCATCAGACTCAACTAGAGCCTCCCCCAGAACTCTCATCATCAAGCCAGTAGGTCTGATCGGCTCATTGGTCCCCGCATCCGGCAGGCAGTCTACAGTACACTCCGATTCAGAGGACCCACACATCGCAGATGTGATGACGAGGGATGCTGCTGCAATTATGGCTGTCTCAGCGCAAGGACTCAGCCAGCTCTGCAAAGCAGCAGTAGGCTCGAGCTCTGAATGCGGAGTTCGAACCGGCCATGGCCTTGATTCGATCAGGGTCGTGCTCATAAAAGCAAACATATATGGACACCGATGAGCATGCCCCACAACATCGGAATACTTGCTCGACTCCTCCTCCACTGCGCTCAGCAGAACAGACAGACGTTGAAGCGAGTTTGACTTCGAATCTGCCAAATCATAGGACCCTGGAATGAGGTATGGTGCAAGCTGGGTTGCAAACTCTGCGATGGCGGTTAAGCTTTCTGTGTGGGTAACGCGATGCCCACTTCCGGGGGGATTATTGCAGATGGAATTGAGGACCAGAAGTGGCACTACGCGAGTGCGAAGTTCCCCTGTCAATGAAAGTAGTCCTGACTCCGCATTGAGAAGGGTAACGAGCCGTTCTGTTGAAATGAGAGGCAAATGCAGGTGTGCAAAGAACGAGGCGACTAGGTCTGTGATGACTGGTGTCGCCTTCAGCACGGCAGCAAGGCGGAGAACTTCGTTGCCAAGAACACATTGCCGCATCTGCGTGATCTCGGATTGGAACCATGATAACAGCACCTTACTTAATGACTTTGGTGCATGCGTAAGAGCAGTGACAAGAACAGCTCGGCCAAACTCGATAGTCGAGCTTGTGTCGTTCGAATCATCTCGTTCTGCGATATACCGCCTAGATTTTAGACACCAAGCGCAGAGATCTGCAGCGGTGGGACTCCCTCCACTTCCACCGAGGTCCTTAATACCGGAGAAACTTGACAAGTATTCGGCGAGAGCGCTTCCTGCTGCGTAAGGGCTCAACTCCGAAGTGACAGCTGCTCGCAGCATACTGCTTATGAAAGCGGCAAGGCAGCTGAGGCAGCCAGCCTCGAAGAAGCAAAGTGTTTCATAACGCGTGGTCAGTTCTAGTACCTTCGTGAAGTGCTCTGGACTCTTCGAGTCGAGGGCTAGTCGGTGCAACTTGCGTTGCCGGATTAGACGGAGCTGCAGCAGCACCTGAGAGTCACCGTGCTCAGACAAACGATCGCATAGGGCAAGAGCCGCCGAGAGGAACTCGGTTTCGATTTCCTCAGGAATGCGATAATTGGACTGCATTAGCTGCTGCTGTAGCTTCATGACGACATCCAGCACCTGCTGTGGCCCAGTCGGTTGTTGGGCTACGGACTGATCTAGCTGGCAGATTCGAGCCAATCCCGACCGAACTTCAGGTCCACAATGCTGCAGCATCCCCGCGATGCTCTCTAATAGCCTACCAACATGGGACGGCCAAATGTCGCACGATAGCCACATGAATAATGCGGGTATGCGAGCAATTGACAGACCAGATTGCTTCAGCTCACGAATTGTCCAATCTTTCAGTAGTGTCGGAACTTCAGTTAGGTTCATCAGCAGCAATGCGAGGAAGCTCGCGGTTTCATAGTCACAGTTGCGGGCACAAGAAGGAGCAAGGTATATCCAATCGGCAATTAACCCCTGAGTACCGGACACAGAGTGCAATGGAACATCCTCGAGGAAACCATGTCGTCTGACGATTACATCCCATGGCTCTACAGGGAGATTGTTGAGGCGGCATTCTTCGATGCTAGCCTCAACCAGTGGGATAATGACGCCAGACAGTGGATTAGACAGCGTTGAACCTTGAGTTAACGCTCGAGCCGTCAGTAGGGAAAGGTTATGAAACCCTGCAGTTGAATCTTCATTGCTCCTTCCATCGTCCCCCAACTGTTGAGCCGCTCCAGCCAAGAGTATATCCACGAGCGCAAAAGATGCCGAACGGAAGTAGAGGGTGAGAAGAGAACTGGAGAAACACCCATACATAAGTGCCTCTTTCCACGCGTATGCGTCGCGCTCGAGCAGTGAAGTAGGACTCGAAGCAAAAAAGTGTTCAATCAGGAATCCCACGGGAGTTCGAAACCGAGGAGCTGGCAAGCCGGTTGCAGTCAATAGAAACGCATGCATGGGAGACTCCCACGCGGCACGATTAAAAGTGTGCGAAAGGCCAGCAATCGAACCTACTGCGCTAGCCGGGGTACCGGCTGATGCTAGTAATCTAAAAGCGCATTTCAGAAGCGACTCAAGACCTTCTCCAATTGCTAGTTGTAACGGGTAATAGCCAAGCACCGACTGCTGGATTAATTCCTGAATATGTTCCTCCATCAAATGGCTCATAAACAGACACAATTCGACGATGGACATCTGTTTAATATCTACGCCTTCTAAAGCAACGCCCTCCAGGACTCGTCTCAGATTTTGAATAATGAGGTGTAAGATACACCCTGTTATAGTTTCGATCAAGATGTGGGTCGCGTTATCGTCCAGAAGCTCGCGTTGGAACCATCGCGACATCTGCAGACCCATGTAGATAATGATGCGCGGGCGTGGCGCCCGTGGATGTCCGAGAAGACTGTCGAAGGGCTGCTCCAGCATTGACGCGAGGCCGGAGTCCTCCAAGTGGCTTTGCGACGTCGTGGGTATTACATTGTCTAGGAGTTCAACGTTCCAGCTACCATCGTACTGCGCAGCTGACATAATGCGGTCGTTGATCAGGGATGATTCTTTATCATGCTCTGAATATGCTGTCACATCCGTTAGCTCCACCACAATGATGTGTTGATGAGAAGAAAGACTAAATTGCTCCAGCTTCAGTAGCAGTCTTTCGAGAAGGTTAGATCGATCGCCCAAAATCACTGTAGATCGATCAAGAAGAAGCATACATACACCTCTCTCTTGTGTGTGCCCTGCAGCTAGCGCCTGGAAATCGTCAAACTCAAGCGCAAGAGAGACCTCCCACGGCAGCTCACCTTGATGGAGCAAATCGAAATCGATCAAGTGAAGGAATACTGAAGAGACTTGGCTTTTCAAGTGATTATGAAGGAACCTGATGCGATTTGTACCGCAACCCTTTCGTAGGAGAGGTTCACTGTGAGTAGCTCTGATCCAATTGTGGCTCGGTAGATCGGATGAGAGCCTCGAGTGCTCAAGAAGCCATGCTGTCAGGCTACTATGTATGCCCACCCAATCGACGCGGCCTTTGGAACGGCAAGGATTTTGATCAAGCCGTCGATGAAGCAACTGGCGTGCGTACCAGAGAGGGGGATTCCTATGGCTCGGCTCAACCTGTAAATATGCTTGCAAAAACGTACGAGGCGGAGGAGAAGTGATAGTTGATGGAGTGGCTACATGAATGACTGCTTTGTTGAGGAACTGTTTCAACGGTTCAATTGCGGACCTGACTCCACTTTGGTGGGGACACGTGGTAATTGTCGCCAGGGCATGCAATATGGATTCATTCTCATTGATACAAACTACGAAGATGATGGGTCCTGTAGGGTTGCGCTGCTTGAGCCCGCCCAACACATTGGCTGCACTAAGCCACCATTCAAGCGCAAACTCTTCCGGATAATCTTGAGTTGAGCAGCTGATTTGTGGGGCATCTACAATGATGATTGGTTTACCACATACATATGCAGCATGAAGCGCATGCTGGATGCACATGTCACACATAGACTTCATAGCTGTGTGCTCACATCGCGAAGTAAACCGACTGAGGACACAGCAAGAATTAAGATCTTTGTTCAATAACTGTCTCACATCTCGCTTCCAGAAAGTTCTTGTCGTCCCGACCAAGTAAACCTGAGTCGAACCATACTCCTGTCGGCTTGTTGAGCTGACCAGGATCTCGTATGCGAACCGTTGTATACAGCCGGGATCTGTCATCTCCATAGCACGGAACACGGTCAATGCATGCCGAAGGATGGGGATAAGGTCGGATAATGCTTTGATCGATGCCCGCCTAGATAAGAGTCTCTCCAGAGAATCAAGCTTGCATACGTTATACATCATTTGTAAGAGATGTCGGATTAGCCACTTGGCGTCGTGATACAGGCTCGCTTCCGCATTGTGGCTGAGTGTCCGACGTAGAGTCGTTATCACTTCGTTCTGTGAAAAGAGAGATGCCACATCAAACAAATCGCGAAGTATTGAATGGTGCGAAATGACAATGTTGGACTCAGAAGCCAGCGTTTCCAGGACCCCTCCACGTTCTTGAAACCATTTCAATGCCCTTATTAGGTCTTCACAGAGTTTGAACAGCAAAGGTGGTAGACGCTCAGAACAAACCACCCACTGTTCACGTTCAATGAGGACACCTGAAGAGTTGCTTTGGAGAGTCGGCGCTATCAGAGATCCAGGTGACTCTTGTTGCAAATCGATGTCACCTGGCTCAAAGCTATCAGGAACATAAAACACGGCCCTCTTGCCGCGATCGCTAAGCCGACCAAATATAAGGTCAAGGTTGGCAAGCTCACGACGCCGAAGATGGATATACTCGATGAAATGGATTGTTGTTAAATCGCACTGACCTCGGGTAGATCCGGGGTTGATAAAGCGAATAGCCTGCATTGGCCGCCAGCCCACTTTACTTTCACCAAGAGTCTTGCCGACTTGATCAAGGATATTACGGTCAGTGCCAATACAAATGCATCGTAGACCTGTTTTGATCGAAGAGAGAAGATACTGCGCAAATTCGCCGGGTGAGTCTGTTCGCATTGATTCAAGCCGCATGAGTGGTGACGACGCGGGCCCGAGTACACTTAGCATTGGGATGTCTTCATCATGATAGAAAGCCAGACCCAGAGTAATTACGAGTACGAATGCGTCTTGCTTATTCTCAGCGCATGTCACAGCGATAAGAACCAGCTCACTCAATGTTAGTCGCGGCGAATGTGCAAGGACTTCACCTTCTGAAGCTCCAAGAATTGTCGTGACAATGTCAAGTAGCCGAAGCATGAGAGCGCGGGCAGGCCCCTTGAGTTCTCCAGGATGCAGAGTCGATAAATCATCCTCTGAAAAACCTCCTCGTAAGTACTCACGCAGTATCGACGGGGCATAACCAAGGTCCATACGGTAGAGGACTCCCCGCAGAGTGTTCAACATACCCAAAAGTGTAAAAGCACCACAAAACGCAGATGTTACAATCTCCCGCTCTTGTGGTTGCACGTCGGTTTCGGCAGCATCTGGATGACCTTCAGAGACATCGAGGTGCAGTATGTCATCTGCGCAGAGGTGGTACAGCTTTGTGCTTGACACAGCGCTAATTTCTACCCCAAGCCTCCTCGCGCATTGCTCAACGTGATAGGGTGTAACAGAGTTTGGCAAGGTCTTATACATTTGCGATAGGACAAATCCGAAGAATGGCACGATGATTGCGAAGTCTTCATTTGTAACCAGTCTGCTGGGATGATTGGCTTGATCTGGTGGAGCAGCACTGATGAGCTGTCGCAGCGCAATCAGCCGAGTCATATGACGAGAATCGGTCGCATTGTTTGAACGAGTGGATCGCGTTTCAGACAACCTATGAAGCAAGCGCCTAAGAAGATCCTTAGATTGATCTAAAGACTTAAGAAGGTGCGTAAACGCCGGAGACTGCACGTGTGCAGGCGATAAGAAATATCGCAGAATGCCCATGGTTCGGTAGATGTGCTCGACTAGGGGCAAATCGTGACTCGAGTCTGGTTCACCAACGGGAATATCGGGTCTTACCAATGATAGTTTCAAAACATGGCTCGTGCGCAGCAAGTACCCCCACATATCCCCATCCGCAGGCAGAGCCGTTCTTTGTCTAGACACAGTTGCGTCACATGCAAAAACCAAGACAGTTGACGGGGGTAACTCAATGTTTTCATACTTCCGACGAGTTAGCAATTCAAAGAAAGCATGATGCAGCTCAGAAGGAATATCGCACTCGCTTACATCAAAGAATATAAAGGAACGTATCATATTGGAAGCCGCCCTCCCGTTCATGATAGCTTCACAGTTCTTGGTCTCATTCAGCGATCTGAGAAGATCAGCCCTCCAATTAAGCTTGTTCAGCCCTTCTCGATCGCTTGCGACCTCAATCGAATAGAAGCGAATGTCCAAAGCGTGACTTGCAACGTGCAGAAAGTGTGCAGCCTGTGCATGGCTGTCGGCCAACACAAGGATGGCGCGCTGGGGTGGCGGAATGAAAGAGCTTGCTCGATAGAATTCGCTCAAGGAGATAAAGGCTGACAATGAATTCCAATCCAAGACCCACGGTGCATTCATTGCCTCAGAAGAGGGCTGAACGTATTCACGGGCGCATCCGGCAAAGTCTGACATGATATCTGCAAACTCCACACGGTCTCGATTCACGCTCCGAGAGCGCAAGCGTCTCATACCACCTGTGGAACGACCCTCATCATCTGAGAGCGGCTCTAGGTCTAGTAACGAATCAGTTGGGTTGCTCATACTGTCCAGAAGGGATTCAAAGAAGGATCTGCGCTCAACCCTCTTAGGAGGAAGAGCCTCTTGGTGAGAATCCTTGACATCATCCTCACTTTCTTCGCCACTTGTGGAGGAAGATGTTGAGCCAGTGCTGTCATAGTCCTCCAAGCCATCTAGCGGGGGAAGATGAAGATTGTAGAGGCGGATTTGAGCGCGACGAATTCGCGCCCGTTCTTCTCTCAGGGCATGTCGTCTAGCTTTGGCGTCTTCCACTGCGTCGTCAGGCGATCGACCGATAAGCTTGACAAGAACCCGTGTAAGTCTCCGCTGATGTGCAAAGAAGGAGTCCTGGAGCATATCAGAAGCAACAAATGGTCGAAGTGACTCCGAGGTGTTGCCGCACGAGGGATTGTTCAGAAGCTCAGTTAGCTTAGCGGACCAATTAGGCTCCACCTCAACGACATGCGAAACGCCACATGCAGGACAATGTTGAGAATGGCGATGCAAATCCAACCAAGGCTGAAGGACAACAGGAACGCTTTCGCGCGAACGCACTGCTACTATCGTTTTTCCTGTCGTTCCATAACTTGACTTCCAATATTGCTCGGGCAGAACGAATCCGTCTACAAAGCCACAGGCTGCTGACTGGTCTGCTATTTTCCACGCAGTATCAAGCAATGGAACGGTGAGCAACCCAAGGGCAGCTGATGCATGTGCTGACTGAGACTCCGTCATGTGGTGCTTATCTTGCGCTGCCAATCTAGAAAAGATATGGACAATCTGCAGCAAGAGCGGATGCAGGCGTGCGACAAAGGATCGCCATTGATATGCAGTGAGCTCTTCGGTGCGTTTGAAACGAATCGAGCTGACCTCCAACGCAGTCCACAAACGGATGACGTCTTGCATATCCTTCACTTCATCCTGATTCCTGATATAAGTTATGGTGAGATGCTCGGGCTGAAGAGGCTGTTGCTTCCAAACAGGACCCCCCAGGGCTGCGATCCTTGAGGCAGCGAATGACTTAAGAACTTTGAAGACCATTTGTGCTGGCGTTAGCGACTTATCGTGCTCCAGTGCTGAGGGCTTGGACAGGAAGAGGAAGGGATTGAATTGCAGCGAAATGTCTAGTACGATCACGGGACTTTGGAGGGGTGGATTCGATATGAGATTCGAAAAAGTATTAAACGACAAGGTCCTTGACTCAAAACAATGGGAATACCTCCTTGAAAAATATGGTATGTATCTAGAAACCAAGGCCTCAATGTTCTCATCTCGGAAATACGGAACCTCGATGAAAAGATATACCCTGAACCGCACTGAATTCTGCATTCCCAAACCAGTCTCCGCCGTCTTGCACAAGGGCGAGAGATAAATAAGGTATGAGAGCGCGCGATCGAGATACCTAAGATATTCAATTCGCTGCGCCTCTGTAGGCAGGTGCTGAACGAAGTGTTCGAGGCGAGAGAAGCTCAAATGAATGAAAACAGGATCGGCATCTTCACAAGATGGGTCACGCTTCTCGAACGATACCTTAAACACGTCCGCAGGAAAGACAAGGTCGAACGATTCAATGCAGGAAGGGTGCGTGTGCTTAGATGCGTGACTGTAACTGCTGAACCAGTGTGAGATAAAGGCAGACTTACCGCAATGAGCAGTCTGGCCACGCACCACCATGAGGCCAAGAGGTCGAACGAAACGAGCATCTCGCCTTGTTTGGTGGACGACGGGTATTCTCATATCTGAAGTTGAAGTTTGTTTCCTAACGTGGCATGAAAGATAAGATGATAGAGACGTGGTTTCATGGTCATCATGGCTCTGCGCCAGAATGTTGTCGAACTCTGTTGGCTCAAGCAAAACGATAAGGTCGATCGGCCGCCTACGTTCTGTCGCCTTATTCTTGCCATTTGAATTCACCAGCCAGTCGTCCTGTGTAAGCCAGTTGAACAGTACCTCCGCAGGGGCGAAGGCGGTATCCCGACCGGATCGTGTGCTGCGACTGGAGGAAAGCTGAGTCGGGGAGACAATAACTGAGGGCCGGCTGAATCCCGCGAGCAGCCTCGCTCGAATCACGAAACGAGCGATATCTTCAGCGCTCAGACTCTCATCACAAAACAGGATGTTATGTGGGGCCGACGGATCCTTTAGCAGACCAAGAGCAGTCCGGATCGCTGATGTCATTAACGATGACCAACTCGGACACTCAATCCGTTGTATCATGAGTTTGACCGCACTGAGAGCAGCATCGGAATCCGCAAGTTGTCGTTCACTATCGTCGCTTACTTCTTGTACTAGTGCTCGCATGATAAGCCGATCCAAGAGCATGGACAAGCCTTCAATAGTGCAGATGCGATCTTCAGAGAAATGTGCGCTTGGGAATCTTTCCTGTTGCATTGTTCTCCAGATTAGTAGCTCACCACGAAGGGCGCGAGGTGAAAGAGACAGAGCTGTTGAAAGTATCTGACGAAAGGCATGGCTGGGCAATGGTAGGTCTTCAATGTGGCATTGGGCTTCGTCTGCAAAGCTGCTGGTGATAGAATGAACTTCGTCAAGCCATCGCGCAAGCTCATGGCACATGCAGAGCTGCTGCTCTCTTGAGAAGAAGCTTAACACCGGTCGTTCCATCACCAGACAGGTTTCGAACTCCCATAGCTCCCGAAGCGAGCTTGAGACGATATCCTGGGCGAGTAACCGTAACTCATGATACAGAGCATTTAGAGCTGAGAAGGAAATAGAAGCTGGGAATGTGACAGATAGGACATATTCTCCCTGTTCCTGATTCTGTGCAGGATGCTGATCGACAGCGAGCATGAGATTCGAGGGCGTGCTGGCGAGTTCGTCTACACTTTTGACCACGGCTTGAAGAATTGAGCACAGTTGGCTGGCAGCGGTCTGTGCCGGATTGTCTGCGGTGGGTAATGGAGCTGACATCATTGGGGTGCAGGTAATACAGTGCGTGTCCTGGATATAGCTGTGTTTTGAGATAATCATTAAGATGAAACTTTGCATCCCCTCAATCACACGTTGCAGCAAAGAATTCTGTTCGTGGCGTTCGCGGTCATCGGAGCTTGATGGGTACACCAACGAACTCTCCACTACGAATTGGCCCCACCGCCACAAGTGAGTGGGAGAGAATAAGAATTTCAGTACCGGCATGTCAGCGTCCTCCATTGTTGGTCGGTCGACCAACGAGCATGAGTGCACACGTTCAAGCTCTGCACTAGACGTTGAATTTGTTCCTATGACAGAATCACCGAGCAGTGGCGCCCACCTGGTAACCCACTGACTGATTCGAAGAGTGGAACGGTCTTGAAGTTGCAACATCGGATTGGGTTCACGTTCCTCCACCCTGACACAAAGGTCCCCGCACTCGTCAATAACAAGACATTTGTGCAGCTCGGGGCTGTTACATTCCGCAACTAATCCCGTTATGAAATACTGCACCTGAGACAGTGGAATGTCTTGCCAAAGTATGGGTAAATGTAAGCGAACGTTGACACTATTTAGGCTGCGATTGCTCGAAACGAGCTGCCCTTCGATAGCATCATGCAGAACCTGAGTATCAGTGCTACTGGACAGCTGTCGTTCTACATAGCCAGAAGGGGAAGGATCTTCCTGCTGGTCCGGACGGTAAGCTGTTACTTCAGTGTCTGGCATAAGGTGCCACAGTCCCACACGTACGGCTCCTGCTATCACATGAAGGCGTTCAAGGTGTTCTGGGAGAGAAGAGAGGCGCCGCTCAAGGTCGCTCCTATTGCCACCACCCCAAACGAAGTACATGCAACAAGCTTGTGTAGTCAGTGGGGAGAATCCATCGCATAAACCACACTTCCATCGCGAAACGAGTGAAAGCAGCGTCCATCCATCAGTTAGCCTTCCAATCACTGCGCTAAGCTGCTGGCGAAGTTCATTCCTATGTCTGGCTGCAGCCTCATCGAGTTCGGATTGGAGCGGATTAGGCAAAGGCGAAAGTGCTTCCTTCCATGATTGTTCGTCCCGAAGAAGTGGAAGAAGTAACGGAGACGTGAGAATGAATGCAAGTCTCGAGGGTTCATAGGCAGTTGAGCCCATCCATCCCGCCGGCATAACATGGAAGCTGTTGTGGTAGAACGTTGGCTCCCCAACCTCTTTCCAAAGTAGAAGCAAAAGCCCGGGGTCATGGATAAGAGCCTTTGGAGCAGAAGCGTACGCCTGTGGTTTCGGTGGCTGGGAACTTATCAAATCTGATGGCAACGGCACGTCATCATGCTCTTTCGCAGAACGTTGGAGAATGTCCACAATGTCCTGAGGATAGAGTCTTGCCAAGAGATCCCAAGCGGTCCAGGTAAGCAGCCGCTGTCGTAAATGACCTCTGTACCAGGCCTCGTCTGAATCGGTCGCATTTAAGGCCGGTGAACTCAGATCTGGATCGACGCGACGTTCCAATTCACACAATACTCCAGCCAAAACTGAGATTTCATGGATCACTGCAGTTAGCCCCGTTGTGCTTTGGAATTGGTGAAAGTTCGTAGGCGCTTGTGATGCCCCGAATACGAAATGCAAAGTAGTCTTCAGTAGAGATGCTCGAGAGCTTGGCGAAATTTTGATGGTCTGCAAGGGCTCAGGCAGGTAGTACGAGTCGAAATGCATTGTAGCCGGAAGAGCTTCCCATGCGATTGGATCATTGGCCAAGATGCCAAGGGTCAGCGCGTGCTCTGACTGCAATTGGTTAGGCGCGGCTACTCTAGACGCATGAGTGATCCAAGACCAAGCATCACACATTGCGAGCAGCGCTCTGGACAAGATCGTATTAACAAACGTTTCAATGCTCAGCTTACTGGACTGAGGGCTCGAAGTGTTCGCGAAGTTCGTATAGATTGGTGAACTTAATACTTGCGATGTGACAGCAGGACTATCGACAGATGAGGCATCGTCTAGGTTGAACTCCAACTCGTCGCACGTTCCCAAGTCTTTCAGAGCCTTTGTTTCGTGTTCGGTTAGCGTCTGCGTCTCAATGTCGTGGTTACTCGAGTGAGCGCTCAAGTAATCTTCGACGACCGCTTTCACCAGGCCGTCCCACACATATATCGAACGTGAGGCGAAATGAAGAGCAGTGAATACGTGTGTGTTACAGTTCACAATACGCCTCAGGTGGTTCAGGGGGCTACGATCTTCACTAGAGCTAGCACTTAGCCTGTGATCGGGCAAAAGTGGTTGAGCAGAATGTTGTGATGTGACTACCTCGGAAAGGCGCCCCATAGTGTTCGTAAACAAGAGCTCAGTTTCAGCAAGTGTTTCGCACAACCGTGAGATGTCGCAAAACTCTTCATCAAAGCGGTCGGCATTCGGGAACCCAGCTGCAGTGTAGCTTCGGCGCAAGATTTGGGCAGGTTCGCGTAAAGCTACGATGTAACAGCGGTAGAAGGTACCCCATGCCTCTAGGGCAGGAACAACGTTGGGTGTTAGACTCAGTCGTGGTTCGTCTGTAAACAAAGTAATGTAGCTTACCCACTTCTTACTGAACGCGCCTTCATATAAGTAGCAGACGAGCGAAATCGGCAATCGAGCCAGCAGACACTGACGTGCGCTTAGACTCGGCCAAAACCCCGCATCGGTGATGGCTGATTGTGGTGAGCGGGACAAGTCCGCAAGGGCTGGCGAGGAATGTTTTACTGGTTCCATCACCAGCATTACAAGATTATTTGCCACGTCGCGTAGCAACTCAGGGATGGAAAAACCAGACCGGGCACACGGGTAGGTGGCTGCCTGAGCGGTTGTCGGCAGGAGGACCGCAGTACCGCCACGTAATGCTTGCTTTGCTGCAGCAAAGGACCTAGACCATGGACTCGAAGTGATGTGATTGTCGTGTTCGGCAATCAAATATGTTCGCAGTGATTGAGTGGGCAATGAGGCCAGGACCTGTGCTGCGGCGTCGAGAATACCTCCTGAATGAAGGATCGTCCAGTGTAGCTTGTCCGACACTAGATCTAGTTCTTGATCAGAATAAATGGATTGACTACGGAGAATACCGCTATTATCCCAGAGCGGTCGAGGATAGGAAGCCTTTGGTATTCTGGAGACACTGCTATGGAGTTCAAGAAGGCGGAGTGACTCACAAAGCAGCGCACATGATAGAGCGAGAAGTTGAGCTGTATCTGATGTGCTGAAGGGAGTCGCAAAGACAGCCAACCTAGTTGAGGTTGCTACGAGGCAACGGATCATGTTTGGCAATTGAATGAGCTGTTCCTCAAGGTTTTCTTTGTTGACGTGCTCCATTGCATGTTGAATCCGTTCAGCGATGATTGGTACAAGAGGCCTCCACGAGATTTGACGCAACTGCTTTGTCGTTTCAGCACCTTGGCACAACCGATCCACCGCAATTAGTACATCGAGTCCCTCCAAGGACGCCAGCATCTGAGCTAAGCTATTCTGAACGAGTCGCGAGAGGTCCAATGGGCATAGCAAGGGAGAGGGACTTTGCGAAGGTCGCAAGCCCGTCCTTGAGCTCGCTCCGCCAGCTTGGGTAGGGGCAGAGCTTCTCAAATGGCTGGTCACTGAAGTGTCGGTCTTGGAGATGGGACAGCGGTAGGAAGTGTCTCTCTCCTCATCTTCATCGGCGTCGGAATCGCTTGAGGATGATGCTTCTGACCTTCGCAAGCATATCTTAAGGATGGGTTTTGCAGACTTCGCACCGTTGGTTAGATCTCTCAGACACTCATTAATCGAGCCAATCACTGCAACAGCAAGGGAGTGGGTTTCGGTCGCTTTGTCAGAAACGAGAGCACCAATACAGAGCCGCGTCAGCGCAACTTCAAAGGGTTTAGCAACCTGAATGACGTTGTTCATAGGGACTCTCGTGGCTGCGGCCAAACTGAGAATGAATTTGACGAGAACTGGCGCAGTGTGTCTTGACGTGAGTAGGCGCTCACATTGAAGCACTGAGATGACATCAGAGGCCAGAAACTGCTCCGTTAGATAGTCTTGGTTCGACCTCGCTGACTCGAGACATTGCATTGCCTCGGTGATTGTGGAGTCGGAGAGCCCTTCTTCAGAGCGCTCCATACGCTTAAGAAGGTGAAAGAGCGCTTGAAGTCTCGCGCTTTCAGGCAAGCGCGGTCGGCTGTGCCTGAGTGTGTCGACAGCTGCCGCAGATGTGTCGACAGTTACCGCAGATATGTCGGCACTCACACTAATACTAGTACTGGCAAGATGACTGATCTCGCAAGAAGGCTCAGTCTGTTGAGACTCTGGAACTGCATCCAATGATGAGTACTCGTCGTGTGGAGAATCGAGAGTCTCTGTCTGGACTGTTTGTTCGTGGATTCTCTCCCATGTGAGCGTTAGATGGATAAATTCCTGAAACTCAGGCTCGTCTATAGCCGGTCGTTCAAACGGCATGAAAGCTAAGAGCTTGTCACTCTCCTGGATGTCGAGTGTATCAAGGTCAAGCTTTCCCGCAGTTCGCAGTGATTGTTGAAGTGTTTCTCCGAGGGCGGCAAAATGCCCACTAACTGGTGTAACGACCGCCAACTGGCTGGACGCAGCACAGTAAGTTGCCAAGGCGTTCAGATGGTGTTCCGCAAGCCTTTCAATAAACGATCGTTTCTGTGACGCAATCTTTGCGTCCGAGTGATACATCGCGGCCAGTACTTGATCTTGCTCCAAAGTTAGAATGGAGTTGCCAGAGTATGCAGGGCCGGAAATAATGGGAGCGTTCAAGCAATCCAGCAGGCACTCTCTCCAAGTGATTTCACTTAGCAATGAATCCTCAGAGCATTCGCTCACGAGTTCAACATAGCCCACATTCAAAGTTTCGTCGTCAATGACTTCGTTCAACATCTTGGATAGATTTTGATACGCTTCCCTGTACGCCTTTACAACGAAGGAAATCAGGAGTTCATGAATCCTATAAACCTTGGAAGTCTTTAAAGCGGTCCGGCGGCCTTCGTGATTTGCAAGAACCTTACAGTCCAGATGGTCCTGCACAAACAACTGATAGCACTGCAACAGGGGGAATATTCGGTTTATCCAGACATCTAAACACAGAAAAGTTTTGTTTTTGGCGTCGGCATCTACGCAGATACAGGAGGCCGAACGGATGTGCTCGACCTGTAGCTTCGGAGAGATTGCCTCTCTCAATCTCGCAAGATCGATCGGATGACCAAGTAGGAGTGGACGGAGCAGGAGTTCCTGCCAACGTCTGGCAGCCTGCCATGATATGCAGACAGAAGTCTCACTCATCTCCAGTGACTGTTTCTCCTCAACCACCGCTTCGGATGAACTCGATCCTATTGGATGGGCATACATCTCTACTTCCGTCGGAACGGTCCCGGACTTTACTGGGCTGATGCGACTTCGTCTCTCACTGACTGTCTTCACCTCCTGTACTCTCTCCGTCTCGTTCACTTGAAGATTGCGAGTCATAGCTACAAGAGACGGAGCCTTTGACGAAGCTTCGATCTCTTTGCCAAGTTGGTCTGGCATGCTTGGGCTGCTCAATGAAGAGGTCGTCGGTGTAGATCGGTCACTATCGCCGCAAACTTCCGATATGAGCGCTTCCAAGACCAAGGCCTCAGTCCGAGTCCATGACAGATCTGTTGGAATGGCCTTTGCAGATTCCTCGCTGGGCGACTGGGACGACAGTATACGAATGGCAGCTTGTAGAAACGGTCCAAGTCTAGGGGCCAAGCTTGTTGCAGACGCTCCAAGCCTCGCACGGTACCGCCCTCGCTTGAGAACGTCATCAACTCGCACGAGAAGAAGGGCGTCGGATTGACCCGTATCATTTGCTTGATCATCCCCGAGTGGTGCATCGCTGAGACCTCCGGGCATTTTGTCCTCGTTATAAGCTGAAGCCCGTGCGTCACTGGCCTCCGCAGAGGCCCACATCTCAGCGGCTGGACCATCCTCCCAGTCATCAACAGGACCTTCGAGTGCAGCCTGGAAGATGTTCGAGAAATCAGAGCGACGCTTTGTAGACACTGCTGTTGAGACTGAACGAGTTTCCGTCGCGAGTTTGGTCCTGGCTTCGCGGTCCAGGACCAGGTAGCCAATGCTACGAACATATCTCGTTGGCCCGGTATGATCCGTCCCAGCATCTGTCGGGACCCAGATCTGAACCTCCGACGAAGGTGCAAACGAGGTGTCGTCTCGATCAACATGCTGTGTGAGGGTCTCCTTGTTAGGGCCCACATAAACATAACATGCCAACCATCCGTTCATGTGGGCTTTTAAAAGGTCTTTCATGGAATGCACACCACAAAGGACTAAGAAATATCCAAGATGGGGTGAAATGTCAGCGGATGCGAGCCATTGAAGCAGGAAGATTAAGTCGAGCAGTTCAAGACTGATAGGCTCGTTAGGTGTCATTACCAGCAAGCCAGCCTCGAATACCGCATGCAGCCAGACGTTGTAGGCTTGCTGATGTAGCCTACAATCTCTCGTAAAGAGAGTGTGTCGGAGTACGCCCCACGGGTGAAGCCCAATCTCTGGGCCAACGACCCAGGAATCCTGAGCGGAATGTTGTGTGGTAAGGAGCGCCAAAGTCCACAGGATATTCATCAGTAAACCCCAGGGAAGAGGAGTCCGACATGAGTCGAAGCAGGTACGAATGGCTGGAAGTGAGTCACGAGCATGTATCCGTACCACATCCGTAAGTTGGGAAAAGAGTTGCGCAAGCTTTGAATCGGATACTGGATCCGATTCGTTTCGAGCACACTCGTAGTACAAGCGCAAACTCGCCGTCGCTCTCACAAGTTGAGACGAGGTTGAGGGGAGCAGCCATTTTCCAACCGATTGCCACTCCCATGGCTCATTTGGTACGAAACAGGCAATTACGAGTAGCCGGAAATAGTTTGTCATGCCAAGTGTTTCGAGAGCCTTCAGTGCTAGTGGGAATTCTGCTGGATACAGTAAGAGCGATTCAAGTGCACGTCGAATTGGAGAAATCAACTCGAGCTTTTCCCGAAACATGTGTCCGGCTGAATTGGTTGGAAGTCGAATAGATAGGGAGAGGCTGTAGATTGCGCGCGCGACGGCTTGCACAGACGATTCCGAGAGGAGTGACCTTGCCATAATGGGTGTTTCAGTTTTCTTCAGAGTCGCAAGTTCGACAGTAGTCCCAGCCTGACTCTTCTGAGCAGCAAAATATGGATGGAGAGCGGTGCTAGATGTGTCGATCGCGTCAGTCCAGACTACTAGATGAAGCTTGCTTAGGTGCTCAGTCGAGTCACTCACTTTTTTGTCGAGAAACTCCCTAAGCGAGATTGAGTCGGTTCCGTGGAGTTGTGTGTATCCTTGCTGCAGCGGCCCTTGTTGAATGTTCATCGTACGGAAGGCGTCTATCCCAATATCCTCATGAATGCCGTACAGACGAGCCTGGTAAAGAGGCCGGAACGTGGTCTCAAGCGGCTCGCCATCCTCTCGGATGAATCTCAGTGCAAGATCCTTGGCAAACTTGCATATCGAATGCACCGAGTCGTCAAAGGACGCATAAATCTGGCCGATGTGCTGCAGCTGTTTCGTTTCGCTGAGGAAGTCCACAATGATCGGAAGATTAGCAGCTGTCGCTTGTGCAGCCCCAGTGGCTGTGCTCTGTTCAGTTGTTCTCTTCGTCTGCTTGAGCTTATCAAGCGTCGAGAGAGCCTGCGTGTATGAAGCGCTTCGTGTGTCGCTTGGCGCAGGCGAAACAACTGGCAGGGGCTTTGCTCTACGCCGCTCGAGCTCATCCTCAGGATCATCAGGGAATGCTGAAAACGTAGGCACCTCGGGGTGACGCTGCCTGGCGATTTTCTTGGCAATGCTGAGAACAGACTGAGTAACACGGTCCCTACGAACTGGTGCAAGGTCACCGAGCTCAACAAAGCCTGATGTACTTGAACTCATCGTTGCTTGTCTAGGTTCGAGTCGTTTGTCGGGTTAAATGCATCTCGTTATGTGCCCAAGAGTGGAGGAGCGCGAGTGGGGGCAGCGGAAGAACGTTTCTTCCGCAGTATACACTTAAATTTGGGCGTTGAAAATTTGAAGACTGATTTTCAATACCGTTAAAAACCTACTACACTGATCAGTCTCTGTGCAGACGTAGTAGCACGGCCTCTACACACTGCCTGGAAATATTGTTTGGATTGTCTCGAATCATGACTTCATCCACCCTCCATCCCTCTCTCCCACAGCGCCCGTTGGAAAACCCGGAGAATCCAGGTCCCCCCACACGCGAAGCGCCAAGCGCCCGCACAAACACACGGTGCACTCACAAGTGGTATTCGAGAACAATCAGACTGAAGTTGAGGCTGAGTAGGGTGTATTTCGGGTGTGAATGGGGATGATGCAGGCGGTGTGGGCGCGTGAATCAAGTGTAGATGACATCATATGTGTAATTTAAGGTAAATTTTACCCTCTGGTATCACACACTTTGTGCCGAGTTTATCACCCTAGGCTACATATATCATATGCATCGAATCTCCGCTGCAGCATGTCATGCCACCCCGCACTCGTGAGGGCCTAGCACATGCCAGAGTGGGCCAGGAGTGGATGAAAGCGCACCCAATGCGCCCCGGAGATGCCCTCGTCAGGCTGGTACGCACAGTGAAGACAGCAACCCGTCTCGACAAATGCCCGAGAACACCTGCTCGTCCTGGAGCAGGCGTTCTCGGTGGTGCTGCTGACACCAGGCACATGCAAATGGCACCTGCATGGGAGCTGTCTGGACGAGGCAGGGTGGACAGTGAACAGTGAACAGTGAACAGTGAACGGTGAATAGTGGAGGTTGAACGGACATGAACGATATGTGGTGTGGGAGGGAGAATGTGTGTGCGTCAACCCCGACATGGTCTATATATGACTCATCCACACGCATCGAGTAGGATGCACTCGCTCACGCACACACTCATTCAATAACTCACTCACTCACTCACTCACTCACTCACTCACTCACTCACTCACTCACTCACTCACTCACTCACTCACTCACTCACTCACTCACACACTGGCTCATCCTATGCCTTTATCGTCTACACTCTCTGATCAGACAGTCAGGCCAGCAGCTTGCCATCGCTCACAGCGTCGACGATAGTTGTGTTGTGGTGTGTCACACTGTGCTGTGTTGTATTGTGCTGTGCTGTGCTGTGTGAGGCCTAGTATCGCTGTCATGCAACATCAGCCATCAGGGACCTGTCGTCGAGAGAGCTTCAAGTCGTCGATCTGGGTAATACTGTCTTCAGTCTTCACTTGCTCCAGTATGTACTTGGCGTAGATGGGCGATTGAGTGATCAAGCAAACTATGAACCGTATTTTCATTACATATAGAGTGCTAGTCTGAATCAAGCTCAAACAGGACCCTATTCCTTTCCCCAACTTCTTCAACTTTAGTTATCCTCATCTTGAACGTACTCGCGAAGCGCTGTTTAGCCGCTGCCACTTCAACTGCCACCACCTTCGCCGCCGCAACTGCGACGCTCAAGCTGGCACACACCCAACCATCCTTCTACCTGCGCTCGTTCACAAACGGTAGCCAGGTTGGTGCATTAACCAAGACCACATCGACAACAGCTGCAGCAGCCGCAGCAACATCCACAGTAACAGCGACCAACTCCAGAGAGAAAATGTCTGCTGCTGAGCTAGAAGCCAAGATCACACTCCATACTTCTGATGACACCACGAACATCGAATCGGGTGACCAGAACGAGGTGCCCGAAATGCCCGTGCTCTTTTTGTCGCACGCCGCACCCGTGCTGCTGATGGAAGTCCATGAGACGTTTGGCCCCATCCTGAACGATGTAGGTATCGGCACTCCGGCAAACAAGTGGTACCAGAACCTCGCAAAACAGCTGAACCTCGTTGGTTCTCGACGACCCAAGGCAATTGTGTGCGTCTCGGCCCACTATATCACCAACAACAAGCGTGTCTCCATCACAGCTCAGGATAAGTATCCCTCGCTTTATTACGACTTTGGTGGATTCCCACGCCGATTGTACTCTTACCAGTATCCTTGCCCTGGCAGCGTCAAGCTGGCTCAGCGAATCAAGTCGCTACTTGAGGATGGACCCTACAAGATCCCTGCTCACCTCGACACAAAGCGGAACATTGATCATGGTGCGTTCGTCCCTCTCAGTCTGATGTATCCCGAGGCCGACATCCCCGTGATTCAAATCTCGATTGACGTTAGCTGGGATCCCCTACATCACATCCAGATCGGTGAGTCTCTTGCTCCCTTACGCAAGGAAGGTATCCTTATCATGGGATCAGGTCAGGCCTCGCACAATGCGTTCCACACCATGGGCCAGCCCAGTGTCAAGAATCAGACTCTAAAATTCGTCGCGCCCTTCAGCGACGGCATCACTGAGAACGCCACACGTGATCGCATCGAAGCCGCCCTTCGTGAGGTGGAGGCAAGTGTGGCGACTGATCCTCGCTATGCAGATGCCTCGGAAGAGGAAAAGGCTGCTATGCTCGCCGAGGCCAAAGGGAAGCAACTTGCTGAGCTCTATGCAGCAGTGCAAAAGCGTCGAGTTGACACGGTCATGTCGTGGTCAACATTCCCCAACGCACGTATTGCACACCCTTCACCTGACCATCTTGTGCCCATCTTCGCATGTGTTGGTGCTGCCAACGGAAAGGATCGTGCAGCTATAGTGGGTGACCACTGGATGATGTACGCACACTCACTTCGCAGTTTTACTTGGGGTGATATCACCACTCCGGGTACAACCGAAACTGGGATAACCACAGCCAGCGCACCGGATCGCGAACTATAATGACCTGGTCCACGAAGCGCAGAGCCACGACTGAAAGCGGACTCTCAGTTGCTTGTCTTCTGGTTCAGCTTAAGGATGCCAGCTAGCAGTACAGATATCAATACCTCCTCAGCTTTTACGTCTTAGTCCCATGGAGCTCTCCTTGCAACCACGAACATCGTCCTGCCTGAGGCTCCGGTTTATCTTGCACTCTGTTCTTCATGTTAATTTGCTTTACTCGATTTTACTCGAAGTGACTGTATGTATGCGGCCGCACTACCCAACTCCTTTGATTAACACCCTCGCTCGCGGTGCCAGGGCATGTCAGCTATCGTTCGGCAGTTGGAGCTCGCGAGTGACGCAACGTCGTAGCTGGACTGCGTACCGAGCTCTCTTCTTTCCGTCGTCATTTTGGCACAACTCGTTCACGCGTATTCGACGACATCAAGACCGCAATGTCTGACTTAGTTGCTCCTGTGCATTTGATGGCACAAATAACGGGTTGATACACAGCCTGTATTGGTATTACAAGTTTCCATTTATGTAACACGATGGTTATTACGCATACGTTTTCTTTCTTCGCTTTCGTTCGCAAAGTGTACGGACAATGCTGTCCATTCCACAAGGCTCCGAGTTACCTTTAGTTTAGTCGCACACGTTTCTGTGCCATCCATGTACCAGGATCGGATTCCTTTGTACGCTATCGCTTTGTACAACACGGATGTTGAATGCGTCGCAACAGAGACCACAACAGATAACGTAATGTTGTGGTCAGGTCGTGTGATGTGTACCATCTATGTTGATTGAAGCAGAGTGTGCCTGCTGGCCTGCCAGCGGCAAGTATAGTTGCCGCGGTGGCTGTGGTCCTCTTTGGTAGCACTGCTGGCGTATTTAGTGGCCTTCTGGTACGTGGCCATCCACATAAAAGTTCCTCGAGAACTTGGGAAGGACGATTGTCATCCCATCCAAATCCTTTGTAAGCTTGAGTTGGCAACCTAACCTACTAGTAGAAGTCAAACAAGCGGCTTGGTCGAGCATATCTTCCTCCTCATCACTTGCCGGGGGCAATTTGTTGAACATCTCTTCCTCTTCGATGATGACGTGGCACGTGGAGCATGCCAACGAAGCTTCGCAGGCACCCTCCAGGAAGAGTGCCTCGTTCTTTTCGTGCAAAACCTTGCAGAGATACAGGATATTGTCACCAACTTTGCAGTCTACTTTGTGTCTCACACCCTTGCGGTCCACAATTGTGATCTGCATCGCCTCCTCGGGCGACTTGGGGGGCAAACGCTCGTATCCGCCATGAGGTTCGATCTCCTCAGTCGACGTTGAGAACATCTTTGCATGGGTTGGCTGTGCAATTCGCCATTGGCATCGAGTGGATATGCTCGTTCCTGGGGACTGTGCCCGAAGAATGTCATACGTCGCGTGGCATCGTGCGCCAATCGCCGCGAAGAGGCCCTGAACCCGGCCGCTCCTTAAACCCGCTTGAGTGGCTTGAATCGCGGCAATTCGCAGTCGAGCATGCATCTATCTAAAGTTATAAAGTGGATAAATAATACGAATGAGAATGTCACAAGCTAATGGTGTGGTATTTCTTAAGCATTCGATGTCGCAACCCAGTATTTTTTAACTGTCGGCATTCTGCTCGAAAGACCTGGTTCTCCGATTCACCGATTCAGAACCTGGGGTTTGTACCGGAGCGGACTGAATGAGCGACGAATGAGCAAGGGACAAATCAAGACCCACACAGGAGGCGATTGTCGAGTTGTTGCTGAGCGAAAAGGCCTTACTTGCGTTTATTGCTATGATGCAAGGTCATAACGATTGGTTAGGGTGGTTGGGGCCGAAACAAGCTCAGGAACTGAGACTAGCTAGAACTTCGCGTAACTCCTTATGCAAACACTGTACGCATGGTAGTAGGAGAATGAGTACAATACAATAAAAGATATAGTACATAGATATGGTACATAGGGTCAAGCACGGTGCTCTTGACTCAGGTTAAACAACACTACGCGGTTTGGCTGTTAGAAGCGAACTAGGTGAGTGGAGGAGTGATTGAAATTTTCATATACACGTGAACGGAATTACATGCCCAAAGGATACAGATACACCGCGAACCATGGGTCAACTATACAAGGTACGCAAATTATGAGCATAACATACCGAACTCACATAAAGATAAACGAAGTCGGGTTCGTTCCAGGCTTGAGACTGGGAATTGACGGCAAATGCGCGGAGCCTGGCCGCCGTGCCCGTGGGGCCGAAAAGGCATCGGCCTGAGGATTTGTTGACAAAACAAAGCGCTCGGATGGGTCCTCCTCTTGGGGAGCCCACTTTCTCCACGGAAGCCCAGAGCTGTTTCCGGTCGAAGTTGATTGGCTGCCGTGCGATCGATCAGCCGCTGAACTCGAGGTCGTCCTGGACGCATTCGAAGCTGTGGTTGGTCTGGTTCTGGCAGAACCTTGCACACGTCGTCGCTCGTTTCGCGAAGCCTGAACCTTCGCCTCGTATCGCTGATATGCCTGGAGTGTTTGGACTTGTGCCTCAAACGTTCCCGAGCCTTGCACGGCTGACAGTGGTAGCGTGTCTGCTTGAGATACCTTGGGAACAGCGCTCGTTTTCTTGAGCTTAAAATACCCCGATTTCAAAATCGAAGCGGGCAGTTGAGGTTCTTTGGAAATCAATACGGCCGCCGCGCCGTGTCGAGATGCGGCTGCGACCGCGAGCTCAGTCACGCCGTCTCGGTTTACCATTGACGACCCAACTGAGTGGATGGCAACGTCAGGGTGTAGATTGTAGAGCACGTTATGGGCGCTCCCACGTCGAGTGCTTGCCTTCCCCGTGCTCGACGATGCGGTTGTAAGACTTGGATTACGGTTCGCCGGAGCGGCTGATGTCGGTCGTGTTGTAGTGCGAGCTTGACCGGATTGGGAATGTTGGAAGAGCGTCTTGGCTAAAGAGGGAGGGGCTCGATCTCCCACTATGTCAGCGTCGAGGTCTGCGTCTTGGGTATCAAGTTCAGCATACGAATCGCCATCTAAGTCAAAGTCTGTATCAAGGTCCATCGCATTGACTGTCTCTGGTCCATAATCAAACTCATCATCATCTAAGAAGAAGTCAACAGCGCGCTTCGTCGAAGACTGGTGCGGATAATATGCATCCACATCAGTCGGATTGTCTTCGTTGGAAGATTCCTCGACAGTGACATTCCCGTTCTTGTTCCTAGCTTGCTTCATTTGGAGCTCTTCCTTCAGTCGAGACTTTAGAATCGACTGCTGTTGTTCTTGCAATTGTCGCTGAAGGGCTCGACGGGCCATGGCCTTATCAGGGCTTGTGCCAGCTCGTTCACGAACGAACTTGAGGAACATTTTCGCTTTCATGGACTCAGATTCATAATGCGCTGCAAGTGCTTCATCCAAAGCGTATACACCGCGCAGGTCTTCCGCAGTTGCATCTAAATCAGCGAGCAAGACATCGACCTTACTTTGCAGCTCGGCGAGCTCCTCCTCTAGCAACTTCGAAATGCCATCGGGTCCCTCAAAGTTTTCAGAATTATACGCGAGTCTAAGCTCATAGCGCTTGCGACAAAGCTCAATTGGTGCTAGGTAGCTCTCCAGGGCCCGTTTAAGCTCTTCACGGCGCCTTCGCAATAAGGGTAAGCGACTTTGATTTGCGCTTCGCTCCTGCCGAATTGCTTCCAACTGTTGTTGAGAATGGGCTGCAGCTGCTCGCAATCGAACGCGGGTTTGGCGCAGCAATGCACGGCATTTGGCGGTTTCTTGCTCCAAACACGCATCGGCATGCTGCCCAAACAGCATGGCACGTCGCCGAAGTTTGTGATCGCAAATAAACAAGTCGCGCAGTTTGAGCGTCGACAGGCTGATAGAGCCACTTTGCGGGGACAGTAATGCTCCTGCTTCGTCCGGTCGCGTGGACTGCGGCATCCTGGTTATGGCGCTTATTGGACGGGCTGATGATTTGCCTGAGTTGTTTGATTTGTGCTGTGGCTGTTGGTGTTGCTGCGACTTCTTCCATGCTTGTTTGGGTGCACCAAGGGCAAGACACCTTGTATCGAGCTCTAGCACGCGACTAACAATCCCAACCTGCTCTTCGAATGCATCTCCTAATTCCAGCAAGGATTTGTCGAGTGCCTCGCCATAGGTGACATACCGCTCGATTCGATGGGAAGCTCGCTGTAACTCGGTAAACTCGGCATCAAGTGCAAGATCCACAAGCGCATCAATGTAATCGCTACGAGTTTTGTAGGCCGATGCTTGTTGGGTGACGGCCTCGTCCTGCGCTTCAGTTACTGCATTTGGCTGGCTATCTGAGGTAGGCGATGGGTTCGCGGGCAGCATTCCTGCGCTATCCTCCTCACGATATTTTCCTTGCCCTGCGAGATCTGAGCTATTCGGGAGAGGAGCTGGAGGAAATGGAGGCAGAGGTGCATCCGTGTTGAGAGATAAGCCACCACCCTGAGCGTGGACGCTATCGCGTGCATGAACGCATCGCGCAACGATCATGAAGTCTTGTTGCAGCTTCTGCAGAAGCCGCTTTAGATTCGCTGTAAGTGCGCGTACCCGTTGTGCCGCAAGTCCGCAGCCCGTCTTCTTCCGCTGTAGGAGAGCGACCATATCGCGCAGTAGTGCAACTTTGCTTCGAATCGCTCCGCTTACTTCAGATGATGTCACAGCCCCTGAGGGTGCCGCAACCGGGTAGGCACCAGGGGCTTGCTGCATCAACGTAAGTGCCTTGATCGCTGGGGTCGTATCGTGCACCGATTGGTCGGTGAGGCTATTTTCTTGTGCCGAGAGCTGGGAAGGCAGCATAAGCCTGGGGACGCGTGGAGAAAGTGTCATATCTCGAGCTTCATAGCGTCGACTTTGGACCGTTGCTTCATCAGCTGCCGCTAGCGGTAGTTGGAACAAGGCCGATGCAACCTGAGTTTCCTGCACATCACGTCCTTTCGGACCCTCCCTGAGGGCATCTCCAGTCGACTTGGTGGTACGCGGATCACCTTCAAGCGCCGTAGCCTTCTGGGGAGCATGTGCTCTCATCGGTCTGCTTGATGCGTTCGACAACTCTGCTGGTACTGGATTACCACATGCAATGTGAAGTTGCTTTAGGGTTGCGGTCGCCTCCACAAAGTCACGGTCGATGCGCGCTTCATCAAGGGCATCGCTCTGGGCTGTTGTTGCGATCAGCGTTAGCTCGTCGTCATCTATATCTAGTGTCTCGCCATGATCATCATATTCGTTCAGATCATCGGAAATGTTCGGGAGCGACGAGTCGTCAAGATCGGGACTGTCTCTCAGAGCCCTTGCAAGTGGTCGGGTTGTTCCCTGTGCGCGTGAATTCGGATGTGCAGTAAGAGGACGAACTCCAGCGTGCGATGAAGCTTGTTTCCCTATGTTTAGGGCAGACATTGGTCTTGCTCCGGCATTGCTATGCATCGAGTTCAGAGCAATAGTGACGGCTGGGTGTTGAACGGACCGTTTTTCGAAGTAGTCCGGAGGGTCAGTTACGATTACCTTTCTCGGACTGGCCCTGGAAGTGGAACTGACCGTCGAAGGACGCGTCGAATGCTGTTCGCTTTCTCTGGCTTCGATTAGTCTTGTTTGGGGTGGCGGCGTCAACCCACTTTCTGTGCTCATCTCAAATGCATCCAATCGACTCCTGTCTTGTGAACTGGACGATAATGATCCGGCAGGGGTGAGTCCTGTGGGTGAGGGAGTTCTCTGGGGGATGTGCCTCGCAATCCCGTGCCGACTGTTTCGAACAAGAGCATAAGGTGCCTCTGATTCTGTTGTCTCGTCTTGGATCAATTGCTCAACCTGGTTCCTGGAACGCGTTCGAGTGAACGCCACAGAAGCAAGGGCGGCAGTCGCGGCCGCGTTGAGCATATTAAGCGATGATCGATCCGTTGATTTACGGCTGAGGGAAACACGAGGGACAGCCGTTGATGGCTGCGACGAGGAACTCGAATCCGGCCTCACAGCAGGCGGTGGTGAGGGGGTCGGGGACAGCATGGGGGTCACAGACGGTTGCGGGGACGGCGAACGCGAACCTGACAGAAACTGTTGACTCATTAGAGGCACTCGAAGTGTCATGCCCGCCCCACCTGTCCCGCCGCCACGTACATCGTCAGAGGCACCGTTGGCCTCCATGTTTGGGCCCGGATGCAGACAGACACAGTAGACGAATCTCGGCGCGGTGCTGAGGCTACTGTGGGGCGCTCCTAAATCCGCGGGGGTGAATCAGTCGAACAGCGTGGTGGGTCCCACTCAGTCAGCGCTTGGAATTCAAACGCCGCAGTAACTGCACTTAGAGACAAATCGTTACCTCCGAAATTTCCAGAATGGAGCACTCGCGACTGCGGGATAGGTATAAAACTCTGTCTACATAACGTGTGGGACACGCAATGCAAACATCTTCTCAGCTCATCACTCACCCCAACCCGCGATATCCAAGAGCGAAGAGTGTCCCAGCAAAATTCAAGTTGCGTTTTAGCCTGATGTGGCTAAATTTGAATTCAAATTCCAGCGAAAGGCTCACTGACTAGATTGTCTGAGGGTCTGTTCGGCGGTACCACAGCGGGTAGATTAGCAGGATCTATATAGGATTTTATTATACCAGGTGAAAAACCACTACTGACAAAGTATTACCGCAAGCTACGAGCGCAAACATGTCCAACACGTCGACAAACACAAATTATGATAACCCTGAAGCGAAGAGTTATCCGACAGAGATCTACCACGTAGCCACCGCGGAGGACTGGGATGCGTGGTTTGAGCAGGAGACGTACCAACCTGCCGCGTTTGAGCGCGAAGGATTCATCCACTGCTGCACCGAGGAGCAACTGCCTGGGGTACTCGAACGATACTTTCGAGGCAAAACCGGACTCAAGAAGCTGTACATCGATGCTAAACGCCTGCATGCTCCGTTAAAGTGGGAGATTGCCGCGTCCACGGGAGAGTACTTCCCACATGTATACGGCCCTATCAATCGCAGCGCGATTGTTGGTATGAAGGTGCTTCCCAAGCAGCCAGATCCCCCATCGACAACCTAAGTGAGTCATGCGTGAAGATTAAGAAATGACTACCACGCAGGACCCGGCCAGGGACACCGTCCAGACGGAGTGTACCATGTATATAAGATAACTTGATATGAGGACATTATATTACAATACGCTTTATGGCTTCTATGGACAATAAGTACACTCAGCGGTTAGCACAATCCATCTCACCTAGTGTGGAAGTCGTGGTGCAGGACTAGCTGCCACATGTTCCACGGTCTTGTCGAGTAAGGTACGCTGAATCGCACTGTGTGCCTTACGCAGTTTGTCAAGACGGATGTTAGCAATTACCTGGCGCACAGCAAGAACAAACTTGGCCCGTGCTGCCAATGCACGAGTGATACGATCCACTTCGATTGATTCATGGACCAAGGCTTGATTAGCAGCTGCCTCTGCGGTGGCACGTGCGACATCTTGGGCGACGACGAGGCTGAGCTCCTGTACCTCAATCTGTTCGGTAAGAAGTGACCAGTCGCTACGATTAGCACGAATGCGCTCGTTAATGCGCTTGCTGTGTAGCCGGCTGAGATTGGCAGCACCTGTGTGCACGAACTGACTTGCCTTGTCTAACTTCGCGAGCATCTCAGGATCACGCGCGCTTTCAATGACGCCAATGCGGTGAAGATGGATCCTACGATTCGCAGCCGGGAGGCAATGCGCCAAGTCCTTAAGTGCGCCGCTATGAAGCATGTTATCAGCTTGAGAACGCTCACCCACCACCGTGGAAGAACCGGCAGCGGTCGTTGATCGGGCTGAGTGGATCTCTGGCAGGTGGTCAGGGACGCGTCCACTTGACGTGGCCACGGCCTCTGAACTCGCGACTGATTGATCTTGGTTTGAACCTGAGGAAGTCGAAATCAGAGGAATGGTTGGGAGTGATGCGGCAGGTCGGTCTTCTCCCTTCGTGTCCTTCTGCTCTTGAACCAATGAGCTGTAAATCCGGACCGCCTCTGCCTTGGCAGCTGAAGCACCCAAATCAGGCCTGCTGGTAGCGTATAGTTGAAGCTGAAGCAACTTAGGCGCCAGCACCTTATTCACCTTGGCGACTTCGTCGGGTGACTTCGCGACAGCAGTAATAAATGAAGTGGAAGCCTCAGAGATACTAATTGGAAGTCGCTGATTGGCTTGATTGGCTCGCGGAACGTTGGATGGGACGCCAGAGGTGCGGTTTTTGCGCCGCTCCGGCTTTGGCCGAGCTAGCAGGTGTTTACTGCTCGTCGAAGCTACTTGCAGCGGCTCCAGCTGAGCTCGCTTAGTAAGTAAACGAGGAGTCGATTCAGCTGTGGTGGGTTCGCGCTGTGCACGGCCAAACATCAGTTCGACGAGTGGATGCCCCTCCGCAGCCGCTTGGGACTCAAGTGTCAGTGCTGCCTGACGTCGTTGTTCGCAGAGGGTGAGAGGACGGGATCGTGCAACAGCGCTCCAGTACTCCAATTCTGCAGCACGCTCTTCTCTTGCTACGTCTTGTGCACGCTTTTCTGCATTAATGTCACTCTGGAGCACTTTCATAATGTGCCTCTCATATCCCTCAGTCGTGACTTGTGTGGAGAGGCCAGCTTGGGGCTTTGTATCGGGCTCATCTTCGACCTTGGGCAGCACTGAAGCAATTGATGCGGTGACCGGCGCATCTACTCTGCTCTTGAGTCGCTCTTCACTTTGCGGAGCTACGTGGGTCGGCATCATGGCATCACCAGCATTGGTCGTCGTTCCTTCAGCGTCGAGCACGGGGGTGAGCTCTCCGGCTTTTTCCAGAAGAGGAAACGCTGACGCGATTCTCTTGCGCATCGCGGCCTTTAACTTGCGAGCCCGTGCCTGTTTCAGCTGGCGGCGAGCATTGGCCAAGTTACGGGAGAACCAACCCTTGTGTCGATAAATCCTCAAAGCAAAGTGGAGTGGGAGTGGCTGCTCCGATGACTCAAAGGCGGTTTGAGTCGCAAGACGAAAGTCACGATTCATGCTCATGGGCTGCCTCTGCCTTTGCTTTCGTCGTACACGACGCAATCTCTTGGATTCTTCTTCAATCATGGACCACAATTCTGAGAACTTGACGCCCTGCTGTTCGTCCGTTGGTAGCTCGGTTCGTTGATTCTGCTGCTGTGCCTGTTGCTGCGCCTCGATTCGCGCGCGCTCCGCTAAGAGTCGAGCTACTCTCTTCTGTTTAGGGATAGACGGATCATCAAGCTCTGCTAGAGAACGAATTTCAGAAACAGGAGGTGGGATGGCTGCAACAGCATCATGGTGCCTTTCCTCTGAAGCGAGCCACTTCTTGTCGATATATGTCTTGACATCTTTGATCAGGTTATCCAGCTCCGCCGAGACTGGACCCCAATCCACGCTAGCAGGCTTAGGCGATGTCAGACTCTCTTCAGCACCAGGGCTACCGAGGGGCGATCGTCTCGTCGGCCTTGACACCCCTCGCGAACTGGGACCCGCCGTTGGCGACTCTAGGCTGAAGCCCCCGGGATGCTCAATCGATGTTGTAGGGCTGTCTGGTCGAAATGGTGAGGCCATGACTCCGCCGAATGAAATGCTACGTGCATGAGATGGACGCGATGACCTAGGTGAGAGGACTTTAGGTGTCTGTGGTGTTGGGAGGTCAGTCAATGCGGTCGCAGACCCTGTAGCTTCTGCGGATTGAGAGACCGTGTCGGAACTCTGCTGTACTGGGTTGTCTCGAGTAAGAACTCCGTAGACGCCCTGTTTGATGAACCGCTTATGTTTCTGCATTATTGCTGTGGGGGGTGAGATCATGGCACATAGTGGCAAATCGGGCGGCAGAATAGTTGCATCGGGAGGGATGAGGTAGTATGCTCCCTTGCCTGCTGAGGTCATTGACGTTATTGAGCCGGCTCTGATGAACCCGGGCATTTTTGGTGCTCTTGGTGTTGATGGACCTTCAGGTGCAGGAGTAGAAGAGCGACTGTGAACAGGAGTCGATCGATTCGAGGTACCAGCTACGGAGGATGTAAGATCAGCCGCGTCATCTCGCTCCTCCAGGTCACTCAGAGATGTTTTGCGATGGGCATCACTACCTTGCTGCCCGGCTGCGGATACTGCCCCTGGTGGATTCGTAACCGAGTCCTTCTGTGTAGCAGCTTGCAGCTTGGTTAGAGCAGTCTGAATACTCTTCCGTTTTTTCCTCACATACCTCGCGAGGACTTTCTTCACGTTGGCCGACAAGCTCGGGTCGTTGAGCAAACTCATATTTAATGATGCATCAAGCAGACTCAGGCCCATGGCTGGCTCGAGAACTGAAGTTGGTTCGGACGCGCTACCATAGCCGACCAGACCGTCGAGACCAATTTGGTCCAGAATGGCATCAATGCTGGCAGATCCTGATGGACTAGACGCGGCGAGTGTGGGAGCTTGGTTCACTGAATTTGAAGACCGGGCACCATCCTGCGTGATGAACTCGGCTAGCGGGCCTAGTTCACGCTGCTGTTGAAGTTTTTGGAGCTGTTGCTCTCGGTATGACCGTAGTAACTGCGCCTGCTCCAGCTTTTGCTTCTCCAGCTGAAGCTGCTCTTTCCTGCGTTGCTTTGCCTTGTAACTTACCTCCGCCAGAACGTGGAGTGGGGTTTGAGAGAAACGCATCACAGGACCTGAAACAACAGTGGAAATAGCATGAGCTGCGGACTCGTTGCTGCGTGGGTCGAAAAGGGAGATTTGATCTCGAGCCGACAGCCGGATTCGGGTACTAATAACGGTGCTGCCCCTGCGTTTCTTCAAAGATCCATGTGCGGGGGTTGCTGTTGTGGGGCCTGAGATTTCGGAAGGTTTTGTCTCGGCCTTCTCAGATCCCAAGGTTTCGGAGGTTGCTACTTCGGGGGATAGTCCTTCTGATCTCGCAATCAGGTCGGGGTTCGTCATCAGCAGATCCATAAGGGTCGAGGCACGTCGTCTTCGTGGGATGCGCTTCAGTCCTCTCAGTAATCCGCTCACAGGAACAGTCGCAACTGGCTTTGGTCGAACTCGGCTCAATCCCTCCGTACTAAAGACGGAACTAATGCCGCGACGATGTGAGCGAGTTGGCGCATGAGGTGCATCTGGGCCGTTTCGTTGATCAGCTCCTCCTCCCCCTCCTGCTGACTTCTCTTTAGCTTGTGCGTCCCTGAAGAGCTTATCACGAAGAGCGAGCTTTGGTGCAAATGGGTGGAGGACCTCAGGAGTAACCTTGGCTGAGGTTGACTGGGCGAGCAGTTCGAAAGCTGTTTGAGCTCCCTCCACTTCTTGGTCCAGTGGCAGAGTGTCGCCGATCATGTCGGGCCTTGAGGCGGGACCGATCGGGGCTTCTGTTGTAGTGAGTATAGTTGCTTCCGTCGGCAACTCATTAGGAGTCTGAGTCTGATCATGTTTTGGGTCGTCGGCGGGAGGCAACAGGGCACACTCGCTTGTAGCTTGCTCGCTCTGGAGTCTCTCACTTACTTGTTTGGCCTCCTGCACGGCGACCTGAGCAGATTCCAGTTGAGGCCTTTCTGCTGGGTTCAGGTCCTGAGTTCTGGTGCTTGATGTGGACGCCTGATCGCCCCTTGCCCCAGCAATGATGCTCACCTTACGATCAAGCGATGGCGCACCCATAACTGTACTCGATCTTCTGTTGGATGCAAAGGCTGGATGGATTGCGATTTGGCTGCCTCCTGGCCTGATCTTCACCGAGCTCTGAGACGCTAACTTGGGATGAGAATCCAAGCGCTCGTCGGCTTTCGTGAATGACAAATCGGCACCGCTCTCATTCAGCACATCTTCTATCCCTTCAAACGGCGCAAGCAGGGACTTGGCTGCCGATGGAGAAATGATAGAACGGCGTGAGAACCTGATCCGGCCCGATGGTGAAGAAGGCGGTTGGAATGCCATTGACGAGGTCTGACTAACGGGAGAACGATTGTCTGTCGTGGCTTCTGAGCCAGTATTCGGACTTGATGGAACAGAATCGAGTCCGAGCGCGAGTGGAGCGTGAATAAGAGGTTCGTCTGGCATTCGATCCTTCAGCGCTCGACTGTCGTCTCCATCTTGTTGAATTAAACTCAAGTCAATGGACAAGGGTTGAGACATAATCGAGGTCCGCTGTGATTTCGAGATCTGCACATCAGGTTCCCCCTCAATCGAAGGAACTGTTTGGTTATCAGGAGTGTGAAGCGAGTCAGATGGAGCGACCATCTCAAGTTCATCGGTTGCTGCCTCCAGGGCAAGCTGCATAGCAATATTCATCCGCTTCTTGACTGAAGCCTCTGATTCTCCATCGTCAGAGTCTTCAGATGGCGCACTATGGAGCCCTTCGCTTCTGGATTCTACGAGTCCGAGATTCTGAACGGTGTCAGAGAAGACCACACGTTTAGGCACTCTACTATCTCCATCCTCTTGCTCTTCCACCACACGGTCCAGATCCGGACGCTTAATCGTAGATAATGACGCAACGTCTGGATTTCCGGAAACCTCATCGCCCTCCAAGGCATCTGGTAGCGCAGTGGCATGGCCAAGCTTACCGAGTAATGAATCACGGGCGACGCCGTAAGCTGTCTCCAAGACTAGAATACGTGCGGCAGAAATGTCCGGAGCGTCATCAGCGATAAGCTTGCGCGCACCAACCGCTTTCATCTGAGGTGTTAATGCGTCTACAACGGCAGTTGCAACAATCCTGGCACGCTTCTCTTCGAGCTCTGCGCGGTCAAGTGATCCTGCTGCATACGATTTTGCTCTGCGGTGGCTGCCAGGACTGCTACCGAAAGGAACAGAAGTCGTCTTTAAGAGGGCTGGGGTGTCTTGGCTCGACAGACGTGAGAACGATGGAAGCTGATCTGTAGTCGCTGCTGATTTCGGCTTCGTAGGTGTGTCCCTACCTGGTTGCAGTGACTCTTGTCGCTCAACAGGTGCGCTATCATCTAAGGGTGCTTGCGAAGGCCATTGGAGCTCAGTGGGCTCGATCTGAGGGACTGATTCAAGAGATAGGAGAGGTCGGGGAGAGGCGGTTACATGCGCTCGCGTGGGCTGATCCTCATGTTGCCGAGGCGAACTTGCATCTCGTCGTTCACCATGGAGCATCGGGGTGCTTCGGCCATCATTCACATCTGAACGCGACGGGGCACGAACTACTACGGACCGTCGACTTGAACTTACTACGAGTGCACCTTGAGTGAGACCAATTAACGAGCCACGTGGAGAAGCCACAGAGAGACGTTTAGGACTTCGCGGGTCCGCGGCTCGAATCTCTCCATGTTGAGGAGGTGACATGCGGAGAGAGCTTCCAGGCCGGGAGAGCTCCGGAGTTGAGCGAGGTGAGAAGTCACTAGGCAACTCAACACGTCGTGGCGAAGACAGATTGACAAAGTGGAACTCGTTCGTAGATGCGGCCACGGAAGCATGTTGCAACGCACCATCGGTGGTTACCATGGACGCGTTGATGTGACCATCACCCAGGGCCGTAGAAGTTAAGCCAGTAGTGTTGTCATTGCAACCCAGGGTGGCGGCCGCATTGTGGTGAGGACGAGACTGCGCCGTAGGACCAGGGATAGTCGCGCTGTCATCGTCATCAGGCACGTTCTGGTTATCGTCTTCACTCGAATCGTCGTCGATGGTCTCGAGAACTGATAGCAAAAGTGTCGGTTGCTGCTTTGGCTCTGGTTGATGAAGGTCCACATCAAGGGCCCGATGTGGGAGACCCTCAGTACTGCTGCTGAATCCCACTGTCGAAGCCTCGTCAACAACCAGCACAGGTGGTTTTCTGTTCCGAACAAGCTGCGGTTGCTGGGATTGGTCAAGTTGATGTTGTTGATGCTCTTGTTTCGAGGCCTCCTGAGGCTGTGCCTCATGCCGAGCGACGAGTATCTCATGTGTTTCAGATTGAGGTTCACTTTCTCGCGCGCGGTCTAAGCGCAATGACACCGCTTCTTGCTTCTCTTCTCCCGGGTCACCCAGCATCGTCTGCTCTACTGGAGAAACTGACTCGGATGGAGCTGTCACCATAAAAGGCGACGCTGATAATGAAGGAGTCATGGGAGAAACGCTTGATGGTACGTCTGAAATCATCGGCATGAAGGGTGCACGCGCCGAGAATATGCTTCGTTTGCCTCGTGGAGTTAAGATCTTCTCGTGCCCTGGATGTTCACCTACTCTGGGCGTTAGGGACTTCCGAGGCGTGGAAGTAGCACTCGCAACGTGGCCAGTTTCCTCAGGCAAAGGCTCCTGAGTGTCTGGAGTTGCTGTGTTGTTGCGATTCTCCAGGTGGGGCTGCTGCGTATCTGCGGATGGGTCGTCCACAACCGCGACCACATCTACTACAGGTTCGGTAGCATGTCCAACATTCGGCTCGACGCTACTCAGATGAGGTTGCGAATGCTCTTCGGTCGCTGCATCCTGGGCGGTGGTGGTGTTGGTGGTAGTGGTCACGGACACAGAAGTAGCGGAGGTTATGGCGGCGGCGATGTGCGATCGAGCTTCTTTCGGTGCAGGGCCTTGAATGGGCTCAGGAAGGCTCATGGATAACGCCTCCTGTTGCAACTGTACGATGTTTTCGCATAGGTTCAGCAAAGACTTTGACGCTGCGTGGAGCTCGTGAATACGTGGTTCAGAGTCTGACAGTGCTAGGCTTTGATCAAGGCTCAGTGCTGCCTGAGCTACGGATTCGCTTACTCTCGCATCGGGAAGTGACTTGGCAACCGCTCTGACCGCGGCGCTAAGAACGGGCGTCGGAGCCCGGGCATACGGAAGGACAGGTTGATCGCCAAAGTACACGTTTTCCGTTTGCTGGCTTGCTGCTTCGCTGGCCAGCATCGGAGCTTCGCTCGGAGCCTCGGCCGCAGCAGCCGCAAGTGGAGTTTGAAACTGCTGCTGCTGCTGTCTATCCTGCTCTGTGATCGGGGTGGTAGTCGGATCAACAACGGTATATCGCGGTGTCAGGTGTCGTCTAGATCGTGCAGCCTCAGCAGTAGCGGCAGCGGTTGCCTCGATGATACGTTTTAGCCGAGGATCAATCGCACGATGTGAAGAGCGGATGGCCATAGCAGGAGGTCTTGGAAAGTATAACTTGGGCTCGTCCGTTGAGCCGGCAGCTGCTGCATCAGTAGGTGTGGATTGACTCTGATGAGAAACGCCAGGTTTGGGGGTGCTGACGATCGTCGGATCCACAACCGACTTCACCAACTGTGAATGGGCCATCTGCTCCTGTGACATCGGTTTGGCCCTCCGACCCTCGGAAATGACAGTTTCGTCATCGGTCTGGTTCGAGGGTGGTGCAACAACATCACGCCTGGCATGTTTCCCAAGGAAGGTGCTGACCTTATTATGAAAGGCTACCATCTGCTCGGCCTCTGACTCGAGACTCGCGGCAATTCGCTTCTGGAGTTCTGTCTCGGCGATGAGGGTCAGCCGATGTCGCTCCAGTTGACGCGTAGCATGGTCTTTATCTCGGACGCGCTGGAGCAGGTCCGCGAGTTGTTCCCTTTCTTTCCGCAGTGCCGCTCGTGGGATCTACATACAGTCGTAATGCGAAGGGTTAGAGTTTGTCAACCACACATGTCAGTCGGTTTCATAAACGGTAAGGACAAGGCTGAGACCGGGCTAAGTCGTTGCTATGCTAGGTGTGTCATGGCGTTCAACTGGTCAGATACTGAGCATCCATATCCCACCGGCCACTGTGCTCCATTCATAGCTCAGCCCCATCTTCAGCATCACACATCCAAGTCTAGTAACGTACGGTTTCTCTAGGCCGAGCGAGTCTTGCGCCACTTTCCGCAACTCGCTGCTTAGGCGCGGGTCGCGGGAACCCCAGTATGTCCCGATTCAGCGTATCGGCCAGTTGCTTGGGTTTTCTGGACATGGCGGGCGGGGTCAGCCCGGTTTCGAGGGCGAAACGGCACTGAAGGGCCCTAGAGGAGCAGAAACAGGTGAACTGCGGCGGATATCACAGGTATATCATAAGTTTCTCTGGAATCTAATATAGTGTGTAAGTTCTTTCAACAGTCTTCTATACAATGTCACAATCAGAACACGCATAACACAACCTCATGTCTGTCAACTCGTATCCGTTGCAGTGTACTCGAAAGCGCACTTCGATCTATCCGTCCTGGCCCTGAAATCCTGGAACGGAACTTTTCCGGGCCAGGACGGATGTAAACTCGGACCAAAGAAGCTTGTTTTCAAACTATCCGGATCTCGTCACCTGCACAGCTGCTCTGGACGGATACAGTACTATGTCGTGTCAAGCACGCTGCTGAGGTCGCTTCCAGGCTTTCAGTTCCCCAAACGCTGTGGATCCACTGGAAAACAATACTACAAACCTGGAAACAGGATTCAGGAGGTGTACATACGTTGCTATCCAGGGTTGGCACCACCACACGCACCCCAGGTGTCATTGAATACTGCCTAGATATACTGGGAAGTACCCCTCAGACCACTAGAAGGAGGTAAATTGGGGCGAAAACACCCCCGCGGTGCAGAAAGACCACTCGAAACGCGGAAACTGCGGAAGCCGAGGATATCCCGCGTGCTCTCAGGGTAGAATCGCGGAGGTAACCTCGAGAAGGTGTGTCGTTGGACTCATCCGTGAATAGCACTACTAGTTTTGGTTCGATCCTGATACACCCCAACCTTGGTCGCCCGCTTACCACTACCCCAATGACCTCGACTTCCGAGCCACTGACTCTTATGGGCAAGATCCAGAAGGAATGCTTGAACATCGCCTCACTGCAGTTGAGGCTACGCGAGTCCAGTCGGATTGTCGAGGCATGTCCTACCGCAGACGAGCGCGCGCGTATTCATAGCCTGTATCTCGAAACTGTCAATGCATGCCATAGCAGGATGCTCACCTGCTTAGCAACAATCGAGGATGTGTTGAAGAATGAGGCCACGAGCGGAAATCAGTACGCACAGGTGTTCGACCTGGTGTTTGGAACCGTCTCGCGTGTGATCATGGAGCGATTTGAGCTTTTCCCGCGACCAGCCGTGGCTCAAACTATTCTTGAAAGGTGCATGTCGCCGGTCGGTCTCATCTTGTCGAAGTTGGGGAGTGATGCCGAGGTGAACTCTGTTCGCAACACAGGACTGAGCAAATCGCAGGCCTTCGCCTCGCTCTTAATGTTCTTCATCAATCTTCTCAGCCCCAATCCAGCCGCGCAGCCGGCCTCCTCCTCGAGCACGACGAAAAACCCTACAGCAACCCACCCAAACTCTGTCCTGACGCCTTCATCATTCAGCGATGTCCTTCTCTCATCAATCCTGAGTTCAATTATTGGAGCACTGCGCGCGGGATTTCTCCTCCAGAGCTCTCTCCTCCGAGCAACGTTATCTGGTGAAACCCTGCGTCTTCCGATTGCCTACCTCATTTCGCAATGCTTAGGAGTAGCAGAGAGGGGTCAGTACAGCAAAGCAGTTTCACTTCTTGCGCTTAAAACGGTGAATACCCTCCGTGCCTGGTTTATGGGTGAATACGAGTTCATGCTTCAAACTGAAGGCCAATCCCCTCTTCGTTACATGCCACCTAAACTCTTGACAAGCTGTTCCCACAGTGTACTCGCCTCACTCTTCGCAAACCATCCCATCCCAGCCAGAACATGTGAACTGCTTCAGAAGGTTGGCGCAGACCCGACTATGCGGCGAGAAGGTGTGGACTACGCATTTTTGCACTTCAGCTCTCCAGATATTTTCGAGCACGGATTACAAACAGATGCTTTAGGTCACGGGGATCTGGAGAATCTACCTCGTATCCTAACTCGCCGAATCGTGGAGGAGCTTGATCTGTATCTTATCGGTGTCCGAGTGTGGACTGGATTTATCCCTGGCATTCTGTCAACTTGTACTGTTATTGCCTCGGGTGATCCTACGAAACGTGGTACGGCGGTCGTTCAGGAAGCGCTGTCACTCTTCACGTTGAGTGTTATCAATGTACTCGGAGATCTCACACGAAGCTTAGAGTATTTGGATCAACATTGCCTGCCGCCTCGCGATGGTGAAGAGGATGCACCTGAGACTGAGAATGAGCATGGACCGAGCGGAGATGAAGGGAAACAGAATCAAACCAAAGATACTGTACATGGAGAGGAGGCGAGTGCGACTAGTGACCAAGTGAATGCAAGTATACAGTCATTGTTTTCGCGTGTACAGGTGCTACGACAGCAGGCACTAGAGCAATCCGACCAAGGATCTGCATCGGGGGAAAACCGACCTCCAAGCGAAACCCAAGCTGCTCGCACCCGTAATGCAGATCAACAGCCTTCGCGTTCATCAATCGCACATGGCGCCTCACACCCTCAGTCGCGCCGACCTCCGCTCCCGTCTTGTAAATATGATACGCCTCGTACTGTGCAATGGATTGCAGAAGCAAGTGCACGCACTCGCACCCTTTGTGAACGACTCTTTGCAATTGTCCAGACGATCGGCGTTCGTCAACCGCAGAACCAAGGATCTCAGGCAGCATTAGAACTTACGTCTTCGGGTTCGTTGGATACCACCCTGAGTTCGTACTTGACTACAGTTTCCACCGACTCCCTTATCTCATCGCTTGCGGTGGAAGAAGATGCCACATCTGATCTAACAGCAGCACCGAACTTGACTGGGCGTGCCAAGGAGCCGAAACCAGAAGGTCCGTCCTTAGCAGCAGGACCTTCGCAAGCAGCTAAGAACCTCATTGAGTTGCTTCCACATAATGTGGCGCGTGCTGCGTACCTGTTCCTTGCACACGCCCAGTCCGTGGTCGCAAGATCATTTGCGACCTTTATGGATGCGCTTATTGCTGCGACAGCTTATGATACCCGTAGTATCACCTCGCGCATCGCGGGAGTCCTGGTTCGTCAACTCACTCTTTCTTCCATTGCCCAGGAAGGAGAAGACATCGTGCCGAGCGAGTTCAAGAGCCTGTTCGAATCGTTACCCAGCGTAATCGCAAGCTATGCCACACTACATGAAGCCAGTCGATCAGCACGAAGCAATGAACCAAGGGCGGTGTACTTCCTCCAACAATCACAAGCCCTGCTGGTCGAGCGGCTTGCTGCTCTGCCGCGAGTGCTACAAGAGCAAGTCTTGGATGAGGCGACGAAGGGTGTTTACCTTCACCTCGTGACGGGTTATATTGCTATGCTCGGCTATCTTCAGAGGATTTATACGACGCCGCTTCTGTCAGCACTACTGTCAATCTCAACCCAGCGCATCACTTCCCTCAGCACTCTATTAGGAGTACATGCCCCTCGTATTTATCCGGCAGTTCTAACGTGCACAACGGTAGGCCTGGATGGTGCGCAGGCAGCTCAGCTTGGAAAGGCAATCTACGGAAAGGCCCAACTCACGGGGACCACGCTTGAGACCGCCTTTGATGAGTCATTCTGGAACCTGAATGTATCGACGGAGGATCTTGGCGATAACAGTGAAAGTCGACCGCAGATAGGATTGGAACCCTATTTCCAGATCCCGCACGCACATGCACACTCGCATGACGTGCAGAACCTGCTCCAACGCCTGCCCAGAGTAATCGGGATGTACTTGGGGCATGGACAGCAAGGAGATCGTGAGCAGCCTATGGAAGCATCTTTTCTCAGCTTTATCATCAATGCTTTCTTGTCCCAGCTTTCCCCACTCAACTCTCCTTCTGCTGCCGCGTCCGCAGGAGATTTCCTCGCAGAAGTGCTACTTGGCATCAAGGTCGCAACACTGCTTCACACAGAGCACCTTTCGCCGACAGTGAAGCAGCGAATCCATAGTTCCCATCATCTTCCCGCCTTGGTACGCGAGCTCCCACCCCCACCCTCGCTCCCACCAAGCGTCCGCATGATATATTCTCAACAACTGCTCCAGAAACTGGCGAGCATGCGTTCGCTCTGGAACGCAGCCATTGCCCCCATCCCTGTTGCGCTCAAGGCTCGCAAAGCTCTTGCAGCTTGTGCAGCTCCCCTAACATTCGCTGATATGATGAATGCAACTGTGTTAGGAGGTGTAGACCCCTCACCGTGTGAAGACCACGAGAGAGAAGCGCTGCGACGAGCAATGGAGCAGGACTTGGACAGTTCTAGCATGATTCGTAAGACTGACATAGTTCCTCTCGTGACTGGCACGGGCGCATCAGGTGTTAATATTAGAGCAAAGCGCGATGATAGTCAGAGTCCGCTCTCAATGCGATCGATTGTTCACGAGTATCTGGCAAATGCTGTGGTGCAATGCATCGGACTCAAGGTCGCCGCTCTAACCATAGGCCTCAGAAATCCGGTTGTCTTACCTTCGCAGACCGCGGTACGCGAGCCTCAGCCCGACCCCGTTAGCTTCGCCTTGATCATTCCTGTCATTATTGACAAACTAGGGTCGAACTCGGCGTTTGTGCATCAAGCCGCCCTGGCCGCTCTCCAGCGAATTTGCCTCCAGTTCGGCTACTCACTAGACGCGATCGACTTGGCTGTTTCAGACCACGCCGACTACTTGATATCGGACTTGTCTCTAAAGCTTGTCCGATATCGCTCACAATCTGAACGGATGGGAGACGTGGCAGAATCGATCTCCCATTTAAAGGACGTTGCCAGTGCTATTAGAAAAGTAAGGAAAGCTCGTAGGGCCGCATTCAAGGCATTCCTCGCAGGGTCAGCGTTGCATGAGCATGGTTTTGCACTCGGTTCGGTGAGGAAACTCGCTACGTCAACAGAACGCAGCTCACAAGGTGTATTGATAGAGAGGCCCAGTCCCGATCCTGAGAGCACCCGAGAAGCCGTCCTTATGGCGATGCGTACATGGCGAGACCAAACTGTCACAGCTCTCCTCAATATCCGGAAGCTAGAGCATAGCCTGGAAGATGGCTTGTCCATTGCTCGGGTGCTTAAAGGTATCCTTACGCGATCCAGCGCAGCATCCACAGCTTTGCCTGCCTTGCGGCAGGTCTTGATCCAATCACTGGAATTGCTCTCTGAGCACATGCAGAGGTTAGTTGTATGCCTTCCAAACGAAGGTCAAAACAAGAAATCTGCTGGTTCTAAAGATCCCTCCAGCCGGGTTCGTGTTCGTGCACAGGGCCATTCTCTAGTTGGACAGTTCGAGACGGCCTCAGAGTACCTAAGGACGTCGTCGGATTCGGAGGGCTCTGATGAGGTCTCCGCTGAATCGCTGCATCGCAAAGAAATTGTGCTAGCCTATCTCTCGGTCGTTTTGGCAGCGGTAGATCTGGTGGCACGTCGGATTGACGCCTTGCTTCCTGTGCGCTTCCGTTCGTATATGTTCAATGATGTCGTCGCTCAGGGCTTGGGTGAATCCCGAACTCACACTAGCTCGACAAAGGCCTCAACTACGAGCGCGGTTACCACAGTACACTCGACAGTTGAACTCTTTGACAAAGAGCCAACCAAAGAAGAGCTCCTTAATACGGCAGTTGAAGGAACAAGATCTCTGCTGAGTTCTGGTATTCTGAACGCACCATCCGAAGTGCCTTCTGTTGTCACGATTCGCCAAGGCAGGGAGAGCTCCAGTGCGCTCCAAGAAAGGCCGTCTGGGCAGTTGGTGCTCGCAGATTCGAAGCAGCTCATGATCCCTGCAATTCGGGCTGCGATTCGGAAGCGTTTACAACCACTCGCAGACCAGCGAATTGAGCGAGAACGTTTGGAGAAACTGCGCCAGAGCGGAGCTGGTCCCGCAGAAATTGCCCTCGAGTACTGGAGAGGCCGTCAGCGCCGGCTGGAGAAACGTTATGGACAGGATGAGACACTAAAGGTGATTGACGACAAGACACCGAAAGCTGAAGTGGATGACGATAACAATGATGCGTTGAGTTCGACGAGGACCGGTCTCCTCGTTGGGACGAGCAGTGATGAAGCGCGACGCCTTGAACTCGTTCGGAAGGCCGCGCGCAAGAAGGAACGTTTGCTTAGAAAGGGCATTATGCGTGCTAGTCGAAAGAAGCGTACGGGGATTTCCACTACTGGCAGTGATGCGGAGTCTGAGGATGTCACAAGCAGCGATTCAGATGGTGATGAGATCTTGGATTCTATGCTAAGTGGTGGCGGAGTCGATCAAGCGCGTGCAAATCAAATGCAGAAGGAAGAAGATGAGGATTATCAAGATGTCGAGAAGGAGGTACCCGAAGAAGCGCTATTGCAGCGAGTGATTGTTCACGTTCGAAGTCTCATTACATTATTCGATCCTCTCACCCTCGACAACCCACGGCTCCAAATTGCCAATGCTATACAACTTCGTGCATTGGTTGTCGTGTCACGCGCCATCGCCGCGCTCGCGGCCGCCGGTCGTGCACGAGGACTGCTACGTACTGAAAAACTCGGGGCTGGTGTGTCCTTAGCAACGGTTACCGGTAACCCTGACGCGGATCGGCTCATTCGCAAAGCTCTCAAGAACAAAGAAGCCAAAGTAAAGCCCCAGTATAAAGGCGAAAAGGTTTCTCGTCAAGAGAAACTCGCCGCTGCCTGGGGTGGACCGGGGGCAGGAACTTGGGAAGTCGCAAACGAAGACGCAGCCGAGGCCCTGCTGCAAGCACTTGAGAATTTAGACGAAGTGGAAGACATCGACATTCTGTCACACAGACAAGAAAGCGGAGCCCCCAAGTCATCGGCCAAAAGCGACGCTGACGAGGATGTGTTTACTGACGAAGAGGATGAAACTATTGAGCAGTTCGTGCTGCCCGTCCGCTGGGATCGTCACTTGCTGCCACAGGCGGCACAAATCTGGCCATACCTTCGAGCATGTCTCGCACAGCCCTTCACTACCAGAGCTCGAGAAAATCTGATCCAGCAAGCATTGCAGCACAAATCCGATAAGCCTACCGTAGCGAAACTCAAGCCGAATGTACGTTTTACTCCCGGTTATGTGGCTGCATTGGAACTGCTCTGTGTGTTAGCGCGCAACGCACCGAAATTTTTGGGCAGTCGAATCTCCCAAGAGGGCTGGCCCCACCTCGAGGAGGCCCTGCAGGAAGCTCGGATACAGTACTTAAACGAGCTACGATCGGTCGGGCGTGGCATGACCTCTAGCACAGCGTATCGGGTCCAATGGTCGATTCTGTTCGCACTCATTCGCATCGCACCGCTTGCAGAAATTGTCGCGCCCATTGTGAAGGGCATTGCAGTGGCAGTTGCACATTACCTAAGTTTTGAGTTCGCCGAAACCGAACTCCCTGCTATGGCCAAGGCTATACTTGCAGAGCTGGGTACAGTCGATATTGCGCTCGTAGGATCAATTGTCCGTCGTATTCAGTCGCGGGTTTCCTACGCAGCCCAACTGCTCACCATCGCCCTTCAAGTGGCCAACCCAGCTCAGGAGCAAAAGCAGAATGGAAGTCTGGCTGGGGCAAATCAGCTCAGTCCCGCGCTCAAAGAACCGACTGCTTTGGAGCATCCGGCCTCGATGGCATATCACCTCTCCAACGCTCAGAAATTGGCCGCCCGACGCAGAAATCGGGAGAGAACCGGTAGGAAGCCACACGTAGAAAGCGACCAACTCTCATCTCCTGTGCTCCGAATGTTTTCTAATGACCTCAAGCTCCTCAGTCAGGACAGTTGTGATCGCAATATGGTCCGAGCGGCGCTTCGCCTTCTCGACACGTTGTCGTGGCCTGCAACTGAACACTGCTTGCCGTATCCACAGGCTAGCATCCGACAAGCGTGCGCAGAAGTGGAGCAGAGCTTACGGTCGCACCAGAGTGTCGCGTCGCTTTCACTGAAGCAGGATGGCAATCACCAGAATCAGCCGGAGAGCGGCCAGATCATTGAGCTTAGAGAATTCAACTTGCTGATGCAAGAGCTAGAGACTCTCAATCGAGAGCTTCTTGCACATGACAGTGCCAATCTTCCAGCCATCCCCAACCCATTTGTCGGCTAAATTAGGAGCCAAGTTCATGGCGGCGTCTAAATCCGCTTGAGACTATCGTAATACAGTTGTTTATGTACAGTGAGTCTTTGAAACAATCGCAAGTCTACAACGTATGTCGAACAAGCGACTAGATCACCAGGTCGACGGAGTTGTGAGTAGTCTCCGGCGAAGCGGGAGACTGGCCAGCCGCGGCGTATTCAGGGAAAGGTAACGGCAAGACCGTGAGTGTAGGTGATCTTGAGTCATCAAAAGGGTCATATCGATCGGTTTGGGCTGTTTGTGATTGCTGATGTGAATGAGGTGAGAAACCTGGATGGCTTTCTTCGTTGGTTGCTGCAATCGTTTGCCCATCCAGGTGAGACTCTGGACGGTCGCTGACACCGACCACTTGCTCTGTCACGGTGGGCATCAAGGGCATCTCTGCCATGTGCGACTGCTCCGTGGCTGAGGGAGAAATATGCTGAGAGAGGTCAAATGAGTTGGTCGCGAAAACCTGCACCGAGTTGGGAGTAGACCTATCGGTGCCAATGGTCGCGCTCGTTGGTGTCGTGTGTAAACGGGCGTCTGGGAAGGCTTGGTGCACGAGGTTAGTCGTACCAATTTCTGTGGCATGAATCTGCCGAGCTCCGTTGATGAGTAAGTCAATGTCCACCTCATTTTGCGCTAGTGCGACGTCGCATTTACGCCTGCTGAACAGTCCAAAGTAGTTGCTCACCTTCCAGATGTTATCACGAGTGTCTAACGTGAGCCGAATTGGCAGAAGGGATGTTCGGAACCCATCCGCGGAAACATAGAGGCAGACCTCCTGAACGGTATCGGGAAAGGCGAGTAGGTCGAGTGCTGCAGCTGGTGGCGGAGATTCAGCACGCCTCAGCAGGGCCTCCTTTGCAAGCTGTCGCCGCTTGTGAGGTGACAGGTTTGTCTCTTGACTGGAACTGTCCATTTCACCTGTTTGTCCTCTACCATAGCCTGACGCCTGGTTCCTCGAATCAATTGCAAATAGGCATTCGGATGAACGGGACCACCCACCAAAGTCAATGTCGTATCTCGTACGAGACGCTGCTATGGACGCCACGTTCGCGGGATGGGCAAGGGAGCTGGGCACTGCTGCAGGACTTGACTGCTGGATTGACGCTGGGACTGAGATTAGCGTAGGAATCTGAGTAGGTGGTGTTGACACTGAGGTAGCAAAGGGCGAGTGCAGTACCGAAGCGGCATGTGGATTGTGATTTGGTAGTGGCGTCTCCACGGTTTGTGACATCCTCCACTGCGCCTCATCGACGGATATAGACTGGCGGGGGGGTCCAGAGCCCATGAGAACAATATTTGGGTTATTCGGTGCGACTCGTTCGTACCGCCCAACTCCGATGCAAGAAGTGGCATTCCTTTCGATCTCGATATACACCGTATGATATGGGAAAAGCTTAGTCCAGTTGGGCTGAACGATATTCTGTGTTGAAACTAGAGTATAAAGTGGAGATGACCCTCCCGATCGGACCGTTGAGGCCAGTGGTGTCTCACTCCGAGAGCCAGGGGCCAAGTTGGTCTCATGACTCGCTTCAGACGTCACACCATCGTTCTCCTCCAAGTCAATAAATTGTGCCCCAGTGGGCAGACCCGGAAACTGCGATGCCCTGTCGAACCCGCGTGTCGACGTCGGTAGATGAAGTGTAGCCTCTCCTTCCTGAGCGGAGAGAGCCGACGGATTCGGAGAAGAGGTACGATTTCCTTGTGATGTCTCAGGTGCAAACGGCACTGCTGCAGGTTTTACCAAGCCAGGTGCAGCCGTCTCAGGTGCGCGAGTGGAACTGCTTTCCAACTGCGCCACCGTTGTCCGGCGCACTTGTCTGAAACGAGTCTCCTTCCTGTAGGATGGAGGCGTAAGAATTGGCAACATCCTGTTCTCGAGATCAACGTCACTGTCTTCCTCGTCCGTGCTTGATATAGTAGCCTCTTGGATGTCGTAAGAAGACAGTGGATTGTGTGTGTCTGAGGGCAGATCGACCTTCAGTACTGAAGAGAACGCGAATTTGGACTGATTTGATTCAGTGATAGAAGGACGGCTTGCACTTGTGCTGGATGCTGGTCCTGTCGGCAGGGTGGACTGCGATTCGGTAGTGCTTCCCACCAAGTCAGGCGCACAGACTGACCTCTCAGGGGTTAACCGCGGTGCGGCCAGCAGAGGCGTCGCATACACAAGAACGTTGGGGCCAACAAACAGGTCCTTCGAAGAATCCTCTCCATTGTCGGGTTTTTCTCCCTTTCCAATGCTGATTCTTACAGCGGCACCCACCCTCGCCGCAAGGATTGGAAGTTTCTGCCGATAAAGCAACTCAAGACGTGTTGTCGTGGTGGTCGCATCTCGAACCTTCGCAGAACTGACGATAGTCACTTCGCTCGTAGAATGGGAATCAGATATCATCGAATGATGTTGGAAACCCCTGCTATCTGCGTGAAACTTTGGCGTGCTGTTGAGTGAACTTGGTAGCAATGGCAAGGTCACCGGCACGACCGCATTTTCAGTTGTAACTCGGTCATCATCCAGTCGCGGGATTTGCGCTCTTTGTCTGGTTCCTCGCAGCTGGAGACTTGACTCTAGTTTTGAACTAGGCTTATCAAACCCGAAGAAACGCTTTTCAGCCGGCGCCTTGGGCTGTTGTGACAGGACCGGTGAAATCCTTTCCATTCTCGCAAGCTCCGCCCTCAATGACAAAAGAAGTGGACTCCCGCCGTTGATTGAAGCGTCGGGTGGTGTGCTTCGAACTGCGCTGGAACCGAGGTCAAATGTGTGATTGGCTTCTACTTCGGACGGTGGAGCTGGCAACCTGCGCTGTGACTGGCTAATGCCAGTGTTACTTGACGCTCCACTTTCGGCAACACTTGGTTCATTAAACAGATATTCTGGCGCAGCAGTGAATACGCTCGAAGGTGGGAGTGGGACTAGCAGGGGGCCTGTGAGCAGGTAGGCCCCGTGAGTGGCGCCCGATTCTCTCTCACCTGGGGACTCTTGAATATGCTTGTTGAGTTCAATCAGGAATCGAGCCGTCAGTCCAGGCTCTAATTTCACCCATGGATAGAGTGCAGCAGGAGACGGTGTGTGGGTCAAAAAACTCCAGAAGCGGTTTGTGAGTGCGGATACCGATGAGTATAACTGGCTGGGAATCGGCGAGTTAGATCGCGACATGATCCTGCTCGCGGCAGCGCTCAGTGCGTCCAAGGGCAGCTCACCTGTTAACAACGGCCGATACACATCAGGAAGGCCGACCTGTGGAGAGAGACCCTGCAAGAGTAGCTGGGTCGTGAGATCCGTTGGTGGAGACCCATCGAAGGTGAAGCGTGTTTTCGCATGCTGGTCGTTCTCCCCTACCTCTCCCACACGAGGATAGTGATTGAACTTGGAGATATCTGTCTTGGGTGAATTAGGAATGTGAGTTGGTGGTGGAATGGCATTCGGTAACGTATGATCATCTCGAGCAGTGAATCCACCCAGTTCGCCCATCTGCCCGTGGAATGGGGTTTGAGTGAACGAGGCTCTTGGTGGTATCAGCATAGGTCTCGTTAGCCGCGGTTGGCTGCGCAGAAGAGTGGTCGAAGCCTGTGTGAGTACGTTTGCAGACAAGTAAGAATACTGGAATTCTGGAACGGGTACCGCAACGCCTGCAAGTCCCGCCGGACTTGGCTCTACAAACCTAGATGCGATGGAAAGCGTGGGTGAGGTAGACCGAAGGCGGAAAAGGTTGGCATCATTCGGCGCACCTGGAGTCTGTCCAGCAATTGATAGCGAGGCACGAGGACCGGGTACTGCTGATGAGGGATACGTAGGCGCAAGTGAGGACTGAGGAGTGATACCCGGGTGGATCCCGAGTTGAGCAGCTCCACCTGCCACGAGAGAGGTTCTCGGTAGAAATGGACTCGCAAGTTCGTTACCACCAATGCCTGGTTGTTGCGCGGAACGCGGGAGTCCGCGACTTAGAGACAAAGGCGTTTGCTCATTATCAGAGGAAGCTACGAGATGCACCGGAGACGCCTGGGACATGAACTGGTTGGTGTGAAGACTGGAGACGTTCAGATCATTGCTCATGCAAGGCACAGAAAGCTCGGCTGAGAGCAAATTCTCGCTTAGGACCAGCGCTAAGCACTGCATCGCTAGATTCGAGTCATGAGGCCAGATCATAAGCGCCGTGAAAAATGCCGCAACAGACGCGTAGGGTGTGCCTCCGTGGTCCAGCAGCAGCTCTTTGAAGTCCTTCACACTCGTGATGGCGTTAGGGATAAGAGGAATAGCTACTCGGACACGATGCGAGACCAGCTCGGGTCCAGGTCCTTTGGACGTGCTTTCAGCGCAAACTGACGCCGCAAACTGTTGTGCGGCTGATGAGGACACTTCGGGAGCATTCGCGCCAGGGAAAGGCTTCCCATTGTTCTCGCCCATAGAGCTAACTGTGGCCGTAGCGATTGGTATGATTTGGCCATGGTTAGGAAGTAAGGCCTGAGGGTTGGAACGGTTGGACTGACTAGACTGGTTCAACAGACTTCGCGAGGCGGAGGTGAACAGAGCACTAACACCGGCGTTTCCAAGCGCGATTTGAGTCGGCGCATGATTCTCCGCGTGTGCGTGCGCGCTGGGAGTAGTCCCTGGAGTCAGGCTCGCCTGATCCGAGGGAGTACCTGGGGTGGTCTTTACACGGTCCTGCAACAAGAGTTCGGGTGTGATGGGGTCCATAGCCAGAGTGTCCGAGGGCTGAAGCATGAGCAGGCTCGAGTGGCCCGTCTGTGCCGCCGCAAGCATCGACTGGACCGACGGAACCGAGGTTGAATGTGACCTGTTGGGCTTCATGTGGTTGTGAATGGGCACAAAGCTCCGAGTGCGCGCAGGTTGAGTAGAGCTGGATTGATGCAGACCAATGCGACTTACAAGCTAATGTTCTCAGCACAGACCAGCCGTCGACGCATGATCGTATTTACGTCCGCGTATGAAACTGTCGAATCCGTTACTTTGACAATTGGTTTTCCAGGTCGTTCTCAGCATCCGCGAGGGGCTGTGACCTATATCACTGCGTGCAGAGATACAGGAACAAGACGCACTTATTTACCAACTCAGAGCGGGTTTCAACAGTATCACCCCTTCCAAACCGCACTGCTGCCAGTGTACAGTGGTGGCTCGCCATCCGTCCTGGCCCGGATTTGAGGCGGCGGTGATATCATCCACCCTCGACAGACAAGTTGAAATTTTTCTCGTCCAAACAAACGCTCTGTAATCGATAATTTGGCTAGATCACTAGCGCAGGTGGATCGATTGAACATGGCATCTGAAGAAGGTACGTAGTAGGCATCGATTGCAACGATTGCGCAATGGCATAGTACGAGATAAGGTACTCAAAGGGGGCCTCAAATGCGCTGTGCGTAGAAAAGCTCCGTTCCGTGGGCTGGAAGAGTTGTTCAAAGTGAATATTGCGCACGGCTTCCAGCCTCCGCAATGATTCCATTAGATAGCCCTTGACATGAAACTCATGTTGCATCCGGCTCTATCCCAACCTGCGAACCTCCATCCAGAACTTTCACGCCTCTGGCGCGTCCGTCGCACGGTCATGCAGATGCTGACACACCGAAACTACATCGTTCCCCGTGACCTAGAGGAGCAGCAGGTCGAGGAGTTCAAGAACGAGATGAAGGCCGTGGAGCCTGAACGTGTTCGCACTGTCATGATGCTTGTCGTGCAGAAGAAGGGCGATGACTCGCAAAAACTGTGCGTCTTCTTCGGTCGTGGACTGGGTCAGAAGATCGGAACGGAGCATTTGAAGCAGTACCAGGAACGTATGGTGCAGGAGGATGCAAATAAGGCAATCATTATCGAAGACGGTGGTATTACTGCACACTGCAAGACAACCATCAATCAAATCAACTCTGAAGGCAAGTACTACTTTGAGACATTCAAGGAGGCCGAATTGCTTGTGAACATCACTGAGCACGTCCTGGTGCCCAAGCATGTGCCCTTGACAGCCGAGCAGATTGATGAGCTCATCAAGCGCTACAACCTCCGCAAGCAGCAGCTCCCACGCATGCAGGTTACGGATCCTATCGCGCGCTACTATGGTCTCAAGCGTGGTGATGTCGTTAAGATCATTCGTCACTCTGAGACCGCTGGACGCTACGTGACATACCGCGCAGTGATCTAAGTCCCACACAGGGCACAAAAGAGGTTCTGTGGATCTTTTTGTGACAAGGAATTGGCAAGGAAGAGAAGACGCAATGGACAGATAGACTCTGGTTAGGTTAGAAAGACACCAGTTCTCCATTCACCAGCATCTAGATTCGAGTTGATGAATGGAGGGCATTGTATGTAGGAAGTGATAGCATCTGACCCCGTCCGAACACTTCCGCGCGTACAAACGCACGCAGGCCAAAACTGCGTGTATGTGACTTGTAAAGTAGATGTACTTCACATGCATGCATGCGTGCAATGTGCGATGTGGCTTGAGAGTGGTTCGAACAGTCACATTACAGTAACTTTCGTAGTAAATATCCCTTTAATTCGAAATACTAAACCGACTAATGTAATGAAGTGCGCTTGGCTTGGATTCTGTGTATGGTTCAGTGCTTAAGCAATGCAGCTCCTTCACCTGTTGGCATCCTCAAAAGTGTCAAAAGTGAGTTTTGTGAAATTGAACACGTCCGGAGGGTTCGGTAGTCCCAGCCCGAACTTCATCAACGGCAAGGTGTTTGTCCATGAAGGTTCAAAGATAAGCGAGTCACTTCGAGGTGATCACATGGCAGCGAACTTGAGTCGAGACAGCGACGTCGTGTATGCAAAGTACATCAATCGAGGCCCCAGACACACCAAACGGCATTGCTCAATGAATGATCACAACCACCCAGTAACACACTGAGCGAAGCGAGTCAGGCACATGCCCAACCCTAAGCCTAACAAAAGTTAAGCTCGATAGGTATACGATACCTTAAAAGTAAACCAAATTGGTTTCTTTTTATCGAGGAGAACACTGCTAAGGTAAAACCTACTAATTCTCAAAAAGTTGGGAGGTTTGTCTACGGGAACGAAGTAACGCGGAGGCCAGTAACCGACCTTTGCTTAGTCTCTCCTTGCAACCACCCGGCGACACGCCGAGCGAAGCGAGCCGAGCACATGCCCAACCCAAAGCCTAACAAAAGTTAAGCTTGATAGGTATACGATACCTTAAAAGTAAACCAAATTGGTTTCTTTTTATCGAGGAGAACACTGCTGAGGTAAAACCTACTAATCCCCAAAAAGTTGGGACGGATGTCTACGGGTAAGTTCCTGGACGTGAATATACGCGTCGTGTTCGATGGTACAGTTCACAAGACTCAGTACACACGTATACAACGCGTTTCTAAGCATAGATGCATTGCAGACACAACGCCTAACCCATTCATAAGCCACAAACTGCAGAACTTAAGGTCTCTCGGTGCCTGGTCAGCGTGACCACGACTGGTCACGGCAGTGTGGAGGCGAAGGAGACTGAAGGAGCGGCACTAGGGCAGAATGACGGTGAGGTATAACTGAGGGAGCTAACTGATGGAACCCGAAACACAGGACAAACGCGGAGCAGTAAGCTGCAAATCGCTTTCTTTCTCTCCAAATACAACCACCCAGCGACATGCTGAGCGAAGCGAGCCAGGCACATGCCCGACCCAAAGCCTAACAGAAGTTAAGCTCGATAGGTATACGATACCTTAAAAGTAAACCAAATTGGTTTCTTTTTATCGAGCTTCAGTGAACAAAGGGAGAAATCGTATATAGGGATTTTTCTCAGGGACTTGTCTACAGGACAATGGATTTCGGTACATTGCGCACGATTTGCGTGGTCTTCCGCCAATCTAACGCGCCCTTTGGAGAGTGTATCCACAGCTTCCCCAATCGCGAATATTACTGTTCAGACGCTCCTCGTGCTTCGTCCGCAAACCACACGATGGTGTTTTCCGGGCACGGACGGATAGGAGCGGACAGCAGAGCTGCGGTGCTGACGACTCGCGAGGCGAAGGACATCGTCGAGGTAAGATACTCGCTCCTCACGAAGTGAATAGGTCAGGCAGCTGTTGAGGAAGCATTGGCGACAGTAAACCTGGAGTCCAAGTGAGCTGGCTGTCGATTACTCCTGTGTGCGGATTCTAACCCAACCCCTGCCTCGCGTTCATCTGAGTCGTGCACTTGAGGGAGACCAGATGCATCCGACATTCAAGTTCTTTAGCGTTTATTAGCCCTCTTGTGATCCATTCCAGCACTCATGAGTCCAAGTAGGCTCACCACCGATGTCACCTCTCTCACCCGATTTGTCCGAAGAAATTCGAGTGAATCCAATCTTGAATACTCGTTGTGAGGCGGGTCTTGCATATCAATCCGAGTGCAAGCCTACGTGGTTCGGGGTGGTATACTCCTGGCTTGGTTTGGTTGGCAACAACCGCACATACCCAACCCCTCAGCGCCTTCCAAGTCACCCCACACGAAAGACATCATTGACCGTGAATCCACAGCTCGACTGTGTGGTATTCGCTCAGTATATACGCGATCCGGGTCGTGAGGTCACTTGGTGCGCAGGGTGTTATACCCGCAATGAGCACCCGGCGCCGACGGACGACTGCTAGCTCCACTCATCAAGTATATAAGGTGATTGACACACCCATTGGCGCACTTACCATCGCCGCTAATCAGCGCGTCGTGACACATGTCAAGTTTGGTAGATACCCAGCCATCGTAGATAACGCCGAGGAGTATCAGCCAGGAACCAATGCGGTCTTAGAACAGGCCGAAAACCAACTCCAAGAGTACTTTCGCGGCGAACGCACCCAGTTTGACCTACCTCTTGACCAGTCACAAGGCACCGAGTTCCAGAAACGAGCCTGGGAGCAGCTGCAGAGGATACCTTATGGTGAGGTGATCACCTATGGAGAGCAGGCCGCGAGACTTGGAAACAGCAAGGCAGCCCGTGCGGTCGGTTCTGCGAATAACAAGAACCCCATCGCGATTGTAGTGCCGTGCCACCGAGTGGTAGGCGCCCAAGGTGCCCTAGTCGGCTTCGCGGCTGGAGTCGATATTAAGCAGAGACTGCTGCAGCACGAGCAGGCTGTATTGCGGCGGATCAACAAAAAAGGGCTGATTGGCAGCGGTAAGCATGATTCGCCTCAGGACGAGACCAAGACCCTGCGCACGAGCGATACCACAATGGTTTGCAGCACTGACTCAGCCCAAGAGCCCTGCAACGCCACCCAAGACCGATCCGAGAAACCCCGTTTCCCGTCGAAGTGGCTCGCCCACGCAGGTTTCAGCGGGGAAAGCGAGACGTTCAGTACGAAATGAACATGAAAGGGGTATTTCTTCACGAAACCCTGTACGAGACGCCTTATTTCATGTCCTGCTCGCGCAAACACACGCGATGACGAAGTGATGACGAAGTTGTGTTTCAGTGGAAACCGTTGAATTCTCTCCCTGAATGATTGAGCCATTGTAATTTCGAGGGTGGTATCGTATCCACCAGCTCCTGCAGCATCTGTCCGATTGCGCAGAGAGCCCTCTCGTTGTGGCCCATCTCACGTCCCAGCGGGCATTCGAGCGTTGCAAACGGCCCAAGATTTGAAAAATTTGCCCAGAAGCCAACCGTCTAAGAAGAAAATCCGAGGGGTTGGAAGGGTCAATTCTGATGTGAAAACTGGGGATGTGTATGGTGAGATGTAAAATTAAATGATAGTAATGTATTCATACCAAGTCAGTGAAGATCGTCAATAATTCCTATTATCTTAATGTGGGTTTATCATCCCAGAACTTCATGTGACCCAAGCAATTCGAAGAAAGATATTTTTCAGAACTCAGCTGTGTCTCTCTCGTCGTCCTAAGAAAACGGCAGAAAAACCCTCTTGAGTTTCTTGGGACGGCTAAGAAATCTTACCGCATAAGGCCGCCTAAGAAATCAATCTTAGGAGAAAACACTAGCGCGGTTTCTGGGTGAGGCTCATGAGTGCAGTGCGTGACTGACCCACCTCGCTGTGTACGAAACACTCACTGAGCCACTGTGTGAGTCCGAGCACGCCACAGCCACGGCTACGACCTACGGCTGTCGTGTGGACCTGGGAAACACGGGTCCAGATCTTGATTCTTCAACACGCGGACGCGTAGATATCTCTCGTGACGCGACGTGGCGTGAGTGATCCGAGCTAAGTCAATTGAGATACTGCTTGAGCATGACTGGCTCGACAATAGGGTGGAGTGCGGCTGAGAGCACATACCTGGGATCGCACCGCTTCTGCAGTTTCCACTTACTGACTCACTGACTCACTGACTCACTGACTCACTGACCTCCTGCGCGGATACCCACGGACCAACCTGCTTTCCCCGCTGGCTTGCCTTACCTGTTTAGTTAACCTACGGAGCGACATGGACGCAATCCTGGCACACATTATCCCCAAGGTCGTCGTGACCGACCTACCGGAGGCGAATCTTGAGTCGCCTTACTGGCTGATTAACTACCAGAGTCTCAAGTTCGAGGTGCCGTTCATTGGCAAGATGGTTGACATCCAGGGCACCGCGGGTTTCCTCTATGGTAGCATTCTGCTTTATCTCTTGTGTGTGTTCTTGATTTTCCCACTGATCAAGCCTCAGAAAACTGTCACCGAACGCATTGCGCTATATCACTTCGGCACCATTTGCGTTTATTCCTTCATTGTCTTTGCTTCGGGTTTCTATCATGTTATCTCGACCGGTCAGATCTCCAACTTTGCCAGCTTCCTATGCACTCCCGTCCCTGCTTGGCTCCGACTTGTTTCAATTACCTTTACTCTTTCCAAGATTTGGGAATGGCTCGACACTGCAATCTTCTTGTGGCGTCAACCTCAACCCTGGGGCGACATTCGTAAGATTGACTTCCTCCACACCTACCACCACGCTACGACCTTCTTCCTTTTCCTCCATGTGACCAACCTTCCCGGTGATGAGAAGGCGGGCATGATTTGGAACGGTTTTGTCCACACTCTTATGTACTATCACTACGGCTTCCGTCTTCCCAAGTCGTTCCGACCCATCATTACTTTCGCTCAGATTGTCCAGCTCGCATCCACCACCTACTGGCACTCGCGTTATGCTGACACCTGCCCGGCCTTCGCGGACTATCCTGAGAAGCACCCATTCGAGTACCTCGTCGTGTATGCTCTCGTTCCTGTTTACCTCATCTTCTTCATCAAGTTCTTCATCGAGGAGTACATCTTCAAGAAGGAGAAGAAGCCCGCCTCCACCTCTTCTACAAGCGTTGAGGTCGTCAAGGCCAAGAAGCAAGAGTAAGCGTGCTGGATACACGAAGCCGGGGTCTTTTGCCGGACACGTATCTTAAGGGTGGTTAATTCTTGTTGTGTAGTCACGGACAGTATTTATTCGGAGTGGTCAGCCAGCTCGGCTGCACTGGCGGGTGCACGAAGACAGCACTCTCAGGTTGACTTCGGCTTGAGCATATGCGTCTCACTTCTGTCTTTTCCCTATTCGAAGCTTCACTGAACCACCTAGTACGTTCTAAAAACTTTTGTACAGTTTGTTACAACATTCAAACACTGTTCAACAACGGCATCGACAACACGGCACCTGTTCTGTCAGCTCATTCGGGCTGCGGACACCGCAGGACCTCATGACGTTGACGCCCTACATGTCTCGCTAAGCTTCGCTTGCACTTTACTGCTTAGTACGAGCTATACTAGCGAATGTTCGACTAACTTATTGTGTACTCGCCACGCCAATACATGTTAATGAAGCGAACATTTCAAGAACTAGGCTTCCAGTGATTGTATGTGCATGTTCATTCTCTCAACGATCAGTAATACACGCGGCGTGGATTGCCCATGGGATTGGGCCGATTCCGATAAGCCTCCTGCATCCGTTGCCGATAGGCTTCGAAAGGATCGGCTGGTTCGCTCACGTTCTCGCCGCCACGCTTGGCTTGTCCAGCTTCTTTACCAAGCCCAAGACCCATGTGAGTTTTTCTCTGCGATGCCTCAATAGGAGCCACCAGGCCCTCAGCACGGGATCCAATTGGCGTGCCCTGCTTCCATCCCATCTTCATTAGCATGCGGAATCCTGGATTGGACTCATCTAACGGAGCACCAGGCATCCGCTTTGGGGGCGGAGGGCGCACGACTCGGTCGCCTTCTCCGTCACCCGAGGTCCTGCCAGTTTCAAACAGCCAGTCTTGGTATGCCTCGCTTTCGACTGACTCGGTAAAGGGTTTGGTAGCGAGCATCTCCTCCTCCGACCTAACGCCTCCGCGATGCTCAGCCAGAGATTTGTAGACTTGCTCCATCGCCTGGATCGCCGCCTCAGTATTAACCGTACCGTCCTCTTTGCGAATGTCTGGCTGTGCTGTTTGGGTGAAGCTGGCGTAATAAATGCTCGAGGCAGTCGGCCCAGCGCCCAGACCGACATGTCGAGACTCGTCGTGATACGCACGAGCATCTTGATAGGCGGAGGAGGTGACGAAATCCTTAAGCTCCGCGGCGTCTTCCTCAGCATGATTGCTGGCAGTGTTACCACTAACACCCGCAACCTGTCTCGAAGGATGAACGAACGCACGCTTAGACTCAGAGCCCAGACCGAAAGTAGATGCGGCCGATTCTGAGATAAACGACACGTGTGCTGGCGATACCGCTGGTTGTGGAGGCGCGGGTGGCATGGCATTCGTCGAACTAGTAGGAGACGGCCGTTTTTGGGGTAGATCTACTTGATACCATCGAGGCGGCTGAGTATTCGGGGAAGACGCAGATAAAAGGGGTGATGTTGAGTCACCACTTGATGGATTAGAATTCGCGGCACCTTGGCGGAACCTTTCCTTCAGAATGTGGCTCGAACCCAATGCTGCAAGCAAGGCTGAGTGTTCACGGACAATGGACGAGATAGGTGAGCTAGAGGGTTTCTCCGATAGCATATTGAACTCTTGATTATCACTCAAACCGTGAGGCGAAGAAGCGACCGCAGGGGAGTCCGCAACTCGACCTCGAGCGTGCTCGGATGTCTGCTCGAGTGCAGTACGCGCTGAGCTCAATGCCTTTTCATAAAGATCCTGTGATTTAGCTCGGAGCAGACCTAAAAAGCACCTATACGAGTCACTTAACGGGTCGAAAAGCCAATTGAATAGAAAAATCTTTTCTTTGAGCGATGGATTCGCACTCGCGAGCAAAGAAGGGTTATACTTCTTTTGAAGCAGGCTTAGGAACTCCAGACCCTTGCCGGGCCTAGAGTCTGTTCCTACCACAAAGTCCACGAGGTTTTCGATAGATGTACGACGCTGCGCAGCCGTGAAAGTAAAGGACTCTGAAGAACTAGAAGGAGCATTGGAAGGTGTGGAGTTCACGTCAAACACTAGATCACGTTCATGAATAGTGATATCCGCGAGTTCATCCGGGTTGCAGGCATCCTCCAGAGAGACCTGTTTGGGTTCAGTCGTAGAAACGGCTCCGGACTGCCTTGCACCCCCAGGTGTTGAAGATTCATCATTCGAGACGTGCTTGCTCACAGCAAAGACGTTGGCTGTAGGAGATTTAGAAGCGATTGCGTTTCCACCCTGGGTTAATTTCGTGGGTTGTGCCAGCGATGGAGCCGGCTCAGTCACAGTCTCTGAGGAATTTGTACCAGCGTTCAGACCTGACTCAGTATCCGTCGTCTGCGACAGAGCAGCTTTAGCTTCCGAGTCCCCACTCTTATTCGCAAGCGCGGCGCGTTGTTTGTACTCCTCTAGTTTCTTCTTCTGGGCCTCAAGCTGGGCCTTCAGTGCTGCGAGGCTCATGACGTGTGGAATCGAATGGTATAGACTCAGACCGACGAACTGGACGACCGCTAGGCCCTTCTGCGTAGCGACTTTAGAAGCTCAGGCTCGTTCCGAGCAATCTTCGAGCGAGGCTTTCCTCAGACCTGTGACAGATGGGCCAGCTCTGTGGCTACTAACAGATCGCCACCTGCGTTGTCTATCGGGACGTGCAAACTCAGACGGTGTAGCTCGCTGGGATACAGCGAAACAGCACTCCGAAAAGGTGGCTGGAAGTCTTAGAATCCAAAAGGGTCTACGTTTGTGCGTCGTGTCGGCATGGTTTGGTTAATCGATGATTACAGATGAAGTTTGTTCAAGGTGGAAAACCGATCAAGCATGTTTCTATCTCACGTCATCGTCCACAATGCACAATTCTACAACATCGACAATCGACCAAGTCAAGTAATTTCATCCACCCGAGTGGGCCGCCAAGGCCGTCTTAGCTGCGGTTTCAGCCCTGTATCCGGTCAACCGTTGATTGCTTCGGAATGGCAACGCGTGGCAAGTCTCTCCTAGGGGTAGGCTATCTGCTTGCAGTGATGCAAGGCGAATGCTCATTCCTCTGCGGAGCTGTGCTTCTCGGAGTCAAAACGACAGAATGGATACCCAGGGCGTTGATAGAGGGGATATCACGCATGAGTCGACTGCGACGAGATCTAATGGCCCCCAAGTATTAGTCAGGCACGCTTGAATCCATTCCAATCCAATCTCATGTCTTCCAAGCGAGGTGCCACTGCTCCGCAGTAACTGTGTCCAATTTGGAATATCAGTTGTGAGATATGACACACTTGATAAAATGCATAAATTCTCCACGAGTAGTGATGACTGTGGCAAGATCCAGCCCTGCAAGCCTAGGATCCTTGCGCGCCGCACCCCGCCCGCCGCGCCTAGGCCACCACACCCTTGCGCGCGCACGCGCCAGCACGCCCAGTATGCTTCGCAGCTTGATAGGTCAAAATTGGATTGTGGTGAGGGTTAATTCGGTCGTTTCGATTTGAATACTGCAACGTAATGATTTAAATTAAATATGGGCAAATTATATATTATATAATAATGTATAATTTGCACCTAAAATCAACTTGTATAAATGTGTGTATTATACTGTTTTTACTATTATCCGAGTGAAAACGGTCCAAATTTATCACTAAAATGGCACTGCGTGAACATGTCACCCGCGGCGTCCCCAGCCGAATTAGGCGCGAGTTATCACCCATCTCGGTATAACTCTGCATACTTAATCCGAGCGCGAATACCCGACGGTGTGCAGAGAAAACTCCACAAAACGCGTACGAATATTTGCTTCCAAACAAGATGTCGAATACGTCGAAAATAAGGGTTCACGGGCATATTTCACGAATTAAACCTTCGCATCGAGTGTGTGGTGTGTGGATGCGTTCAGTGGTATATTTTTTGTCCTGAACCGAACTCGAACAACGTGTGATTTGAGACGGACAACTCACGCACTTTGAGACTCCGAGCTCCACAAGGTCATTGTGTGGTGCTTTCAGGGTAGTAAACTGTTAGTGAACGATGGAAAACACCTCAGCCGAACGATGTGCTCACGATCTTTCGAAATCTGTACTCGTTATCATCCCCTTTCTCCCTACCATAGGTCAAAGACTAGCGTGTTCGGACGAATGTCCACTGTGTCTTCGGAGGTTTCGTCTTCGCTGGCAACCTTACCAGCGGTTGACATCCCATCTGACCCTCAGGCTACTCTGCACTCCGGTGCTCAGTCATCTGAGGAGGGTGAGGAACCTCAAATTAACTTTGAGGGCCCCGAAAAGGTGCTGGAGGTATGGTTTGTACCTCCTAACGAGTATGAAGAAGACAATGCCGCAGCAGCAGCCGTCGCCAGTGACAAGAGCAATGCAGCAAAGGAATCCGAAACAGCAGCAGTAGAATCCGCAGCTGGCAATCCCTCCTCGTCTTCTTCTCAGTCTTCTTCACCTCGGGACAGTAGTCCGAATCCCCCCGCACGTAGGTTCCTGCGTAGTGTTCCCAAGCATGTCTGGCAGGAAATGCTCGACCTCGTCCACTGCCAGATTTTGAGCACTATTTCGAATGATAAGGGCGATGCTTACTTGCTTTCTGAGTCAAGCATGTTCGTGTATGAATACCAGATTGTTCTCAAGACGTGCGGTACGACCACACTTCTGAACTGCTTGGGCAGACTGCTTGAGATTGCCGCAAGCGTGGGACTGACTAAGGTTGACGACGTCTTCTACAACCGTCAAAACTTCTTCTTCCCAGACAAGCAGCTCGGACCGCACAAGGGCTTTGATGCTGAATGCCGCATTCTCGATCAGTACTTCAAGAATGGTGGCGCGTACATCATCGGCCGCGTGAATGAGAATCACTACAACTTTTACAATGCAGAGTGCAAAATGCATCGTAACGACCCTGCTATGCTCGAGCGCGACAACACTCTGGAGATTCTCATGACAGGACTTGATCCGGTAGCTATGAAGCAGTTTTACTTTACTGAGGGCGTGTCTACTGCTGAGGTGCGCGAGAAGTCAGGTATCGCTGATTTCTTCCCCGGTGCACTCATCGATGACTTCATGTTCGAGCCATTTGGCTACTCGCTCAACGGTCTCGTCCCAGATGGTTACTTCACCATCCATGTCACCCCTCAACCGAACTGCTCATTCGTGTCGTTCGAGACCAATGTTTCGCTCGATGACTACACGACTCTCATCCACAAGGTGCTTGCCGCCTTCAAGCCAACCCGATTTATCATCACCCATCTGGCTAACGCCTTGGCTGCTTCGTCCTCAACGTTCCCTCGAGGCTTTGATGATGCTTCGATTGTCACTGAATTTGACTTCCGCGTGACTGATGATATTTACTGCCGTTTTGAGCACTACGACCTCTATTTCATGCAGTTCTATCGTGCTTCCGCGATTTCAGGGCAATCTACTCCAGTGGGTCGCCGAAGCTCGATCACTATGGGCAGTCGTGTGTCTCCAAAGGTCAGCACGCCTACTACTCCAGAACCACAGGCATGCGCCGCACAGGCGCTCTCGGACTTGGCGAAGTCATCCCTCCTACGTTCGAAGCGTCGTCTGGATGAGAACGGAAGCATTCTTAAGCCCCTTGCTAGCCCTAACCTAGGTGGAATGGGTTCACCATGTATGGTTGCTGCTGCGCATAATGCCGGCGTCGGTGTCGACAAAGATGGATATTTGCTCATCCCCGGTTTGCACCCCACGATTAATGCGAATCAGACTCTTGAGCAGGCCCGTGCCTTGTACGATGGCAAAGACACCCAGGCCCGAGCATCTATGGACACTATGGTCATTACAGGAGTGGGTTCCAATGTTCGCTTGGAAGCATCCACCAAACGAGTTTGTACCACCGGCCCGGTTGCGGATACTAGTGCTGCTCAGCCTTGAACTTCACAGTATTGCATTGGCTGTCGACCTGAAACGAACCGACGGACAGCGACAATGTTAATGCAAACTTCAGTCACTTGACCTCGTGTTCAATCTTATCTTGGTTTGTATATTGGTTTTTTAGTTGTGTCCCCGTTAAGATTTCACACCCTCCTGTCAAAACAGCTCTCCACTTATCCCATCGTACGTCCAGTACATCACCCCTTTTGGTGGTTGTCAAAACTTGTACTTCGTGACAAGTCCTTCCCGTCTTCGGGCAGATCAACCACACACTCCCCCGAAACACAAAAACCTCTACGGACCGCATCCATAATGTATTTTCCCTTGTCCTCCCCCTTGGACGACGTCCTGGAGTAGAGGTCAGAAGTATGAAGAATGAATACTGAGCCTTGATAAAGGCCCAAGCATTCGCAACACGTTTTCGCTCCAAGCCAGCAAACTGTCAATTCCTTGACTGGATTCAGTGCGTTTTCCCTCGTGTTTAACACGTAAACTGCTGGTTGGTAGTGGAGAATGCGTTGGCGACTCACTACACTGTCTTTCCCTGTTCGTTGTGTACTCCCCTCATATTACTTTCACGTATACTAGTAATAGTAGCCTCCTTCCTTGTGAGGACTTTGCCAAAATTCCTCAGTTTCCCTTGATTTATTCCTCATGCTGTCACCATGAACCTGCACATGTGAGTCCTTCGCATCACCAGCTTGGAACTGTGTAATACTGCCCCGCATCGAGGCCGCGCGTTTGAGCAGCATATGAGCACTTCTCTTAGCCTTACCATTCGTTGTTCGTTCCCATTCGTGGTTTCATTTGTTTATATTTTCGCCAGTGCTCCTCTGTTGCTCTCCAACGCATGACACACTCCTGGTTTGGTGCAAGCTTGGTGCCTTGTATCCCCAGCATTCTTCTGCTTTCGTCCTCTTCTGTACTTCCCCTCACCATATTATCCCTCGTTAATGCGTACTTATCAAGAGTTAGCTCTGCATATTATCCGACACTTTATCACATCACATCCTTTGAACTGAGTAGCATGATCTACTCTCGTTGACGACTGCTGGCAGATCGCCGTCTCGACTTGTGGAGCCTACATCTATGTTGACTCTGGCGCAAGACCAGTCTACCAATGGTATCGCTTCGCATTCTTTGTATCTCCGACTCCCAATGTCCCTTAAATGATGCTCCAGTCCTGTTTTAGTGCTATCGACTGCACTTGTTTTGGTCTCAAAATGAGATGCATAGATGGTGCTTGATGTGACGTACGATGACGACACCTAGGTGAAGCGGAGGTGAAAAGCATTGTAACAACCTCCAATTCGCCGAAGTGTCACTCTCGTGAGTGTGTGTCCCCGATTTATGCCGGCAGTGTTCTCATAACGCGTCTGGTTGGGTTTGCTTCCTCATATGTGCTTCGGGCATGTATTTGAGTTGAGGCGAACGAGCCAATTCGCTGAGGGTGCTCGCTGTGTGTGTGAATTTGGGATCCTCTGGAGCTATAAGTTAGGAGGACGTGGGGGTAGCGAGCAAGGGATGTGTGGGGTATTGTTGGTAGCTGGCTTCCCCAGAGACTAGCTGTAGAACGCTCAAAAATCCACTAGCCAAGTCACTGCACACCACAGCGCAATAGAGACTTGCAAAAACTTGTAATCTTCGCTTGCTGCTTGCTGTTTGGAGTGAAGTGCATTTTAGGGTGCCCTCACAAAGCTGGAAATTGACAACAGTAAGAAGTGTATTTGAGCACATACTCGCATTGTACTGAGTAAGAGAACACATAGAGTGAATCAAAATATCTGGGTGCGTCCGTGTGCATTGAGAATAACAACGTATTGACTCATACACAGTTAATATGCTCACCTGTCATGCTGAGCGAGGCGAAGTTTACGAGCAGTCTCAGCATCCTCGAACAATTGGCCACGACGACGAATTGCAGTATCGATTGGAACGAACCGACTGTGTTGTCCTGGTGCGAGAGAAGTGTCGTCCGGTCGGCGAATGGAAGACTGCGAGGCGGCGCTTAGAAGCATGTTCAACAAGATGGAGCACCTCTCAACCACGGTGTCATTAAGTGCGTATAGAGGGTCCGTTGTGGTGAGCGCGCGCTGCACGCGACTCTTATGGATTGTCAGGTAATCCGGATTGAGTACAGGTCTCTCCCAGGCACCTGCCAATGTGAGTGATGCCGGAACAAACCTAATTGGAGTGATACCAAGAGTCCCGATTCGTTTGCGGCGCGCCACCGTGGCACTCTTGGGAATGATTGCCTCAGCAATGGCTTCGCATTGCGAAGTGGTTGCAATCGCTCTGGGAATGAGTTCCTTCCCTTCAGCGCTGTCCTTCGCCTCGCCGCCACCATTGGCCATTTCTAACGCAGTCTTAATGGGGGAATTGACCTGTAGAGCGCGCTCGCACCTAGCGTCACTTGGAGGAGAGTGTGATTCTCGCATGTTATCTTCATTAAGGAAAGCTCGCCGCCACTCAGTTTCATACGCCTCCATATATGCGTCCCGATTATCAGTACGATACACCGCAGGGAGGAGATTATAGCCTGTGGCAGCCGCGCCAGCAACGAACAGTTTGACAGTACGCTGAAGAGGGTTGGTTTCAACGGTTTGCATGATGCTCTCAAACTGTGCAACAAATGGAGAACGGACGGGCTTCCTGCCAACCCACAGAGCAGCTGCTGCATCCCGATAGATCGGGACCTCAAGGTGATATGTGCTGATCTCGCAGGAGCAGGTGTTTGTAAGATGTGGCGAAGTGCTTTCTGTCTCGTGGACATATCCATGCAGCGTGCGTTCGGAATTAATGCTATTCCATGTGACATCAACTTGCAGATGCATTCCAGGTCGGAACGTGATAGGACGAACAAGAAGCGAGCGCCACCGCCGTTCTTCTGCGTTATTGTTGTGGGTGGATACCATCTTGGAAACCTCACGAACATGGGAGAAATGATCGAAGTGCTCACTCACCGCGGGGTGAACAATAGCTGCGGGATTTACACGATTCGAGAACAAACGTCGGTTGAGTGGGAGTCGAACCAATGGAGGAACGAGATTTCCTGGCTTGGACCGGTCGAAAACTCCTTTCTTGTAAGGCTGCTCAGTATATCCTAGCAAGCTCAAACCCTTAACACTTCCGTCAAGCACAACACTACCACCCTTTGCCAAGTACAACTCCAGCAAATCCCTAAGGGTGGGTGGAATGGGGTAATCAAGCATCGTGTTGCAAACAAACACAACGTCATGGGCAAGTAGGAGCTCAAGTGTAACATCACCGACATGATAAGGCTTCTGGGAGAGCACCGATCTTCGATGAGTATCGGGAGCTTGGACAGAAATATGTGTTGCTGCAGTCTCAGATGGAAGGTTTCTCTCCATATCTGCTGCACGAGTCAAATCGTCTTGGTCGAGTCTGTGTTCACATAAGCTGATGCATGAGTCCTCGACATAACTTCCTTTGGGAGGCGGCATGGTCTTACCAGAAACAAATTTGAGTTGACGATCATACCAATCACAAGACCCCTTGTCTGCCGTTGATCGAATAACGACATTCGTGATTGTAAATGCTGGGGATAGCTGGCAATTCTCACCACGATCAGTAATTGGAAGGACAACGGATCTAGTCAACTTCGCAAGGCGTTCGTATGGGGTCATGCTAGCGTACCTCAAGTCGTACCCACTTGTATCCTCCTTGTCCGATTTTGTGGACTTATCAATGACCATGCTGTTGACGATTTTTGGGAGTTTGGGTCGGACAACATAGCTAGTGTGATCGTGTTTGTTTGCATTACGAAGGTCGAGCACCTCCTTCGTGATATTGGCAAGCTGAGCCGTCGCACCTGGCGCGTAGATATCAACCTCCGCTCTGTTGTTTGCATCCTTAGCCTCACCGATCGCAACTAAGTCTTCGTGTGTCACCACATCGTCGATATGCATTATTTCCCTTGCAGCATCAAGCAGGCCGTCATCGGGTGGCGCCGCAGTGCCTCGGTACATGGCCTCGTATGCACGAGTCAGACCCCAATCAAGCTGGCGAACATGGGGGACACAGTCAAAATTTTTGTTGCTACCAATGAAAATATTCAAGATTCTTTGCCGGTGATTGAACTGAGGAGGCGGCGGACGGCGTTCCTCGATTGTGTATCCACGCTTCTCTAAGTTTGCAATCACTAAGCTTTCATTTTTCTCGTTATCCAAGTACTCTCGCAATTGCCTTTGCTCGGCGTCCGGATAAGTGGCAGAGACCATGTGTTCGGGATCATCGTTGGAGTCCGCAGCATCGCGATTGTCGTCTTTGGGCTTCGTGACCACTAGATTTGGTTTACGCCCGAATTTCTTCCAAAACCGGTATGGCCGTCCCTCCTCACCCTCGGGGATCATCATTTCACAGTCAACAGCGCGGGGAAGTTCGCAAGAAGCACACACATGCGCACTCGCCTCGTTTTCCTGCCCATCAATTTGGCAGACCCATTTGTACGGCCAGTCTAATATGACATATTCAGGGCGATCGAAGTTACAACCTGCCGCAGTGCAGCGCACCACACTCCAGTCCTGCACATTCTGGCAGTTGGGGCAGGCCCAGCGCTTAATGGTGCGACGAGTTGTCTCGGAATCCGAATCTGGACGTGCTTCACTAAAGGAGTTTTGGCGGTCGCGAATGTTGATTTGAATTCGAGTATTTGGACTCGCGGGACGGCGCCGGTCCTTGGGAGGGTCGTAAAGGTCGCCCTTCGCTGCTTTGTGCGACTGCATATCCAATGCTGAGTCGGCTGGTGACACGCCAACATCATCCTCGCAGTCGAAATCGTGCGTGCAATCCATTAGCACTGCAAGCTTACCACTTCGGGCTGGTCGGGACGGAGAAACAGATGAGCAATCTTGATGGTGCTTCTCCCAAGCGGTTAGCATTTTTCGAAGCGCAGCCTGCTCGTCACTGTTCATGACACTCGACGTAAAGCTGTACAGGCGGGGTTGGGCAGCTTGTGCACGGTAGAAGTAGCGTAGGAGCTCGGCGACCTCGGATTTGGCCAGCGCACCTCTCACGAGTGGTTTGCGATTTTTCTCGACTTCCCAACGCAAATTCAATGTGTAGGCCGCATCAACCAAGAAGCATAGGTGATCATACGGCATCAAGCCTCGCGGAATTCTGCCCGAGATCGCAGTCAGGACTTGAGTGGGAAGTCGGTTGAAGAACATGTCGTAGATGTGCTCGCCCCAAACCGTGTTGAGCGTGCGTGCATTGATGCGACGATTGAGAAACTGCACACAGAAAAGAGGGGATGCGTGCTTGCGCCACATCACAGGGGCGGACGAATTGAGCGGTAAGGGCGGAAGCCGATGCATCCAGTTGGCTTCCCGTGTGCTGGACTTGGATTCCTGCGACTCAGGGTATGATGACGTCGCGTAAAATGCATCCGCATCCGCGGGCCGGTACTTGACAGATGCGAGTGGGATCGCTGGGCGAGCGAGTTGTTGAGCAAGTGAGATGAACGATGCAAGCTGCATATCGGGACCAGCTGGTCTCTTGCGGTCGTCCCAGCAGTCTTTACGTTCGAACACTGGATGCGTGTCGTAATAGATCTTGAGTTGACGCTTCAGATAAGCCGCCTCAGCAGGGGAGAAGTAGGGCTCAATAAACTGACGGAAAGCAATGTCCGTGTACAAGCCAGCAAGTCGCACATTAGAGTAGAGCTTGAAGAACTCCTCCGCTTTGAGTGCATGCGCCGCCGCATACCGAACGATCGCATCAGCAACAAGCGTTTCGGGGCTCGCAAGGGATTCTCGGCTAAGAACATCCGCGAATGTGTCTAGATCCGCTGCAATATGAGCGTCACAAAGGAAGATCTCTTCGGCGTGTTCAGCTGCATATTGAATCAGCTTTTCGTAATATACAGAGATCTTGGGGAAGATACGCAGTAAGTCAAAGACGTTCATAGGCGACTTGGCGAAATCGATGATGTCTTGAACAAACTCAATGATTGATTCGACCTGATACATGTGACCGAGCTCGGCAAGCGCAGGGATGTCGCGGGGCTTTACGAGCGAGAAGTCGTCACTGTAGAGGACGTATAAGAACAGTTGTGCCATGTTGCGGGTGACTCCAGGCGGGAGATAGATGCGATGTTCACTGGTCTCGCGATACTTGCCCGACGCGAGCATAATCATAAAGACCGGTGAGCGTGCCGCGAGCACCATACGGTGGGCCGGAATCTCCACCTGAACTTGCTCCGGGTTGCTCTCATCAGGAACACACACGATAATGTCGGAGAACTTGCCTGAGAAGAGCAGATGACACAGACGTGTGGTGGCATTCTGATGACGCAGGATGGAAGTTGGAGGGTGCTCGTAGGGCGCTTCCTCGTTGTAAAAGAATGACTCACCCTCGGGCGTCGTGTCCGATGATAAAGTCGGAGCTGAAGCTGCGTTAGACATTCAGCTAGGAAAAGGAACAGCACAAGGCTGCTGCTGCAAATAGTCTTCCCACGCGATAGGGTCTACCAACTTCAATTGTCCTTCACTCAACACTCGCTACGTGAGACACGCAACGATGGGAGGAATGGAAGCTAGACAGGTGAGAAGTATGTTTCGTGGTTTTACGGGAGATAAGAAAGGATCAGGACGCTGCGGGGAGGGCTAGAAATACAGCAGCGCAATGGCTCTATAGCAAGCGAGTCCCGAGGCGCCGCTCATGCGTGGTTGCCGTGAGGCAGGTCCTGGCCCGAAGCATTCGTCACAAATATCTCGGCCCAATCGCTTTTGGGTCAGAATGTCCAGGCTTGCTATCACTATGGGGGAGTATACCATGCTTTGGGCAATACCACTCGAGTCATTCTGCGCGGTGTTGCAATCATCACGCGTCGAAACCCATCCTATGTCGCGAAAAGCCTTCCCGAAAGTACACTGACGAATGTCATCTGAATGGCCTGAGAATGGGTGGGCGAGGGGTGAACTCGCAAAATGTTGCGGATCGGCGCGTCGGAAATCTAGCACCCCCGATCCTAGACATGGGGTGCGGGAATACTACTCGAGAGAGCAATTTCTCTCATTGACACTGGAGTTTTGGGGACGAATATAACGGTATAGGAGCCATCCCCGAAGGCGCAAAACAGGATGTTTCGAAGGACGCTACAGCTCTTGACGCAACGCGTAGTGAAGGAAAGCACAAACATAAGCGGTTTGCACGTAGTTCCCAATGCGCGCGAAGTTTTGATCAGTTTGTACCAACGCACCATTGAACAGGCTGAGAAATATGTACGTAGATGCCACTGTCTGGGTTTATAAAGGCGTTCGCTGCGTAGAGCGGTCTGTTCCGCATTGATTGCATCCCCTCTCTTGCATGGAATAACGTTTGCTTGCGTTAGAAACCCTCCCACAAGGTTCCCTGCTCTGACATGGTTTCGTGTCTTCCAACTTGCGTTTCTCTCGCCACGTCTAGGGCACGGACAAGTTCTACAACCGCATGGTTGCCACTTTCTCGCAGGACCGCTTGAACGTCTGCAAGGACAACACCTCAGTACGTATAGCCATCAGACCGGCGCAGTAGGATTGATTATGTCGCACCGACCTTCGCACTTCATGCACTCATCGCACCCGTTTCGTTGCCCCTGCACTTGTAGATCCCCGTTATTGAAGACATCATTGGCTGCGGTCAGGTTGAGGAGCTCATTCAGCAGGCTGAGGAGGAGCTCGAACTCATGGATCTCATGAACAGTACGTCTTAACTGGAGCTGCAGCTTGATCACTTTGGCTTGCCTCCCGTACTGGATAAACCGCACTCGGTGTTCTGCACTCCACTCCGGAATACGCTTATCATGCCTTTTTTCACGACTCTTGCCCGCCTATAGACGAGTTCAAGCCCTTCCAGAAGGATCCCGAAATGGAGCGGCAGATGGAGGAGACATACAACCCGATCTTCGGTGAGAATCAGCCAGGCGGTGCTTTCACCATCGTGCCCGCTCCTAAGGGCTTCCCCGAGCTCACCTTCCCCGTCAACTACCCCGAGTGGGCCAAGTACGTCAAGACTCACGCAGAGGCAGAGCAGGCTAAGGCTAAGGCTGCTGCCGAGAAGGCTGTACAGGATGCCGCTGCTGCAGCTCCCGCAGACAAGAAATAAGCACGCGGTGAAACAAGGTATTGGCAGAAGAACCAGTTGTATGACTAGTTAATTAAGGATCACCACCAATCATCATTATTATTCGGATTCCGTATCAACTTCTGACCCACCCAAGCAAGCAGGCAAGCAGGTCGGAGAGTGCTCCAGAAGAATTGTACAGGCAACCACTGACTTGCTGGGTAGCTCCCTCCTCGGTTGCAATCTGGCTAGAAGCGATGCGAGTCATTCAGAGCGTTCTGGGCGGGAGCTATGAAGTACTGATGCGCATGTATATCCAACGCGGAGAACTTTGCCTTCGACTTTCCTTTGCGCGGGAAGGCACATTGGAAGACACAAGAGTGCCATCTCGTGTTCGTACATATTATAGTATAAGCTCCATGATCACATCAGTAAAATAATTAGCGTAAAGCATTTGTTATGCTTGTTATAGCATGTGTTGTTGAGTTCAGCTGCATCATCTTGCGACAATCTCACACTCGACCCTTGAATCCTCGAGCCACGTGGGCCTGCGCGTCGCGAGAGTGGTCTTGAGCGAGATTTTTGGCCCTCCGCGGGTGGATGGAATCAGTCAAACCGAGCAACCGGTGCGGACTTTTTGGGCAGGTGTATTGGCAACGAGAGTGAGTGTTTTCCTGATTAAACGTTATAGTTCGATTGGTTTGTACAGTATGTATCGCGTATGCTACACCATTCCTCCCCGAACCCGTGTGCCTGCTCGTACCAACGTGCACTAACAAAACAACGTGCCTGTAACGAATCCAGATATGCGTGGAGTGGTGCTGGATAGCAACCCTGCCCACCCCGAGTGGTGTAAAGGACTTAGTATTCTTGTGGATCTGTGTCTCACACTCAGCTCTTCCAATCCCTGTATCGGATCTTAGGCGCTGTAGCCACCGACGCGTCACCCTCGGACTACCGCACCGCAAGCCTCGCCTGTGCTTTCACGTCGGTGATCCAGTGAAACAGCGACGCCCTACGACCCTGTGACGCCCGCGGCCCTCCCGCAGCTTCGGCTTGTTCCGGCTTGTCTCGGCTTGTTCTGGAGCGGGCTCTGCACTCCGTTGGATTGTTGGACTGCCGATCCCGACGCGCAGCTGGTGTCACACTATCAGGATAGGTGAGGTTAGGATTGGTTAGGTTACGACGCGACGGGTGTCATTACCAATATCTACCCCACCACCATGCTTGGTTTCATCTACTCCGTACTGTACTACGGCGTCATCTCCGTGGCGCTCATCTCGGTCCTTTCACTCCTCGCCGCGGAGTACTTGGGCCGTCGATTTACTTGTGTATACGATGTCAAGCGACTCGCGAAGGAACGCCCCAAGGGCGAGAAAGCACCCAATGCGATTGTTCTGGGTGGTGGTCTCGCTGGCCTGATGGCTGCTCGCGTCCTGCTTGATCACTTTGAGCATGTTACCATTATTGAGAACAGCGAATACGACAAGCCCGAGGAACGGGTGCGAGGTGCCGTTCCTCAAGGTGCCCATGCTCATATCTTGCTCGCCATCGGCAATGCCACGCTTCAGGCACTATTCAAGGGCATTGAAGAGATCTACAAGGCTCGAGGCGGGCGCGTTCAGGATCTCGGTACCGCAATGCGCTGGTTCTACTGGGCTTCGTTCCGAGTCCGCTGCCAAATGGACTTCCCATTCTGGTGCTCCACACGTCCCTTCCTGGACAAGCTTGTTCGCGACGTCTTTTTCCAGCAGTATGGTTCTCGAGTCACGGTGCGCTCATCTGTGAAGATTACTGCTCCGGTTTTCTCAACCGACCTGCCGGATATTCATGGTAAGGAAGGTGCCTTCTCAAATGTCAAGGTGAAGGGCCAATATTCTGGAACCGTGCCATCCCGCGATAGCAATGAATTCCGCATCGTGGGAGTTCGAATCAAGCCCAGAGGTGCTGGTGGTGCTGCTGCAGCTGAGAAGGACTACGATGCAGGTATTGCAAGTGCTGATGTCAAAGAATCGACCGCGACGGCTCAGGGTGGTCCCGCAACGGTCTTCACAATCCGGGATGATGACGATGCTCTTGCTGTTCGTGTCGCTAAGTCCAACAAGGACAAGGCCAATCTGTCGATAAAAGAACGAATTGCTGCATGCCAGTACATCACCAAGCGTATTGAGGACTATGCCGCAGACGGTAAGTCGGGTAAGGACATGTCAACTACCGACCCCGATGAGGTCTTCCTCGGTGATTTGGTCTTCGATGCCACTGGTTCTAACTGCATTTCCGAGAAGTGGGCAAAACAGTGGGGCCTCAAGGTTCCCACGTCTGAAATTCGGGCCTCGAGTATGTACGTGTCTCATCTCTTCGAGGAGCCCGAAGGCTTCGATGCGGATTGGATCTGCGCCGCCGTATACCCAACACCTGGCTACTCTAGTCGCTTCGGCTATCTGATGCGCGTCGAAAACGGTATGTGGCAGGTCACTGGCATGGCAACCGCTGGTACTACAGTCGACAACTCATCGGTCGAGGGTCTCATCGACCATTTCTCCAAGCTTGATGATCCGTTCATTTATAACATTCTTACTCGCCCCAACCCTGTCACGGGCAAGGCACCACGACCCGTGCCTGGTGAGAAGCTTCACACCTACTACCCCAAGGCATACGTCCGTCGACACTACGAACTGGCTCCCAACTGGCCCGAAGGTCTGGTTGCAGGTGGTAACAGTGCATGCGTCTTCGATCCTATGTACGGTCAAGGCATGAGTGGTGCTGCCATCGCGGTCCTTTCTTTGAACTACACGCTTCAGATGAAACAATACCAAGGCGCGTCTGGTCTTTGCGCGAACGGTTTTGCGCGCACCTACCATTCTATCCTCGCAGATCGCCTGTTCTTCCCTTGGACACTCTGCGTAGGTGAGGACTCTCGATGGGCTCCCAAGATCACAAGTTCTGGCCCTGAGGCACCCGAGGAGCTCAAGCCCTTCACGCGCGCTTTGAAGTTCTGGATTCGACAGGGTATGTGCCTTGCCCACCAATACCCACTTGCTCAGCAAACCGCCATGGGTATTATGAATATGACTGTTAGCTTCACATCTCTGCTCTACCCGCCCCTCGTGTACCTTGTTTTCAAGAACATCTTCCTCGAGACGTTTGGATTGATCGAGACACCCGAACAGCGCTTTGAGAAGATCACTGCCACTAAGAAGAAGCTTGGTGGCGATCTTGAGTATGCAAACTTTGTATACAAGTCACAGCAAACGGCGTAATCTACTTAGCCCAGCTCTAACTAGGTCCGCATCGGAACTACACTAGCACCTCAGCATTGAAAAACAAAACCCAAGATCACTGAATACACAAGCACGAAGTAATTTCCATCTGTCCGGACCGCTACAATCAAGGCACCTGCACTTGTGAGCAAATCGATTCATGGTTGCTATGATACACGAGCAGCCATAATGACTGCACTAATTTTCTATTGGTGAGCGAGTCGCCCGAGATTAACCATCGTGTGGCTGGGTTGAGCCCAGAAAGGCTAGGACAGCGCAGAGCATAGATGACAAGAGAGGGCTCGTCACCCTTTGACAATGCGATACTAGATCATGATATGTCGGAGTCTCTTAAAATCTCTCAGGTTCTACGAGATTCCACAGGAATTGGACAAGAGGGGGGAAAGTACAAATTACAGCTTTGGTGGGAAGCAACAATAGAGAAGAATCATGTAGCACGACAATGAAACTAGTAGTATGGTGAGTTGGAGATTAGTAGGAGATGAAGACTATCCAATTTGGCCTAGGTCAAATTGCACTCTTGAGGAAGGGAGAAGGTTCGATCTTGCTATCTTACACAAAGCCCATGCTCAAATGCGAAAAGCTGTACAATCGGTTGTTTGTGTGTTTGAAGACTCGAAGAATGCTTCGAAGTCGTCATGTTCTAGAACCATACATTACTGCTTATCTTCGGTAGTAGACTGCTCCTTGGGCTCACGCTCTGCGCAGTTATACCTAGGAGTCTGGATGAGGGTCGACTTACCACAGAACGTTGCCTTGCCACACTTGGAAAGGGTGTACATGACCACTCGTCGGAAAGCGGCCTTGTGGGGCAGGGACCAGTCAACGAGAATGCTGGTGTCACAGCCAGTGATTTCATCCTTCTCCTCCAACTCGCGGTATGCTTCCTCCAACTGTGCCTCAGTGGTGAAGATACGGCCATACTCCTCAGCGTTCAGCTCAGTTGCCTCCTTCTCAGTGAACTCGACCACAGGCGATTTCCTGATGCCATCGACAGTGTCAGCAATCTCTTCGAGCACATCGCGAGTGCAACCAAATTTGTTCCATCGGATGACGCAAACAGGAGGTGCACGACCAATATTCATGTCATAAAAACCTCCCTTTCGTGAGCCCAACCAATCGATGAAAAGGTGGAAGTAAACCTCGTCGATACCATCAAGGTAGGCAACGGGAACACCCTCCTCTGCAGGGCGCTGACGCAGGGTGGTCATACGGTAGAAACAAGTCTCGGGTGCGACATCGAGATAGAGTACGCAGTCAACCTTGTCCGAAAGGGACTCAGGGAAGCGCTCGGTGCAGACGCTCTTGTATACCTTCATCTCGAGCTCCGAAATGTTGTTTGACTTGAAATTCTGAAGAGCGAAGAGGACATCACCCACAGCACCTCGATCAAGGAGAACGAACTTATTCTCCTGCTTCGCCTGACGATATGCCTCATCCATTTGATAGATGCGGGTGGTCAACATGTACATCTGGAAAGCGAATGCATACTGAACTGGGTTGTTGTAGAAGACAGCAAGGAATTCATTGTTAACCTTCTCACCATGAACCACGCTAAAGTTGGAGTCCTTGGTTTCCTTTGCGCTGAGCTCAGAAAGGTGACGAGTCAGTGTGCTCTTACCGCAGCCGATGTTACCCTCAACCTCGATCACCTTGCCTGCGAGACGCTCGAAAGCAGTCTTTTTCCTTGATTCCACAGTCATTGCGGCATCTGATGCGCTCTCTGACATGTGCTCGGTGGAGCCAGCACCTGCGGTCTGGGCATGTGCAGGAGGTTGGAAAGAGCGAGTACCACAAACGAAAGGAGTACCATCTTCAGCCTCACAGCCGACCGTGCAGACAGGGAGTGATTCAATGGAAGCGCCCTCAGAAGGAGTGAAGGATTGATTCATGCTTTCGGCGCAATCGGTCTGAACGAATGAAACATCAGAGTCAGACCCGCTCAGATCCTTCGAGAGGCGGGATGCTGTGTCTGGGCTATAATGGATAATGCAGGGCGCGGCGCAAAGTGAGCTACTTCAAGTTCGTATTGGGTTAGTCTGAGGCGATTGGGGCTAGAGAAATTCGTTAGCGGCGCTAACACTCGCACAGCGCCATCAAGACCGCGGGTTTCAACTCATATCAGTAGATACATCAGGGACAAGCATATTGCGGCAGCTCAAATATCCGAATGGCACTGCGTCGATATAACCTACCTTAATCCCCTTGTACGCTTTGTGATGGTCGCGATGGACAGGTTGAGTGAGGACTCGTGCTTTACACCGGGTGTGACGATGCTCGCAGGGGCTGCAACCGTGGACGTAGAATCGAGAACAGACGCCATGACTTTGTTTCGGTCTAGATGCATTGAAGGAAGACGGTGAAAATGATCAGCCCGAGAGTGAGCCAGTTTTCCCGCGAATTTGCTCTCCAGCGGACTCGCGGGGATTACCACGCGCAGGACAGAGTGCCGGCGAGAAATACAGGTAGAAACTGATACCAAAGCGTGATAAGTACAGTATGCAGCGTGTATATCGTGCATGCACTGTGTAGATCCATGTGATCTTAAGCATAGAGAGCATTGGTGCGAAGACCCGCCAAGTAAAATTTAAACAAAATTATGAATATATCTCATAATCTAATCATTAAATTAGTATATAAAAATGATATTTTACAAGATCTACTTACATATAAGTGAACTAAACGCTCTTGAAGCCTGCGCAGTGCGACACCAGGTCAAAACAGAAGCGTTGAAATGCCTCAGCATTCACTTGAGTTTTCACCAATCACCCAGGGTCTCTCAGTGCAAAATTCAAATTTGGGCGCGCAACCAACGAGAAAACGAAACTAGCCTACCCAGCCTTTTAGCCGGATGCGGTTATAAAAGGAAGTCGGGCTCGGGCTCGGGCTCGGGCTGGGGACTGGGGCGCGGGATTCAAATTTGAATTCCCGGGCTGGCTCACTGACTGACTGGCGGTGATGCTGGTGATTGTGATGCTGACGGTGATGGTGATGACGATGAACCAACGCGCTAGCTCGTCAAGTCGAAATCTATACCAGTACTATCCATCCACCCAGACGAATTCACCCAGACGGTCGGAAAAGAGGGGCGTGAAAAGTGACATTGTGAGTTGGGTGCTGGACTTGGTTCTGGTCGGATTGGGCAGCTAGTCTCGTTCTGGTGAGATACAGCAACTCAGTGGTTTTCACGTGAAAAGGCCGGAAGCAACTCAGCCAAGTAGGCCGAAAAGTTGCATCGGACCAGTGTCAAGATCACCTCAGGCGCCACTCGCAGGAATCTTGGGAGGGTGAGTGATTGAGTTCTGCCTCGTAATACATGTAATAGAGGGCTCTGGAGTAGATTTACAGACCCCGCAAGCGAAACTTCTTGAAGCTCCTGTAAATCGTGAGATATCCCCCGCATGACAAATGATCTGATTTGGCTGGCACCCCTTCGAGTGCGATTGCGACGGTGAACAAGCAGCTTCCTCGAACTCATCCCATCATGGTAACTTCTGCAAGTCGCTTTGGCTTGAAAACGGCGCTGTTCCCAGGGTATCACCGCTAGCAACCGCGAAACACCGCCTCTGATCAAAGTCCGAAAGGGGCAAATTTCCAGCCCAATAACATGTCGGATTTTGGGACGTCTCGGACTTTGGGACACGAGGCCATGAAAGAATTTTATTTTCTCGCTGGCACTTGACCGTTCCATCGTATCTTTTATGTGCTCCCGGCAAGCATTGTTGATCGAAACAGCTCCCGAGTGAGGTTTCAACCGTGATGATTTCGTATTATGTGAGGGCTTGTAGAGGGTGCATACGTCGTGCGTGTATGCAACGTACCTCTGAGTCTTCATCCTCGTGTGCCTGGTGATGTGACCAGGCAGTACTCCGGAACGACCTCAGACTGACCCAGATCGACGCGGGAAATGCATTCGACGAGTGCCAAAAAGGGCTGAAATGATTAGGAGAACGAGTGTAGACACATGCCAATCGAGTGTAGACATGTAGAATCTGGCTCGACTACACGCTTCCTTGTTGACAACCCATTCGAACGCGCATGGTATCGATGCTGCGTGATCCTGGCCAGAGACCCAAACTCAGCAAAGAAGTCGTGTAGTTGCAATTCTGGTCGCGTGACTCATTGCTTGGTATGCGCGTGTGTGGCGTGTACACGAGACTTCTAACGTGCGTCAGCATGTCAAAACAACTTCACTCACGCTGTCCTTCCTGCCTACCCTCCAACTACCTGGGCTGCTTACCTCACTCCCCTCTAAAGTATGTCTGATATCCCATCCAACGCGAATCAGGGCTGTGTTGGCCCCGCGTCTGAGCTCGCAGGACGCGTGAGCGGCTGCTCGGGATGCCCCAACCAGGGAGCTTGCTCCTCTGGAGCCGCTCGCGCGGCGATGAACGCAGTGGACCCCGACGTTGCGGCGGTCCAGGAGCGTATGGCGAACGTAAAGCATAAGATTCTTGTGCTGTCTGGTAAGGGTGGTGTGGGTAAATCGACCACGGCTTGCCAGCTGGCTTGGCTCCTGTCTGGACTTGAGATGAATGTTGGCATTATGGATATTGATATCTGCGGACCCTCGGTTCCTAAGATTCTTGGTGTGGATGGACACGAAGTCCGACGTAGCGGCCTTGGATGGTCTCCTGTCTATGCGGATGAGCACCTCGGTGTGATGTCAGTTGGTTTCATGCTGGAAAACAAGACCGATGCTGTCATATGGCGCGGTCCCCGCAAGAACGGTCTCATTAAGCAATTCTTGACAGAAGTCGACTGGGGTGAACTCGACGTCCTGCTCGTCGATGCACCTCCGGGCACATCCGACGAGCACCTCTCCATCGCAACTTACCTAAAGGAGAGTCAACCCGATGGCGCGATCATTGTCACGACCCCACAGGAAGTTGCGTTATTGGATGTCCGCAAGGAAATCACATTCTGCAAGCGAGTGGGCATTCCCGTGCTTGGTGTGGTCGAGAACATGGCCGGTTTTACCTGCCCTTGCTGCCGACACACCACGGCCATATTCGCACCTACATCAGGCGGTGCTGAGGCCATGTGCCAGGAGATGGGCGTTGCATTCCTTGGCTCCATCCCACTCGACCCCTATTTGATGCGGGCGTGTGAAGAAGGCAACAGCTACGTGACCAACTACCCAACCGCTCCTGCTGTTACTGGCTTTGTTCAGGTCGTGCACAATCTTTTCGAGCGCACACCCGAACTGGCCGAAACCGCCGCACGAGTTCGAATGACCGAGCAGCTCCAAGAGTTCCTGAGTCAAGTCGGAAGCAAGACCGAGGGTGCTGAGGCCGCTGGCACTGAGGCCGCTGGTGCTGAGGCTGCGGGTGCCACTGCTGCTCTCGATGCTGAGGAGCAACAAACCGTGCAGCATTGAACGCAGCGAGCGTAGTCAACAGTTGGGACCTGGTCGATCAATTATTCAATCAAACCATCAACTGACTAAAGCTATGGATCCCTACGGCTCTCAGTGTTCAGCTTTGATCTTTTTCCATCTCACTCGAGTAGATTGGTGTGTTATTATACAAGTTCATGTCATACCCAACTCAATCTTGACTGCAACAAATACTCTCTACTTTCAAACCTATTGTAAACAACTGTCAGATTCCCCTCTGGTTATGACGCCTGCAGTCGGACGTGCATCCTATCGTTCTCTCAAGTGAGTGGTTGCCCAGGATGCATGCGCGACTCGACCCACCGTCGCTCCCAGTGCATTCGAATCGAGTCATCCCTTGTTTAGTTATTCCATTTACGAGTCAGAATGTATCTCGTTCAGAAACCTGACTGAACAATAAGTGAGTTCTAGCAGTTCCACTCCCCTTGTTCTCCGAATCTTGCCCCTTCGTGATTACTGACACCATCACATTTGATTTGTCGCACATTATTAGTCTCATTGCAGCTACTTCTGTTTTGCCGGCTGTAGCGTCACCACACTTCTCCCATTGACGCCTGAAATTAGACCCCCCGAAAGTCTGACAGGAAACCCCATCGGAAGACGCTTGGGTCAGGCATTTTTCACCCAGAGAGATGGACACGAAAACTCTGAAGGCTTGACCCTTTACTACTCCAACACCGGCTAGAGAGAAACACTTGGAAAGTCTGCTCGAAACAGGGATAACACAAGATGCTTAAAGACTAGACTGTAGAAGTCTGGACTATTGGGCTTCGCTGGCGATGTGATCAAGTTTCTCTCACCCTGGCCCGTCTCGCGTCAACCCAGCCTCTGATTGCTGCGAGACAGTCATATCCCTGCACTTTCCATAGAAGAGCTCCGCGTGAACGTTTGCTTCTGTTCAGATACGTAAGTATGTTTTCGGAACTCAGACTTCCCCTACATCGCGCCTATCAATCCGCACCATCATGATTGGTATATTGCTCCCTTTGTGAGAGGGCTCCTCTCTAGACGATGGCATCTCCCAACATAGAGTTTGCATTCATTGAAATACATGAGAACAGAGGTCACAAATTCTCTCATCAGCTAGTTACTAGTCAGGGTCGTCTCCCCCCGTCCCTAAGTTTCCAAATTCTTTACTGTAGTGTTAGTGTAATGTAAATGACGTGAAAAATCCCGTCTTCAGCCGTCGTTGTCTACTTCTTCTTCATCCTCTTCGTCAAATCCCTCACCATCCTCTTCGCCGAAGCTCATACCGTCTTCATCTTGCTCTTCGTCATCGGACTCCCAGCCAGAGCCTCCAGAGTTGGTATAGTCGACAGTGTCAAAGTCCACTCCCCAGCACCTCTGATACTTCTCCACATTGTCCCTCTTCTGGGGCTTGTAGACTGGGTTCCACTTGGTGAAGTCCACAATAGGAGGACGATCGGTCCATGCCGTGCGCCAGGAACTGTCATTCTCATCTTTTGCAAGATTTGCAATCGTATGCTGGCCACACGAACACACTAAATATGGATGCTGAGAGGCTATCTCCATCTCCTTGAGGAAAGATTCATCTGCAGAGACATCTGTATACTCGGCCACACAAAAATCGTGTTTCTGCCCAAGACCAATAACGCGCTGCAATGCGAGAATATCGTGATAGTCAAACTTCTCATCTTCTTCGGGATCGCGCTCAATCAAACGCTTCAGATCGATGCTCCAAATCTGCACAAGCATTGCATGGCCGTTGGAGACCACAAGTGTTGAATCATCCGAAGTCAAAGCCATACATGTAATGCGGTCGATACCTGTCACATGGCAACGGAATCGCTTCGTGACGCCATCCCATATAGTGAACCCGCACTCGCGTCCATTTGAGGCAAGAATGAATCGACCATCCGAGGATACACACTTCATCATTTCAGGCACGCGATAATGCGACACCAGACCCTTGCGTGCTGGAAGGCCGCTTGACACCTTAACCGCGACGGAATGATCAAGGTAATGACCATGACAGACGATAAACTGATCATCCTCTGTGAAGCGAGCCGTGATATCCGAGGTGACGTAAAGAAAAGTGGGTTGGGAGTGGCTCCACATGTTCTCCACGACGGGGCCACTCGTGTGACCATTAGGAACGGCTTCCCATTCCCTTTCTGGCTTGAACGTCCTGGCATTCAGGCAGTCCATGACATCCCACAACCGCATGTGTCGTCCTTCACCCGATAGGAGCTTCCTGCCATCGTGCGAGAATGCGATCGATGCACGGTAGAACTTGTGGTTCCTGGGCTCTTCTGGCAAATCAAGCCGATGAAGATCATTGATTTGTCGAGAGTGGGAATGATTATCACCTCTGACCTGCTCCTGTACCACGCCCAGGTGTTCACCCGTAGTGCGATCCCACAAGTGCAGAGCGTTGGAGCGCGTCACGAGCAGCGAGCCGTTAGGGGAAATTGCAAGAGCTGTAACATGCCCCGGACTCCTGATGCGACTCACACCGTTGCTCTTGTGCGCGAGGTGGTGCTGGAACCGGCTCATCCAGTCCATGGCGCTTGTCGTCCAAATGAAGTGCGCGTGATAAACCGCCTCGGGAACATAAGCACAGGGGTCAGGCAGAACCACCGCTGCGCTAAGATAGACATAGTTACCATCCGGTGAGACAGAGGGTGCAACGCTGTTCGTATGATGGGGTAGCTGTCCATAAAACGGTTTCTCAGCGGCACCTTCATTCCGAAGTGCGATGCGCTCACATCCAAGAAGAAAACCCTTCTTATCGTAAGCCGCGTGGCACATGGCTGCGGGGACGATCTGAACCGTTCCTGATTCAATGTCACACACAGCGAACTTTGTACACCACCACATTTCCGCACAGATGAGCTCTTTGCAATCGGGTGTGAACGCTAGATAGCTCCTTCGGAGATTTGTAGACCGTGGTCGAAACACGTCTACCTCGAACGTTGCGCTTTCCTCCATTGGTTGCTGCGAGTCGTCACCGTCTTTGTCCAAGGGTCTGAGTTTCCATACATGCACTACATCATCCACTAGAGCAGCCACGTACAGGCTATCGCGAGATATGGCGAGAGCGCCCACTGTGCCGTCCAAGCCTTCGGTTTGATAAACGCGATACTCGTTCTGGACGTCAAAGACATAGAGGGGAGACCTATAGCTTATTGCTGCCGCGATGAGGTAGCGTCCGTCAGGAGTATAGGCTAGATAGTCGAGGTTGTACAGCACTTCAGTCGATGGTACAATTATCTCTATACATTCGCGAGTGTCTACATCCCAAATAGCGAGCTCTGTCTGCTTCACACCGACCATTGCGACGGTCAGTTTAGTGCCATCCGGCGAGAAAGCGAACGCAGTCACAGTGGGAATGGGCGCTGAGTTCAACTCGGTGATTTTTCTCTCCGATGGTTCCGGAGCGTCAGCGACTGAGCCAATGACAATAACTTGCTTGTCGGTCGTGCCGGTGGTGGGCCAGATAGTTTGGTCGTTGGCGTAATGCTTACTATCTGGCGACCAAGTAAACGCAATGTTAGAGCCCCTGTTCTTTCTCCATGGCATGAGACACTGCACCAAGTGTGTCTTGGCACCGCGAAGATTCGTGTGTCGGAAGCGACATCCATGGAAATGCGTCCGGAACAGCGACGTGTTGGATAGGTCGGTGTGGTCGAAGAGTGTATCCGGCGCAAAGACAGCGCAATTGAGGTTTGCGCCTGGAATGCGACAGTACGACCAGTCTCGGTATTTACAGAGTTGGAAGTCCAGCACACCGCATAAACTGCCATAGTTTAGAAGACTGATTGCATTGCTTGCTGCGGTGACGAGCTTGGCATCAAGCTCAGGGTCGTCGTGAATCTTTGTGCGCGTGCTGAAGATGAGATCGACATAGCGTTGGATGGGAGTCGTCGCATCACCCGTTCGAGCGATTTCTTCTGCAATCTGCTCTGCGTGCTGCAGCAGGAGTTCCTGATCATTCGTGAAGAGGGTGTGACCAAGACGTTCGATCAGGTCCAAAAAGGAGGCGTGTGTTGAGGTTGATAAAGGAGTTGAGGTTGATGATACCTTCTTCTCTGCCTCTAACTTCGTCTCTTGGACCACTACCGGCAGCATGTGCGTGGTGGATGGGTGTGTGGCGAGCGACTGCATCTTGGTTTCGTGATCGGATTGACGTGCATTGATAACTGATATGGTGGTATCCGGATCCATTCGCTTCTGGGCTTCTGGGAGAGTCCCTCCGTCAATCTGGCGGGCAAATGTGACTCCTTTGCGGAATGCATGGACTTTACTGACAGTTTTCAGGCACAGGTCTATCAAGTGTATCAACCGGGATACAGCAAAGGCACATATTTGAGTGTCGATCAATTCAGTCATGATCTCGCGCGCATGTTGGCATGTTGGCATGAAGACAGTTAGATAAGCATAATTATCATCAGCAACATTCAGAACGATATTTCACTTGCTCTTGCATTAATGCACAGTCGTCAACACAGTCACAACAATTCACGCTTGCATACAACGACCAAATTCTGGTGAATCCGAATGCACTCGTTTTTGTGACCACATCCGGCCAAAAGGTTATTAGGCAGGCAGCGGTCGCTAAGAGGGCCGGAATTAAATACCTACACGAAGAGGCACGAAGATTACTCCCTTGTTGGCATCTAAGAGTAATCCCCAAAACGACCTAGAATCGGCATCCCTAAACCCTCCCAGTGCTCGCTGACGCTGTCTACGGGAGTGTATTGGATACGCGGATCGCAGTACTTCATCAAGGCATCGTCAAGCAACTACTATTTGAGTGAACAAACAGTAATACGACAGAAGCGGAGCGATCAGTACACCTACATCAAACTATCAATCCCATCAAATCGAATGTAAACGTAAGCCAAGAGCTTATGTAGTGTATTCAAACGAGGGCTTGCGTCACAACCACCTCTGCTATCGTAGTCATCTGCTAGAGCGCAGCAAGCTGCGTTACTGCCTCAGCATAATCCAACGTGCTGAATGTGATGGCTCCAATCGATGGTGAATTTAGTATGAAACCTGTGTGGTGACGTCAAACAAGGAGGGTGAGTAGTAGGGTTGCTTTGTAATGAACATAATGGAAGGGAAGGGGGGGGGGGGGGGGGGGGAAGGGGGGGGAGGGGG